>Ga0123342_1000214_pt1 | contig 81673 bp, 33 predicted proteins | sample Turbeawhitnodule_FD_89960 | JGI IMG/M metagenome (GOLD analysis project Ga0123342, IMG submission 89960) | Root nodule microbial communities of legume samples collected from Mexico - Turtle bean Mexico white nodule | ecosystem: Host-associated > Plants > Roots > Nodule | place: Mexico: Nepantla... | reverse complement strand
TATACTTATAAAAAAAAAATTATAACAATGTATAAAATATATTTATATAAATAAATATTAAAAAAAAAAAAATAAAAATAATATATATATATATATATATATATATATATATATATCAAAACACTACACGTTACACGTGTAACAAAATTAAAATCAAACTTACTTAATTATAAATGCTGCAACTACTATCACCAGAAAATATATCCAACTACAAGAATAAGAATAGAATAAACTGACAAAAAAAATTTATAAACACAATTATGAAAATTAAATACAATGATCAATTTGTAAAAAAAATTACACAGATAAACAATTATTCATTGTACAAATTACTAAAGAAAACTTAAGAACAACAACGTTTAAGTAAGTCTAAGAGATTCAACATTCAAACTCAATGAACACAACTCAACACCACTAGTTGAATAACGACACCCAATATCCAATGAGAGCCAAGAATCTGAAACAAGGTAAAAAAAATTATAAGTTCTTCAAACTGCATAAAAAAATAACAAAGCTACCAAATTGATTCTCCATGCAATTCAACCAGTTACGAAACCGATTCTCACCCCATATACAAAACTAAAATCGATTATGCCTTCACTAATATGTTAATGAAAATCAATTTCAACACCTCACAAAAGAAGTTAATCAATTTTGGTAAGCACATGAAAATCGATTGAGAGCACCAACAAAGACAAAATTGAATATGTCTTACTATACAACAACCACCAGAATTTTCATTACCAACACATAAACAAAATCGATTCTTCCTTAAGTAAAGCGTCTACCAAACTCAATTTTCCTCAACAAGAAACTATTACAAAATCAATTTTCTTTCTCTACACATTGCATGCAAAATAAATTTCACCTTTGTAATGTTTTCCATAAATGCTTTCTCTTCCTCAACCACAAAAAGAACTTCAAGAAATTCTTCAATCTCTCTAGACAAGGGAACAAGGGAAACCTCACAGGAACAAGAGCTTTCACAACACCTCAATATGCACACAACACCTCAAATGAAAACATACAAAGCATGCACGGGCCTTGAAGCTTTTGAAGAAAACAAATTAAAAAATAATCAAAGATTATTCTACATCATTGATTCCTCATGTAATGGCTCAGTGTCTCTGAGGTTGAGACTAAGCATCATGCACAATTTGGTAGGGTTGAGGGGTATCCAATTTTTTTTTTAAGTTTATCACAAATATCATCGCAAATCACCACATGAGAGTAGAACAAAAAATCATCTCTACTCGCTCGTCTGTTTGCACACTCGTCTTCAAATCACTTGATCCAAATAAAGAAGACACTCGCTCGTCAATCCACATATACAACGAATAAGTAGAACCAAAATATTAGCACTGTAGTTAACAACTTTAAACCCTACACATTATTTTTTGAACATTTGTAGTTATCAATGAAAGTTTTTTTTCTAAAAAGTTCTTTAATATATAAATTCAGATAAAAATAAATTTAAAAATAAAATTCAAAGAAATTTGTATAATAAAATATTAGTACAAATATTTTATATTTTAATTAATCTTTAAATAATTATTAATTAAATATTTTGTTCACCAATAATTATATTTTGATTATTTATTTTTTTAAATACGAAAATAAAATTTATTAATAATGATTAACGAATATATGTGAGTTGGGTTCTATAATAGTATTTTTTTTTCATTAACAAATAAATAATTAAAATAAGAGTACCCGTTATTTTACCTAAAACTAATCGCGATTACAACTATTTTTTTTTTCATCTTGATCACAACCTTACTTACTACTATAAAATAGATGACACTGTTGAAAGAAACTTATAAATGTAATAAATAACTATAACTATTTATATCATTACATAAAGAAACATATTATTTAGTATTTTTTATATTATTTTTAATTATATATTTTAATAAATAAAAAATTACTTATTTATTTAAGAGAATAAATGATTTGAATAATTTTTCTTATTTTAAAATTACTAAATAGTTTTTAATTTTTTTTAAATAACGGTTATTAATTTTTAATATTATTTTTACAAATTATATATATATTTAAAATAATTATATATATTGAATATAATAAAAATATAAGCGTATTTATTTTTCCCAGAAATTTATTAAAAAGGATTAATACTCTGAAATCATATAAATATAAATTAATTTATCTCACAGATTCAGTTGAGTAAGTTTCACTTTCCCACAACATTTTTCAATCCTCAAAAATTCAAAACAAAATAGAAATTCTGCATTTTCATCATTTAAAAAAAAAAGAGAAGAAAAAGCTTCTCTGCTATGCTGTTCAAATTAAATTCAAATTATAGAGGAGAATTTCTCCATAATCACGCGCCACCGAAACGACGACAGTAGAATGCGTTAGTGGTGAGAATTGATTCATCAGATTCCGAAGAAGGTAACGACGTTTTTGTTTTTTGTTGGTTCCTTTGTTTTCATGAAGAGATTTGAAATTTGTTGCACTCAATTCTGATTTTCGTTCATTAGATCTGATCTGAAATCGTGTGTGTTTCAGAGAAGAATGAGCGAGAAAGAGGCTATGGCGGAAGTGAAGGAGTGGCTTGCGAAGACGTTCGAAGGCGCTGGGAAATCCGTTCCGGAATTTGAATACACACCACGCAGCGTCTCGCATTTGCACCATCTCATCACTCTTTCCAAAGCCAAAGACGAGGCCGCGCGCCTCGTAGCTCGCGATTTCCGCCTCAAGGCCTCCGAGTACCGATCCCAAGGTCAGTCACTCTTAGCGAGGATTTCTCATGTTTTCTGTAGCTAAAATGGCGGTGGTTTTCAATTGTGGAAAATTACGTACTGCTGCAATTGGACTGGCTAAAGTGTGATGCCGTGGCCGCGGATTGTGGAAAATTATGGTGATGATGATGATTTGGTTCTAGTTAGGGTTATGGCTAGGGTTCCTCATTTTTTTCCAATGAGCAAAATGATCGTGATTAATGAAGTTGCCGGCAAATTTGGCTGCTATGGTGGTTACGCGTTGGGATTTAAAACCTTGCAGTTGCGAGGATTCCGGAGATTTTGAAGAGCGTGGGTTTGTCGCTGGAGAGCTTGCCCTCCAATGTCGGCACAAGTTTTCTTGGGAATGTGGTTACAGTTTGGTTAAGATTGCAGACTGACGATCATTGATCTGAAGTTATTGAGACTGAGAAATCATGATCTGTATGTTTAGTTTTAGAATTTAATTCAGTCAACTATCTAACATAGATATATAAATAAAGAGAAAGTTTAAATGTGAACATTTGTGTTGAGCACCTTTTCTTTAATATTCTGATATCACGCAGACATTTTGTTATTACACAACACAATTTTTGTTTTTCAAAATTTTAAAAAATTTCTGATAGAAATTAAAATGTTGTTACGTCAACAAATAGATTTTTCAATTACCTTGTTAGCTCTTGATTGTTTTAAATAATTCACACTGATTGAAACAGATAGTATCAGTCCTACTAAGTGTTGTTTTAAAATAAAATAAACAGTAGACGATATATCTTTCTAGTTAAATGATCATGTCAAGATTGATCTTAAGACTTGAGATTAATATCATTTGAGCATAGACATTGCTTGATAACGATGCCGTTTTAGTTGGATTTCAAATTATGTTTTGTAATACACCAAAAAATGAAATTTCTGTTTAGATGTTGTTGGTATTGGTTTTGGTCTCGACATCATAATTTGGTAAAGCTCACAAAAACTTATTGAGGCAGTTACGAAGCATGGAATTAGTTATATGAATCTAACTAAAATTTGTAGATTTAAGCCTTGGCAAACATTTAAGCAAAGTCAACTTTTAAATGCTTTGGTGATGATGATTCTTTGCAGCTGCGAGGATTAGGGAGATTTTGGAGAATGTGGGCCTAGCGCAGGAGAGCCTGCCCTCCAATGTGGTTACATCGGCACAAGTTCTAGCAAATGTGGCCAACTTGTTGAATATAAGAGACACTGAAATGAGTAGGTGGGTTTTGTTTGGTTTCTCCATTATTGCTTTGTTTGTATCAATATTTGAAGTTTGAATTCACCCTGGAATCTGTGTTTAGCTTTCTTGTAGCTATGGGTGATATTTCCCTAAGGAAGACTGGAGTGGAGGAAAAAAGGGCTGAAGTTAACAAGGAATCCAAGCTTCTACTTGATTACACTAGAAAGGCAATAGCCAGGCTAACATATTTAAAAAGGTACATTTTCAAATGAGTCAAACAGAGTTTTAAATTGCAATAGTCAATATTACAGAAGATTGTAGGTATGTAAATGCAGGTGCGTTGTTGTGGAAGCCTCCAAAATTGCAATGTTTCAGACTGCAATTTAAAACTAGGGAATGGAGGGCTTTTATGTATTCATGGTGTGTTTTACCTTTGCAAGTTTTGGTTGCGTTAGGGCTGATGTTGTTAACAATCGGGACCTAATGTGGTCGATGCAACTACTAGAATTGAAATGTTGTTGCATTGTGATATCACCCTAGATAGTATATTCAGCCTTTTGGCATTACACTCTTTTGTTATCAGTTTTTTTGATAAGTTTACAAGAATCAATTTTTATGCAGAACACTTGCTCAATTAGAGGATGAGGTAGCTCCATGTGAGGCTCAGATGGAGAGTTGGGCAACAAATTTACAAGTAATGGCTGCAAAAGAAAGACAGTACGTGCAACAATGTGCCAACTACAAGGTATGTTGTCTCTTTTTCTTGTGGGTGGATAGAGGCTTCAGAAATTAGTCCTTTGAGGTATAATATATGGTTGGAATGTATATGATATTGGATGTGTATTTAACTTTAGGGCACGGGAGATAAAGATAGAGAAAACAAAAGGATGTGAATGTGAACAATCAGAAAAATTAGTAGATAACTTTAGTCATTGAGGAAAAAAAGAATTATCCCATACGCATTAAAGCCTTTTATATGCATTAATGTTTATGATATTGCTCCTTAGTTTGTGGTTTATCAGTTTGTGTTCTTTTGATCGATTTTATTTCTTCTTATGTTTATGGTTTGTTATCCGTATACCTTTTTGTTAATTTACTGTGCAGTTTCTTTAGTTCTCTTTTTTGTATACAAGATCTTGATAATTGGCTTACTCTACATGATGTTATTATAGTCACCGTGTTCTTGTCATCATGGTGGTTTTTTGGCTTACTTCCATGCCCCTGCTACCATTAATAAATAACGTTGAATTGTTGTACTCTACTCTGTATGATACTGTCATGTTTTTTTATACTTCGGAATCTTGTCTTTTAGATGCTGAATAACATTTGGTGCAGGCGGTGCTGAATCATGCAGGTTATACCCCCGAGGTTAGCCACAGGGTTTTGGTTGAAATGGATGAGCATAGAAAGGAGCTAGAGAAGAAAACTAAGCCCATCCTTGATACTCTGAGGAGTTACCAAGATTTGCCTCCGGTATTCATGATTTACATGCTTTCTGTTTGTTATATTTCTTGACTGTATTAAAACTATGTTGTGTTTATTCGTATATTTCTGTTGGTTGGGATTGTTCAGGACAAAGCTTTAGCTGCCTTAGCAATTGAGGATAAGAAAATGCAGTATGCTGATGCTGAGAAGTATCTTGAAGATGTTTTGCAGTCAGCTCTTGCCAGTTCTGAGTGACTTAGTACTATAATTTTTAAAGCCTCTTTCTTTGTAAATTTGTTTCAAGATTCTGATTTTTGACCTCACTAAAGATATATATGGACAAGTGTCACTTAAGTAGGCTTTCACATGATGGAATCAGGTTAGGTAGAGTTGAATTTTAAATTGCATATCATGCAGCCATAATCCGATTCACTGGAAAAATTGTTGCATGCAATCCTTTCACATTTTATCCTAAAATCAAAAAAATTAATGGTGAGGATCATCACAATTGGAAGAGTAGTTTGAAATAGTTGAGAGAGAAATTTGGTTAACATATATTTTTGGTCTTTCTTCTTGTAGAACCAAACCAAAACCAAATACTAAGGAGGGATCCAAATTATGTTTTGCAAAAAAAATTCTACTTAGTTGCAAGAACAGTGTGTAAAAAATATATTCAAAAAATATAAAAAACTGTCTAATTGAAAGAATAGAAATAGTGAGAATTTCACTGTCTAAACTTTATATTTCAATTTAGAATATTTGGGGAAAAACATTTAACCTTCCTAAACTTGACACCTTTTATAAATAGAAATTTCAAATTTTAGTTTAGTTTTGATTAATCCACAAACTTTATCCTATTTACAAATAGACATCTTCAATTTTAATTTTTGTTTTAATTGATCTTTTAATTTTATCTTTTTTTTAATAGACACCTAGAACATTAACTTTATTATAATTATTTCTTAAGAAAAAAGAAATTGTTTTTCTATCTTTGTGTTAAATGACTTTCATTAAATTATTACTATTATTAATATCATTGTTATTAGTATGAAAATAATTATTTACTATTATTATTTAACTCTTAAGTTATTAGAAAAAAGTATTTATAAAGATTTAATAAGTTTTATAAATAATTGTAATAAAATTGAAATTTTAGGTGGTAATTAAAAAGAATATAAAGATTAAGAATTAATTGGAACAAGGTTAAAATTTAATATATATATAATCTGAAATACATTTATGAATTTATGAATTATATACGTATATATATATATTTTTAAAAATTTTGTACTGTACAATTTAAAATATATTTTTAAATTATGTAATTTATAAATAAATTTCAAATTTAATAATTTACGATATATTTTCAGATTTTTGGATTGCGTGATTCAAAATATATTATAAATTGTATAATTCCTAAAAAATTTATTTATACAATATGAAATATATTTTTGAATTCCAAATTACATCCTTTAAAATAGATTTTCGAATTATATAATTTAAAATATTTTTAACCCATGATAATTTGGTCTTTTCCTACCCCTATAACTATGAAGGTGTAGGAAGAAAAGTATGGAGGTGGAAAAGAAACGCCCCATATTTAAAAGCAAATTCTTGCATGAGCCTGGTCCAAATTACGGGCTTAGAAAATTTGCTAAACAAATATATAATTTACAATAAAATCATCAAAGTAATTAAAATCTTAAGGTTTTACATTAAAATTATTTAACACTAACTAACTATTTAGGAAAATGATTACCCTTAAAGTTGTATATAAATTTTTTGTAATGGATTTAAAAAAAAATATGTATAATAAAAGGTAAATTTGTAGTTAAATGATATGAAAAATAGTAAAATAATAATATTGAGAATTATAACGTGCTTGTATAAAAAATTGGGAAATTGGAGTTGTGAAGGTATGATTACCCAATTATTTATACTAACTTCTTAATGAATTGGTTCGGATCTAATCATCAAAAAATCAAAATTTCAATACACCACTCAACTAAACCCATATTTTTTTTTAATGGATAATAATATAGGATTATTCATATATGATAAATGCTTAGTTGTAATACCTTTTCATTTATCTGGGTATTGTTTTTTTTTTTTAATCTTAACTTGTTTCTTTTATCTTCATGCATCATCATTATCTTCAAAAGTAGCTTCAGTTCAAGATTACAACCAACCACAACATCAAGTTGCATGTCTATAATTCCATTTCTTTTCCACATTTTTCAATAGCTTGATATTAGTATGGAAGGTGAAAGAAAGCATTATAGAATAATCCATTATACTATTCTTAAAAAATGTTATTCATAGCAAAATTATGCAACTTTCTGCAGCCAAGGGATTCAACTCTTCTTTCTTGTATCAATTCAATGAGTCTCTATATACAAGGTGAAGATGCTGATATTAATGGCTGTATACATGGTCTCAAAATATGTAATCATAAATTTACAATTACCTCTTCAATCAATCCACCTAAAACTAGGTTCTCTACTTCAATGACAACTTGCTCAGCTTCATCTGCAGAAAATCCATGCCTCCAACCCCAGTTCCATATTCCATTTATCAGTCCATTGTTTCCCTTTATATCTCTCTCCATCATTGCATATATGTTATCTGAAGCTAGTTTTTCACTGTAAGATGTTAGATGCTCAATGGCATTACAGACTTCATCAACCAACCTACCTAAAGAAGTGTGCAATCTTGGATTCCCAGCACAAGTTAACAATAAAGGGTTAACTGCTTGTGATCCCTGAAGGCTTTTAAGCTCAGTGACTTCATTTGCACAGTCCAAATAGAGTGTGAGATTGGCTATTTCCTTAGTTTCACTTTTTGGTAGGAGCTTGGGACAGTCAGCATCAAGATTGAGGAGCTTCTCTGCATGCTCAATAAATGATTGACTTGTTAGAAGCAAATATTTAAGCTCAGAACTCTCTTTGTCAGGCTTGCAATAGGTTTCACTGATATTGATACTGTCATGAGCTTTCTCAGCAAGAATGGCATCATTTTCACGTTCAGACTTGAGCATAAAATAATCATCACTAGAAGAACTCTGGTTTTGCTCACAAACTTCTGTAATAAAAGAAAAAGAATATGCCTGCCATGTCAAGACTCATGAAGAAAACTATGGTTTATAAGAGCTTAATTTCCATGCACTATAAATAAAATCACTGGTGGATCTTTTAAGGTAACTATCAGTGCACATGCTAACCTCTCACAATGTAATTGTTAGCATGTGGCACAAGTGAAGATAACTTGAGAGAAATTTACCTCTAATCTTATTTGCAGATGCATATACTTCTTCATGCTCCATCTCAAGATGATGTGTTATTGTAGTTATTATTCTAATCTCAGGGCAATCATCTTTATGAGAAACAGCCACACTAATTGCTTCTTCTTGGCCTAATTGTTCATCCTGTTCAGAAAAACAATGAATTAAAATTCAGATTAAAGGCCTTGCTTCACTCATGGATTACTAACCCAAACTCAAATTTCTAAGAGATGATACACAATAATGTTACATTTGCTAGAGACAAAAAGATGAGGGCAAAAGTAAACTTACAACTGGTTTAGCTGCTTCAGGCTCAGCAACAGCAGGCCTTTGCTTCTTCATCTGTTTCTTTTTCTGTTCCTTGGAATAACTAATCTTTTGGCTCTTTGGTTTTGAGATGGTATTTGAATTTGAAACAGTGCTCTTTCTGCTGGGAATCTCATTCTTTTCAATTCGGGAGCCACTTTGTGGCTTCCTAATCTTGGTACTTGTAGAGCTGATTTCTGCTTGATCTTCTTGGGATTTTGTCACAACTTTGGTTTTGGAAACCTCAACTACTGGGACAAGAGTTTTTTGTTGATGTTTGGATTTTGAAACCTCCTTTTCTGACATCTTTCTACTTGGGGCAATGGTCTTTACCTTAGATTTTCTATCAACAGTTTCATTTACATGTGATTTGTGACTGACATGACTAGGCAGTTTTACCTTACCTTCAAGGGCCTTCTCGTTTCCAAGAGGCTTGATTTCTTTTTCCTTCAACTCCACAAGCTCTCTGAGGAGTTTAGTTCTTTCCTCTTTGGCAAGCCTTCTGGATACATGTTCTTCCATTCTTTTCCCCACGGTTGAGTCTTCCTTGGGTTGGAACACTTTGGAAGTGCCAACTTTTGCTTTTAGATTTCTAAGGGATAACTTTTCTGAAGGAACAACATGCTGGTAACTGTTTACACATTCCTGGTATGGAGTACATCGAGGTTTCATAAGTACAATAGGGGGTAAATCACCACAATGTTTGTAGTGCGGATCAATGGAATGATGGACCTGAACATTAGGCTCTCTCACAGGACTCTTCTTCAAAAGTCCATTGAAATGAGTAGTCTCAAGGATTTCCTTCAAGGTCATCTTACGTTCTAGATTAACCTTCTCAACATTTTTTCTCAGTTTAGGCATATCTATGTCAAATACATGTCTCTTCTGATTCAGAATCTTTGGACTCTCCAACTGTTTCTGCATAACAGCTGGAAATGATCTTGAAGGTGCTTCTTCTAAACCCATCAGCTTGGCAACCAGATTGGATCGTCTTTCCCTCCTTGAAGTTGTTGGTGAGAAAGAAGAATCAGAAAGCTTATCATTCCAAGCCACAGAAGATTGGCTTGAGTTTGTGGAGTGGAATGTGGATGCTGAATCCAACCCTTCAGTGGTAGTGAACAAATTTTGGCTAATCAGGCTCTCCTTGATCACTTTCTTAAGCTCCTCAGTGCAACTACTTGAAGAACCATCAGCTGAAGGCCAATGTCTTTGGAATCCCATTGGATAACTTTGTTCACCAAAATGATCACAATGTGCAGTTCCATCCATCGGCATTTCATCAAATCTCCCTCTTTCAGGTTTCCCATTTTGTCTTCTCTTCAAGCTAGCCATGTGTTGTGAAGCTTCTTGCACCTTGCGCAGCATTAGTAGAGATTCTTGCAGGTCAAGAGCCCCTTTTAGCAAATCTTTTGCTATATCTTCAGAACTTCCATCATACCTAAGACCCCTAGACCATGAATCAATCATGTTGTTCAACCTTTGAGCCCCTCTAGATACCTCCATGAGCTGCAAGGATGATGGATCAAAACACCTTTCTGCGGATCCTTTTGAAACCTTCTCCTCTTTGTCTTGTTTGTTAGCCAATGATGTCTCAGCCGGCCTCCTAGTTTTTGTCTTGTCCTTCATTTTCTGTGAACTGGTCCTGTATTTCCTTATAGCCCCACACTCAACTACCCCTTTTGGATCATCACATGTCATGAATGGTCTATACATGACTGAGTCTTGAGGGGATATTCTGTCACAGAAATTTCATCAACAAACTGGGTGTCTAGTAATATTTTAACAACCAAAATAAACAACAATTGTTATTAAAATCTCAGAATACTTACATGGTCTTGTCCTCTTGGATCTCAGTTTGTCTACATGAGACAAAAATGAGGCTTGTTTTTTTTCCAACTGAAACATGTGCAATTAATTAATTAGTCCTCATCGAAACAACAATTCTAGCAAAAATGAGGAGGTAGATCAACATAGAAACAAACAAAAAAGGTCTCGATCATTAGCACACTTGAACCATGAAAATGAAACTGTTTGCATATGTTTCAAATTGGACTCTTGAAGCAAGCACAGAAAGAGAGTTGGAGATCTGTGTGTAATTCTCCACTGAAATCAGAAAGGACCCAACTTGGAAATGATTCCAAAAACTCCAACTTTAATCACACATCATCATAGTATCCACGAATCCATTGGCAAGCTAAAACATTTTTGCAATTCACACTCCATTTTTTCGTTCCCAGATTAATATAAAAAAACAAACATTTTTCTTTTGTTTCTCCTCAGAGTTGATGATGGAACCAAATATTCAACATTCTCAGAAACTCACAACAAAGAAGCTAAAACGCCAACCCTTTAATCCAAAAAGAAGTAAGAATTCACGGTTACATGCAACACTTACAACTTACCCTTGATTTTCCTTCAACTGTTCATCACAATCAGCAGCACCTATCCAAACCCAGATGAGAAACTCATGAAAAAAAAATAAGAAAAAAAAGTTGCATTTATGGTGAGGAGGAGCCAGGAAGGTTTAGAGAAGCTTCGTCCAAGGGAGCGAGGTGCAAGCAAGAGACTCAGATCCACATGGGAGGAACAAGACAGTCAAATGGTTGCATTGACTTTGTGATTGGATGAATGAAGGGTAGATACTAGCAACAAACAACCTTGAGCTTTCAAAAAACACCACACAGTGAGTGTTTTGCTTAGCATTGTTTAAAGGGATTTGTTTAGAGACAAGAAAATCACTGAAAGATCATGGATGTGAAAAATGGCAGCAAATGGCTTTGGTGGTACACATTGGTTGCAGAGTGCCAAAGAAGCAAAGCAAAGCCTGTTTCAAAAGCACACGGGTCAGACAATCAGAGTGGAAAAATGGCTCCACGCAAACCAGTTGATCAAAACAAAAATTTTGGTACTTCTTTTCTTCTAAAGTTATTATGTCATTATTATTTTTTAAAACATATTACCATAAAAAGGTAGTTTTCATGAGACCCTTTTGAAAATCAATAAACCAATGAGAAAATAGTTCATGTCATCGTAAAGTAACTATTACAAATTTATTAACTTTATATAAAGTTACAATTTTTACAAACACCATCTTCTTATAATACTAAATTATTGGTTTAAGTAATATAAAACTCTAATTTTGTTAATTATAGTGAACATGGTCATTGAGCTTCTTCAACATATTGTAAATTATCCATATCAGAAAAAAGTTAAACCTGTGTAGTGATATCAGTTAAACTCTATAATAAATAGTGCAGTTAGAAACCTGGTCTTTACGGCACTCTACTGTTATGAAGACAGAGATTGGTGAGCTTGGCCATTTGATTAAGGTTAAATTCGTTATTTGCTGTCATACATAAATCATTGCCTCTATCATATAATATCTAGCAATGCCACCATATGATCTTATGTTTAATATTTGTTTATAATGTTTTGTCACATTGCTTGAGAAAAAAAGTGTCTTAAAACAGTGCAGGTGCAGATAATTGATGCAAACAGACAATAAAAAAACTAGGAATTCAGCAATGCAGACAACCTAATAAATCATCACTAGTTCTGCTAAGTTTTGTTTGTGTCGGTATGGAAAAACAAATTCATGTAAAGTTATAGTAAAATCATTTTTCCTAATCCTAGAATACCCCTTAATGAGATTTTAATATGAATCTCTGAAAACACTAAAGTTTATTTAAAAAGTTAACTTCTTTCAACCAATACCACTTCTTTGCATACACAGAAAATCATAAATGTGAGTTGAAATATTAATATATATGTTGTCCCAATATTAAATTTTGAAAGATAATCAAATCCTCCCAAACAGGTTCTAAAAAATTATGAAATGTCTTTAGAGAAGGAAACAAAGTTGCTGATTTTCTTGCAGAAACATGGTCTTCAATCCAGATAGGTGATAATTAATTGAGTTTTATCAAGTTTTAGTCCCTTTGCATCACTGAAAAAAAGTCCTTCTTCATTATAATATTTTCATTATTAATTTAATTACAATTATTGTTATTAAAATTTGAGTCACTGGTTACATATATGAGTGTGATAAACACAATTAGTGTTGAATGAATAAATAAATAAATATAATAATAAAAGCATTTGAAGTCAAATGTTTACTTATAATGAAATATTAATTACTAAAGTTCCACTTGTCCCTACACTCCAACTAAAGTCTAAATTGGCCGGCATATAACTCAATCTTCAAACCAAATTCTCAATATTTAATGTTCATAATTATTTTCATAAAAAAGTTTTACTTGTTGCCTCTTTCCCAAGCATACCAAGGAAACAATTTTCCCATCATTTATTTTTTAATAAAATTTATTTCACACTTAATAGTAAAAGATAATATTCTATAACTATTTTAAAATTATTCTAATAAAGATAGACGTCTTTTAATTAAAACATTTAATTTAGTCAGAAACAATAGTTAAATTATTATTTTGCCTTATCAGGTTATCTTCTTTCCTTTATCTCTTCCTTTTTTCTTTGTATTTGGTATTATTTTCAGCTACATTCTCATATTGATTACAATTCCGCATATTCTTCAATCAATCTCCGTAATTAATTAATGTTCCTTCTTCTTTATGAAAAATAAATAAGATATTTTTCATTAATTTTAGATATCGGTACTACGAGGATCAACTAACAATAATTTTTTTTTTATGTATCAAGTAGATGAAATTGATGTCAAATTATTGTGTTATATTGATTTTTGTTTAAATTGATGGGTGCATTTGGTTCACTGAACAAAGAGGAAACCAATCCATTCATTGTTCACACACCCCATATGTTCATCATAATAATAATATTCATTAAAGCCAAAGTGTTACTAATTGCATTAGTTGAAAAAACATATAACCCCACCTATATCTTTAATGTTGAAAAAATTCCTCATTGCATGTTCTCAAGTACAGTGAGTAGCTATGAACAATATTTCTTCATACCTATAAGATTAATTAATGTATTAATTTCTTTCATGAATTTTGCAGAGCATGTATTAAATAAAAAGTAGTCATAATAAACTAAATAAACCAAACTGTACAAATAACAATTGGCAACATACCACACAAAATTTGCCACCCAAAATGTCTTATTATCAAAGGAAAACATTATTTAACAATACTTTTTTAATATTAAAAATTAGGGTTAAATAGGTTTTTGGTAGTTATAAAATTGGATAACACACATTAACTGCCACAATGAAATTAACATGTTTATTGAATATTGAGTATCAAAAATACTATTTTTTTTAAGATACCATTTTTATTAAAACAAAAAATTATTTAATCTTACAAATATAAGTGCAACTTTACCATTTTAAGATGTTTATTTATTTATTTATAAAGTGTGAAAGAGACTGCTTTAAAAAACCAAATCAACAAGAGTTTATTATTTAATGCAGTTTTTACAAAATATATAAAAAATTAAATTAAAATATTATATCTAATCTCCGTAAATGAGCTTTTGCAGTGTTTGGAATAACACTACCATATGATAAAAAAAGAAGGCAACAAGTTGAATTGATTTTGAAGCTATTTCTTACACTTTGGTTACAGAAAAAAACTGTAATTTCCCAAACAAGCCCTTATCTTCAATGAATTCCAAGTTTTCACTCTTCAAATGAACTTCATCTGCATTTTACACCTGTCAAGTGGGTACCCTGAACTCTCAAACAAGTTATTGGAATCACTTTTTTTTTAAATTAAGTCACAGGACTCTTGCTGCATTTCACATTTTGGTCCCTATAATAAATGTAACTCAACCCTCACCACTTTCTTTTTTCCTTGTTTGGTTACAAATTTGAATTGAAGTCAGAGTCTGTTATTTTAAAAAGGGTGCAACTTAGACTTCAATGCTTCTCTCTAACTAAGCAACACCCAATGAGCACAAAATTATGGTTGTTGCAATTCAATATGTGGGCATACCAAATTAATTGATTAAAAAAAATAAAGACATTTTATAGTATATAAATAAAAATAAATTTGATCATCTATAAATATATAGTCTCACATATGGATGACAATGTAAGACGGGTCATGCAGGACGCCCCGCAATCCGCTATTAACAAGTATGGAACAAACTCACTAATCTTTTTTGTTTTTATCAGCAAAGAATAAATAAAATAAAATGAGACACTTCAGGGTGTCACAACCCTTATACAAAACACCCCAAAACAAGTTTCCTAACACCCTACCAACACAGGATACACTACAAATCAACCAAAATAAACCAGTCCGAGATATAGAAGCCCCACAAATACAGTTACAACAACCCACCATGAGCTCACACTCCCAAAAAAGGACATGCACCGCACAACTAAACAGGATCTTTGCCAGCAAGCAAGCAAGCTCACTAATCTAGTCTAGTGATCTGCTTAGGCTCATCCTGCATAACTCGCAGTTTGTGTAGGCCATGTGGGCTGACCTGTTACTAAAAAAATGTATGAAACAAACTCACTAATCTAGTTTACTCACCCGTTTAGACTCATCGCGCATAACTCGCAACCCGTGTGGGTCATGTGGGCTGGCCCGTGTCTACCTCTTATACGGGACGGACTAGTAAAAGGAACCTACATTCTTTGTATAGGACAAACCAACTCAGTGCATATTTTGTAAGTCAAACATGAAGTGAGCCTATGTAGAACGGACTAGCCCGCATTGACATTCCTAATCTCTTACACGAGTTGTCAGATCTCGCAAAATCAATATCGTGAAAAATATATAGAAAGAAAGTATTGTGCTTCCCGCCTCATGAAGGGACATAGTTTTACAAAATAAAAACTTGCAAAGATGGGCAAAAAGTATGTGCAATTGCATCTCAGTTGGATTTAGACAAACGAGGAAAACAAAAATTGACGTGTAAGCTTGGCCCATTCCTCAATTATGGTCTTCAACTCTAAAATCAGTGTAGCCTTTTCCCTACTAAATGCAACTTTTTTTTTCTGCTTTAAGCTGTTAACTTTCCCCAATCAATTCCCCATCATCTAATTCAAATTTTTCATGTTCTCTTCATTTCTGGTGGCTAAGCAAATAGAGTGAAATCATGAATGAAAGAGGAAAGTATCTTCAATTTCAAAATTTGTGGTTGATTAAATGTGAGCAACATGATATCATGAAATTTAGCAAATACGTATCTCACTGAGACATTGAAGACAAAAGAAGACTACTACTACTTTGTAGCATATAGAATAGAAGGGTCACAAAATCACAAAAAGCTAATTAGCTACCAACACTTTTGGTTTCCCTTCTCATATATCAATCAAACTTTGCATTAAATAATTGGAAGATAAACAAAGCAATTGTGTTTTGTTTGTCCAAAGTTTCTTCCACATCTTCAAAATCTCTATGGAGACACACCATCTGCAAAATTTGAATTTAAACTTAGACAAAGTATAGGTGGCAACATTTGCAGGCAATAATCTTGAGTACAGTTATGTCTTGTCATGTGGAGCTTGTGCAGAGACATTACATGGTAATACATTTGCTTCACTCAAAATTATAACATGTGACAAGGGAAAAGCCAACAAATGCACATATTTATAATAAATTTGGTTAAATTTGTTTTTACTTAATGTATTATAACACGAAATTAGTTTTTATTCTTGTTTCAAAATTTAAATCATAGTATAGAAATAATTAAAATTGGTCATTCTATATATATGATTGTTAGTTTTTTAAAAAATTAATAGTTTTTTCAAAATTCGTCGTTATTTTGATTGCAGACTAATGTCTACAGTAACTACTTCCGATTGATTGATAAAGTGAAACCTCAAATTGAATCAATTTCACATACAAAATGACTCATTCCAATCATTTTCATATTACATACACTTGATGATTTAAAGTTCATCACGATAATATGTATGAAAAAAAATTCTGAAATTTCATTTTTTACAATGTTTTCAAATTGATTATTTTTTTATATCAAAATGAACGATTCCATAATTTATAATTAAAAAAAAATATTTATGTTCGTATTATATTACAAGGATGAAAAACATATTTAATCTTAATAAAAAAACAAAATAAAATTATTTCAAATTGTTTTCAACTCAATGTTATGTAATTTGTTCTTTTTTAACAAGGCATGTTACAAAGTGGACTTTAAACTTAACTCAACTTCATAAAACCGGCTAATGGGGTGAGGTTTGCACCTACTTATATACAATGAAAGGCTCTAATATCTAGTGGAGGTGGGATCTCCATCAAGGAAAAAAAAGACTTTATGAACTTCTTTTAACTCCATTTATGTGACATTTTTATGCAGATAAAAACGACTGAGATAATTCTTAACCTGCATAATAGTAAGTTAAGTGAAAGTTTGTATAATTTGAAAAAAAAGTGAAGTAGAAAGTGTTGGAGAAAAAGAATGTATGACAATGTTATCTGGATTTGAATGATGTTGAACAGAGATTCTCACACACATGGTCCCACTGCTACAAAAGAAAACAATAAAAAGCCAGCTGCTGCTGCTGCTTGTATTTTTGTGAGCCATGATGAGTGTTGGGAATGAGACATCTTGTTCTCTACCTTCTTCTCTCAATGCTCATTGATTTGATATTTTTGTAGCCTTTCTTTGTTTTTATCTACTTTGTATATATATGAAACTAATTCTTCAATAATTTCATACTTAAACTCATTTATAATGCAGCATGTATAAGGAAAATGATTAAAACTGTAAACTAATCATGGTAAGATAATGATAGTTAGAGACTGTTACTGATAAAGCTAAACAAAGTGGTTGTTCATCTCTCTTTGTCAATAGTGATTCTTATTTTATGTTTTTCTTCTGCCTTTTTCTTGTCAATAGTTAGTTCTAGATCTTCCAAAGGTTGACCAAATCATATGTTTAAAAGCTTAGAACAACTTATTGCATAAACTATTGTTAATTAAATTCAATGGTTGTTTTCCCAGTTCTTGACTCAGAAGGTGGTAAAGGTTGAAGAGTTTGATTTTAGAATGAAAAATTTAAATAATTATCATAAAAATTCACAGCTTTTTACTTGTAATAGTTTATGAATGAGGAAAATATAATACATCTTTTTCTGTATTATTATAAAATTTTATGTTGTTCAAGTTTCTTTACTTTTTTTTAATATTGTTTCAAGATGGAGTTAAACAGAGTGTTAGGAGAGGCCCACATGTGAATTCTTTATATTGCAAACTATAATTCTATTAAACTAAGTTATCTCACATAAATAAAAGCGACATTAGAATTAAGAAAAGATTTTTTATTTTATGTTTTTTCTGACAATCTCTCGACTGAATATGTGATAAACATAGATGAATTTACTTGCATGATATTACTGATAAAAAATGAGAGAAAAAAAATTATAAACATTTATAAAAAATACTTCATTTTTTTAATATTTTTATAAAACATAGACGGTCATTCTTTCGAGGTATATGTGAATATGGTAAGAATTTTCGAGTTGTTCCATCGAGTGGTGATGTATTTGTAGAAGATTATTTGACCCTCAAATCAGTTAGATAATGAGATAAATCTACTTTCTGATAGGATTAATGTTTCTATAAACTCGTAGAGTATTGATGTTTTTATAAACTCGTGACTACTTTGTTGTAACCGTTCAGGCTATGTTTGTTCTTTCTTACATGTGTCATATTAATAAGGAGACTTGCTAGTTATTTGACGGATAAGACCGAACAAATATGAATAGTTACTGTTGAACTATAAAATGAACTGTCATAACCGATTTATTGATTCTTTTATTAATACATAATATTTTGTAAATCTCTATTATTTAGGTAATGAGTATTACTGTAAATTTATTTTGTTGTGAAATATTTTCTTCCCACTATAATGCCATATCAAAGAAAGGTGCGAGAGTATACATGACCAAAAATCATATGTTTCCTCTTTTTTAAGTTGAAGTTAGTGTCTTACGTTGATGTCTACTTCAAAACACACGTCTTCACATAGATTTCAATTTATGTTTCAGAGGATCACGTGTAATTATAGAAGTATGCACAAGTAGATATATGAGTAGAGGATTTTTTTTTGTCAATAAATTCAATCGACTCTATAATATTACTGAAATTTCAATTTGATTTATTTATTTGAATCCATGTGAAACAAAAAAAAAATCTAGTTTCTAACTGTTCTTAACAGCAATTAAAAATCCTTTGGAAAATTATAAACATGACTTTATATATCTTTTACATGTTTAAAAGAGTTTCGACTAAGTAAATTGACTCCTACGGGTAGAACTCATTAAATAGTTTAATTTATGATAAATGATAATTTTTTGTAACTCTACACAACTGAGCTGACTCACTTAACTATATATATTTAGTTCTCCAACTTTTTTTTAACCTATTATATAAACTACATTGAAAATGCTTCAATGTTTTCAGAAGCTCAACTCCATATTTGAGTTTAAAAAAACAAAAAAAAAATATTATAAAAATGTTCCAAATCTATCTAGTTTGAATTTAAATAACAAAAATATTATAATAAATTTAGGGATTTAAATGGAAAATAATAGTGAATCAATTTATCACCAATAAAATTTGTAGTGGCATGGCTGACCGACATTCTGACGTGTCTCAGACACTCTGACCGAACCGACGGAGACATCACGCATGGTCAGACTGACCGACTCATATATCTCAAACCAAGGTCAGTGAAGTTAAACTACCATTAACAATTAGGTAATAGATAATGCAACTATAAGTGTGATCCATTCCACTAATCAGGCCCAATGAGGTAAGCCCATTAAAATAATATAAATAGCACACATTCCAAGGAACAAGTACGTCATTATTACTATACACCTATCCGAGTGTCGAATACCCTTTACTGACTTGAGCGTCGGAGTGCCTTATGCAATATCTCCCCCATTTGACATTCACCCGAGACTGAGAGCCGAAGGAGTATCACGAAGGCAAGAAGGATCCCGGTGAAGCCCTAACAACCTACCTGAAGGAAGGAGGAAGACGAAGACTTCAATAGTTCTCTAGGTCTCATCTCCCTAGCAGGAACAAAGTTCAAACTTGTATATATTGTCTAGTTTTAAAACATTGGCGTTGATGGTAGAAATGGAAAAGTAATTCCAAAGACGGATATTCGCTCATTTGGACTTTGACAAGATGAATCCTTGTTCCCCATAGTTCTTGACTGAGGTTTTATTCCGGTACATTCAATAGTCTCACTTTGTTGACAAATTAAGGTCAAGAACAATTTAAAAACATATTTTGATGAGTTGGCTAATTTATGATTTATTCATAGAGAATCATTTCATTGGTATAATAGGTTTCCATCTAGTATGTTATTAGAATTCTTTATGAATATGTTATAGTTTACCTATGTATCGTTTTTATTAACATATGAGTTTTTTTAATAATATTTTTTTCATGGGAGGCAGATGATTATTGTTACTTGAGGTGTCAACCTACCTGAAATGTCAAGTTGCATAATCATGTCTAACATGAAAGCATTTTTATAAAAGAAATACATATTCTTTCCTTAATCTTTTCGAAGTGCCTTTTAAAGACAAAACCATTATCCACCTCTAAATTCCAAAAGAATATTATTTAACATTACAAAACTACAACTGAGATTGCAATTTTAATGATATATCTTATACATAGTTTAATTATTATAAAATAATTTATTAATATACGGTTCAAATACGAGCGAATCATTGAATGTACCTAAACCCGATAAATGATGAGTCAGATTTTAATTACACGAGTATCTAAACTCTTAATTTCATATTATAATTCCATCTTACTATTCTATGATATCTCTCTTTTACTTAGAACTTGTAAAAATATTTTTCATGAACAGTTTAACCCTACTATAACAGCACATGTAGCACTAAAAATGATGAAGAATTGCATGTGGTGAACAAAGAGAACGATAATGGAGCCCTATCATCATATGCATAGTAGCTAAGTTTGTTCTGTTCTAATTATAGACATTTTGTTGCTCTCCGTAAATCAATCCAAATTTCTTTTCAAATTAACAGAAAAATTGTCAACCATTCAATGTATTTGTCTAAATTCTGTTCTATTCAATTTTCTTCATCCATTCACTCATTGAACTTCTTTTCCTTCAATTTGTTTTTGTATTTTTGGCACTGGTTTTGTTGATCAAGAACAGTTTCTATAAGGGGTGGCAGAGAAATAGAGTATGGAAATAAACAGCTATTGTTAGATTGATGATTCTGCTTGTCATTTATGGAAATCAATGGAAGTATGAACCTCTCATCCGTTCATTCAGAAACAAACTCAACAGATTACTGCTATTATCTGCTTCAAAACATGAACACCACAATTCTATGAAACAACATCAAGTTATTCATTTTCTCTTAAGTTTCTCTGCTGACATTCTTTGACATAAGTTTTCTATAGAAGGGGTTCTTTTTCCTCAAATAGTACTTTGAAGGAAATAAACATCAAGAAGAGGGAACACAACAAACATAGCTTCAAGGCCAACATTTCACCTTCCAACTACTTGTTCCTTTGTTTTTTTTTTTAAAAAACAAAGGTAACAGTGTGACACTCAAAGAAGGTCGGATCAACGATGGTTCGAGCTTTTCATCACCGAAGCAGCATGCAGAAATCCAAATCTTTTCATTTCAGAAGGATGTTTGAGAATTCAGGGAAACATGGTCATGGTTTAGGTGATAAGGATCATGATGAAGCATGTGAAAGTGGGAGGATATACTCAAAAAGCCTTGACTCTAGGAGCTCATTTAATCACTCCTTGGAGTTTCATGTCCCAAATAGCGATCATAGTCCAGCAGCAAGCTTGGGAGTTGAAGTACCTAGAATGCCTCCAAAGAAACCAACAGGTATATTTGATCTTCCTACTTTAATGCAAGTCAATATTGTGCTGGATTTCAGATAACAGTTAAATTAATATGATCACCCTCAAAGTGATGAAATGAAATCATAAAGTGTTTGTTAGTAGTTATAAGAAGATCAAGAACACTAGGCATAAATTGCTAAAAAGCCTTTTTTTGTACTTTTATTTCAGACGCTGACTTGATGAAGGAAAGGTTTGCTAAGTTGCTTTTAGGAGAAGACATGTCAGGTGCAGGGAATGGTGTTTCTTCAGCATTGGCCCTATCAAATGCCATAACAAACCTGGCTGGTATATGCCTTTTTTTTACCTCCAATCAATGTGTGTCAGTTGAGTATTTTATAGTTCCTAAGAGCTTGTAAGGGGATTGAAATGGTTTCCACTTTTCCAGAAGAGGAAGTGTGATTTAAATCATGGGGTTTGATTTATGTATATATAACTAATCGATACTGTAGTCATCTCAATTCAAATTCAAACACATGAATATTTAAAGTGTGACTGACTGAAATTTGTTCTCTCAAGTCTCAGTGAAATTTGCAGTCAATAATTTGCTTGTTTCTGATGCAATGCAGCATCTGTTTTTGGAGAAATATCAAAGCTGGAGCCAATGTCCGCAGACAGAAAGTCAAGGTGGAGAAAAGAAATTGAGTGGCTTCTATCTGTCACTGATCATATTGTTGAATTTGCTCCATCACAACAAATAGCTAAGGATGGATCAAGCATGGAGGTATGCAACCTTATTATGTCTCTACCTTCTTACCCCTCCAAATTTAAGACTAACATATTACTAACTATAAAGCAATATGTTATGATATTGTGCAGATCATGACTACTCGGCAAAGAATTGATCTGCTCATGAACATCCCTGCCTTGCGCAAGCTTGATGCAATGCTCATTGTAAGTTGTTAAATCTTATCTGAATCACTTTATTCAAATGGCTTCACTTCACTTCACACTCGAGACTAATTGGATATGGATGAAACAGGACACCTTACACAACTTTAGAGATCAAGATGAGTTCTGGTATGTCTCTAAAAATGATGAGGATTCTGAGGCTAACTCTAACAGCCTAAGGAGGAGTGACAAATGGTGGCTACCAATAGTTAAAGTTTCCCCAACAGGGCTGTCTGAAGGGGCCGGAAAATGGATACATTTCCAGAAGGACAATGTTAACCAAGTGCTTAAAGCAGCCATGGCAATAAATGCTCAAATACTATCAGAAATGGCCATCCCTGAAAACTATATTGAATCTCTCCCCAAGGTAATATAATTAAACCAAAACGAATCTCTAATTGGCTTAATAATTTCATTAGCACTCAAAACTTGGAACTGGGGTCAATCTTCTTCTCCTTCATGTCTTTGTCAGAATGGTAGAGAAAGCCTTGGTGAATCAATCTACAAGAGCATTACAGTGGAATATTTTGATCCTGGGCAATTTCTCTCAACAATGGACATGTCCACAGAACATAAGGTGCTTGACCTCAAGAATAGGATGGAAGCTTCCATTGTGATATGGAGAAGGAAGATGACCAACAAGGATAGTAAGTCTTCCTGGAGTTCAGCAGTGAGCATAGAGAAGAGGGAACTCTTTGAGGAGAGAGCTGAGACCATATTGCTGATGCTCAAACATCAGTTCCCAGGACTTCCACAATCTTCACTTGACATTAGCAAAATACAATACAACAAGGTGAAAACAACACTGCAACTAGTTTGTTCATGTTACAATATTATGTCTAGATGATCACTAACAAACTTTGAATGCTTTCACAATGAGCACAGGATGTGGGACAAGCCATCCTAGAGAGCTACTCAAGAGTTATAGAAAGCCTGGCTTACACAGTTTTGTCTAGGATTGAGGATGTCTTGTATGCTGATTCAGTGGCAAAGAACCCTTCATTGGTAATGAGCAGCAGAAGGATTTCATTGGATTCTTTACCAGTGTCTGGGAAGACTTCACCAAACTCTCTGGATGAAAATATGAACTTTCACTCTTCAGAGACACCACCTTCAATGACTCTCTCAGACTTCATGGGTTGGAGTTCAATCAAGGAGGAGTTGGACACAAGGAACTCCACAGGAGATTTTGATGAGTATGTGGACGAAAAAGATGAAAAGAATGCAACTAAATCTCCTAATTGTGCAGCCCCTCAGAAATCTTACTATTTGGAGAAACTTGAGTATTTGAATGCTTTAAAAGCTCCCATAGCTCGACATTAATATCAATAACAAATTGGAATGGGGTAGGGAAAAGAAATATTAGAAATATTGGAACACATTAAAAGGGAAGCTATTGTATAAACACTCATCGAGGCTTTGGTTATGCAGGAGTATGATCCTTCTTATGCTTCTTATTATAACCCGCTTGTACATTATGTAACTCAGACTTAGTTGTAAATTATTTATATCTTTACTTCAAAATAGTGGAAGATTCATAGTCCTGGTAAAATCACCGTTGAAATCTTCACCCTTAATTGGAACCCAATTTGCAGTTTATTGGTACCTGAATCCTGGTTATGTTCAAAAGTTCAAGTTCAAAAAGTATGAAAATTCACTTGTGCTAAAAGCCTGAAACTAAATCATTATAACCATGATGATTTTTGCTACCAAAATTCTAAAACTAACTACTTTCAAAGTGCCTCAATATATAACTATTTGCAAATAATGTTTGGTTCTGGAATCATAACTTGCATTGAACTGCCCCATGAGTACTTAAGGCTAGTAGCACTTGAATTACAATCAATATAGTTTTTCATTGGATTCGTTTAGTACGCCGTATGAGCCATAAGATGTCACTGCCATGCAAGGATCTTCTATTGCGTGCAACCTTCTGGGAACCCTACAAAAGAAAATAAAAGCCTTTCACAACTACAAATCTATGACTCATAAAAACCAATTTATTAGGTAACATGCACCTTGAACATGAAACAGGTTAGAGTATAGAAAACAAACTCACTTGAAAATGAAATGTAGGATTTGAAACTTTTGTTAAGACTGATAAACCGTCCCGAACAGGTACCACTATAGTTTTAGAATGGAAAGAAAATTGTGTTAGAGATGCAACTAAAAAGAAAGCCGTGTAGAATAACAAAATATTACACTTTTCACATTAGAAGAACATGATGTTGTACCCATCGTCAAATTGCTATGTTTGTTCAATGTAGTAACATTGGTTGGCTTCAAATTCTTATCTGCATATGGCTTTTGGGTGTACAAGAAAAGTGGCAATTCCTCCTGCTTATCTAGTATGTGTTTATCTTCTACTTTTGAGGGATCTTTGGTTTTAGAATCACTGCATTGGATAAAATAAGAATATATTGAAGACCAAAGTGAAATGTAAAATATAGTTCATTTTCATGATGAGAATGTCATATCCTTGGTTCTGACAATTAGAAAACATGTGTTCAGTTCAGACATTAACTATTGTCAGATTCATGAGGGTATTGAGGAATGAGTACCTTAATCTCTCACTGCTTGATCTCTCTAGGATGGGTGCTGTTCATAGAAAGAAGGTAAAAAACAACAACAAATAAATGGAAAAACATTAATGGACTGACAATATAATGTACTTGATTAGAAACACTTTTGTCCCTTTCAAAAGAATAAAGATGTGCATCAAATCTTTACGTGAAGATAAATATCGAGAATGGAATCTTGGCACTTTCTCCCTCCATCTCATTTTTGTGAGCTCAAGCTTATCAGCATATTGTTCACACGAGAAAAGTCTCTGTTGAAAAGGTCCATTCAAGTAACTGTTAAGGATTTGCTACATATGTTAAAGTTTTATGTCTTTTTCTTCTCCATTGTAACATATATTTTATGGCAATGATATTCTTACATTAGTTTTGTACTTTTTCTATGGAAACTAGTAATCTATTATCAAATTTGTGATCATACATTTTTCATCACTGATGTGTAAGATATTCTGCGAATAACAAGTTACTTTTTTCAAACAAACATAAATCAATCAGCAAAATAAACAAACTATTAGCTAGCATGTATAAGTTGTTTAATGTTACAAATTTGAGAACATCATTGTTCTGTTTTCTATGTAAATTCTAATTTTTAGATAACATGCTGTAATGTATATTTTGAACAAGTGCAAAGTAAGAATACTAACTTGTTTGAGGCACTGGATTCGTGACTCAGCCTCAGAAAATGCATTTGTTTGAGAAATAAGGCCTTCAAGAGTAGCTGAGACGTTTCCGAGATGATCAACTACAGTGACTATGGCCCTGCATATGTATTCTTTTGTGTTTTCCATCACACTGCAATGTACACAAATTCCACTCAGTCAAGGGTCACAGAACAAACTCTAACAAAATTAGAAATGAAAATGATGTATAACAGAACATGTTTAAAAACCCAGTTGTGGAGGGATATGAAAAAAATAGAGTATATAGATACATGCAAATATCAACTAATAAATCATTTTTACAAGGTTAAATTAAGTAAAATCTCGCTCAGATATCACAAATGTTTGTAAATTATTCAAAACAAAGAGAAAAAAAATTAATGACTAAAATCTTGCCATGTACACATGGACCACCATAGCAAGGGAGAAATGAATCTTGAACCTCATAGCAAACTGTCAAAGATAAAAACACAAGGCTAAAGCAAAAGGCAGAAAATAACATTCATATAGGTATAGAGGAACTCACTCTCTCTTAGCTTCACTTTTCAAGAAAGTTGTTTCACAATAATCTGCAGCATGGTGCAGCTGAGACTGCAGCCCTCTTAGTTCCTACAACCACCATAACCAAAACATGGAACTTCATTAACAGACTGTAGAAATACATACAGCACATTACTTCTGCATGTATGTAGATGGATAGATAGATAGATAGATAGATAGATAGATAGATAGATAGAGAAACACAAGTACCTGAAAAGACTTTTGAAAGCGCATGTCTTCTTCTACTTCAGCATCAGCTTCTGGTTTATCAAGGCAAGGAGACTTGAAACTCACCTCCATCCTCTTGCTGCTGATTCAGAGGAACAAACAAGAGTTTAAGCTGTGAAAATAATGCTTGGGAGTTCCTTATCTTTTCCTTATGCAGAATGAGAGCTGTGGATGTGTATATGACTAAACAACATGGCTTATTTGTGTGCATCTTATAAGGAAGTGACGAAGAGGACTCATGTCAGTAATCTAGGTTTGTGTTGTGCCATGTTGAAACAAACAAAAATCATTAAAGAGCTGATTAGCAAGAACAAAACATATGGTGGAACGTGACAAACAACAGTTTCAGTCCCGTGACATTCTGTTTTTTCTCTTTTGTTGAGCTTTTATGTTAAAAGGCATTGTTATGGCTGACACTACACTAGTACTTCCATTACACATTTTATTTTATACCCTTTTGAAAATTGACTGAACAAAACATTGAAGCTTAGAACTACTGATTTGGATTATCTTCTAAAATTCTTTTGATAAAGGACAAGGTAATGTTGCATTTACATCTGTACCATCTCATATATATATATATATATATATATATATATATATATATATATATATATATATAAAACAAAATGGCTCATAAATGGTTGAGATTTTTCAGATTAGGTTTGAGATAAATGGCACACCCAACTATGCAAAGGGTTGATGTGATGGGCAGGCACATTTGTAAAGGATGCCACTCATTGAAGAAATGACAGAGTGACAAGTGTCTCAATTAAGCAAATGACTAAAAGATATTTGTTTTGAAGTTGGATTTTTGAATTGATAAAAGTTCTTGAAATGTGTCCAAATTAATTCTAATTTATAAATTTCACAGTGAAAATGACTTTTACTTGATTTTAATATTCAAGTGTTTTCTAGACGACAGTATATGGTGATGAACATGGTTTTTACTTGCTTCTCACAACATTGACCACCACACAGAAAGCTAGCAACCATGTGCAGTGCATGAAATGCTGTTCTTAAAATCAACTCAGAGACTATAGGGAGTTTTTTTTTTCCACTTTCTACAATGAAAGTTTTTAGTTTTATTTATACTTCCAGCAGCATGTGCATCATGAAAAAGTTTTTTAATGAAGGTTTTGATTTAATTATTTGAATGCCAATGAGAAGAGAAAACTTGAATGGGTTGGTGTGGAAGAGTAAATCATAATCATTCATTTCATATTTTGACTTTTAAAGAAAACATACATATTAATGCTGTTTTCAACCTTATTTTGAAAATCAATTTTAATAATGTTCAATGCATTTAATAAAATACAAATAGTCAAAATAAATCAAAATAGGGAAATATAAATTTTATTTTCATTTCCCTAAATTTATAGAAAAAGTCATACATATATATTGTTTGGGGTAGGATTGCACTAGAGCAATTATAGAAGAATACAAAAGAAATAAAACAGAAAATTTTAATTTAAAATATAGTTCTTTATTTTGATTGGTGTTTGCACCTTACATTTACTACCTCCACTCATAAAAAATATACATTCAGTAACAGTACTTTTCACTGTGGTAATAAAAAATAATACTTTTACACTCCTTAAAAAAATTCCTCTCACTTAGTGAAAAGTTTTTCTTCAAATTGGTTAGGTTTGCTTGAAGAATGAGTTGGGCCATTGGGTGAGGAATTGGGCTCATCATGGGGAAGAAGGTGGGGCTATTATTTCTTGCGTGTTTCTTCCTACACCCCATCATTTCTGGAAAAGACTCTTTCTTCTTAAATGTTTCCAAAACATACTTTTCAAAAACACATTTTATGAATCCAGATTTATTATTTTTGAAAATCAAAAAGATATGTTCTGGAAAAGATATTTCTTAATGATTTTTTCGTCTTTTAGATTTTTTATTCCATAAACATTTTTACTTATAGAACACTCCTATTTTGAAATTATCTAAAATTGTCAAGGGTAATTTTAATATTTCGAAGAATGTAGGGTTGCAAGAAGAAACACCCTTACTTCTTTCATAGGAGGATTATTTTTTGCACCTTCATAATTTTCTTTTGCAGCCTTATAAATATATATATAAAAAAATCTGTTCTTTGCACTTTTGGTTTATGAATAAAAAGGCTTTCAGGTGTACATAGAAGTATTTTTTTATATAATTCAAAAATTGTTTTGACTTTTAAATTATATAATCTAATGTTTTTTTTACTTCTGAATTATACAATTTGATTTTTTTATGAAAAAACTTTAGATTGTATAATCTATAAATATTTTTTTTAAAAAGTTTAAATTGAGTAATTCAATAATAATTTTTCATAAAAAAAAATTAGATTCTACAATTCATAACACTTTCTTCCTTTTAAGTTTATTTATGACACAACACAATGAAATATTTAAAAATGATATAATATTAAATACATAGTGATGTAGAAGTTTGTTGAGGGAAATGAGACTTGACCAGCCACTTTCTTCCATTGGGTCCACTCATCCAAATTTCCTATTTAATTTTGAAGAAACCACATTTCACATTCCCTTCAACTACCTATCAAACATAATGCATCACAACTCTCATCCCTCAAGTCAAATTCTCAAACTAATAAACATTTTCTATCAATTAAGTTTTTCACCCTAAAAAACTTTTTTTTTTAAATATGTTTTTTCTTTTCAGTTTTATAATATGAAATTCGTTTTTGTCTTTAATCTAAATCTTAGACCATCCATTAATCTATTTGTAGATGATTGTTAGTTTTTTTTAAAGATTGATAGTTTTTTTTTAAAAAAAATTGTTGTTGTTTTGATTACAAATTGATACTAGTGTAACTATTTCTAATGGGTTGATGGAGTGAAACTTCAAATTGAACCGATTTCATATACAAAATGACTTATTTCAATCATTTTCATACTGCAAGTACCTGAATAATTTAAAGTTTATACCAGAAATAAAAATCAATTTCATGTTATAATACATGGACGAAAAACATATTTAATAATTTCTTCTATCATCAACATTTTGTATAATCGAAACATCATCTTTTTCTTTGATTAATCATCGTAGTTATAAACATTCTCTCCAAGACAAAGCAAATGAAGTGAGAAGATAAGGGTAATTGGGTTTGGATGAGATGGTTGAAATAAAGATGATAATAAAGAAGAAGAATAATATATTCACAACCTACTTCAATATACAAGCTCTGATTGATAATAAAAAATAAAGATATTTTTATCATTTCATATGAAAAACTAATGTTGGTACGAAAATAATTTATTTTCTTTTCCAATAATTTTTTTAATGCACATCATCAACAATAAAGATTTTAAATCTATTGCATTTTTACAAAATTATTTATAAAATAAAAATTATATCCTTATTTAATTTATATGAGGAAATGGAATCTCAATCAATTTTTATCTATTCATTCATCTATTTTTGTTTTCTCTAGTTTAGTTTATTGTTGTTCTAACAACCACTATCTTAAATTTATGCAAAGATCCTCAAATTCCAACCACACTAACCATGCTTTTAACTTTTTCAACCATTAACAACAACAACAACCCTCTCAAACTCTTTTTCCAACTGCATATTCACATTCTATAATCATATATCCATAATTAACTCTAATCTAAATAACCTTCATTTAACAATAGAACCATATTAATTTTCTCAAACACATTTTTCAATTAAAACTTATCTAAACTAATTTTGTAATCTCTATTCCAGAAAAAATTAAAGATTATGTGAAAAAGCCTCAAAAGATATTAGCAAGTATATAATGATAAAATATTACACACACAAAAAATTGAATAAAATAATGATACCTTAATACTAATTACATTTCGATACTTAAATAAATTATTATTTTATTATAATATAACATTTTATTTTAAAAATCAGGCTGTAGAATAATTATTTTTCTTTGATGTTAAATAAATTTTATTTTTTATATAATGATACTTTTAAAGTATATATTTTAAAATATTTTAATTTAAATTGTGAATTAATTAAACCTAGACAAACAACGTGATTTGGCCATGTCACATGCATTTTTTTTTTTGTTTAAATGCTAATCGGAGTGTGTCAGTCTTTTAGTTAATGAATACATATTTATTTTACTAATAAATTTTAGAGTGAAAATGACTTTTATTTGGTAGAAATTAAACTATTAATTAAAGTGAAGAATTTAATTTATGGTATTGTCAATTTTGAATTTCAGAATTTTGTCAAGAAATTGTCTTCGGTGAGTTGAAAGAGAAACATCAACTCTTTAATTGTCTGAGGATACTGGAATAATAACTTCTAATAAAATGAAAAAAAATATATAAAATTTTATTTTTATTTATTTTAAAATTTACTTATAAAAAAACTTCAAGTCATATAATAATTATTTTTTTATACACTTTCTTAATATCTTATCCTTAACTTTTGAATAACTAATTTTACGATAGTTGCTTTATTTTAACCGTGTTAACCTTTGTTTTCTATTATCATAAAAAAATATAGACACATGAATGCTATAATATACATATTCCCACTAATAATATTAATGTTTTCTAAATAGAACAACAAAAAATCGCAAAATATTTTTTTTCTCCTTTAAATCTATTTTTTAAGTTTGGATTTAATTTCTTTGAAAAATAAAAAAGACTGAAACCAATTTTAATTTTTTAAAGAAATAAAACTATATTTTACCAAAAACAAACGATAAGCTTCACACAAAACAATGAATAAGCCCTTATCTAACTAAAAATGAGATCGAACATTTAATAGATGATAAATAACTTTTAACTATCTTTTAAAAAAAATATTTCTTTTAACAAGTAATCAATTCATTGGCTGGCATAACAATTTTTTTCATAAAATTAAAATGAAACACCATTACAAAGTTATTACTGCAAAAATTCGTAGATAATAAAAAAAATTCGTAAGTAAAATAAAGTTATATATGAAAAAAATAAATTTAGCATAGATAATTGTTACCTAAAAAGTATCTATATGTGAATTACATATGATAGTAATTGAAATTATATATATAAAAAAATATATTAAAGATCTTACATATACAGTACAAACAAAATATAATATATAGATAAATATAAATATAATGAAATTGAATTAAATTCAAATCTTATTTTAAAAGAAAATTAAACTTAAAAGTAGAATCTGTATATAAATTTTAATAAATAAATTATTAAAATTTTAAAATGTTGAGTTTAAGGTACACTTATTTATGACGTGTCTTAACCTTAATATTTATGACATGTCTTAACCTTAATTATTTTATATAACTTTATTTTAAATTTATTATTATTGTTCTAACAACCACCACACTAACCATGCTTTTAACTTTTCCAACCATTAACATTTTCCAACTGCATATTCACACTCTATAATTTTATATCCATAATTAACTCTAATCTAAATAACCTTCATTTAACAATAAAACCATATCAATTTTCTCACACACATTTTTCAATTAAAACTTATCTAAACTAATTTTTATAATCTCTATTCCCGAAAAAATACAAGATTATATGAAAAGAAAAGATAAAAAATTAACAAGTACATAATAATAAATTTACGAGAAGCAATGATAACTTAATATCGATTATATTCATTTGACATTTAACTAAATTATTATTTTATTATAATATAATATTTTATTTAAAAAATAAGTTCTAATAAATTTTATTCTTTATATAATGATACTTTTCTCAAAGTACATATTTTAATTAAAATTGTGAATTAATTAAACCTAGAGAAACAACTTGATTTGGCCATATCACATGCATAAGTTTTTTTTTTTATTTAAATACTAATCTGAGTGTGACAGTGTTAGTTAATTAATACATATTTATTTAGGTTATGTGGAATCTTGAAAGAGAATCATACCCACTTTTTCTTTTTAACATTAATACTTATTAAAATATGTTTACTTTTGAAATTGACAGTTACCACAATTTATTACTAATACTTAATTGTGATTAATCATGTTAAGAGGGTTCGAATGTTAGAAAATCATTATTACTTAAAATAAGATATTAAAATTATTTATCACGTATTTTTCTAATTTTTATTTTTTACGGAACACATTTTTGAGATTTGGTCAGTGAAGTCAAATCTATGTGGAAGTGCGCTAAAACCATGTGCAACACATTTTTTTAATATATGTATTTTTATTTATTAAAATTTATAAATATAAAAAGATGATCTCGATGGTTAGTGTTATTATGATCACATATCTTTTCTATAAAGTGTATACTATTTTTTAATTTATTATAAAACCAAGATGAAACATGAAATATTTATCAACTTGGGCCTACAGAGTGTTTGTACAATTGATTTTTCTTTTTTTCTCCTTTTTCTTGTGTTCAGATTTGATTTTTGGTGTAGTGTATTTTTAAAAGGTTATCACGCTCAAGTAAATATATAATATTTAGGTGAAGTTAAATATTACTTTGGTCTAATATTTTATCTATATTATGTATAATAAGTTATATTATTAATAAATTATATTTAACATATATTATTATGTAGTGTAATTTGTATCTTACAATATTTTTTTTTAATTTTTTCCAGTTCAGACTGATAAATACGTTTCAAAACTTTTTGCCTTAGTTCAATTAAAGGCTTGGTCGTGGTCACTATCAAGTCTCACATTATGCTTTTCTCTTTTTCTGACTGGTGTCTTGATCCTCTAGTCTGTATGAAGACGATTTGTTGATGTTTCTTTTAAGGGTTTGTTTTTTTAGATTGGATCTCAAAGTCCAGTTAAATAAGTTGACTTGAGTTTTTTTTATACGGGTTGAACCACTTCTGAAGTGGTTCATATTTATTGGATTTTTTATTATCAATAAAAAAAAGTATTATTATAAAGAATTTAATTTATTGTATATTTTTTATTATTTTAAGATTTTTATACGGACATTTTTAATATCAAATGTTATCGGATCATCACTTCCGACCAATTTAGTATTTATATTCTTAAAATTAAAAATGTTTTTTTTTCTTTTATTGAGAATGTATAATGAATATGATAGTATTCAAGTCTGCATGATTGTATAATCTTCTAAAAATAAATAAATAAAACTTAAAAAATGTCTCTGAAATTATGATATATTAATTAATGTTTAAGGTTTCAAAATTATGTGTGAAATGATATATTTATTTTTTATCATGTAATAATTTCTTCATTTTTTTTCACATTTTCTATTCGGTGGGGAAACACCCCACGAAATTCATTGTCTTCTAAATCGATTGCCACTTTCCATCATAGTCTTTGGCCTTATCCTTCTTAAACCCATTTTGTGTTCTCTCAGTTTCATGTGAAACAACATAGTTTGATTCGAAAAGGAAGGAACTTGGGACTTGTTTCTCTCAGAGATGGCGTTGCCTAAGGTTGATTTTGAGGTTGGAGCTGATGGGGTTGCTGTCATCACTATGGGCAACCCACCCGTCAATGCTTTGGCCATTCCAAGTAAGCTTGATTCACCAATTCTTCATTCTCTGTCAATTCTATTTTTTTGATTTATTTCATGCATTGACTATGTGTGATGTTTTGATTGTTTTGATCAGTTATCATGGGGTTGAAAGACAGATTTGATGAGGCAGCAAGGAGGAATGATGTGAAAGCTATAGTTTTGACCGGTAAGTGTCTAGGTTTATTTGGATTTTACATGTGTGATGATTTTTTGGTTTAATTTTATGATGCTGCCGACATTGGTTTTTATACAATTCATTGTTCAAGTGAGGAATTTTGCATGTGTGATTGTTTTATCTTGCTTCCACCATAATTTCAGGCAAAGGTGGGAGATTTTCTGGTGGCTTTGATATCAGTGTTATGAAGAAAGTTCACGATACCGGTAAGATATGATAGTATGATCACACATCCGTTTTGCAAAATTTAGATCAGCTATGGTTATGAGTCTTGAAAGTTTTTGAACTTTGAATTAACTGTATTTGCTGTTTTTCTTGGCAGGGGATTCCTCGCATCTCCCTGATGTTTCAGTGGAACTAGTAGTCAATGCGATTGAAGGTTGTAACTTGTAACTATTCTTTTAGTTTGGGCTTACCTTGATGGAGACATTTTCTTGGTGCTTCTGTAAATGTTACTTTTGCTGTTTTATTAATTAACATTATTGACAAATTCAGATTCGAAGAAGCCTGTTGTTGCAGCAGTAGAGGGGCTTGCTCTTGGAGGTGGCTTAGAACTGGCTATGGTTAGTTTTTTCCTAGTTGAGGAGTGATGCTGTTCCTTTAAATAAGAATTGTTGTCCAGGTGTCTTCATTAGTGCATGAACTGTAACACCTTGTCGGTGTGTAGGGATGCCATGCACGCATTGCAGCTCCGAGAGCTCAATTGGGTCTACCAGAGCTGACTCTTGGTATTATTCCTGGATTTGGAGGTAATCAAGATTTGCATGCACGTATATTCAAGATGAGGAACTTTTCATCATTTAGTAGCACTTGCTCAAAATAATATTAACAAAATTTGTAATTTTTAAGGAACGCAACGTCTTCCAAGGCTTATTGGGCTGTCTAAAGCTGTTGAAATGATGCTGGTAAGACACTGACCATTGTTTTTCATTTGTTTGTGTTCCCACTGCATTTTTGACCGTGGTAGATGAACCCCAAAACTTATTTAGTGATTTGTGAAATGTAAAAAGAAAATTAATAGAAAAAAGTGGGAAAACTGGAGATCTTACTTTGTTAGCAAAGTGTCACAAATAATTGCACACACTAAATTCAATGAATACAACTTTGGAAGAATAGCTAGAGAGGAACAACTCTATGATTTGTGGTACTTTGGGATCTTCATTACTGTGCTTAACTTTTTTGCAGACTTCATTCTAGTAAACATTATTTTCTTCCCTGAAATTTATCATGTATATATATATGTGTGTGTATATATATATATATATTAAAAAGCTTTGTGATGCAGAACAAATATGTTAATTTTGATGTTGCATTTCTTGCAGAAATCTAAACCTATTACGTCGGAAGAAGGGAAGAAATTAGGACTTATTGATTCTATTGTGTCTTCTGAGGAGTTACTAAAGGTATCTAGGCTGTGGGCTCTTGAAATAGGAGAGAGGCGCAAACCCTGGGTTCGTTCACTTCATAGGACAGACAAAATTGGTTCCCTGTCTGAAGCACGTGAGTTGTTGGGAACTGCCAGGCAACAAGTAAAAAAGACTGCTCCACATTTGCCTCAGCAGCTGGCTTGCGTAGATGTGATTGAATATGGAATAGTTCATGGTGGCTATAGTGGTGTGCTAAAGGTATTATTGGTTCTAAGATATAGTCTTTGTTCAGAAGGAAATATGTGCTTTCTTCCTTCCATTTTTATGCACTTAGTTTCTTGTCATATTAATTTCTAGTCCGAGATAGATGTAGTTTTTGGTCTAGCATTGTTAGCATTCACAGCTTATAACCAGTTCTAATTACAGGAGGCAGAAGTATTCAAGCAATTAGTTGTGTCGAACACATCAAAAGGTTTAATTAATGTCTTCTTTGCTCAGCGGGCTATAACAAAGGTACATGGTTAGATATGACCTTTGTGGGTTTGGGTTTTTAATATGGATTTCTCATTTTATATTGACTAAACTTGAGGAAACAACTGACTACTCTGTTTTGGCAGGTGCCTGGTGTAACTGATATTGGTCTTAAGCCGAGAAATGTTAAAAAAGCTGCTGTTGTTGGAGGAGGTCTAATGGGATCTGGCATTGCTACTGCTCTTCTACTTGGCAACATTCATGTCTTACTCAAGGAAATCAATTCTGAATTGCTTATGAAGGGAATAAAAACAATAGAAGGTGACTATTCCAGTCATGTGAGTGAATTAGGAATAATTTGATACAGGTGATCAATTGGTTAAGTAGGGATACTTGGATGCAGAAGACCAATTGTTAATTGGTTGAAGTTAATAACAAGTTGTTCTTAGTTGCTGTGAGTAGTGTCTTCCATAGTCTTGGAGTTGTATGTACAAATATCATGCTCAGCAGAATTAGTCTTTGGGGCATTTTTAATATGCACCTGCTATCAAATGGTTGGTTTAATATGTATATCATCAATAGTACATTTTCTGGACATTGATTTGTTTATATAATCTAATTGCTATTAAAATAGATGTTAGTGAATTAATGCTCTTTGCTTTATGTATCTGTTATTTGTCATATTTGAAGGAAGGTTTTCTCCTTTGTAATCATTTTAACGAAATGCTAGGCCTTTATGAAAAGTGTAAACTACTCACAGTCTCACCTTTGATACATGTGATAATCTTGTAGACTTTTTTTAATTTATGTTTGCTTCATCTTGCTTGGCAGGAAATGTTAATGCCTTACTAAGAAGAGGAAAGTTGACGAAACAGAAGGCAGATGCTGCACTGTCACTGCTTCAAGGTGTTCTGGATTACTCAGAATTTAAAGATGTGGACTTGGTTATTGAGGTTGGTTGCCTGAAGTACTTTTGTTTTACTGGGAAAATAGGTGACATGTTTTTTAATTTTGGATCCTTTCAAAAACTTAGCAAAGTGCTTTTCGTGTTAACATTTATTCTTCAGTTCAATTCCTCAGTTTCATGGCACTGAATACTTTTCAAACAGTGGAAATATTTAACATTCAGCTGAGGATATATGTAATGGAACATTTCTTTGCTTATACTGTTGTCTGTTCAAATCTAAATAGCATTAATTTTCTCTCTCTGTAGGCTGTAATTGAAAATCTCAGTCTCAAACAAACCATATTTAGTGATCTTGAGAAGATCTGTCCTCCACACTGCATTTTAGCATCAAACACATCAACTATTGACCTTAATCTTGTTGGTAAAATGACCAGCTCTCAAGATCGCATTGCGGGTGCTCATTTTTTCAGGTTATCTATCTCATTTTTCTTATTATCTTGATTTTTAAAATAAAGAGGACCTTTTTTATTTTCTTGATCAGTGAATTCAGTTTACGAGGGAGTATTTTTGTGAGAATAGGAACAAATACTACATTAGATTTCTTTGTATTGTTGTTTTTATATGCTGAGAGAAGTCAACAGCGCTTGATTCATAATTTATAATTTATGCCCCTTTGGCACGTATTCCTGTTCTCGGGGGAATTAATGGAATGTGAAGTTTGTCATGCTATTCTATGTTGAACATTATGAAAAAATATGATTGAGCATCTTTTTATGAATAATTCTTGTTGAAAATGCTGGGCTAGTGTTTTGGGGCTGCAGGTGGGTGCTGTAGCATGTATGTTTAATTTCTGGCAGCAAGTTATTCCTTTAGATTTATCCATGATAGACTTGCTTGATCCACCAGAAGAATTGCCCCCGACTTTTTAGAGTATTCTTTTATACAAGGGATGTAGAAGCTTTAATTACTCCTCTTTATGAAAACAATATGAGAGCATAATATTGTTGGTTGATTTTAAAAAAGTTCTATTTAACTGTAAGCTCTATATAGTGAAGCCACATAAGTTCCATTCTATACTTTCTGGTAATCTATTTCCTGCATTGATGTGAATGACAAAGAAACTACATTTTTCAGAAATAGGTTCTATGATTTCTTTGGTCAGAAGAAGTAATCCAGTCCTATATTTCAAAGAAATTAGGCCTGTCAATAGGCTAGTTTCCTGATGGACTTGGTTGAATATAGTTGAGCCAAGCAAAGAGAATTCAGATGACTCTAATGAATTTAGTTTTATAATGTATTTGTTATCTTTAAATTGGTTTTCTGAGGCTTATCCCAGTTAAAAACTGGTTATTTTCCATTGTCTCCTTTCCTCTGGGATCCATGTTCATGTGCTTTATGGTTAATTTCATGATTTCATGTCTAGAGATCCCACACTTGATCATAGTCAAAAGGCAACTATAATTATTTAGTTAATGTAGCCACACTTATTGCCTCAAGCATATACAAATGTCGTTTACTATAAATGAGGTAACTTGTATACTGCACACTTACCCTACGCTATAGAAGTTTCTGAATTCTGGTAGTTAATGTCAGCTTAGATAGTGAAATTACATTTGTCTCTTGTACTAGGAACATGTTTTAAACAACTGTTAGAAAACACGTTTTATGGAGGCTTTCTAATTTCATTTCTTTGATATACAGTCCTGCCCACGTTATGCCTCTTTTGGAGATTATACGAACTGATAAAACTTCTCCACAAGTGATTCTTGATCTGATAACCGTTGGTAAAGTCATAAAGAAGGCTCCCGTTGTGGTGGGTAACTGCACAGGCTTTGCAGTGAATAAAACATTCTTCCCATATTCACAGGCTGCCCAGTTGTTGGTCAACTTGGGAGTTGATGCTTACAGAATTGACACATTGATACGCAACTTTGGCTTTCCAATCGGTCCTTTCCAGTAATCCTCTTTTCTCAGGAGTTCTGTATTTTCGAAGATACATGTTAATAAATTTTTTACACTTTTATGGATTTGTTAATTGATATTATTGCTTTGCCATGCATTCCCAATATGTGTATGCAAATGATACCATTTCACTATCTTGAAGTTTCTAGTTGAATCCTATGTTATAAAAACTGTTTCAAGCCATCGCCGCATTTTGAAACATGCATTTAAATCTCAAGTCACCAATACTATGCTAAAATTAAGAACTGGTATAAAAGAAAAATTTAATGGTTTCATGGGTATGTGAGAACCAAAGCATTAAATATTGAACTGTGGTTCCATAGTATGAAGTCAAACTTTCTGTTATTTGCAGGCTTGCAGACTTGGCTGGCTATGGAGTTGCTGTTGCTACATCCAAAGTATTTGCCGATGCTTTTTCTGATCGCGTATTTAAATCTCCATTGCTTGATCTTTTGATCAAATCTGGGCGAAATGGTAATTGTGTATCAATGTTCTTTTTAATAATTTTTACTTTCTATGTACAGGGAATGTAATGAATGATTTGTGACCTTGGCTATCTATGTTCTACCAGGCAAAAACAATGGGAAAGGTTACTACATTTATGAAAAGGGTAGCAAGCCAAAACCTGATCCTTCAATACTACCAATCATCGAGGAGTCTAGAAGAGTTTGCAATATTATGCCCAATGGAAAGGTTGTTTTATTTGGCAGTGTCATATTAGAAAATATTACTACTCCCATTTATGTTAGCACTGCATTGAAGTTGACATAATAGCTTTCAATGTGTTGGTTTAATCTTAAGTTCCCTCTCTATCACTAGTTGGAAAATATATATTTGTCTCTCATTGAGTGAAGGAGAGCTAATAGTATTTGTTTTATTTGCAGCCTATATCTGTTACTGACCAAGAGATCGTGGAGATGATTCTCTTTCCAGTAGTGAATGAGGCATGCCGTGTTTTAGAAGATGGAGTTGTTATTCGAGCATCGGACCTCGACATTGCATCTGTTCTTGGAATGAGCTTCCCCAATTACCGGTTGGATTTCCTTTTTTCAATCTTTTAAATTGACATAACTAAGAAAAGGGGACAAGGAAATAAAAAGTAATAACCAATAAGGAACAGCAACAAAAAAAAAAGAGATGTTATTAAAGAAAGGCAAACTGTGCTACTGGCTAATTGTGAGTGATATGCAGCACTGGGTAACTTCATTGGGAAAAACAAAAATAGGATCTGTTTGAGTTCTTCTTTTATGCTTATTATGCATCATCCTAGGACCAATGAAGTGCATGAATCACTAAGAAAAGGCATCACAAGGAAATTGCATGATTGTTACATAATTAAGTATAGCAATTTGCCAAATGTTTGAACTCCTTATAACCTGCACTTGCTTTGCTGTCACTTGTTTTTTGCAGGGGTGGCATTGTTTTCTGGGCAGATTTGGTTGGGGCTAATCATATCTATACCAGCCTAAAAAAATGGACACAATTATATGGTAACTTCTACAAACCCTCAAAGTATTTGGAAGAAAGAGCGCTCAAAGGCATTCCTCTGGTAAGATGCTTCTTCTTTCTACTGTATTCAAATTTCTTGAAATTCAGCTTTAATAATGTGTATGATTCAGTCCTTGATTATCCAAACATGTTCAGGGAAAATGGGAAAGTTTCAATGATTTCAATAACTAGTTTTTTTAGTAGTTATAAATGTATTATTACATAGGAATAAGATTGTCTTTCTTATCATACAAATCTTGCATTGTTCAACAAGATAAAGTGCTTGACTTGGTATTTTGTATTGGTTGCAGAGTGCACCTGCTTCATCTACCCCAAAGCCAGTGGCGCGTCTATGATAAAGCCCAAGTGTTCCAGCATGTTGGATGCTCGTTCTACCATAGAAAATGTAACAGATAATAAAATTTGCTTTCTTCCCAGTTTTAATAATATGATAAAATTGGTTTTGCAAAAGTAAAATTTTATTGATCATGCATCTTAAGTAGTTGTGATTCAAAGTCCCTTTTCTTGAGTGCTGCTGAAAAGTGTTTAATGCATTTTGATTGAACATATTAAGCTACTAGTTTGTTTGGATTTGCTACGAACATACTCTTTGTTTAAATGAGAATTCGAACATGCTGTAGCAGTTACAACTAGTGTTCCAGTGATTTTCTCCCTTGATAAAAAATGATTTTTTTTAAACTTGGTTTAGACAATTTTTTTTTTTAAAATTAAAAACCTTTCAAATTAATTTCTCAATATCAGTTTTCGCAATATATATATTATGATGTTGAAAATGATGAAATAAATGATTATATATAACCTAAATTTGATTATGATTTTTTTTTTCATTTTTCTACTATTAAAAGAATAATAATATGAAAATAATAAATGAAGTACTTTGCTTTTAACTTATTTTTACTTTAAGTATTTTATTTTCTTTCATTTTCCGCTACTCACTTTAACATCTCACCATTGGAATTAACTATTATTAATTACCTTTTATGTTAACTTTAATTTTTACTTATTTGAATACAAGTGATGTCAAATCACCAACCCATGAAAAAATATGGTGACGAATGAATAAAGAAAAAGATTTAGTATAATGGAACTTCTAATTCACTGTGTTTCTTACAAAATAAGCAATTACCCTCTCCAAAATCTATAAATAATAGAATTGAGGGACCAATTACCTCTCACAAAAGAAATGAAAATAAAATAAAATAAAAAGAAATGAAAAAAATAAAATAAAAAGAGAAATGAAAAAAGTAAATTAAAAAGAAAATCTGAACTTTGTTAAATAAAAGGAGGAACTAAGAGAATGATTATCTTGGATCTAATTTCAAGCATAATTATTTATTTGTTATTTTCTCTAAAGAAAGTCAACTCATTCTGCATTTTTAATAAATGAGGAACCAACTATTATTACAAATGGATATACCAGTGATAAAATATGTATAACAAAGAATGATTTTTTTTTCTTTTAATTTAAGTTTTTCTTTCAAATTTAAAGAAAGACAACTCCTTACATATTTATGTTTTACATAAAAATAATAAAAATAAACAAGAGGGAATATCAATCACTTTTTAAAGTTGCACCTTATCTTTAATAACTTTCTAAAGTTCTTTTAAGTTGAACTTTATCTTTATGCACACATGATTAATCATTTGTGATTATTTCTGGAATAAAAACAAAAACAAAAAAGAAATGATTTTTGTTACATACAAGTTTTTTTATTTATTTTTTATTTAGGTACCAACCTATGTTATTTTGTTGTTCTTTCAAAGTCTATTATTAAAATACCTATTTCAAATTGTTTTAACCACTTCTAATTGATGCAGTGAACTAAATTTATTTTAAGTTTGTAAAACTTACTTGTTTTCATGTACCAAAATAAAATATTTAATTAATTATTTTCAGAACATATGAAATTATTAACTGTTACTTCATTTAAATCTACTCGATTATCATATGTTGATTGAAAAAAATGTATGATAAAGTGCATTCTATTAGAAGAGTATATAGATAAATTAAATACATTCCCACTATAAAAGTAGTGAAGTATTATCATTCAATTTTACAAAATAAAATACTTATATATTAAATTTTAATTATATTTTGATAAACTTAAATTTATATGATAAATGCATTTTATTTTTTAAAAAGTCCTGTTCATGGGTAAGAATACTAGTTGTATACAATACAAATCTAAAATATTAAAACACTGAATGGCCTAACCAAAGGCAGTAACAAACTTATTGAATTATTACAGAGAGCTAAACTCAGCTTAAAATATTGCTGTCAATACAGAGGACACAGTAATGAACAAAGCAGAAGAAAAGGGAGACATTGAAAAATCCCTGAATAAAAATGTATATTTAAATTACAAGCTATGGAAGTCATTCAAAGAAAAATCTAAGCGATATACTTTATGAAATTATAACTCAGCAATTTACAAGCATCGCGATAAAGCAATGTTGAAGCTGAAAAATTAATTTAGATATCTATGAATGACCAAAAGGAGGACAAGAAAATAGATAAAAAGAAGAAAAAAAATTGATCCTACATGGGCTAATGGTGGGGTCTGTATGCTTTGCAGACCTTTTGGATGAGGCAGAAAATGAAGAATGACAATGCTTTTATAATTATATTACAGAGAAGTTCTAGCATACCTTGAAAACATTTTCATTTCTTCTTTCAATCATATATGTGCGCATCCTTCTAAGTTAGATTATTTTCATATATCTTTTTCGATTTTGACCTTAGATTCCCCATTTTCAGAAATATTGGCAGGGATCATACTTGTCGAAGTTGTTGCCAAAGGTGAAGCAGCAGGTTTGGTAACACCATTGCTACTGGCTCCATGTTGACGCGAGCTGGCATTTCCAACGCCATTGATGATTGGGTCCTTTTGATTCTCTAATTCATTTCTGGCCAACGAAGAACACTTTGTTTCTGAAAATGAGAATCTAGAAATTAGTCATTTTTAACAATAAAGCAGGTACTGAAATTATATGACAGTCATACCATACAATAATGCATTTAATACCAGAGTCAAGCACCCAATAGGTAACGTTAGACTGGTGGCATCAGAAATTTCAGAACCATTTGAAATGACAGCCATGTAAAACATAATAATTTAATTGCACAATGGAAAGGTCTTCTTGCCAAAGCCAACACCAAGGGATTTTAAGAATGTTAACAAAAGTAAAATTATACGGAAAGGAGGAAAGGAAAGTATTAACTTGCCATTGATTTCCCCCATAGTGATAACCCTATTGAGAAAATCCCTAAACTTTGTTAATACAATCCTTTCTTGCTCAGCATAGACCTCTGTCATTCCTTGTCCATAAGGAAATTGTGAAGATGTATTGCAAGCATGAGCCATTGGCCCAATGGGGGAGGCGGCTGTCATGAACATTGTATCTTGCTCATCACACATCAAGGCTAAAGTCCCAGGAGACATTGGCCTTCCTTTTGGGACATCAGCACCATCGGAGCTGGAATCATCTGGGCTGATTTTATCTGTTTGGTTTGCACTCGAACAATCATCAGCCACAGTCTTCTCAACATGACCTTCCATTTGATTTGGTGGTAATGGCTCTTGACTTGACGAAGCAAGGGATGTTTCTGTCTGATCTTCTGCATGCTTTTCCATTAAAATTTTCTGGTCTGGTCATAATAATAACAATAATTGATGAGAAAAAAAGTAATTACTGATGTATACATTAACAAGGCTGAAGTCACTTGATATGTAATAAAAAGCATCAGATGAAAATGAACCTAGCAGGTAGTACCCCAAAAATGTAATACAAAATGTCCCACGACGGACCCTATAGCAGCAGTGTTTCATGACTTGCTTCCTCATTATTGTTGTACAGATTGACAAATGTGAGATGGACAAATGTCATTATGTAACTTTCCAAAAATAAAACAAAAATTAATAAAGATGGATTATTTGCTAATGAACTTCAATTTCGACTGTTATCCTAATGCACAAAACAGAGTGAGTTATTTAGTTATAAAAGCGAATCCTTGATGAACCATGTTAGAAAGAATGTAAATAGAGATATTACATTTTGTGTATTATTATGTAATTACAATAATTAGGATAAATGTTATTAGAATATGTAATAGTATCTTGATTATATCTTTAGAATAATTTAGACCATCATAGGTATTATCTGATAGGATTAGTCAAGATTACTCTCCCTATTTCTTTGGTTTCCGTAGTTCCTTATTATCTCATTATATTTTTCCTTATTTAGTTAGAATTATGATCTAGTATTGGTATAAACAAAGGTTAGTAGTTTATGCTGTGTAATACATCTTATTAAGTTAATATCAATTTCAAGCGCTTGCAGAGGAAAAAAAAATAAAAAAAAATGAAATGAATAATTTAAAAATAAATTTTAGAAAACTATGAGAGTTTTTACAAATTAACATATGTGGAAACTAATTTCAATTTTGCTTCTAATTTTGTTCTGTTAAAAGTGTTAATGGAGAAGGAGACTCCTTCTCTCCTTTTCCTCCCTCTATGCCTAAACCCTATAATTTCAACAAACATAAATCCTTGTATTCATTACTTTTAGTATATATAATGCGGATAATGTAAATTTATATTCTCCGCTGTATAATTGACACAAATTTCATCACATTCTCTCGTTCTTCTTCATTGAACGAGGAAAACATAATGGACGTTCAGAGATCAATAGCAGCAGTGGTGATTGGTGATGTAGGATGTCAATTTACCTGTAAGTGTCTTTGCAGCTTGTCCTGATACTAGCACCAGAACTGAGCATAGCTCCTTGAGGTGCTGTGGTTGAATAATGTCTGCTAAAAGAGACCTTTAACAATAATCAAGTCAGCAATTAAGCGTAGTAAACTTATCATCATTTCAAATATGTATCCAACATTACCTGTACATAAATTTTGAAGGACCTAACGTTGCAGTTCCAACACGAGCGCCTGAGATAGGTGACAAAGATGAAGAAGGTGCTGGACCTCTGACATGGTTTACCTGGCGGGCACTAAAAAATGTTGATAGTGTACACAATTTCAAAAATAAAAAGCGCCCATTAATCATACTGAATTAGTAATAGCACATTCACTATACATTGCAGCACACATCATAAAAAGGTCTTGAAACCGAGGCTTTTGACCTTGAACCTAATTGCCTCTATTCTATCCAATTTAAATAAAGGGAGCTAAGTTCAATTTAGAAATTCAAGTTTAGATGCATCCTTTAAATAAAATGATAATGATACCAACTCCTAACAATAACATAGTTATGTGACTAAAAATAGTTATGTAGACTGGACTAATGTTGTCTATTTCACTGATTTAATCAATCACTTAAAATAAACCCCTATGCTAGTTGAATTGTGCTATGAGCATGTTTTACCTGTTGTCCCAACTTGCTAATGGATGGATCCTTGGTTGTAGGCCAAAAGAAGAGTTCCTGACCTTTTCTTTTCTTGGATACCGGAGGTGATGAATAACCAGAGGAACCAATAGCTCCAGTTATGGCAGCGTTTGCCGCTTGCTGAATATATGCCATGTTATTTTGATCTCCATGAAACAAAGCTTGCCTTTCTTCACTTCCCTCAAAATTCTTGCAGTCCATGCATTTACAATTTTCAGAACAAAGAATGTTGGCTTGAAAGCATTCGCAGTACTTCTTGAGGCACCCAGATTTTTTACAATGACACCCCTTGTTATGTTTTCCTAATATTAAAACATCCCCAGCCTCCTCCTACATTTGTTTTCAGTCAGATAGTCAAGACAAGAAAAAAAACATTTTTTAAAGTATAAAATACAAAAAAAAAAATGTTCTAGTTTCAACAAGTTCTACAAGGAATATTAAAGTCCAAAAAACCTTTATTTTCCATTTATGTAGAACATAAATCAAGGCACTTGCCAAGTATTTTAATGGTAAGCTCCTGCCTTTCCATTAAAATATAGCATGAAAAGTTCAACTTCCTGCTAAGACATACTGTATAGAAACATGATTGAAAAAGTATATATTTAACTGAGTTACTTCTAAAATTCTAAGTAGATTTTAGCATTTTAAATTGACTTTATATCCTTGAGTTGCTACAAAAAGCAGATGTAAATAAGGAAACTAAAAACAAAAATGAATTTGTTTCATCAAGAAGAAAATTCTTTTAATACAATGACAAAAGGAACAACTGATCAAAATTATAACTTGAAAAAATAAAAATCAACAGAGCAAAGGGCATGAGCCAACAGAAAATTGATTTTTCACTCGCGTGATTCCATGATTATCAATTATGGGATGTTGCACCCAATTGAAATAGCAACAGCATGCTTTTACTTTACTATGAGAAAAAAATCACACTGAGAAAGTGACCTCCCATTATACACAGAAAATATCCCTTTTTCATAAAATTCCACAATGACCAGAAAGAGACAGATAATTCAAGAACAATCAATGTCTGACATTATCAGAACATAATTCATCATAGTATCCTCCAACAAAAAGTTGAAACTTTTATGATCAATATAACCACTATATATAACTGATTTCGTCATCCAAACAATAAAACAGTAAATCCAAAAACTACTAGTCACAAAAAGTTAGAACTAAGCACCCTGCTATCACGTGTTCCATGTGGGCTACTAGCAATTTTGGGCCTAAATGCATTTGGATTGCGCTCCAAGGTAGCTTCAACAGCTTCTCTTCTGGCAGCTTCATTTTCAACATTGTTGAAACAATTTACACAGTTGCAACCATCACAATATATTCCTGATGCAAAACATTCACAATACCTGCTCAAAATACTTCAAAAATTAGCTTCATAAAGCAAACAGTAAGTTGCAACAACAAAATGTCTTCTGTTGAAAGAAATAAATTACTGAAGACAGTATTTTTTTAACATAATACACTTTCAGATTCTTTAAAAAAAAATATATATATATTACTGCACCACAATGGTTCAACTTCACTTTGGTGATGGAATCAATGACTTCATCAAAGAACTACCCATGCATATATAATAAGGAATTTGACAGAGACAGAATAAAAACATTTTCCAATTTGTTTTCTGGCAGGAGTGATATTTCCATTTTCCTTGAAATTTTGTAAGTATTCAATATTATTGAAAGAGAAAGTTTATTCCAAAAAATTGGATGCATACTCAAAGCAGGCCACTGACTCCCATGGCTGATTGTTCAAGCTCACCTAGGTTTATAGTACCCTATTCACTGAGTTGCTTAGGTTAACACTTTAAATCTGCCTTCAAACACACCAAACTGATTTCATCTTTCAAACATCGGGGAGACGTTCCCAAAAAACAAAATCAATGGGAGAAACAACTAGGAAGGAAGAGAAAAAAAATGGAGCAAAATAGCAATGAGTCCTTTAATGAGGCAACTTAACTAAACCAAAAAAATCAATTTTCTAAAGTAAAATAAGTAAAATCAGGAATTGATTTTGAGTCTAAACCATAATAAAAACAAATAATGAACAAATGATGAGTAATTTATGAAAATTCCTTTTTTTGTTGATATAAAAAAAGAAAAAAAATTCTGACAAGTTACTAATACTCTACGAACAGCACCAAGACACTGTGTTTAGAGCTGAAATGTTGAATTATTACTGTGTTACAAATATTATGTTCATATATATATGTAATTTAGAAGGTTTTTAGTATTATTTTTATAAACAGGTAAACTATTATGTGTTCACATATTGAGTCTACAGAGACTCCATGAGTTTATGTAAACTTTAGAGCATGACAACGCACACACCCACACACTGTTAGAGAGAGAGAGAGTTTTGCTTACAGCTTTAAGCATTTAGAGTGTTTACAATTGCACTGCTTTTGCTTCTTGGGTGTAGCATCTTTCATTTCAAAGTTAGGTCTTGATCTAGATTTTGGAGATTCTGGTTTCCTGAAAAAGTAAAGGTTAGTTAACTGAAGATCAAAACATATAGTCAATATCACATTCAGAGTTATAATGTACCATTCAACCAAAACTTCAAAATACTATAACTAGGAAATGCCTATTTCAATTCAAACAGTAACTTCATAAAATGTAAGCCTTACAATTGTGAAAGAACTGAGTGAACAACATTCACATTGCATGAGAAAAAATTTGGAGAAAAATCTAGATCACTCCAATTGTGCGAGATAATACTTTGGAAAAAATAGCCAGACATAGATTGATGTTATACCCCAGTCCCAAAAGGCTCCTCTTTATGTGAAGGTATGGGGGAGGGGCATGGTATGCAACCTTACCCTTGCATATACAAGAGGTTTTCTGGATTTGAATCCAGGACTCAACTTTAGCATTGCGCCAGGGCCCACCCTCTACATAGATTGATGTACACAAAAAGAGAGAAAACATATTATAAAAATAACTTCCAATCATGTAGTGGCCCAACCAACCAATGTCTATATGGGGGTCTGTGATACTTTCATTTCGTTTTTTGATATTTTATAAGATGATACATATAAGTTTTCTATTATATCCATATCCAACTTTGTAACAAAATTCAAATCTCCCCCACATCACACCTGTATCTTATTGAGTATACACATGTCATATATAACAATAAATTTATAATACTTACATCTTATAACGGTACCAAACCATTAAAAGCTCAAAAGCGAATTGAAATTACTACAAACAACTTCATAAATTGTGTTAGCAAGAAAGCCTACAGTTCTAAAGTTCCTTACTAATGCGAGACACTCAAAACAATTTAAACCTCCTACCATCTTATTCCCAGTGGAAGAAGAAACCACAGTTACAGCAAACTAATGAAAACATGTGAGTCTGGGTAAAGTAAGAAATAACGGAAATGATTGATAAAATTGCCATTTTCTACTAGAAAACCGAGGCATTCCATATGCATTAAAAGTTCAACTCACACAAAAACTAAAATCCTCCAAACAAACAGTGACTCCCTAGATAAGATGACTGCCACACACTAATTTTAAAACTAAAACAAAAGACTCCATTACATGAGCATCTAATTTATGGATTTTGAGGTGTTCCTAAGAAGCACACGATCAAAATTTCACTCCAGACATCAAAATTCAAAACAGAAAAGATACAGCAAATCATTTAAAAAAGAACTAGTTTCTACAAACTCACCCAACCCTTGCATGAGGCGCCTGCGGCGGCAACGGCAACACCGCCACCGGCTGCTGCTGTGGATGCTCCGGCGCGCCCGTGAAATCGAGCTGCCGCGCCAGCTTCCTTGCCGGAACTTCCAGCGCCGCCGTGGACACTACCGCCGGCGCAACAACTTCCGACGACAACGCATTCTTCGGAGCGCAACCTGCTCCTTCGCCTTCACCCATGGCACGCGAAGCAAAACAAAAATCCGAAAACTCTCACAACGATTTCCGAATTCCGCCGAAAAGGACCTAGGATTACGGCTTTAGAACGAAACAAAGCGTCGATAGCTTCGAAACGCAGCTCGAATTCGAACACCGCGCGCGGATTGCGCAGCTCGTGATTGATTGCTGCGTGTGTGACGAAATTGAGAGACGCGTGGATCCAAACGCTGCGCTCGAGGAGGCGGAGCTGAAGAGAGATAAGGTTGTTGCAGAAATTATAGACAGAGAAAACGAAGAAGAAGAGTGAGATTTGGAGAAGGAGGAAGAAGCAGCAGAAGAAGAAGAAGGAGAAGAGAAGAAGAAGAAAACGCAACACAAACACACACACTCCCTCTCTCTTCCAAGCTTTTGAAAATTCAATTTAGTTGTAAATATTGAACGGCCAGATCGCATTGCCCGTTTCATCTGACGCTCCACAAAGCATCAAATCCATCGACGGTCACGGTTCGCTGAAGCCACCACAAGCTAATGCCGTAGTGCAATTACTCTGTAGGATAAAGATATCTTCTATTTTGAAAAATATAATTATTATTTTAAAAATAGTTTAAAGGTATGGTAAGATTCAAACATTTTTTTTTATATTTTTGAGACATTATATATATATATATTATTTAATATTTTCTCTATAAATTGTTGGAAATATTTATATGAGAATTTAATATTTCAATATATATATATATATATATATATCAGGCAGTTCTTTAATTTTTCTAATATAAAATCAATATTTTTTGTTTAAGTTTAAAAGTTGACTTTGTCCATAACATTAGTTAAGTTTTTTTTATTCCTTAACGAAATTTGATATTTTTAGATTTTTTTTTGTATAATGTATAATAATAGAAATTAAATATGTATTTTAATTATATTTTTTAAGAGAAACACACGAGTCCAATCAATTAATCTATAAAAAAACAACATTGATTCTATAATCGAAGTCTTTATTCTTAAATGACAATGTTTTGAATTTTCGTTTTGCATTAAGTTTTTCTTGTAAATCTAATTTTTTTTAATTTATTTTAATTTAATATGAGTTTTAATCCACAGATATCAATTACTCATATTAAAAAAATTATTATTTTAAATATTTTATTTACTCTGATAAATTAAAGTTACTTGTTCTTTGCTTATTAGTTTAGTATATGTAATAAATTTTAAAAACTAATTAAATGAAATGGCTATTTAAAGAACAACATATTTTATGGTAAATATACAGGTAAAAAATATTAAAATTAGTTTATTTTTTTATAATTGAAATGCCTTAAAATTTATGGATGACATAATAATTTATTTTTTTGTGGTGAGGAATTATACGGTGCAACAAGCACCACGGTGGGTAGAAACTTGAGTAGAAAGGCGACATGTGTGCTTTGTCATGAACACGTGGAAGCTTCTTATTGGTCTGTGTCGAATAATTGAAAAACGCACGGGTTGAAAACGAGGGATTCTTTTATCATTAATTTTTTTCAGATTTTGGGATTAAATATTTTCTTAAGATTCTTTTGCTCAGTTAAAAGAGAAAATAAAAACAAGTTGGCACTAAAATAAAAGGATCCTATGAAATTGTTGGCTTGAAAAAGAAAATTTATACAAAGTTAGAAAATATTACTTTCATTTTATAATTATAATATCACATAATTAAATTTTAAAATTGTTTCATTATCAATAATTTTAAAATTATTTCATTAACAAGTTGAATTGATATTGATCATCTATTATATATAATCTTATGTATAAATTAACAAATATGAAAAAATATGTTAAAAATCTCTCATATTATAAATTAATTTTGTAAAATTGAATTAATTTAAAGAAAACTCTCAACATATTAACATTCATAACAGTTTATTCTAAAGAAAAAGAAACCTAAACAATAATTATGTTACTTGAATGTTAAATCACATTAATTATCATAGATTTGGTATAGATTCTTAATAAAAGTTAAATTGATTTGTGTGGGAAATTTAGTGTAACTCACTTATCACTCGAGTTAAACTTATATACTCAATTAGATTGATTTTATGAGTAAAGAGTTTATTTATTTTTTAATTATAACTTACTATTCTAACTCATAAAGTAACTTACAAATCTACTTATAAACTTAAACATACTCATTTAATTATAACAAAGGATATTATTAATTACAAAATATTTTATATATAAATATAAAATTAAAATATAAATGAATTTTGAAACTATTAATATATGTCCTTGTTTAACAAAATTAACTTATTGATAATGTAAAATAGGATAAAATAATATAACTATTTAAGTTTTATTATTTATAAAGAAAAAATATATTATTGTGTAATACAATTTTAGATTCTTTTAAATAATTTAATTTCTTAGTATTTTTAAGTATTTTCTAAAGTTTGCATATGTTTTTCTAGTTAGTCGTTTCTTTTATTTAAATGAACTGGTCTAATTAGTATTAATCAAATTTACTTTATATTTATTTTTTAAAATTTAAGTTTTTAATTTAATATATTGTTACATTAAATTTTTTTTAACAAATTTTATCGTTAGTAATTTTTATATAATATCATATAGTAATATACTTATTTTATACACAGTTTAAATTAAAAAATAATATAACAATTAATTATAATTTTAAGAACGAACTAATTAATAATAAGTAATACAAAATTAACAATAATGTAAAAAAAATATTAGGAATAATAAAAAAAATTATATAAGTCACTTTTTGAAGTATTTACTGAACACTGTTACACTTTATCACTTATTTGTAATATAATAAAAATGTTGATTCATCATTTTAATTTAATGTTTAAGGAAATTAATATGTCATATTTACTTTATTTTTTTTAGTATTTTGTAAATTGAGTTAAGATTTTGCTTTTCTTTACCAACATGTGATGGGTTTATAATCTCAAATTTACATAATATTGATAACAAACTAATTGTTATTGAAAATGTAATATAGACAAAACTTGTAAGCAACCACAGTGTCTTTAGTTTGAGCATAAAATAAGGTTATTGTATAAAAAAATAATTAAAAAAATAGATCCTAGTAAAAATAATAAACTAGACCTTTTTAGCAAAAACTAATTAATGCAGACTTCATACTAAGACCATGAATTAATCTGAATAATTATGATATTTAAACACTCTTTCATAAATCTGAATAATTATGATATTTAAACACTCTTTCATACAAGCAAACTGTAGCTGTTATTCACTGGTACACACTGCAACACATTGGAAACTAAATGGTGCAAAATTATTTGCTTCCAGAAGAACAGCATTAACAATGAAGAGATGCAGCAAAAAGAACACAAGTGTAACAAACATCAACTCCACTGTCACATTAATTATGCTTTTCCTTAAGGATCAATGGACAGAAGGAATGCATATTATGGAAGTGCAGAATTCATTATGGATGACATGAAGAAGGCTTTCAAAGATGAATTCTAGAATTTTCATATTCCTCTTAACCACATGAATGACATAAAATGCCCTATCTGAAATAGCACAATTAGAGATACAGATTTGACATGGATACAGAGATATATGTATAATTTCTAAAATATAGAACACGGACAGATATCTATATATTATATAATTATAAATTGATAATAAAGATTTATGTGTACAAGTATGTTTCAGTTTTTTTGGAACAGAAAGATGTTCTTCATGACTGATTTAAAATGATTTATTCCTTATTTTATAATCATAATAAAAGTTTATACAATAAATTTAAGTTTTTAGAAAATCAATGTATTTCTTCTTTTTAAAATTGTGTCAGAACTGTGCTTAAATTGTCAGAAATTCAACAAATATTTTTTAAATTAGACACTTCACCGATACGTGTCCTACGAGTATCGTACAAGTACCAGTGTGTTTGACTCGAACACACTATTTAAGAGGAGTGTCCGAACCTCATAGACTTGAGACCTCTATCGTTTAGAGATAAATCATTGAATAAGACGGTTACATTTAAGAGGATTTTTCTAGTAGAGACTAAAAATTTCCTCTTTCAAAAGAAAAATGTAGCTAACTTTCATATCTGTCAATAGTGAGGCTCTTCCTAATCCTATTGCCTAATGTCTAGCTAGCCTTGTACCAAAATTCTTTAAGCAATGTAGAATTGTATTCCTGTGGTGTAAGAGAAAAACTTTGAATGATGGTTGCAAAAGGACACTGAATAGCTTGAAAGATTGGTTAATGGGTGGTGGCCAAACAACAATTAAGGCTAAAAATGTAAACTCTAAACCATAATGAAATATTGTACAAGAGTTCATAAACATGGAAAATAGAATTAGAACAAGTCTTAAACCAATCACACTGAAAAATTATCCTAGTTTTCCTTACAGGGTTAAGTCATAAAACTATAAATATGAATTAAGATGAAAAATATGATAGCCACCATTATAATGCTAAAGGCATTTAGGTATCATAGACTCAAATAATGGAGAGGGCAATGTTCACTAAATCATATTCTACATATTATGAATGAATGGTTCAAGATTTTCCTCCCATATTTTTATCAGCTAGGTCACTAGACTAGGTGCCAAAATAAATAAAGAACCTGACCCCAACAAAAGAAACAGTGAGGAAACTTAATATTAAGTTTTTGACATTTTTTCTATGTAATTTTCAAGTGCAAAGCAAAGTGAATTATTTGATTCTGTTGCATACACTTCAGTATTGGGTGAAACATGAAGAAATGCAGAGAGAGTATAAAATTTAAAAGAAAAAAAATTGTAAAAATTTAAATTATATTCAGAATTCCATGAATTTTATCTAGAATCTCCCAAGTAAAACATATTGGTATGTTGTACTGTCATGAAGGAAAGTAAATTTACCCTCACACTAGATTTTTGTTCATGACATAACACAGCTGAAAGCCAGATTCTTATTATATTTACACCATTCTGCAACAGCCAAGGACAGGTCTAACATTGTGATTTTGATTTTGCTTCCTAATTATAGTCAAAGGCTGTATTCCAAAAGAACTTGAACAAGTAAAAAAATGGAAATGGCAGCATACTGTCAGATGCTTATGCTTTGACTATCATTTTGCTTATGTTTCCTTTACACATCTGTCTCTTGTAAACCATCTGCATGATCTTCAGTGCTACCTTGCAGCTTCTAAGATTTTCACCTAGCTCGCATTCTTCTTCGAACGATTTAGAATTTCACTGGCATCTTTTAGAAAACCAATGTTGCCAAGCATTGGCAACCAGTTGCACATTGATCATTTTATGAACAATATACTTCTTTTCCATTGTAGTGACAAGTAATTCTTCAGTTTTCCATTTTTGTTTTTCTTTTCCACCCTTGGTATTAAAGTTTCCTATTTGTTTATCAGAGTTCGTTGTTGCAACAAAATGAAAAATATTACCAAGGTAAAGGGTGAATCGTCAAATAGTATTCAATCTCCTCATCATTCCCATTCTATGAACAATTATTGAGTCCATAACTAGATTAAAAGTGTCAACTTTCTTGCTGGATGAAAGAACAAATTAGAGCATCCACGTCTATCTACATGAATTTGACCATGAAATTAAGCAAGTTATATTTAAGAACCCCACAAGAAAAAATGAACCTACATTCCTTATAAGCAATCTCCACCCGCCAATTTACCAGGTTTCTAAGAGGCTGTCTGCAACAAGCTAGTGTCCTATTTGTTACTTTCAACATGTACACGAGTCAACTTTTAAAAAGCCTGTGGAGCCTAACTGTGAAACTAAGGTAATTTGAATATGCTGCTGGACAAATTCAGGAGATTCTACTCCCTCTAATTCCATTTGTGTGAGGTCCAGGAGTGAAAGTAGAACTTTGTTTGGTAAGGAAGCAGATGGTGGTTATAGGGGATGAACACAGCTTGGATACTGATCATTCCAATTTGATGTGTCCCTTTTGGTTGACATGAAATTTGCTGGGGTCAGGAATGGTTACAACTCGTTTCATTTCAAATTGGGGAACTGATAACCAAAACATTCTTGCAATCACGATCTTTAGTGTTGTCACAGTTTTGCTATATGAATGTGGTATGACCTCCCCCAAGTGGTATTTTTGGCCTAAATTCCATATGCACCATCAAGAAGGGACAGTGCTTGAAATCAACACTCTGAAATAGTAAGGAAGCAGAATCAGGTCCCAAAAGACAAATGCAGACCACAAAGAAAAATATAACAAATAGAAGGAATAAAAATAATAAGGATCATCAATATTCAGGGTGTGTCATGAATTCAGACAACTTGTAAAATGTTGAGAGGTCGACTTACTGGAATGCTTTGTAATTGTCCTTGTTCAGTGATCAGAACAGGCAGGCTTCTCCTTGCAGCAACTGGGATAGATTTTAACTTGTGGAGAGCTTGTTTTGCTGATACACTGGCATAGTGCAAACATGGAGATGTCCTGTCCATTATCTGCTTGGTTTCATTCACTGATTTAACCTCATATTGGGTGAAGTTTTTAGAAAGTGGATATTTTGATAACTCAGCCAGATACAGCCAGTCAGATTCAATCATGTGTCGCACCTCAGGTATATGACCAACTACACAAGATGTGCAACAAAAGCTCCTGGCTTCCTTGCTCAAATCCATTTCATAATCCACTAAACCAGAAAGTTCATCTTCATCAATTTTATTTTTCAAACTCCACGTGAGAATGAATCGATCCATAAAGTAACAAAATTGTCCTGGCTGAAGAGATTTTCTAGAAGGGGTAACAATTTCAACTCCATGCTTTGATGCAGGGTCATAACTTGTCTCAGTTTTAGACCTGAAGTTAGCAGTTTCTTGCTTCTGCAAAGCAAGAATATTAGAGTAGGTTGATTCACTGATTATGTTTAGCTTTTTGGCTTCCGTCAAAATTAAAGTAGGATTCACATCCAAAAAGTGTACATCTGAAGCATCTGGAACCAAGTTATTTGCAAATGAGTTTTCATCCTCTATAATTTTTTCTAACTCATTGGCAGCACAATGCACTTCTTGTCCATAAGAGAGAGACTCAAAAAATTCCATCTTTAATGGCAAAGCACAGTCATCAGAGCAGCAGCAGACCAGGAGTCTAGACCCTCTAGAACCAGGATCTGGACAAAGGTAACAACCTGCTGCTGTGATAGAGTTCTACAGGATAATTGAAGACAAAATGAGAAGTGATAATAAATGTTGAAATTAATTAAATATTTAAATAAACTTGTATGTTGTAAAGGAAATATTAGATACAATTCTGTAATTTTGTTAGGAAAGCAATTTTACCTTGCATGGAAATGTACGAATGTAGTCCATTAGCAATTTCATAGCACTGCCTCTGACTTGCCTTTGCCTTTGTGATACAAACTAAAACATAAAATTTGACAGCAATTACAAGTGTAATACACAAAAAAGGATTCAAAACTAAAATAATCACATAAAGATTAGAAGCACCTGTAAGACCAAGGAAAGAAATTTCATCAGGCATATGTCCTCAATTTTCAAAGGACACAGAATCTGTAAATCAATAACAGCATAACCATGCTGCAAAAATAAACCACGCAATGATCCCAACAAACATAATAATAGTAAATTTCAGGGACAGATTAATATAACTTAAGCAACAAACAGACAAAGGGCTTATATTATTATTTTCCATAACAACATCGACATGATATTTAGTTATTCAATACTTAACTTCAAGTGTTATTCAAATAATCAATGAATAGAATAAGAAGTTAAGTGACACTTACATCCTTGATAATCACGGCATCATGTATCAAGCTATAGCCAATTTGATCAACATATGTGCGTGTTATTCTGCATGCAGAAATTATTGCTTGAAGCTCAAACTTGAATTTAGCTGGAAATATTAAAAAAAAGTCATTTAGACAACTCAGCCTGTGTTTTCCATATAAATCACGACCATACCACCTGATCTTCAAGACCATAACAAAATGTTAGTGGATATATTAGCTCAAACTCAATTTTCAGCATGCAGTACAGACAGATGACAACTTCTCAGAATATGTTGTGCTTGCCACAGGTCATGCCAGGAGGCTTACAATGTAATTGCTGTGAATCTATCTAAAATAATCACTTAAGAAATTAGTGCTGAATGCCAAAAGAACTCCCTACTGAAAGGAGTATGTTAGTAAACCACCCATTAACAAAAGTTTCCAGAAGAAAGAGGTAGAGTCGTGACTGAATATTACATTACTGCCACATGCAGTCATTCATAATAGAGATTGTCAGGTGGACAATTAATTGCGATAGTAGCAGACAAGAGACAGAGATTGTAGATGTCTAGATGTCAATAAATTATAATAAAGGGGGAACTTGTATAATCAAGGATAGAAAACCAGATTCATTTTCTCCCCTTTACTGCAAATACTGATATTTTTTCAATTGCACATGCACTACGTTGTTTATGAACCACGTTTACAGACAATTTAATGAGTTTGGGATGAACCAGAATGAGTGCTTTCCATCCAAAAGGGATGATTGCTAGAAGATCTTAACAAATTCTTAGAGTAACATTAAAGAAGTCACGAATCGCATTAACAAAACTTACAAGATGACAAATTATTCAGCACCATCCGTATCCTATTACGTGCATATAATGGGCTCTGATTAGTAGGGTCTTCCACCCAATCCTCACTACCTCCTTGGCATATCTGTACAGATGATTTTTTTTATCATAATTATAACGTAAGATCATGAAAAAGAGAAATCCATATAAAACTAATATCTAGAACCAACCTTGTACATATCTTCCTTTGAAAATTCCAGAAGAGGCCGCACAAGAAGAATGCCCTGGTTTACCTGAACTTCCTGGACGGAATGTGTATATGTAGGGAAAATCTGGGAAGTAAAAGGCATGCCTGCAAGTCCAAGCACACCACTATTTCGAGAAAGCCTTAAAATAAATAACTCGGCCTGCATTGTTTCTCAACAATCACTACATGTCTAACATCTTGAGCAAGCCTTAAAAGGTTACAGGATAATAAAACATCATTAGTCATTTCTCACTCAAAAAGCACTTATGTCCTAAGTATTTAACCACATGCAGACTGTCTATGCCCAAACATCAATAAATCACTTCATAAATACCTAGATGTTGGAGAACCACCTTAATTGTGATCACCCATTGCCCGTCTTAGAGGTGGTCCCTTTGGGAGTTGCCTTAATTGCAACCTCTATGGTGGCCATATAATTCCACACCAACTAGTAATATAGCTAAAATAAAATATATAAGTTGGACACAAACATCGCCTTACAAGTTGATTTTATAAGGTTAAGTTATACCCCATACCCCATGTTCTAAGACTAGAGTTCCTACAGTGACATGCAGTTCATGAAAACAATGTGGGAAAATGAAGAAATGCAAATATAAGTAAATATAAAGCATCATCAATCATACCTGATCATCAGCATGATGTGCAATAAGCAATACCCCAATCTGGTGTTTGGCACAAACTTCTTGAAAGATTTGGTACCTAACGTTCAACAAACCATAATCTGCAATTAGTATACTTTATCAAAGTTCCTAACTTCCCAAAACAGATATCTAAGATTTCTTCAATAAAATGAATAGATGCAATAACCTCATTTCACGGGCAGCTTCCTGCAAATGACCCTGTTTTGGTCTGCCTCTTGGCCAATCACAGCTGGCGATCTCACACCTGATTCCTGTAATAAGTGTCCATGTTGTGTAATGTCAGCCGAACCTATAGCTGGATAAGTTCAAGACCTCGAGTCATGTTACCACACTATGCAATCACTGGAAAATGAATCCTCTCTTGTTAAATTTGCACATAGCATTGCCGTGTAAAATTTGTTATATCATTCTCTTCGTAAACCTCCACAAATTTTGATAAACTCTCGTTTATTTATTTAATCTTTATAAAGAAAATAATTTACCATTGTTTTTCACATGGCTCATAATAAGGTCACGTGAAAATCTAAGAAGAAAATATCCATATTCCATTCCTGCAATAAGAGACAAAGCAACCAAATTTGGACAACGAACCCATTTCTGAAACTCGGTGAGAAACAACGTGGGCCTCCTGTTTGCTCTCTGCTCGAAGACCATGATCAACAATTATCGCCAGTAGCCCATCTATGAGACCACCATTCTCAGTCGTGACAACATTAGCACCAGCAGTTTTCCATCTAGCAGTTAACACACAGAGTGCCATACTGTCAGGGCCACCAGAGACTCCCAAAGCTGATAGGAAAAAGGCATCATAACATCAAACAGTTAACATACAATGCAGTGACTTATTAGTTCACGGCATCATTAGCAAATAGACAAGATTCTAAAACTTTCAATCCCTTTTCAATTTATCAGCATACTACTTTAAGTTTGATTCTGACACAAGTATAATAAAATGGGCACGCACCAAGTTGAGCAAATAGCAAAATTTCCAAAAAAGATTCATTTTTTCTGTATGATATGAGAAGTGAGACAGAGAAGCTGACCAATTTGGTGATGGGGTTTGAGACCAGCCATGGCCATTCGTCTGGAAAATGCTTCTGTGTATTTGGACATGTCAATTGAACATTGGGAAGAGGAAGAAGACACGCTGAAGCAGCAAGCCAATGGAAGTAGATGATGATGATGATAGTATTGATGGTGCACAAGTTTAAAACCAAATGAAAGATTGAAACTTTTTGGTGGGGTTTTGGAGATGGAAGCAAAGAGACAAGTTGCTGCAGTGAGAGTTGAAGAAGATAGCATTAGCTCTCGCGCCATAGCCACTTTCTGTAACAACAAAAATCACTTGGCAAGCTTCTATTGTTTCACTACCAATCCAATAAAAATATTTTCCATAAAAATAAACAATTTTAAACAGGTGCTTCTTTTATTTCTTAATTTTTAAGTCAACAGTATTTTTTTTTTTAAATATTGCAATATTCCTCTACCTTTTATTTATTTATTTTATAGTAAAAAGGTCGTATCATTAGTATAATAAATATATATAGATATAGGTTTTGCAGACATAAACTATTTAGACAGTGAACCCATTAATAAACTTATGAACAATTTATGATTTATCATGATTTAATTTAAATAAGAAAAATTAATTTAAAAAAGATCATCACCAAATAAGCCTAAATCAGTCGAAGTCAACTGATATTAATTTTAAAAAGTAGAAATAAATAAACAATATGAACAATATTTTATTATGCTTTTCTACTTTGTATCAGTTAAGAGTAAAGTGTTGAGTTTCATAGAGAGATTAAGTAAATTTCTGACTAACCATAATAAGAAAAACTTTTTTTATAAATTAAGAGTAGATTATAGAGAAATTTGAAAGATATATCATATAATTTTTATGTTTGAAGGTATTTATGAAAAATATTAATAATTTCACTCATTTTTTCAATACAAAATAAAGTTATTGTATTTTAATTACCAATATATATGTAAGAGATAGAGAATTATATATGATTTTAAGTTAGTTAAAGTGAGATTTCTTAAAAGAATATAAAAGGAATCTGAGATGAAGAATATAAAAATATAATTAATAGTTGATGTTAAAAAATAATAATAAAATGTTTGAGAAGAAGAAAGTCTGAGAAATGAAGATGGAAGAAAGACAAGAGGAAAGAAGCAAAGACTTTGATATGATTGAGACAAAGTGATCCCAACATAAACCAAACCAAACATCAACGTTGGCAAAAACCTGTTTCTGTGTTTCATCTCTGTTATATTCTCTATCTTCAATGTAGGAGCAGAACAATGGCCACCATTTCTCACCAATGGAGCATCTTTTCACTCTCTCTCCTCATTCTCTGCGTCGCCCTCTTCCAAACCCTAACACCCAATTCCGCTCCTCCCCCTCCCAATTACATCGTTGCCTTCCGCCACTACGCCGCCGCCGACCGCCACCGCGCCTACCTCGAATCCGCCCTCAGCACTGAGGGATGGCGCTGGATCCCGCGGCAGAACCCGGCGGCGCAGTTCCCCACTGATTTCGGGCTGGTGGCCATCGAGGACTCCGGGGTGGTCGACGAGATTCGGAATCTGGGGTCAGTTAAATACGTGAGCTTGGATGTGAGCTACAAGAGGGGTTTGTTGACGAAGGATCAGCCACGTAACAAGAAGGTTGGGGCGTTCGAGGATGGGACGAAGAAGCGCCCTGGGAAGATCTTCACTGCGATGTCGTTTTGCGAGGCTGAAGAAGAAGATGAAAAAAATGTTGGCAATCGCAGCAGTTCCGTCAAGTGGGGGCGGGAATTGTTGTTGCAGGTTAAAATTTATGGTTTTCTTTGTTGGGTGTTTGGGGGAACGGCAAAGATTTGAACTTTGATTTGGTACCTTTGGTTATGGTTGTTGGCATTGTTTTGTCTATGATTTGTCAAAATTGATTTAGACTTGTATAATTTAATTACTAACCTGCTATATTAAAATTTAGTTTAATTACTAATCAATTTTAATATTCAACATCAATTTTGTAGACATTCACAGCTATATTTGAATTTATTAATTGAAAGTGTGCAGTTGCTTGTTTTGAGTTGTTTTGGGTTTTGGCAGAGATCACAAGTTACGTCAATGTTTGGGGCTGAGGATCTTTGGGCGAAAGGGTACACTGGTGCCAAGGTCAAGATGGCTATATTTGATACTGGCATTCGGGCTGATCACCCTCATTTTCGTAATATCAAGGTAACTATTGATTTGAAATAATTGCTTTTGGGTTGATGGTGGATGAGTTGAGTGATGAGGAAATTTACAGGAGCGTACTAATTGGACCAGTGAAGATACTTTGAATGATAATCTTGGACATGGGACTTTTGTTGCGGGTGTAATTGCTGGTGTAGATTCTGAGTGCCTTGGTTTTGCACCGGACACTGAGATTTATGCATTTCGAGTGTTCACTGATGCACAGGTAATGCCTGTTGAATGCTATTGTTGAACTCTTTTCTTGCTTTGGAAGTGGGAGGTGATTGAGTTAAAATCTCTGACTGCATGGAAATGACATTTCTTTCACCCGGACTCCAAAATACCGACATTGTAGATGCATGATATAACAATGAACAGAAGTTTATAAACCTATAGTAGAAGCTAGCAAGCTCTAAGTGGAGAACCTAGATGCATCTTCATTTGTTATAAAAATGCACAATGTTTTTTTCCTCTAGTTTTTCTGCTTATAATTATTTTATTCTAGAATGCTTGGCAAGATTTTGAGAAGATTGCATTCAGCCTGTTGCAGGTATCATATACATCATGGTTCCTTGATGCCTTCAACTATGCAATTGCAACCAATATGGATGTGTTGAACTTGAGCATAGGTGGACCTGATTACTTGGATCTCCCGTTTGTTGAAAAGGTAAATTTCTTGTGCCTATCTGTTCCTGCTGCTCATTAATTAGTATTATTAAGTTCTTTATTTTGCTTATTTTGAGGTAGAAAATTACAATGTATTACTTACGAAGATATGATGGTATTATTTGGCGAATAGTTATAACATGACATGTTAGTTTCTCTGCTGTAACTTATATTTAAAGAAGCCATTATTTGTTTTTGGTAATTGTGTGCAGTAATTATTTCTTTCACATAGTACCGAAATGTCCTTTATAGAGCTTTATGGTAACAGATATGGGAGATAACAGCAAATAATATAATCATGGTTTCTGCAATTGGAAATGATGGACCACTTTATGGAACTTTGAACAATCCAGCAGATCAAAGTGATATCATCGGTGTTGGTGGTATTGACTATAGTGACCATATAGCCTCCTTTTCCTCACGTGGCATGAGTACCTGGGAGCTTCCTCATGGGTAACATCCTCTTATTAGTTTGTATCGCTTATATTTCACTGTTCCTGCTTCACTGTCATTTGTTGAATATTTCTGATGGCGACTTCTGTATTATTTTCCCTAGCTTTTTTTGTGCAAATAGTTTTAGCTGTTGAAGAATGGATATTTGAGTTCAAACAACTAATTACCCATATTTCGCTGAGGCATAATCTCCACTTACAATTTGTAGCGATCCTATTTGTAGAATTGATGAGCTTTATGAAGCCTCAGTCATTGTACAATGACGTGTTAGATGTTTAGCTAATGTGAAAATCTTTTTTTATTTACATGAGTTATTCTTGTCATCTGTATTTTTCTGTAACATCTTTAATTTGTATGCAAGTTTACTTTCTTGTTAATAATTTTTTAAATTGTATTAACATCTGTACCTTGCAGTTACGGCCGCGTGAAGCCAGACATAGTTGCATATGGACGGGACATTATGGGATCAAAAATTAGTGCGGGCTGTAAAAGCTTATCAGGAACTAGTGTTGCAAGTCCTGTAGTTGCTGGTATTGTATGTTTGCTTGTCAGCATCATTCCTGAACCTGAGAGAAAAAGTATCTTAAACCCAGCAAGCATGAAACAAGCATTGGTTGAGGGTGCTGCAAAGCTTTCTGGGCCTAACATGTATGAGCAGGGTGCTGGCAGAGTTAATCTGTATGTTCTCTTTTTTAGCTTTCTATTTTATTTGGTTTTAAGATATATCTTGTTGGGACACACAATTTACCATAGGAAAGCAATGCTTGCCGAGTTATTGTTACTATGATAGTTCTCAGCATTTTAGAAACTAGGCTAGGCAATGAATTAGCATGAGTGTATGTATATATACATTCATAGTTCGTTGGTCAAACCATATTCGATCCAATTGGAAACATATATGCAATGTTATTGAACTTGAGAGTCTACATAGACTTGTGGGGACTCCATACAACTCAACTTGCAGATTTGTAAGAGTCTACTTCCTATGAAAAAGAAATAATACTTGTAAATAGCATACTTGTGAGCTTTTAACTGTGTCCATGGTGTTGTTTTGAATGAATTTTCTTTTGCTCACATGGACTCGCCAACTCAGTCACAAACTAGCAAGTCTGCTCGATTTTGCCCATGTCTGCCAGACTTAGCACAAGTCTACTCCAAAACTGAGTTAACTCGTGGCCAGTCACTAGACTCATAAACTTGTCCAAGTTTGCAAGATAAGCAGTGATTTTGGTAACAATGCATACATGTGTGTGTCTGTGTATATATATATATATATATGTATTTACAAACTAATATAAAAATTATAAGAAAACAAATTAGTTAAACTAAAACAATTTGTTCAACCAGTTTGACATACTGATTTTTTGCCTACTAAACAGGTTTCTACCTGTATAAAATGAGCATATGGTTGGGTTAATTGGACTAGACATTTGACCATTTAACCAATTTTCTTCTCAAGCTGACCAGATATATAAACAATTGTAATTGCCAGATACATAAACAATCGTAATGTCCCAATACTTTATGGAAGCTTTTTAAGTAGTTCCATATAGTTTTAACCAAACTGAGTTCCTTGGTTTTAGAAACTTCTTTAGCTGGCTTCCTGCGGGGACCTGAAGGACCACAATAAAAAAAGCTTTTGAAATTATTGGGATTCATTTACGATTTTTTAACTGCAATGATTTAAAAATTCCAAAAACTAATTGGGACTTGCCAGATTATCTAACTGTTCTTAAATCATGTCTTATTCTTCAGGTTAGAATCATATGAGATTCTTAAGAGCTACAAACCTAGGACAAGCATCTTTCCCAGTGTTCTTGATTATACAGATTGTCCTTACACATGGCCCTTTTGTCGTCAACCACTCTATGCAGGTGCCATGCCTGTCATCTTCAATGCCACCATTTTGAATGGAATGGGTGTTATTGGATACGTTGAAAGTCCACCAACATGGCACCCTTTTAATGAAGAAGGGAATCTTCTAAGCATACATTTTACTTATTCTGAGATCATTTGGCCTTGGACTGGTTATTTGGCTCTTCACATGCAAATAAAGGAAGAAGGTGCACAGTTTTCTGGTAGGATTGAAGGTAATGTGACTCTCAAGGTTTCTAGCCCCCCGGTTCAAGGTGAGAAGGACCCTCGAGTTAGCATCTGTGTGCTTCAATTAAAATTAAATGTGGTGCCAACACCACAACGATCAAAACGAATTTTGTGGGATCAGTTTCACAATATCAAATACCCACCTGGATATATTCCTAGAGATTCCTTGGATGTTCGTAATGACATTCTTGACTGGCATGGGGATCATCTGCATACAAATTTTCACATCATGTTCAACATGTTACGAGATGCTGGTTACTATATTGAATCACTCGGTTCTCCTCTTACATGCTTTGATGCTCGGCACTATGGAACACTTCTGTTGGTGGATCTTGAGGATGAGTACTTTCCTGAGGAGATTGAAAAACTAAGAGATGATGTTGTAAATACTGGATTGGGATTAGCTGTCTTTGCTGAGTGGTATAATGTAGATTCCATGGTAAAGATGCGATTCTTTGATGACAATACACGAAGCTGGTGGACCCCAGTCACTGGAGGTGCTAATATTCCTGCACTTAATGATCTTTTGGCTCCATTTGGGATTGCTTTTGGAGATAAGATTCTGACTGGTGATTTTTCGCTTTTGGGTGAGCAGAATCGATATGCATCTGGGACAAATATAGTGAGGTTTCCAAGGGGTGGTTATGTTCATAGCTTTCCGTTTTTAGATAGTTCAGAAAGTGGAGCCACACAGAGTGTGCTGCTAACTTCTGGCTCAACCAAGGTGTGACATGACACCTAACTCATTAATTATTGATATTGAAATAAACATTGATAAATGTAGCCTCTGAAGGAAGAAAAGAGGTTAAATGTAAAATACCTTCTAATTTCGAAATATGGTTTCTTTTTGGTGAAACAGGCAGATTCTCCAATTCTTGGTCTCATGGCAATGGGCAAAGGTCGCATAGCTGTGTATGGGGACTCCAATTGTTTGGACAGCAGTCATATGGTTACAAATTGTTTTTCCCTTCTGAGGAAAATACTGGATTTTACCAGTGAAGATGTTAGAGATCCAACACTTTTCTCTGATTCAATTAAACAAGACTCTCCCTTGTATGAAGCTGACAATCAGTTGCCATCCCGCAGAAGTGATGTAAATTTCTCTTCATATTCAGCTATTGTGGGTAAGGAAATGATCTGCGGGACCGACACAAGGTTTGAAATCTGGGGAACTAAGGGCTACAGCTTGCAAGTCAGAGGGAGAAACAGAAGACTGCCGGGTTTTCCTGTCATTGATTTGGGGAGCGGTTTCAATTCATCGTCTGACACTTCTAACACTAGACGACCAAGGTTGACAGTAAGAAACAAGGATGATTCTCTGGGGAACAGGTACTTAGGCCTGTTCTATGAAGACGAGGTATGAAAAGAAACAACTATTGTATTGGTCATTTACTGTTGATCTTTATGTTTGTGATCAGATCATGCATATTGCTAATATTCTGGATTCTTTGATCCTTCTTGTAGCCTGATGCACCTATTCTGGTTGTTGGTCACTGGCTAGTTCCTTTTGTTGTCGCAGTAACTGGTTAGTAAACTACATGTATTTTTACCATCCATTTTTAGACCATTATATCTATGTTGTTTAAGCTTCATGCATTTTACTTCTGGCAGGTGTTTTGCTATTGAGTTTTTGGCGAATTCGCCAAAAGAGGCGTAGACGAAGGAAAGGATCAAGTTCTGGTAGATTGGCCAACATATAGTTTAGAATTACATTAATCAATGAAATTGTAACACTAGCCTCCAAAGAAACCCCACTGTAGCATTAGCAGCATAGTAACATCACTCACCAGCATCACTGTAGGAAAATAGCCAAATAAGTTGTGCCTTGTTTCCTAGAGTTGTAACATTTTTGCTGTTTTGGATGCTTTTCAAATGAACAAATTATCTGATAGTGAATTCATTTTGTCTAATGTTTATGGCTATTGGTTCAGCAGAGTATTATAGGTAATTAATAACTAATTGTAATGTAGTTTTCTGTTTTTAAGTAGGTTTCTTCTTTCCTTAACCTCTTAAACTATTGAAGTGTAACTTTTAGATACCTGGTTGTGTTCTTGTTTCCTATAACAATGTAAAAACATGAGATAAAGGTCTAAAGTCGATTTTCTTAATGATTTCAATTTCTACTTGAAAAGAACATCAAATATATAATCTCTAAAAAGAAAAAAAAATCATTTATAAAATATAATGAACAGATAAATAAATTAAAATTGATTTTATATTGTAAAAAATTTACCTATAGAATTTGCTTTTAAAATTGCACTACACTCGGAAAAAAGACCTTCGAATCTAATTATTTTGTTTTCATATTATCTTCTCAGTTCAGTTTCGATCTAAATAAAGTATTTAATTTTGAGAAAATAAAACGATTTTTTTTTGTTTTTCTTACATTGAAAAACATAGTAATCGAAAAACATAGTAATAGATAATTCAAAATAATTTAAAAACGATAAAAAAATTGATGAAATAAATAATTAAACTAAAATAGTAGTTCAAAATCAATTAAGAAAATATGTTTATTTTTTGCTGAAAATTTAGAAGAAGAAAAAAATGATTTAAAAACTAACAGGGAGGTATGCTAAAAGCCACACCTAAACTGGTTTTGAAATTCTACTGTTAAGGAGAAACCAACACTGCACAATAGAATAGAAAGTGTAGATGAATCAAGAATCATGCAAGTGGAAGAATAAAAGAAAAAGCATAAACACTAGACAGAGAATTAGATGCTAGGGAATCAATAATTAAGCTGAAGAATCAATAACTAAGCTGAAGAACAACGCTTCCTTTACAGTGAGAGTGAAAAAATCATTCTAAAATCAGTGTATTTATAGTTTTTGCAGGTGAACATCAGAGAAGACAAGAACTAGTTTTGAATAAGTGCACATTCACTACACACACACCTTCTTCAACTCATCCATTCCAATATTTTGTGGTGTGCTGCATCTATTCTACACACTAAAACATGGGAAACAACAACGTTGCTTTTTACCGTCATAGGGGGAATCTTCCTTTTCCATGCCATGTTCAACTGGGAGGAGATGCTACCATCAACTTGACCACATCTGTGTGTTACAAGGGGGATGATGGATCATATGGCATTGAGGGAGAAGTTTCATACACCGTTTAAGGGTCAACGTGCAACCTCGCGTTAAGAAGATTTGTTGACAAAAACGGCCATGTCAACTACGTATCGTTGCTTCTCCATGACAGCATAGCATTTTTAGACAGAGAAAAGCTATGCATGAATATATGCAAAACCGAAACCGGTTTTATTACGATGGAATATAAGTCTAAAGTCAGTTCCATCGGGTGGACGAAGACGAAGAAGAAGGTTGATGCATGGGGTGGTGTTACGGAGACCAAAGTTTACTTGTATGGCACTGCAAACAGGTGCGGTCTTCTTGTTTGGGAGTGCAAAGTTTTATGATTTGTTAATGGACGTGCCACCTTACCTTGGTTGAAATAACATATGAAAGTACTTGTGTGAATTTTTTTAGCGCAATACGGACCCGGAAAAAATTGCAGAAAGTATGGCGAAATTTCACAAGTTTTGTAAAGATAGTCTTGCTTTGCACAAAATTTCTGAAAAATTCTCCCGAAATAGATTTTTCCTAAAATTCTACGTATGAATCTCGACTGAATTTGGGACAAAACGTGACAAATTTCTGGTCAAACGGATGACTATTCACCTAGGAAAAAAATAAAACAGTTTCACACACAAACGAACCTTCCTTTCGGCCCTGACAGTGATCAATAAAAAACTTACTGTAAACCCTGTGGGACGAATCTGGGGCTCAGATCTCAGCCAAAACTCGATAGACACAATGACCAATGTTTGGTAAAAATTTCATTCCAAAATACCCATGTTGTAAGGCGTAGTAAGTCCCAGACCAAGAGTGAACAAAACTGGTGTTCCGAAAACAGAACGTTGTGGCTTTTCCACCCCGTATATTGTTTTTGTGATTTGTTTATTGACGTGCTTCCTTACCTGGGTGGAAACAGCATATGAAAGTACTTGTGTGAATTTTTTTAGCGTAATACGGACCCGCAAAAAAGTTGCAAAAAGTATGGCGGAATTTCACAAGTTTTGTTAGAGGATAACCTTGGTTTTCACAAAATTTCTGAAAAATTCTCCCGAAATAGTTTTTTTCTAAAATTCCACGTAAGAATCTCGACTGAATTTGGAACAAAACGCGACAAATTTCAGGTCAAACGAATGAGTATTCACCTAGGAAAAAAATAAAACAGTTTCACACACAAATGAACCTTCCTTTCAACCCTGGCAGTGATGAATAAAATATTTACTGCGAATCCTGTGGGACGAATATGGGGCTCAGATCTCAACCAAAATTTGATAGACACAATGACCAATGTCTGGTAAAAATTTCAATCGAAAATACCCAAGGAGTAAGGCGTATTAAGTCCCAGACCGAGAGTGAACAAAATTGGTGTTCCAAAAACAGAACGTCGTGGCTTTTCCACCCTGTATCTTCTTTTTGTGATTTTTTTATGGACGTGCCTCCTTACCTGGGTGGAAACAACATATGAAAGTACTTGTGTGAATTTTTCTAGCACAATACGGACCCGGAAAAAAATTGCAGAAAGTATGACGAAATTTCACAAGTTTTGGTAGCCTTGGTTTGCACAAAATTTATGAAAAATTTTCCCGAAATAGTTTTTGCCTAAAATTCCACGTAAGAATCTCGACTGAATTGGGGAAAAAACGCGACAAATTTCAGGTCAAACGGATGAGTATTCACCTAGGAAAAAAATAAAACAGTTTCACACACAAACGAACCTTCCTTTCAGCCCTGGCAGTGATGAATAAAAAATTTACTGCGAATCCTGTGGGACGAATCTGGGGCTCAGATCTTAGCCAAAAGTTGATAGACACAATGACCAATGTCTGGTAAAAATTTCATACCAAAATACCCAAGGAGTAAGGCGTAGTAAGTCCTAGACCGAGAGTGTACAAAATTGGTTTTCCGAAAACAGACGCCGTGGCTTTTCCACCTGGTATCTTGTTTTTGTGATTTGTTTATGGACGTGCCTCCTTACCTGGGTGGAAACAGCGTATGAAAGTACTTGTGTGAATTTTTTTAGTGCAATACGGACCCAGAAAAAAATTGCAGAGAGTAAGGCGGAATTTCACAAGTTTTGGTGAGGATAGTCTTGGTTTGCACAAAATTTCTGAAAAATTCTTCCAAAATAGTATTTTTCTAAAATTCCACGTAAGAATCGCAACTGAATTTGGGACAAAACGCGACAAATTTAAGGTCAAACGGATGAGTATTCACCCACGAAAGAAATCAAACAGTTTCACACACAAACGAACCTTCCTTTCAGTCCTGGCGTGATGAATAAAAAATTTATTGCGAATCGTGTGGGACTAATTTGGGCTCAGATCTCAGTTATCTAACTCTATTTAACATTATCATAATGCATAAACATAACTAACCTAATTTTAAGGAAAGGATTTTATTTTGAGCCGAAAATTTAGAAGAAGAAGAAAGTGATTTTAAAACTAAAAGTGAGGTATGCTAAAAACCACCCCTAAACTGGTTTTGAAACTCTACTGTTAAAGAGAAACTAACACTACACAATACAATAGAATCGAAAGTAGATGGATCAAGAATGATGGAAGTGGAAGAATAAAAGAAAAAGCATAAACACTAGAAAGAGAAAAGTGGCTTGGAAAAATATGACAGAACCAGATGCTAGGTAATCAATAATTGAGCTGAAGAATGAATAATTAAGCTGAAGAACAACGCTTCCTTTACAGTGAAAACATCATTCTAAAATGAGTGTATTTATAGTTTTGGCATGTGAAGATGAGAGAAGACAAGAACTAGTTTTGAATAACTCCACACCTTCTTCAACTCATTCATTCCAATATTTTGTGTTGTGCTGCATCTATTCTACAGACTACAACATGGGAAACAACAACGTTGCTTCTTTTTACCGTCATAGTGGGAGTCTTCCTTTTCCATGCCATCTTCAACTGGGACGAGATGCTACCATCAACTTGACCACATCTGTGTTTCACAAGTGGGATGATGGATCATATACCACTCAGGAAGAAGTTTCATACATGAAAAAAATATGATATTGGGTTTTCTGTTGTGGTGAAGATTGCAGAATCTGATGGAAAATATGATATAACAGTGGAGGGTCCTGAACGACACCCTGTTTCTGCATTATTATACATGTTCAATGAAGTGAACAGAAGTGGGATTTGGAAGCCAAGCATGTGCCCTCAGTGTGGTAACGTTCGGAGGAACATGTCTTCTTCGCAGTCTGATAGTGAAGAGAGCGATGGCAGGCAGAGAAATGCAGTAAGAATATACAATGCTGATGGAAGGTTCAACGGGCATGCTAATGGTGCCTCCATTAGATGCAGATATTTCAATATTTTTAGTTAAGGGAAAACCCTAACTTATAAGTAGCCGAGTCAAACAACATGTATAATGTTAATTATGAACTTTATGACATTCTGTGTTGAGTTTTTTTTATTGACTCAGTCAAAGGAAATTATTTTTTTGTGACTTTAATTTTACTTTACATATTTGTGGATAAAATGTGAGGAGAAAGTTCCTTAATTTTAGTTATTTTGGATGAACATTTGTATGGTATTATTTGTATCCAGTTCACTGCTTATAGATATGAGTTGGAGGTACCAAATACTATTTTATTTTATTTATATATGAAAAGTCAACATATTGACAACTTGCATAAGTTTACAACTTTATTTCTTTGTCTAAAATTTCAATTTTTACATAACATGATAAAAATATCATTTTTTCATGTTATCAATCACAAATTGTATATTGCAATATGTTGTCAAACTATCATTACTATTTATGTATTATTTTTTACATATATAAAACCTTCATTTCTACTGAAAAATTCTCCCGATATAGTTTTTTCTTGAAGTTCCACGTAAGAATCTCGACTGAATTTGGGACAACACGCGAAAAATTTCAAGCCAAACGGATGAGTATTCACCTCAGAAAAAAATAAAACAGTTTCACACACAAACGAACCTTCCTTTCAGTTCTGGCAGTGATGAATAACAAAATTTATTGCAAATCTTGTGGGACGAATCTGTGGCTCAGATCTCAGCCAAAACTCAATAGACACAATGACCAATGTCTGGTAAAAATTTCAGACCAAAATACCCAAGGAGTAAGGCGTAGTAAGTCCCAGACCGAGAATGAACAAAACTGGTTTTCCGAAAACAAAACGTCCTGGATTTTCTACACTGTATGTTGTTTTTGTGATTTGTTTATGGACGTGCCCCCTTACATGGGTGGAAACAACATATAAAAGTACTTGTGAGATTTTTTTAGCACAATCGGGACCTAGAAAAAAATTGCAGAAAGCATGGCGAAATTTCACAAGTTTTGGTAGATGATAGCCTTGGTTTGCACAAAATTTCTGAAAAAGTCTCCCGAAATAGTTTTTTTCATAAAGTTCAACATCAGAATCTCGACTAAATTTGGACCAAAACAAGACAAATTTCAAGTCAAACGGATGAGTATTCACCTAGGAAAAAAATAAAACAATTTCACACATAAACGAACCTTCCTTTCAGCCCTTGCAATGATGAATAAAAAATTTATTTCGAATCTTGTGGGACGAATTTGGGCCCCAGATCTCAGCCAAAACTAAATAGACACAATGACCAATGTCTGGTAAAAATTTCAGACAAAAATACCCAAGGAGTAAGGTGTAGTAAGTCTCAGACCGAGAGACCGAGAGTGAACAAAACTGGTTTTTCGAAAACAGTACGTTGTGGCTTTTCCACCCCGTATCTTGTTTTTGTAATTTGTTTATGAACGTGCCTCCTTACTTGAGTGGAAACAACATGTGAAATTTCTTGTTTGATTTTTTTTAGCGTAATAGGGACCCAGAAAAAAATTGCAGAAAGTATGGCGGAATTTCACAAGTTTTGGTAGAGGATAACATTGGTTTGCCAAAATTTCTAAAAAATTCTCCCAAAATAGTTTTATCCTAAAATTCCATGTTACAATGTTGACTGAATTTAAGACTAAATGCGACAAATTTCAAGTCAAACGAATGAGTATTCACCGAGGAAAAAAATAAAACAGTTTGACACATAAACGAACATTCCTTTCAACCTTGGCAAAGATGAATAAAAAGTATTATTCCGAATCTTGTGGGATGAATATGGGGCTCAGATCTCACCCAAAACTCAATAGAAACAATGACCAAGGTCTGGTAAAAATTTCATACCAAAATACCCAAGGAGTAAGGCGTAGTAAGTCCCAGATTGAGAGAGGAAAAAACTGGTTTCCCGAAAACAAAACATCCTGGCTTTTCTAACCTGTATGTTGTTTTTGTGATTTTTTTATGGACGTGCCTCCTTACCTGGGGGAAACAACATATGAACGTTCTTGTGTTAATTTTTTTAGCACAACAGGGACCCATGAAAAAATTGCAGAAAGTATGGCGAAATTTCACAAGTTTTGGTAGAACATAGCCTTGGTTTGCACAAAATTTCTGAAAAATTCTCTCGAAATATATTTTTTCCTAAAATTCCAAGTAAGATTCTCGACCGAATTTCGGACAAAACACGACGAATTTCAGGTCATCCAATAAAATAGTTTCACACACAAACGAACCTTCCTTTCAGCCCTGACAATGATGAATAAAATATTTATTGCGAATCCTGTGGTACGAATAAGGGGCTCAGATCTCACCTAAAACTCAATAGAAATATTAACCAAGGTGTGGTAAAAAATTCAGACCAAAATACCCAAGGAGTAAGGAATAGTAAGTCCCAGACCGAGAGAGAAGAAACTGGTTTTTCGAAAACAAAACTTCCTGGCTTTTCTAACCCGTATTTTGTTTTTGTGATTTTTTTATGGACGTGCCTCCTTACCTGGGGGAAACAACATATGAATGTTCTTGTGTGAATTTTTTTAGCGCAATAGGGACCCAGAAAAAAATTGTAGAAAGTATGGCGGAATTTCACAAGTTTTGGTAGAGGATAGCCTTGTTTTGCACAAAATTTCTGAAAAATTCTCCCGAAATAGTTTTTTCCTAAATTTCCACGTAAGTATCTCGACTAAATTTGGGACGAAATGCGACAAATTTAAGGTCAAACTAAGGAGTATTCACCAAGGAAAAAAATAAAACAGTTTCACACACAAATGAACCTTCCTTTCTGCCTTGGCAGTGATGAATAAAAAATTTATTGCGAATCCTGTGGGACGAATTTGGGACTCAGATCTCAGCTAAAACTCAATAAACAGAATGACCAATGTCTGGTAAAAATTTCATACCAAAATACACAAGGAGTAAGGTGTAGTAAGTCCCAGACCGAGACTGAACAAAACTGGTGTTCCGAAAACAGAACGTCGTGGCTTTTCCACCCCGTATCTTGTTTTTGTGATTTGTTTATGGACGTGCGTCCTTACCTGGGTGGAAACAACATATGAAAGTGCTTGTGTGAATTTCTTAGCACAATACGGACCCAGATAAAAAATGCAGAAAGTACGGCGGAATTTCACAAGTTTTGGTAGAGGATAGCCTTGGTTTGCTAAAAATTTCTGAAAAAATATCCCGAAATATTTTTTCCTAAAATTCCACGTAAGAATATCGACTGAATTTCGGACAAAACGCGACAAATTTCAGGTCAAACAGATAAGTATTCACCTAGGAAAAAAATAAAACAGTTTCACACACAAACGAACCTTCCTTTCAGCCCTAGCAGTGATGAATAAAAAATTTATTGCGCATCCTGTGGGATGAATCTAGGGCTCAGATCTCAGCCAAAACTCGATAGACACAATGACCAATTACTGGTAAAAATTTCAGACCAAAATACCCAAGGAGTAGTAAGTCCCAGACCGAGACTGAACAAAACTGGTGTTCCGAAAATAGAACGTCGTGGGTTTTTCACCCCGTATCTTGTTTTTGTGATTTGTTTATGGACGTGCCTCCTTACCTGGGTGAAAACAACATATGACGGTGCTTGGGTGAATTTTCTTAGTGCAATATGGACCCAGAAAAAAATTGCAGAAAGTATGGCGGAATTTCACAAGTTTTGGTAGAGGATAGCTTTGTTTTCAACAAAATTTCTGAAAAATTCTCCCGAAATAGTTTTTTCCTAAAATTCCACGAAAGAATCTTGACTCGATTTGGGACAAAACGCGTCGAATTTCAGGTCAAACGGAGGAGTATTCACCTAGGAAAAAAAAACAGTTTGACACACAAACAAACCTTCCTTTTAGCCCTAGCAGTGATGAATAAAAAATTTATTGCGAATCCTGTGGGATGAATCTGGGGCTCAGATCTCAACCAAAACTCGATAGACACAATAACCAATGTCTGGTAAAAATTTCAGACCAAAATACCCAAGGAGTAAGGCGTAGTAAGTCCCACTCCGAGACTGAACAAAACTGGTGTTTCGAAAACAGAACGTCGTGGCTTTTCCACCCCGTATCGTGTTTTTGTGATTTGTTTATAGACGTTCCTCCTTACATGGATGCAAACTACATATGAAAGTGTTTGTGTGAATTTTCTTAGCGCAATACGGACCAAGAAAAAAATTGCATAAAGTATGGCGGAATTTTACAGGTTTGGGTAGAGGATAGCCTTGGTTTGCACAAAATTTCTGAAAAATTCTCCCGAAATAGTTTTTCCCTAAAATTCCATGTAAGAATCTCGACATAATTTGGGACAAAACGCGACAAATTTCAGGTTAAACGGATGAGTATTCACCTAGGAAACAAATAAAACAGTTTCACACACAAAGAAACCATCCTTTCAGCCCTGGCAGTGATGAATAAAAAATTTATTGCGAATCCTGTGGGACAAATCTGGGGCTCAGATCTTAGCCAAAACTCGATAGACACAACGACCAATTTCTGGTAAAATTTTCAGATCAAAATACCCAAGGAGTAAGGCGTAGTAAGTCCCAGATTGAGACTGAACAAAACTGGTGTTCCGAAAATAGAACGTCGTGGTTTTCCCACCCCGTATCTTGTTTTTGTGATTAGTTTATGGACGTTCCTCCTTACCTGGGTGGGAACAACATATGAAAGTGCTTGTGTGAATTTTCTCAACGCAATACGGACACATAAAAAAATTGCAGAAAGTATGGCGGAATTTCACAAGTTTTGGTAGAGGATATCCTTGGTTTGCACAAAATTTCTGAAAAATGCTCCCGAAATAGTTTTTTCTTAAAATTCACAAAACGCGACAAATTTAAGGTCAAACGGATGAGTATTCAACTAGGAAAAAAATAAAACAGTTTCACACACAAACAAACCTTCCTTTCAGCCCTGGCGATGATGAATAAAAAATTTATTGCGAATGCTGTGAGACAAATCTGGGGCTCAGATCTCAGTCAAAACTTGATAGACACAATGACCAATGTCTGGTAAAAATTTCAGACCAAAATACCCAAGGAGTAAGGCGTAGTAAGTCCCAGACCGAGACTGAACAAAACTGGTGTTATGAAAACAGAACGTCGTGGCCTCTCCACCCCGTATCTTGTTTTTGTGATTTGTTTATTGACGTGCGTCCTTTCCTGGTTGGGAACAACATATGAAAGTGTTTGTGTGAATTTTCTTAGCGCAATACGGACCTAGAAAAAAATTGCAGAAAGTATGGCGAAATTTCACAAGTATTGGTAGAGGATAGCCTTGGTTTGCACAAAATTTTTGAAAAATTCTCCCGAAATAGTTTTTTCCTAAAATTCCACGTAAGAATCTATACTGAATTTGGGACAAAACGCGAGAAATTTCAGGTCAAACGGATGAGTATTCACCTAGGAAAAAATAAAACAGTTTCACACACAAACGAATCATCCTTTTAGCCCTGATAGTGATGAATAAAAAATTTATTGCGAATCCTGTGGGACGAATTTGGGGCTCAGATCTCAGCCAAAACTCGATAGACGCAATGACCAATGTCTGGTAGAAATTTCATACCAAAATACCCAAGGAGTAAGGCGTAGTAAGTCCCAGACCGAGACTGAACAAAACTGGTGTTCCGAAAACAGAACGTCGTGGCTTTTCCACCTCGTATCTTGTTTTTGTGATTTGTTTATGGACGTGACTCCTTACCTGGGTGGAAACAACTTATGAAAGTGCTTGTGTGAATTTTCTTAGCGCGATACGGACCCAAAAAAAAATTGCAGAAAGTATGGCGGAATTTCACAAGTTTTGGTAGACGATAGCCTTGGTTTGCACAAAATTTCTGAAAAATTCTCCCGAAATAGTTTTTTCCTAAAATTCCATGTATGAATCTGGATTGAATTTGGGACAAAACGCGACAAAGATTTGTGTGCTCAATAAAGACATGAGTATGTGGATCGTGACCCTAAATATTTGCTGCATATTTTCAAAGATTTTCTGCACAAATTCAGAGCATAAACAGATGAGTATTCACCTAGGAAAAAAATAAAACAGTTTCACACACAAACGAACCTTCCTTTCTGCCCTGGCAAGTGATGAATAAAAAATTTATTGTGAATCTTGTGGGACAAATCTAGGGCTCAGATCTCAGCAAAAACTCACTAGACAAAATGACCAATGTCTGGTAAATATTTCAGACCAAAATGTCCAAGGAGTGAGGCGTAGTAAGTCCTAGACCGAGACTGAACAAAACTGGTGTTCCGAAAACAGAACATCTTGGTTTGCACACTGACCAAAATAGTTTTTTCCTAAAATTCCACGTAAGAATCTCGACTGAATTTGGGACAAAACACAACAAATTTCAGGTCAAACGGATGAGTACTCACCTAGGAAAAAAAAGAAAACATTTTCACACACAAACGAACCTTCCTTTCAGCCTTGGCGGTGATGAAATTTTTTTTTATTGCGAATCCTGTGGGACGAATCTGGGGCTAAGATCTCAGCCAAAACTCGATAGACACAATGACCAATGTCTGGTAAAAATTTCAGACCAAAATACCCAAGGAGTAAGGCGTAGTAAGTCCCAGACAGAGACTGAACAAAACTGGTGTTCCGAAAACCGAACGTCGTGGCTTTTCCACCCCGTATTTTTTTTTGTGATTTGTTTATGGACGTGCCTCCTTACCTGGGTGGAAACAACATATGAAAGTGTTTGTGTGAATTTTCTTAGCACAATATAGACCCAGAAAAATATTGCAGAAAGTATGGCGGAATTTCACAAATTTTGGTAGAGGTAACCTTGGTTTGCACAAAATTTCTGAAATATTCTCCCGGAATATTTTTTTCCTAAAATTCCACGTAAGAATCTCGACTGAATTCGAGACAAAACGCGACAAATTTCAGGTCAAACGGATGAGTACTCACCTAGGAAAAAAATAAAACAGTTTCACACACAAACAAACCTTCCTTTCAGCCTGGTGTTGATGATTTTTTATTATTATTATGAATCCTGTCGGACGAATCTGAGGCTCAGATCTCAGCCAAAACTCGATACACACAATGACCAATGTTTGGTAAAAATTTCAAACTAAAATACCCAAGGAGTAAGGTGTAGGAAGTCCCAGACCGAGACTTAACAAAACTGGTGTTCCGTAAACATAACGTCGTGGCTTTTCCACCCCGTATCTTGTTTTTGTGATTTGTTTATGGACATGCCTCCTTACATGGGTGCAAAAAACATATGAAAGTGCTTGTGTGAATTTTCTTAGCGCAATACGCTCCCAGAAAAAAATTGCAGAAAGTATGGCGGAATTTCACATGTTTTGGTAGAGGATAACCTTGATTTGCACAAAATTTCTGAAAAATTCTCCCGAAATAGTTTTTTCCTAAAATTCCACGTAAGAATTTCGACTTAATTTGGGAAAAAACGCGACAAAGTTCACGTCAAACGGATGAGTACTCACCTAGGAATAAAAATATAACAGTTTCACACACAAACGAACCTTCCTTTCAGCCATGTGGGTGATGAAAAAAAAATTATTGTGAATCCTGTGGGACGAATCTGGGGCTCAGATCTCATCCACAACTCGATAGACACAATGACCAATGTCTGGTAAAAATTTCAGACCAAAATACCCAAGTCGTAAGGCGTAGTAAGTCCCAGACCGAGACTGAACAAAACTGGTGTTCCGAAAACAGAACGTCGTGGGTTTTCCACCGCGTATCTTGTTTTTGTGGTTTGTTTATGGACGTGCCTCCGTACCTGAATGGAAACAACATATGAAAGTGTTTGTGTGAATTTTCTTAGAGCAATACGGACGCAGAAAAAAACTGCATAAAGTATTGCGGAATTTCACAAGTTTTGGTAGAGGATAGCCTTGGTTTGCACAAAATTTCTGAAAAATTCTCCCGAAATACTTTTTTCCTAAAATTCCACGTAAGAATCTCGACTGAATTTGGGACAAAACGCGACAAATTTCAGGTCAAACGGATGAGTATTCACCTAGGAAAAAAATAAAACAGTTTCACACACAAACGAACCTTCCTTTCAGCCCTGGCAGTGATGACTAAAAAATTTATTGGCAATCATGTGGAACGTATCTGGGGCTCAGATCTCAGCCAAAAGTCAATAGACACAATGACCAATGTCTAGTAAAAATTGCATACCAAAATAAAAAAGGAGTAAGGCGTAGTATGTCCCAGACCGAGACTGAACAAAACTGGTGTTCCGAAAACACAACGTCGTGGGTTTCCCACTCCGTATCTTGTTTTTGTGATTTTTTTATGTACGTGCCTCCTTACCTGGGTGGAAAAAACATATGAAACTGCTTGTGTGAATTTTCTTAGCGCAATACGGACCCAAAAAAAAATTGCAGAAAGTATGGCGGAATTTCACAAGTTTTGGTAGAGGATAGCCTTGGTTTGCACAAAATTTCTAAAACATTCTCCCAAAATAGTTTTTTCCTAAAATTCCACGTAAAAATCTCGACTGAATTGGGGACAAAAGGCGACAAATTTCAGGTCAAACGGATTAGTAATCACCTAGGAAAAAAATAAAACAGTTTCACACAGAAACGAACCTTCCTTTCAGCATTGGATGTGATGAATAAAAAATTTATTACGATTCCTGTGGAACGAATCTGGGGCTCAGATCTCAGCCAAAACTCTATAGACACAATGACCAATGTCTGGTAAAAATTTCAAACCAAAATATCCAACGAGTAAGACGTAGTAAGTCCCCGACCGAGACTGAACAAAACTGGTGTTCCGAAAAATGAACGTCGTGGCTTTTCCACCCTGTATCATGTTTTTGTGATTTTTTTATGGACGTGCCCCCTTACCTGGGTGGAAACAACATATGAAAGTGCTTGTGTGAGTTTAATTAGCGCAATAAGGACCCAGAAAAAAATTGCATAAAGTATGGCAGAATTTCAGAAGTTTTGGTAGAGAATAGCTTTGGTTTGCACTTAATTTCTAAAAAATTCTCCCGAAATAGTTTTTTCCTAAAATTCCCTGTAAGAATCTCGACTGAATTTGGGACAAAACGCAACAAATTTCAGGTAAAACGGATGAGTATTCACCTAGGAAAAAAATAAAAGAGTTTCACAGACAAATGAACATTCCTTTCAGCCCTGGTAGTGATGAATAAAAAATTTATTGCAAATCCTGTGGAACGAATCTTGGGCTCAGATATCAGCCAAAACTCGATGGACACAATGACCAATGTCTGGATAAAATTTCAGACCAAAATACCCAAGGAGTAAGGCGTAGTTAGTCCTAGACCGAGACTGAACAAAACTAGTGTTCTGAAAACAGAACGTCGTGGCTTTTCCACCCCGTATCTTGTTTTTGTGATTTTTTTATGGGCGTGCCTCCTTACCTGGGTGGAAACAACATATGAAAGTGCTTATGTGAATTTTCTAAGCGCAATACGGACCCAGAAAAAAAATGCAGAAAGTATGGCGGAATTTCACAAGTTTTGGTAGAGGATAGCCTTGGTTTGCAGAAAATTATCTTAAAAATTCTCCCGAAATAGTTTTTTCCTAAAATTCAACG
>Ga0123342_1000213_pt1 | contig 81761 bp, 41 predicted proteins | sample Turbeawhitnodule_FD_89960 | JGI IMG/M metagenome (GOLD analysis project Ga0123342, IMG submission 89960) | Root nodule microbial communities of legume samples collected from Mexico - Turtle bean Mexico white nodule | ecosystem: Host-associated > Plants > Roots > Nodule | place: Mexico: Nepantla... | reverse complement strand
GTGGGAATCGGTATTGGAATCTGAGCTTGAGAACCACATTTCCAGGGTCAATGTTAGGAAGGATGAGGTGGACACCCAGGTATGGAGAAGTGATGAATCTGGTTGTTTCTCTGTAAAGTCAGCATATGAGTGCCTAGCTAAGCATGAAAGGGGCCCTCAAAAAGAGGCGTTTATTAACCTCTGGAAAGCGAAGACCTTCCCTAATGTGTTGTTCACGGCTTGGAGGGCCTTGCTGGGCAGACTTCCAACAAGGTTGTGCTTGAGTAGGAGAGGGTTAGTGATGAATTCCACAGTGTGTGCTCTATGTTTGGCCGAGGAGGAGTCTTGTCAACATCTCTTCATGGATTGTAAACACGCACAAGGAGTGCGGAATAGGTGCTTTAGATGGATTGGTATTTTGTTTGTCCAACATAACGATATCGCGACCCATTTTGCGGGCTTCTCTCTGACTACTTGCAGCCAAAAGCAAAATATGGTCTGGAGAGGGTTGTGGACAACTATAGTACGGAGTCTGTGGGACCATAGGAATAAAGTGGTGTTCAATGGAGGTGTAGTGGACGAAGAAGAAGTGTTCCATGAGGCTCAACTTAAATCGTGATTGTGGTTAAAACACAAAGGAAATAATTTTTCCTACTCTTTTTCTGATTGGGTGTTGAACCCGTGGACTTGCATAAGTAGTTATAAGTAACTTTCTGCAGGTTATTTTGGAAGATGATGCAAGAGGGAGGCCTGGGGGGTTTCTCATTGTATTGGAGCAGGGACGAAGGCTGGACTAATGACAGGCTTATCAACCTTTGTAGTTGTAGAAAGGCATAACAGGGAAGAGAGGTCAGGGAGCACCGAAGCTCTCTCACGCTAAGGGTACTCTGCAGTTTGACCATGTTTTGGGTGGCTATGGAGTCTTGTGGTCCAGTCCTGGGATGGAATGGTCCCTAAGGTGAGAGGCACTTTGCTTGGTAGAGAGCTAGCACGGGACATATAGCAGCAGGTTTCGATGGGGCACCCAATGCTGGTGTGAGGTGACATTGGAGTAATAGGTATAGTATGGCTGAAGATGTTATGCAGGTGTTGGTTGGAGATGGGGTGGTGATGCTATAACCATGTGCAAGGCCTTCAAGTTGCCACGATGCCTCAAGGACGCTCAATCATAGTTGTGGCTGTCTTGAGTAGCAGTGGTACATGAGTGCAGATTGGAGGCATTTATATGAAGGCGCCACGGTGTTAAGGAGGAACGTATTCTTTTTTGTATGTTGTAGGCAGCAGCAGATCTCGATGGGGTACCCAATGTTGGTGTGGGGTGAATTTGGAGTGATTGGAATAACAGTACGGCTGAAGATGATATGCAGGTGTTGGCTGGAGATGGGGTGGTGATGTTGTAGCCATGAGGCATTTACACGAAGGAGCCATGGTGTTAAGGAGGAACGTATGCTGTAGGTGGTTTTTGTTGTCCTTTAAAGTGTTAAAGAGTAGAATGCAGGGCAAGGTTGCTGGTTTCAGATCCTTTTTCTTCTGGTTGGTGGCACTGTAACGCATGATGCTCTTTTTGGTGTTTTGCTGTTGGTAAGCTACTGGGCTCTTGGGTTTTGGTGCCCAATAGTTGCTACGGAGGGCTCTTGTTCTTTGGGTGTGTTTAGGCAGGCTAAGCAACTTTCTACTTGCTCTTTTTTCGTCCTTTAGAGAAGTATTTATATGGTAGTTGTATACGAGTTGGGGTACCCCTGAAGTACCCCGTTAATTTAATTCATTTTATTGCTGATAAAAAAAATGTATCAAAAACTCTTTAATCTCATTACAATTTTTATTCCTTTTTCTTAAACAATGTACTCTATTTATTTTTTTTCTCTTTCTCTTTTCTTCCTTACACTTTCAATACTCACATATCCATTAAACTAGTTGAACATAACTTTTTAATTTGGAAACAACAAGTGATTGCGATTGTTAAATACTTGAAGCTTACTAAATTCTTAGAAACTCAAGATTACCTCTCCAAATTTCTTTCTAGTGATAATGTCATCAATCAAGAATTTATTTAGTATGAACAATAAGACCAACTACTCATTATGTGGTTATTAACTTTCATGACTATTCATATTCTTATTAAAATGGTTGACATTAACACTTCTTTTCAGATATGGACTAAACTGCATGTTTACTATCTTACTCAGAATAGAACCAAGATGAAGAAACTCAATATTCAAATAAGGACACCCAAGAATGATAGATCTATACTTGTCTATTTAATTTATTAAAGAAAAATGTGGATGTGTATGTTGCTATCGATACCTCCATATCCATGAATGATCATTTTAAATTCGTTTTAGATGGCTGATGTAAAGAATATGATAGTTTTTCACTTTTTTCCTCTCCCAAATAGATCCTATATTATAAAAGAGATTAAAGCACTTTTGTTGTCTCAAGAAGAAAGATTTAATAAACACATGACCATTGAGCACTCCATAATTCAAGCCAACTATGCTCAGGTTCTTGATCTTCTCAACATCAAATAAACAACAAACCAAGAGTTAATTGCTCTTTTAACAAAGGCAATCATAACTTCTTAAGAAACCATGCTTCAAACAAGTACTTTCACAATTCAAGGACAAAATCTACTACTAAGACTATGTTAAACATCTCCGATTCTTGGAAGAATAATAAACTCTAGACTCAAATTTGTGGCAAAATAGGACTAAATTGCGTGTTTACTATGATGTTACTCAGAATAGAGCCAAGATCAAGAAACTCAATATTCAAATGAGGACACCCAAAAATGATAGATCTATATTTGTCTATATACTTTATTAAAGAAAAGTGTGGATGTTTATGTTGCTATTGATACCTCCATATCCACAAATGATCTTGTTAAATCCGTTTTAGATGGTTGGTTTGAAGAATACAATAGTTTTTCACTTTTGTACTCTCCCAAATAAATCCTATATTGTAGAAGAGATTAAAGCACTTTTATTGTCTCAAGAAGAAAGATTTGATAAACACAAGACCGTTGAGCACTCCATAATTCAAGCCAATTGTGCTCAAGTTCTTGATCTTCTCAACATCAATTAAACAACAAACCAAGATTTAATGGTTCTTTTAACAAAGGCAATCATAACTTCTCAAGAAACAATGCTTCAAACAAGTACTTTCGCAATTCAAGGACAAAATCTACTACTAAGACTATGTTAAACACCTCCATGCGCAATCATCATGAACACATTGAACTAAGAGCCTAGATTGATTTGATTATGACACCTTGTACATGGAATGATTGATAATGTGGAAACGATTGATGGCATCTTGAGCTTCTTCCTTGATGTTGAATCGTTGCCCGACCAAAAGTGTCCTTGGAGGATACATTATTGTGTCGTGATCAAAGGCATTACCAAATGCGGGGTGATACATAGGTGGTTCAGGTGGAAAGTGCAAAAAATGCTCTGGTGGGTCATAGAATGAGTTGTGTTCATGTTGTTGATTGTTTGTATGGTGTGCATGTGGTTCTTTTGGCTCCTCATCATCAACAGTTGCAAGTATTTCGTCTTCATCCTCACTAAAAGGATTGAAGACTTAATCAGAAAGACCAACAACTCCATGCTTTTCTAGTAGTTTTTTAGGGAGTTGTTGGTTTTCGTGTTCGCCTAGGCTGATATATGGACTACTTAATATTTGGTATATTATTTTTTTTCTTCTGCCATTCCTTTTTATTTCTGATTTTGTTTTTATTTTTATTGTTGTTGTTTTTATTTTCTATAATTATTTATTTTTGTATTTTTTTCTTCTCATTTTTAAGCATTAAGTGTAGCATTTGTATTAGTTTTCTTTTTTAGGATTTTGCATTTAGGTAGATACTTCAGTTGTTACTCTTTGATTTTTTTTTATAATTATATACTGTATTTTTTACTTGAAATTAATATGATTACATTATCAATAATAAAAAAAATATTAATTTATGTTTATAAATTCAATTTTTATGTTTTTGTAGGGTTTAATTTTTTATTCTTTTCATTCTTAAAAAAAATTAAACTAAACATTTTTAATTTATTACTTTTTAAAAACTCATTTCTTTCTTCAATAATTATATTTTTATCTGTTTTAAACATTAAAAATATTTTTTTTTACAACCAATTACTTTTTATTTTATTTTATTATATTGGTTCTTAAATTTTTTTTATTCTATTTTATATTTATTTCTTTTCTTTTTCATTCACTCTACACAAAGAAATAAAAAAATCTAAAAACAATAGGAAAATAAAAATAAAAAGATGATAGATAGAAAATAAAAATAAAAGAATGATGAAGAATTAAAAATGGAAATAGTGTTATATGATGGAAAAAAAGTCTACATATTATCAAAAAATTGAATCCAAAATCTTTGTCGACGGTATTAAATTCTACCAACTAGTAGAGACAACCATCATCATCATTGGTAATTACGCAACACACTCACTCTCTAAATATCCTGAAAATTATTTATTAAAATTTAATGAAATCCACCAAATGATGTATACTTTCTTTTTATGCGACGAACTTCACTCGATTTCAAGAATTTTATTAAACCTTCTATTTTGTTTCAAATGTCCTGAATCTCAAAACTTACTGTTCTATAAACCGGAACATTGTAAAGGAAACTGCACTGATCATTGGTTATTGTTTTCAAAAGCTATATTCAAGGTATACCTTAAGTATCATACCAAAGGTAAAGGAAACTGTTCAATAGTTGATATGCTTCTAATGTAAAGATGAGTAGGCAGGTAGAAACTGGTTTTCGGTTCCTTGTTTATTCTGATGTTGGATGTTATTGACTTTGTGTTTGGAACCTGTTGTACAAAAACTAAATATTCTTAATAAAAGTTGTATCCTTAGCCTTTCAAAACAATAATTTGGAACATTGTAAATGGTCAAGAGAACTGAATGCATGGATGAGAAAAATTGAAACAGAATAACAGATATTGCAGGCTTCGGCTACATAATATTCTGTTATGTACGAGCAGCTTACATTAATTGACAAATTGAAGCATAACTTTAAAACTACAACTTTAATTGTGGAAAGGGACCATCCAAATGGCCAAATTTTGAAGATGGCCAACTTGTGCTATTACCAAATATTAAATTCAACCATAAGAAGATCTACTACTTTATATACCAAGAGATTCAAGCCACAACCTAAGTAAGAAGGGAGTACAGAAAAACTTTACGTGGCAGCAAAGTTCATCTTCCCAAAGAGAAATATGTAGGCTGGTCAATGGAGTAATATAGACCAGATATTGTTCTACATAGATTTTAACCATGATATTCATAGAGCAGAAATGAGTAAATGATACTATTAACAAGGAATAAACAGCTTATCTAGCAATTTCACTTCTGGCCACATAACCTGGGGAAATTGAAGTTGGGGAAACAATGACAAATTTCAAATGGTTGAAGGTTCTCCTATACAAGATTACACCACGAAGCATGAAAGAACCAATATGAAGAGCAGAATGAATGGATTGGGGGTTACAATGTAATGCTACCAGTTCTCCTTAACAATTTTTGACTTTTCAAGTATGAACTTTCCTTCCTTGTACCTCTGGGACGCTTCATAAGCTCTTTCATACTTCCAACCCAACACTTCACGGCAATCACCACAATAAACATCAGCAACAGTGTGGAGGCCAGTCAAGAGATGTCTGTCTTCTTTTGGCCCCATGACAACATTCATTGCATGGGAAAACAGAAAGGCACGGCCGTTTCTCCCCTAGTTATAAAATTTAGCACGATAATTTCAGAAAAATGACCCGGGAAAGCTTTTGTAGCAGATAAAATCATAAACCTCAACTCTAAGTCTAAATACCAAGAACAACCAAAAAGCCTTCAGTTAGAGAATTTGCAAAGTCCAAATGAAAATATACAAAGATCCCTGGGGAATATTTTCATCTAGGAAATATGTAAAATAATGAATGAACAAAACACAACATATTGCCAATCTTTGTGAAGTTGCACTGCTATATCAGTTAACCATTTAAAGAGACAGAAAGATATGAAAGGTCGAAAATCTAAATCTCCTACTTTCCTCAACAATATCCTCCATCTTTAACACTGACATTGTCTTCCCACGACCACATTTGAAATGATGTTTTCAAATTTCAACCAAAAGCATCCTCAGCGTGCAGATAACCCATACATTGAAAATCACAGCAACAGCCACATCCAACAGACATCTATAGCTGCTGTCACTTGGTGCATGTACAGCTAATTGATAATAAGCATCATGTCTTCTGCAGTATTTATTTATTCACAACCTTAATTTGCCAATACTGCCATCAGTCTCACTCTGTAGAAGCATGTCAAACTCTCTTGTATAGCTCACTTACTACTAAGCATGTAATCATGACATTATTAAACTTAGACAACCCATAATGCATTAGAAGTTCATCAGTATTAGTACAGACTAATTTCCTTTATTTCCAATTAAGAAAAAAACAGAATGAGGAATTATCCAAATTTTAACCTGAAATCAAATTTTAAAAAAAACAACTTTTTCTTATTCAAATTGAACGTAAGACCTGAATTCATTGTAGTTCTAATAGTATTAAGAAATATACACATTTGGCTTTAGAAGTGGATTCTAGTCACTAGTGAGACTAGTCTCATTGTTGATTGAACCACTCACTTCTGTACTTAACCTCAATTACAAAACAAGAGCTGAAATTTCTTTCCTTTCCTGAAATCACCCTGGAATTTCCCCACTTTACCTTCGTAATAATAGTAATGGCACCTAGAAACAATAATATTCAGCAAAGCCCTTACCCTTTTGAATAACCAGGAGGGTTCTGTGGTGGAAAGTAAAAAAGGTAAAGGACACTTGCAGATGGAGATTTCAATTGGCAACAAACCATCATATACAGCTAAGAAATCAACGGTAAAAATTCACATAATTTTCACATAAAATGTAAGAATAAGAAAACATTTCATACAAATTTTTGGTCCCAGAAAAGTAAAACACAGAGAGAGAGAGAGGGAGAAGGTTTACATGAAAAGACTTGGAAATAATATCATCGTGGAGTGAGACCTGGTTTCTACAATTAGAGCAGCTATACAAGCGAGGTCCTATCAGTTCCGCCATGAATTGGTTAAAAAAAATTCAGGTTAAACACCTCACTGCTCCAAATAAACCAAACACCGGTGACCCAAGAGAGTAACAGAGCAAGGATTTCGATTATAAATGAATGAGATGAAGAAAAGGGGGCAGAGGAATAAAAGTGATGAAATTTCTTTACCTACACCAAGCTCAATGATGACCCAAAGTCTGCAACAATAAGATAAGAAGAAAATACGGCGTTAGTTAGCGTGCAAAAATAGGCTTAATCACAAAAGTTAACGAAGATTCCCAATTAGACTCTTCAAAATAAAATAAAATGAATTGCATTATATGGTAATCAGATAAAGACACAGTAAACACCACCACTTGCACAGGATATTATCCTCTTAATCGTAAATATTAGCATTAACATTAATAATAAACAAACCAATTAATCAAATTACTGGAACAAAATTCTTTTACATGAGAAAAGGAAGGTAGGTTGTTGAGGTTAAACCCAGCTTTCATTTTTTCTAGAGTTTACATTTTTTTTAATTAGTTTGAAAGAGTTATCTTTTTATTTGGTTTGTTAGGGTTACGTTTTGAAGTTTTGTTCTGGATTTGATCGGTCGCGGTAATGAAAAATCCACAACCGCACTCAATGTTAGGTAATTTTCCCTAACTCCAACCTAAGTTTATCAACTGTTTTGTTTTAAACTACTTTAAAAATTAGTTAGTGAAGTGGGGCTTTTTCTCTCTGTGTTTCAAAGACTTATTTTTCTCTGTTATTGTTTGTTTGGATCTATCCACAGGAAGGAAGTGGGAAATAAAATAAAATAACATAACATAAAATAAAATCAAAATTAAGTTAATTGTTGTACATGCCTGATTTATGTCTTAATTTTCCTTTCAAGTTCCTTAAAACAAATAATGGAATCCAAGAGAATCGAAGAATTATTAAGTTATTAAGTTATTTTAGAGAGAATTCATGAGAGTTGAATACATAATAATAGTTAGTATTTAAATTGGCGGTGCACAAAAATTAATGTTTAATCACGGATATATTGATATAAATTTCTTATTTTTTATTATTTAATCAGTTAGATGTTGCATATTTCTTAGTGTTTAATAACTATTTATCCTATTTATTATCTAGCCAATAAATAGTGTACATTTTTTAATATTTAATAAAAACAATAACGCAAAATTTTATTGCCTCAATGATTAGATGGAGCATACTTTCTAATGATTAACTTAGAAGAGATCAGTGTAAACTTTTTATTATCTAATTGATTAGTGGTTTACATTTTTCATTACTAAATCAAGAAAAATATTGATTGCAAGTTGTTTATTGTGTATCTATGAAAAAACATTCTTTAGTATTAGTCGATAGTTAGACTCTTCGTATAGTTTAAAATATTTTTTTAGTATTTTTCAAATAGTTACTAATAAAATATTATATTTAATGACGATTTATTATGATGGTTCGTGATAATAAGTTATGTGATGATAAAATTATAAATATAAAAACATTTTTTATGTCACTTATAAATTCAACTCACATGATATGTTATTATTATATTTTTATCTATCATCATAAGTCATTCACTTAAAAATAATTTATATTTATTTTAGTTTTAACCTTTTTCTATTTTTTATCTCTTTCTTCTTCTCATTTTCTCTAAATTTAAGCTCTCATTTACCTATTTTAGTTTTTATTTTATTTTAATAATACTTCAAGTTATAAATGCAACTTATCACTTATAAAAATAATTTAATTTTTTTTTTAAAAAAAGTAGCATATCTATAAATACTTTGTATTGGAAGTATACTATTCCAAAAAATCTCTTTATAAAATGTTTATGTCACACTACACAAAATAATTTTATTTTATTAAATTAATATTGTACCGTTCGGTATTGGAGAATTCAGTTACTCTGTCAAAACACATTTTAAGGCACCTAATAAATAACAACAACAATTATGTGAATTCTTTATAAGTCATAACCATGTCTCACTTAATGTGGGTGACATCTCCGAGAAATCAACTAAACATTAATTAACTGAAAGATATTGAAGATATTCTCCCAATATGAATACAAATATATCATATATCAATATATCTCCCTATAAATCATGTTACACATCAATTAAAACCTGATATTTATTTGACCCATCACAACAAGGGTCTATGACTAAACAATATAAATAAACTACTTTGAGCGCTAGTAATAAAAGGAGAAGACTTAAAAAAAGGAATGAGAAGACAACCAATACGTCAACAATTACATCTTATTTTAAATATTATCTAGACCCACTTTACCTATAAATATATATATATATATATTATTAATATCTATAAAATGAGAATGTTTTAATTTTACTTGCTGTAATTTTTGTTTTGTTTTATTCCTATAAAATACAAAGCATATCTGTTTAGACTTATCTTACTCTTTCTAAGACACGGAGAGATATCTTCAATAAAATCTATTGTTTCAATTAAAATTAATTATTTTTTTACCAATTTAGGATTTATTAAATAATGTAAACAAAATTTATGTAAGTGTTTTCCTTATAAGCGAAACACGCTAGCAAAAAAAAAAGCCTAAGACTTTCATGAAACTTACTAAACACGTGTAACAAATTACGTATATGTCTCACTCACCCTTGCATGATATACGTTTAGCAAGTAACATTCTTTATTTTATTTTATTTTTGCATTTTGAAGAAGAAATATTTATACAAATTGAAATTAGTCACTTACCATAACTATATTAGTATTGAAGTGATTTTTTTTTTATGAATTACTTGAATTTATGTGATATTATAAAACACAGAAATTCAAGATAAACCAAACATATTGTCAGATTAGTGAAATACTAACTACGCCCATTGTTTAATTAATTTATTTCAAATAAACATTTTTTAAAAATTCTTAAGAGAATTTTTAAAAAATAATTAATTTCTTAAATTTTTTCTTAAGTAAATCAAAATTTTCTTATTTATCCAATAAATATTTGAATATGAAACATATAGTAAAACAGTGATAAAAAAAGGAAAAATATAAACAGGATGTGATAAAAAAAATGATAAAGAAGAGAAGTGTGTTGAAATAGGTGCTTATAAGGTGTAGATGGAAACAAAACTGAAAATCAATGTTGGTTGAGCAGAAGTTTGAAGTTTGAATCTGTGTCGTGTGGCGTTTCTGAGGATTAATCAAGTACCTTCAACCCATATTCTCATCCTCTTTCACTTTTCAATTTCACTTCCAATTTCAATTTGTTCATCAATCAATCAATTCCCAACCTCATGTCCGACGGTTATTGGAGATACGCGGAATCGCGGCACGCCCCTTCATCCATCGCCGGCAAGCGCTCTCGTTCCGACTACGGTATGCCTTCAATTTAGGGTTTTCATATATCTTTTTCCTGTCGCTGGGTTTTCATCTCAACGCAAAAGGCCGTCATTACCTATTTCGCCAAATCTAAATTCAAAACGTTGAATTTACCCTTTTATGATCTTTCCCCCTTCCAATTTCAGTCCTTACCTGTTACATAGCTTTTATTTTTCTTGGTTTGGTTAGTTTTTTTTCCTTTTTTTTACCTTTAAACTCTTTCCCTTGTTCCAATCGGAGGGTTTGTGTTTGTCCCTTTAGTTTGGATGCGCTGTAGGTCACCTATCATGATTATATTCAACATCGTCATCTTATTGGCGGGTGGTTATGCATTCTTAATGTAATGTTGAAGGGGAATGTGACAGGTAAATAAAGGGGGAGAAAATACGGCTATGAAGTGTTTGCTGAACTGAATTTGGTCTTAAAATTTTTTATATACACCTCCTTGATTAATGATGAGGAATTCTTTGTTCCTGTTTTTTCTAAGTGCCTAACTATTGTTCACTTAGCTCGGACACTCCTTTTAAATATAGGGTGTCCGATACCACTCGTATGACACTTATAGGACACTTATCCCTGAAGTGTCCAAATATTTGTTGGATTTCTGACAATTCTAGCACAGTTCTAATACAATTTAAAAAAAAATACATTAGTTTTCTAAAAAAGTATAAATTTTATTATGATTATAAAAATAAGAAACACATCTTTTTGAACCAGTTATGAAAAACATCTTTCTGCTCCAAAAAATAATCTAAAACATACTTGTGCACATAAATTTTTATTGTCAATTTATATAATTCATAATTATATAATATATAGATTTGTATCCCGTGTCCTACATTTTAGAGATTATACGTATCTCCGTGTCGTATCAGGGTGCCTGTGCTACATAGCTTAAAACTAGAAAGAGATTGCAAGAAATGAAAAGTGATGAACGTAACTCCGTGTCGTATCAGGGTGCCTGTGTATAGCTTAAAACTAGAAAGAGATTGCAAGAAATGAAAAGTGATGATACTCCCCTTGCTAATTTTTCAAGAGTTTTTGGAAAGAGTTTTTCATTTTATTTACTAAACTGGCCACCATATGCTTCCCTGAGTCTGAATAGTGTGCCCATGATCTTACTCTTTTAGGTAGGTCTGTGTCTAATTTTGTGGTGAATCTATCTTTTTCTGATATTTAATTTTCAATAATGGAGCTATTCTGTTTCAAATTCATGTTGTCTTAATCTTAGGCTTGTAACTTGATATACATAGTTTCTCTGTCATCTGATTTTTTAATCTTCTGTATTTCACAATCATCATGTGAATTATTCATTGTTACCTTGTTTTCCCTGTAAACATTCTCATTAATTTAAAGTATTGTTTAATTTTGAAGATGTCTCTGGCGTTCATGACTTGCCCAATTACTTTCCCCATGACGATGATAGAGGAGGGCATCGAGTAATTAGAGATGCTGAGTCCCTTGATGCATCTTATGAGCATTACCTCCGTAGTGCGGTATTAGCTATTTATCGGTTCCTAAATGGCCAGTTATCTTTTTCTTGTTCTTTTATTACCCTGATTGTTATATATATTGAGTTTGTAGGCAACTAAAATGTATTTAAATGTGTTTTTCTATGGATATGATAATGTTAAAAAAAGCCCAGATAATTTCTGTTTCAGCTCATGGGATATTTGGAAGGAATAGAGGAAAAATTTAAAGTTTTTTTTTTGTTAGATACATTTTTAGGAGTACTAATATATTAATTGTCGTGTCCTACTATTGTGTAATGAACACAAAATTGTGAACTCTACCTTGTTCTAATACCCTATCCAGTTAAAGTGAGCACGTTATGGAAATGGAATAATTTATTTCACTGCCTTGCACATCTTGTTCAATCTCGTTTATCAAAGAGTACATCTGGTGTGTGAAATAGGCCTATATGTTTAAGGATAAAAAATTGTACATTTTTCATCAGATTTCATCGTATGGTTCGGGACAGTCCAATAGAACCATTGGCGGGCGAGTTCCCAATCGTAGTATTGACGATTCACATGTTGCAAATATTGGGGGAGTAGACAGGGGAACAAATGCAAAAGACAAAATCCTGGGATTTAGTAGTGGAAGAGCTGACCATTCTCTTCCACCTGACGCTACCAGTACACTGTTTGTTGAGGGTTTGCCTTCTAACTGCACAAGACGGGAAGTAGCTCGTATCCTTTCATCCGGTTCCCCTTAGATCAATGCTTTCATTGGGATTTAATTCTTCTGTAAGTGAGATGCGAAGAGTGAAAGATCTACTGTTGATTTGAAATAAAGTGTTTCGTAAACAGAACCCACTTTAAATCAACGGTAGATAGGACCTCACTTTCTCTCCTCACACATATTCCTTTAGAGGAGTCAAATATTTTTCATTGTAGATTCCTCCTCCTTAACTTGTGAGGTACAGATATTTTTCGTCCTTTTGTTGGCTATAAAGAAGTTAGGCTTGTTAGCAAGGAATCAAGACAAGTAAGTTTAATTAAAAAGTAAAAAAAAAAAATTGTATACGTTGATGGATTTTTTACTTTGATTTTGTGCAGCCAGGGGGTGATCCACTGGTGCTTTGTTTTGTCGATTTTTTGAGTCCGGGTCATGCAGCAACTGCCATGGAAGCATTGCAGGGTAAGGTCTCTATTTCTTCTATTCTTATAATGACATCCTCATGTGTGTCTTCGAAAATCCTGTGTTCCATTTCTTTATCTCCTTAAGTGTGAATATAGATAAAATGCTATAGAACCATTTTTTGCAATTTCACTGTGTTGGCAAGAACAAACTGTATATTCGATTTCTTTATGATTTGCATTCCTTGTGTCCTAGCCTCGAACATGGGCTGCTCTACATAATATATACTGGATTTTGGGTAAAATATAAATTCAGTAATCTGATGAGGCAGTGATGGATTTATAATGTGAGTGCCTCCTGAAACATACTCAGTGGTATTGGATAAAGGATCTTATTACAAGGACATCCGGATGTGAGTGTAGAATCCTAGAGCACTACTTTCGACATCACTAAAAAGCAGCATTGCATTTAACCCTAAGTAAGCATCTGGATGTGAGTGTGGAATCCTAGAGCACTACTTGATGGTCTTTCGACATCACTAAAAAGCAGCGTTGTATTTAACCCTATGCACTATATTTCTCATCTACCATACCTTTTATGCGGGGGTGGAGTTGGTTTGGCTCTGATGAAAGCGGTACTCAAACTTGGGAAGGTAACAGACTGATTCATGTAAAAGTAATGTCACGATAATGAATTTTACCGACTTGTTGTCCATCTTTGTCATGCTCATTGATAAAGCTGACACCGATATATAATCATATCTGGTTGTAAGATTGTGGGGACTAGATTGTGAATGCCATCCAATTTGACATTTCCATGTTACGGAAGCAGTCCTCCTGTTTTTGAGGAACTCATCTGGGTTGGGTGGATTGCTTAAAAGAACATTGGTTTTATGGAATATTGATGGCTACGGGCCTGTTTGAGAAAATACGCTCTCTTGGTATAGTAGAATTGCCAAATTCATTTGCTCCTCCATCTACCCTGCACCGTAAGATTGTGTGTTGCACGTCACAATTTATTATTTGTTCTGCCGCATTCGTCTAATATTCTAAGTTTCCTTGAATGGCCGACGGTGGAGACAATCTAACGATGGAGAGTTATTGAAAGGTTACTCACCCATCCTTTCAAGTAGCAGGTTTGACCCCTTGGGTAACTAGTAAGGAGCGCATTTTCACCTATGTTGGATATTGGGTTTGAACGTATTTAGATGCATTTCAGGTGTATTATGTCATAAGCCGAGTTAAGATACGACACGCGACACGCGTCTTATATCATCTTCCTTTTAACACCCTAATCCGCTGTTCAGAACATGGCTAGTTGTTCAGCGTAAAACAATGAACGTTAATTTTGCAGGTTACAAATTTGACGAGCTTGACCGCAACTCGGTCAATTTAAGGTTTCAATTTGCTCGCCGCTATCCTGGTGCGAGGTCAGGTGGCGTACACCGTGGCAAACGTTGAATTATGCAATTACAGGTGATTAATTCTGTTATTTCTATACGCTCACACTGTTTGTCAATGGTCGTTGGGTGCTGGATAAAAACTTAAATATAAACAGTTAATCATGCTGAATCGTGAAACGGAAATTCCATGTAGGATTCACTCACGATGGGGAGGTTATGATTATGATTTTAAGAGGCAAGTGACCAACATTGCAGTCGAGAATTACAGTTGCTTTCATTAGGAACAAATCGATCATTGTGGTATTCGTGTGGGGAGTGCTCGCTAGAGATTCAGATTGTGCATGTTTGAGAAAAAAATGTTAATTTATTTACTATAAATTACTTCAAATTGTCTTATCCGAAATAACTTATGACTTTGATGGTTTTTCATTTCTCTTTCGAATATATGTCTCCTAATAAGAAGGATGTTTTCCATGCATGTGTTTTACTTTCTTGTGAGCCTTTTGGATATAAAGTACTGTTAATTTTTAACTTTATTTGATTAGTATAATTAAACAAATGTCAATTCTTGCTTTATAACCAAATCCATTATACCTGCTTTTTTTGCCCTCGGTATATATTTTTCACATGAATATGACTTTTCTAGTTTGCTTTAATGTGAAAGGTATTCCAATTTCTAACTAATATCCTTATATACAACAAATTTTAGCCATTTCACAAAGCATAGATATGTGTTTCGAGTTGTTAGTGTTACTCTTGGGATTATATTCTATTGTGGGTTGCGTGAACTATTAGGCTAGTCCCGATCTGTAATTATAATCCTAATGGTAATGACCTGCTAATGGTAGCAAATTAGCAATGACAATAGTATGATCTAAGCGTTGTTAGTTATTTCATATATTTTATTTTATTGTGATTGTCCAGTCCGAGTTATACTGTCAACTTGAAGTGGATGATAAAATGTTGAAACAGCATGTGCCGTATGAAGGCATTGTTCTTTGAATTTGATCGTTGTTGTTGTCAGTCATTAATCATGTCTGATGTCACTTGAGCGTATTTCCAGTTGCACTTAAGTAACAGTCATTAATCATGTCTGATGTCACTTGAGAGTATTTCCAGTTGCACTTAAGTAACCCTGCATATTCGCCTTTGCCTGAAGCTTTCCCATCAAAGATACCAAATTATCTTAGTTGCGCCCTTTAGAAAGTAACAGTACTATATATAGTGTCATTTGCCCCGCTTGTGAGTGCTGCTCAAGGGAACAGATAGAACGGAAACTAAACCTATTCGTTTGGTTTTTGTTGGATAAGGCTTACTTTGGCACTGCTATAGTATTGTGAACAGTAGCGATTTTGCTGTGACTGCCGCAATTTGAAGACATTACCATGTAACTTTCTAGCATCTCATGGCTGCTCCATTTCCTTATGTTATCAAGTATCGTAATCCTTTTCTTTCTCAAAATCGTGAAAAGAATAAAAATTGGTGAAATTTAGTGGAAAAAACAAAACAGTGATACTTTGTTTTACATTTTTAAATCTTAAAATATATAATAATCTGAAAATGAGGTCATATTTTCATCTCTATAAATGGGTCATTCACACGTAAACAAATAAACTGACGATAAAAAACTTGAAATCAAATAAAATGGCACCACTATTTCATGTGTGCTTGACGTACCTAACGAGGTATGCTGAATTGGCTTATAGTATTAGTTCATGCTGCTACGGAAGTCATTGACAATAAGTTTTGTGGAACATTTAATGCTCGTTACTGCTGACAACAACCCTTGAGAATATGAATCCTGTGATTTTGCTGTCTCATACAAGGCTTGCTCATTTCCAAGCAGTGACCAAAAATTGGCAAATCATTCATGTCGAGCCACGTTTATGGATTGCAAAGCACCAATTCCATAAACCGTATCATGGATAGTTTTAGTCAATTTCCCAGTAGTACTATTATTGCAATAACAAAATATATGTACAATATTATTGTTTTTATTTCTCATCTTTTATTGTATGTCAAACTTTTCTCTTTTTTAATTATACAAGTAACATTTTTTGTTCTAATAATGTGCAGTTGGTTGGTTATGCAATATGCAGGATATTTGCTAGGAACAGAAGAAGAAAGAACAATATTTGTTTTTAAATATTTGTATGCTATGATAATTATTTGTTATAGATTCTCTATTGAAGTAATGGTAGTTAGGACAGGTAATGTTGATTCGGGGCTTCTTCCTTTTGAATTCCCTCATACCTGTATGAATTCATGTTAGTTATGGTTTGATTGCATGAAGGTGGGTGTCACTGTTGGAAATTTAAACATAAACCTATTGAATTGTTGCATTTCACTAGAATAATTCTTATATACCATATAATGAAAATATTGAATGATTTTAAAATTTTCAAAACTTCAATGTCATTCTTTTCATCTAATACTTCAGAAGTTATTTTAAAGATTTGTTAGAGAAAATAAAATTACACATTTGACTTACTTTTATTGAACTCCAATCATTTGTCAATTATTTTATTTTTATATGATAGAAGCACGGACTAACAACATGGGTTATATATGTAGGATAATTACACAAGAATTGGAAACGTGATAGATAAAGTTGTCATGTTCTCCAATGTCTTTGGCTACTTATATGGACTAGTCATCATGCTATCATAGCGATGACGATAGTTCCTTATTACGCGTTCTCAATAAAAACTGTAAAAATCAACAAATCAACTTGTTATTTTATATTAATAATAATATTGTTTTATGCTAATTCCAAACTTCTAATTTCTTAAATAATTATAAAGTAAGAAAGTAAGATAATAATTACGTCATCTAATTAATAAAAGTAAAGAAATGATATAGACTAAATTGGAAAAATATTTTTTTTAAAAATATTTAATAAATCATAAAGATTTAACAGGAATTTAATTAAAAATATAAAAATTTATAAAGAACCTGAGAGTTAATTAAAAAAAAAAACAAAGTAAATACAAATCATCTCCAAATCTCGATTTTATTCGAGTGAATATTTACGTACCATTTATTATTTTCTAATTTATTATTTCCAAGAATTTCAAAAAATGTGAATGAGATTTAAAACTTTTCCTTATTTAAAGATTACAAATAATTTTTTCAAAAAATGTTATTTGGTTTTCAATGTTGTGTTTGGATTAGGAAGATGATTTGGGATGTTTGAAGAAAATGATTGTTTGGATTAAGGTGAATAGAGTAGAAAATGAAGTGAAAGTTTACGAAAGCTTGTGAGTCATGTGAAAAAAAATTATATTTTTTATTATTTATAATTATTTTAATTATCTTATTATTATTATTATTTTATAAATTTATTATTAATATTAATATTTTTATTTTATTTTATATATTATTAATATTTTTCTTTTAATAATAATAATTATTTATATTATATAATTATTTATTTATTTATTTTCCTATAATATAAATATAAATATTAATGAAATAATAATATAAAAATATATATTTAATATAATAAGTATACACATATATATAATAAAAGATACAATATATTTAATAAACTTTTAAAAATATAAATTAAAGTTAAAATAAATTTTAAATTAAAACAAAAATTATTATAAAACCTTAATAGATAAAAAAGTAATATTTTAAAATAAAAGTATATTAAAATAAATCATTAAAATTTAATTAGTTTTATTTTATTTATTAATTTAATATTTTTATTTTATTATAAATTTAATTATTATATATTTTAAAATAAAAATAATAATATTCGTTACATTTTATTTAATAAGAATAAATTAACTTAAATTATTAAAAATAAATTTTTTTTACAATTAAGAAAAAGTTTGAGGAGATATTTTTTCTCATTTTTAACTGTTTTCATTGCTTTATATGTTACCTTGTTGAAAACAAACAGGGAGTTAGAGTGAAACAAGCAGGATCTGTCTTAAAAAAATGTTTGCTGTGAAAATAATGTGCACAAGAAAGGGTAGGTCCGACATTTACAAGAAAGATATTTTGAAATGATAGTTGAGACAGCTCACCAATATCTGTGCAGAATCTCATGAATTCCCACACTTCTCGTTTCTAATATTCTCTACTAACAATCTACACACTTTCACAACCATCTTATACTCTTTCCTCTTAATACTCATTTCTCAATTTTCTACTCATTCTCTTCCCCCAATTTCATGTGTCTCTCTCTCAATTTAAAAAATTATCATTAAATATCATAATATTTTCTATAATCTATATTTATATATATGGGATTTTTCTCTTTAACTACTTTCAATTTTATTTTATTTTATTCTTATAATAATATTTAATTTTATTATTGTATTATGTCATTACGTCATTTTTTATTTTTTTTTAAAATATATTAAAACAGTTATCATTTAAATGTAGAGTAATTTTTTTTAATTTAATTTTCTAATATATATCTTCATTTCTTTATTTTTTACCCATGTTCTGCTTCTCAATTTGATTTTTTGAATTTTTGAGATTTTAAGACTTTTTTTTTCTTTTTTTTCTTTTTTTTAATAATACACATAAATTTATATTTTATTTAAATATAAATATAAATATACATATAATAATAATAAAAATAAAAAATACGAATATAACACGTTATCTCTAGTTGATGATAATGAAATTCGATACTTATTTGTAATTTTTGCACTTCACAGTAATACATCCGTGAACATAATTATAATTATAAATATACCTCCACCAAACACCAAATTCTTGCAATTAAAAAATATTAATACTTATTTTTCATTTATGTTTAATTTATGAAAGTATCACGTTATACAGTAGTTTGATATATTGATTTATATACATTAGTCAAAGTGTTTGACACTCATCTTAATTTTTATGTATAGAAAGAGAATGTCATAAAAAATAATTTTTATATATTTTATTTTTCAATTAAAAACCTATTAAATGAAACTTATAAAAGGTGGGTAAAATATTGCACTATTTTAGGATTAGTAAAGAATGAACTCTAATAACTTTATATACTATTTTAGTTTTCTTCAAAATTAATGGTTTAGATGCGTAACGGATCCCAGCAAATTTAGTAACCCATCAGAAAAATTTAGGTTATTTTAATGAAAACTTAGAACAATAGTGTAGAAGACCTAAATAGCTAGAAGAACTGTCAATCATGGCTGTTCTGCAAAAAAAAAGTATAATGAAATGGGAAAAGGAGAAAAATGAATCCAACCAATTGCTTGCCCCATGTGAGTGAGTCACTTGCAATAATGACTCTTCCACACTATCAACATTCACACATCACACTCACACACCCCAAGTTCACATAAGCTTTTTCCATTTTTTTTTTATATTTTTTCTTTCTATATTTTATTCATTTGTTTTGTCAAAGTTTAAAATAATATTATTTTTTCAATTCTATTAATCTAATTTTAATTCATATTTACTGATGGAATAATTATAAAATAGAAATAACAAATTTCATAACTATTTTATTGTGACAAATAAAAATTATTAAATTTCTAAGATTTTTTACAGATTAAAGAAAAGAGAGAAAATAACTTGCCGGATCCTTACTGTTGGCAAACTAGTGCATAAATTATTGCCCTTAATTGCGAATTGAAGGCACGCCCAATTATCATTCAAAAGTGTAATCATTTTCAAAGTCAAAATTCGAGTCTACATAAACTTCAGATATTGTAATTCATTTTCAATATTTCATTAGCTAGCAATGTTTTCTAAATTCTAACTTGACTATCCTTGAAAATGACTAATCTCTTAAGTTAAATGCAAAATATTAATTTAAGAGTTAAATATATTTTCTTTTAATGTGTTATAATGTAAAAAATTAGTTTTTATTTTTAATCTAAACTTTACCTCTCTTAGATATTTCTAGTAAAACAAATTTATATAAAATGAATATTTACTATTTCTTTTAAGAATTTCCAGCGTATATTATATTATAATAATGTAACATGTTAATGATAAATCAATATAAAATATTTTAACATCATAATCAACACTACAAATTTGTTTTATCAACACTACAAATTTGTTTTGTCAGGTAAAAAATTCTGACAAAAATTCATTTCAATAATTTTTTTACTAAAAATAATCATAAGGTCTAAAGTTCGAAACAGAAAGAAAACTCAATTCGTGTGGAAGTAGATAGAGGAAAAATATATTTAACCATTAATTTAAAAGCTTAAGCACATTTCTTATTTTTATAAATAAATTATTTTTTATTTTAGTTTCTACAAAGTTCATTTTCAATCTATCTAAAATTGAAATTACTATTTTAGTCTCTAAACTAATGTTCAAAATTTTCTTTACTCTGTATGTTTTTTTCTCTTTCAAAATTAAATCTAAAAAATCTGAAATCACTATTTTTAATTGTGTGTAGGAAACAAGTTGTATGCTGAGCCAAATTAAAAGTAATTAATTAAATATTTATTGTGAGGAGATAAGAATAAGATAAGAGAAAGAGTCAAATATGATACATAAATGTGAATACTAATACAGCAAGTGTCCCCACTCACTAATGTGCTGTCATAATAATCCTTGTTTGTTGCTATTTTTATTAGCATTAGTTAAAATACAAAGGATAACTCTAAAATTGAATATTTACATTATTATGAATACTCTACTTATAAAACTTGTTGGAAGAACACAACTTTATAAATTCTTATGAACACTCTACGTATAAAAGTTCAGAAATTATAATTAAAAATAAAATAAAAATATTATTTATATACATTAAATAAAAGAGTATCATTATATAGTATTATAAATTTATAATTAAGTGTGTGATATTTTACACTTTATAAAAAGTTTGACGCAATTTTTATTTTTAAAATTATTTGTTTTGAAACAAGTTGAATCCTTGTTAGTCACCTAAGAATTATGGGTTGCCGGTAGTAGTTGGGAGTATGGTATTTATCAGAAGAGAAAAAAAGGGTACCATTTTTATTATTCAAGTATATGAAATTGTTATATATATATATATATATATTATTTTATCGATTGTTTTAAATTTAGAAAAAGTAAATTATAAATAAAATATTTTTATAAAATATTTATTGCAGAAAGTATTATAAAGTAAATTTTATAGAAAAGTTGAAACAAATTTGTTCTTTAATTCTTATTAAAATAAGCCAAAAAGTAGTGTTTTAGGTTTGGCGTGAAAGTGAGTGGCGGAGAAATGGAGAAATTTGTGTTTGTTTTCTTTTATTTTCCTTAGCTAATTACTTCCTTTTATATGGTGCTCAAGAATTTCAAAGGCTAAGTTTTATGAAATTAATAAAAGCAAGTTAATACAAAAGAAAAAAAAGAAAAAAAAAACTTCAAAATTAGTAGGAGCGCCATATATTTTTTTGCCTATTTTAAAATTAATGGAGACAAATTGTGTTGTCCTATACTACAATTATTCTTGCTCTACTTCCTATCATTAAAACTGTATATATATTTAAATTAGCATAAAAACAAAAAATATGTATATATAAAAATAAATTTATATAACACTTTTCTTTGCCTTGGTGGTAGGGTTAGTCCACATTTGGATGATTTGAACATTGTTTTGTTTGGTTTCCAATTATTAAGTTGGGTTTGGTTTTTGAATGCTTTTTTTAGCCGTTCAGACTGAGTTTTATTTGTTTCACTTTATCTCCATCGGATTATACTAACTTTTCTTTTTCCTTTTACTTCAATTAAAATTATTATTTTATATATTTTTTTTCACCTTTAGAAACTTTTGTCAAATTGTATATCTTTATATATCTATGGATAGGATTTGAAAAAAAAATGTTTTAAAGTTCTATTCAACCTCCTTTTACAAATAACATGTTATTTTAGTTGATTTGTGAGTTAACCTTTCAATGTTAGTTATTTGCATGATAAAAGAAAATATCCTATGAGCAAATGGATAACGAATTACAAGTTATCAATATACCACCATCTTTACAGGAGAGAAATTAAACTACTAGAAATAACACATGATTGTGTTTTTCAAACAGTGTGACATTGATATAATGAATGAGGTTGAAAATGAAAATTATGTTGTAGTAGAGGCCAATAACCAACCCCTGCAAGAATTCTACAGTGATAATCAAAATTCCGTATGTAAAGAAGTATTATATACAGATTTTTTTATATGTAATTACGGTGAATAAAAATTTAATTATTATACTAAACAAATTCTTTATATTATTATGATTTTTTATTATACTTATTAATAATAATAATATTAACAATATTAATAATATTAATAATATGAATAATATGAATATAATTTATTTTTTTATTATTAATAATAATTATATTAATATGTATAAATTATATTAATATGTATAAATTATATTAATATGTATAAATTATATTAATAATAATAAGTATAATAAAAATGATAATATGACAAAAAAATTTATCTGGTTTAGGGTTTAGGGTTTAGGGTTTAGGGTTTAGGGTTTAGGGTTTAGGGTTTAGGGTTTAGGGTTTAGGGTTTAGGGTTTAGGGTTTAGGGTTTAGAGTTTAGTGGTTAATGTTTCCTTAGTCACTGAAAGGATTTGAATTTGAGTCCTATCTGAAAAAGAAATATGTCCAGAAAGTCTTTATGTTCACGTGAACCCGTGAAAGCACTCACCATTTCTTGTGTCCATTGACTTGAAAATTCATTCCCATAAAAGTTCTTTGAAAGGGAGAATTGATTAAGGTATTTTTTTGAAGCTTTAAAATCGATTCTCATGCACCTTCTGTAGTTGCAAGAATCGATTCAACTTTATTATTTGAAGAGGAAGGAAATCAATTCACATGCATGCTATAAACAAGTCAAAATCGACATTAAATATTTAATATTTATATTTATTTATTATTTTTAATATTTCTGAAAACTTTATATATTTAATATTTTTATTTAAATAAGACATTAAATATTTAAAAAATGTATTTATTTAAAATTTTGAATATTTAAGAATTTTATATATTTCATAATTTTATTTAAATAGTAAATTAAATATTTAGGATTTGTATTTATTTATTTTGAGTATTTTAGAAGTTTTATATATTTCCTATTTTTATTTAAATAATACTTTAAATAATTTTTCTGAAAATCATAAATATGTTTGTATTTTTTCTTAAATTAATTCTTACACAGTATTAAAAATAATATTTTAATTAAAAAACAATTATAATTCACAAATAAATTACTCCAAGTTCATTTTTTAATAGAAGGATAAATTTATAATATTATAAATAATTCATACTTTTTTCAAAATAATTATTTAATGATACTGAATACAATTTACAAATATTTAATTAACTCAAATTTATCCATAAATATCTCATATTTCATTATTTAAATACTTTTAAAATAATGATAAATTTGTAAAATTACATTTTATACCTTTTAAAAAAAATAAAAAATCTCTCACAAACATTAATAAATTTTATTCACACATCACTACAAAAAGAATCAGGTTTAGCAATGGATTATTACCCACAAATATAAATCCATATGTAAATTTAGCATTATCTACAAATTATTACTCATGGATCTTTATTCGGACGTAAATTTTACATTGGGTGATTATATTTTGACACCCTGCTCCAGTTTACACCTACACTAAAATATTAATATTTATAATAAAAAAAATTTAAAAATAAGAAAATATCTTTAATGAAATATTAGACAAAATATAAAATGTTAAAATAATTTTTAAAATTAAAAAAATTAAAAATGATTAAAGTATTAATATTTAGTGGAGTGTAAAGTGGAGCAATGGGTGTCAAACCATCATTTTCCTTTTACATTATCCATAAATTTGACCCACAAATTTATATTTGTAGATAAATTCAACATTATTATTAATATAAATATTTTCATTAACATTATTAATAATATTAATATTTATATTTATATTATTATTATATTACAAATATTAATAATATTAACAATATTACCAATATAAATAATCTTAATAGTTTTAATAATATATATATATATTAATAATATGATTATTTGTATAATATTAATAATATTATTATAATTTATATGCGTAATAGTAATAATATTATTATAATATGAATAATTATAAATAATAACCATAATTAATATTCATAAATAATAATTCTATATAATAATTGTAAATAGAAATCATAAAGAATAAGAAAAGATAAAAAGAATAATGAAAAAAATAAAGAAAAAAATACAACATTACCTCCAAATATATATACGGACTCAAGTTGGTGGGTATTATCTATGAACCTTAGTTGACAGGCAATACCTACTACACACTAAAGTTGGTGATATTACCTATGAATTAGAGTTAGTGAGTATTAACTACGACTTAAAGTTGACGAATATTATTAACGAATTAGAATTAATATATATATATATATATATATATACACTATTAATATTATAACATTAATAATATTTATATATTAATGATATTAATAATAATATTAATGATAATACTAATAATATTAATTATAATATTAATGATATTAATAATAATAAATATAATCATAATAAATATAATAATAATGACAATAAAACTTGTTTGATATAATAGTTAAATTATTTATTAATAACATAAATAATATTTAACATACTTAATATCTAACCTACTTTAATTCAAATACTTTTTTTCTTGTATTTTCACATATTCATTCCTTTACATTCTCATATTTTTCATTCCTTATATAATGATACATAAACTCTAATTTCTAATCGTTTATACAATCACGTTACAATGATAATATTATTATTTTAATACTTTTTATGTTATTTAATTACAAATTTATCTTTATTATATATATTTATTTCTAAACATCATTTTTATTCCAAAACACAGCGTTAGAGGGTAAAGGGCACTACTAATAATGATGCTTACTATTGAAGTGAAATGAAATTAAGGTCAAACATATAATTCATCAAAATAGTAGTAAGGACGAAATAGAGATATAGATAACTTTAAGTAGGAATCATAGCTCTTCGTTTTTCCCGAAATATTGCAGTCCTTTGCACTGTCATTTTGTGGTTGTTCCTCACTGTCTTTATATACATACATATATACGTATGCTCTTCTACGCGCATGAGAATTCTTTTTAACATCTTATTTCTGTTTCAAGAGAAGACTCTTTCACCATGGCTTCCACTTTTGAGGTTGAGGGTGGCTCAGACTCAGAGAGCGAGAGCATAAAGAATGAAGAGTGTCCAGTGAAACAAGTGGAACTCACTGTGCCTAAAACTGATGACCCCAACATGCAGATTCTCACGTTTAGAATGTGGGTTCTGGGGGTTGTTTCATGCGTGCTGTTGTCCTTTGTGAACCAGTTTTTTTGGTACAGAACACAGCCTTTGATTGTTACCTCAGTTTCTGCTCAGATTGCTGTGGTTCCTATTGGCCACTTCATGGCAAGGACTTTGCCAACGCGTGTGTTCTTCAAGGGTACGAGGTTTGAGTTCTCACTCAACCGGGGACCTTTCAACATCAAAGAGCATGTTCTGATAACCATCTTTGCCAATTCTGGTGCTGGAACTGTGTATGCAACTCATATTTTGAGTGCAGTGAAGCTCATGTATAAAAGAAAGCTTGATTTCCTTCCTGCCTTACTAGTCATGTTAACTACTCAGGTTCTCTTCCCTCCAATACTATCCTCTCTCTCTCTCTCTCTCTCTCTCTCTCTTTCTTGTTTATGACACTCTTTCATCTTTGTTCCTCTTTCTAGAACAGATAAAAATTATATTAGTTCTATGTTCAATCTGTAATACTTATTTATTAATTATTTTAAATAAAAATAACTGTAATTAATATCAGTGAAAAATTGTATTAACAAACATTTCACAAAGAAGAGTAAGATCGATGAAGGAATTTTGGACAGATTTTGTTATAGAGCTAAATTAATTACTTCTTTAGTCTTGACAAATTAGGTGATTAAGTATAATTAATATTTTTTATACTTATTAACTTGATGTTGAGAAACTCAGAATCCACTGGACACGACTCTGTATGCAGTCTTGTTAGAGTTATGACAATTTAGGGAACACGGTATTAAAGTCCACTCTTGTATCATTTTGTCAACAAAAACATGTATACTTTGTATGAAGTCAATTACAAGGTCAACTTTTAACTTATAAGGATTTTATTACCATATAACTTGTTTGTATTGTATTTTTGGGACACTGAAAAATTCTTCAGGAGCCCTACCATGTGAGAGAGGATGAAAAGTGAAAGGAATATTTTGAGATTTGAATCCTCAGGCTCTCTGAAAGTTGTACAATAAAATTGAAAGGCCTTAAAGAAATCATTTACCTTTTACTAGCATGCTGGTCATATTAGTTTCTTACAACTTTGATAAAGACCATTAAATGAGATTACATGATTCTAGATACAAATATTTGAAGTTTTAATCAATATTCAGTTCTGTGACATGTCCCAACAAATCTGTTGTTTCATTTTTGACCTGGTATTATTTAGGAGAGTAATAATTCTCCTACATCCCAAATTGCATGCTTGGAAACTAGTGTAAATGTCGTTATTTCTGGACAGTCTTAGTTGCTGTCTTTTCTATTATCTTAGTTGTAATCTCAAGGGACCTGGTTTTAGTCACAGGTTCACTGGTGATATCACTAAAATAGATTAGATAATAGATAAGTGAATTCACCTCACAAAATATTTATGAGATTAACTTAGATCTAAATCTTTATTTTAAGAGAATGGATAAAAAAGGAAGACAGAAAAATAAATAAAGGAAAAGAATTAAATGGATAGATGTGACAAAGGAATGTGATGAAAAATATAGATAGCCATAGAAAGAAAACTGAGATGGAAGTGAAATAAAAGGAAGGCTACGATTATGCACAGTATTTTTCTATTTAGTTAATCAATAAAAATTAAAGATAAGATACTTCATAATATATAAATGAGTACTTTATAAATTGGTTTTGAAAGTTAGGAATACTGAATAATGTTGGTAACATTATGAGTCCTGGTATATGTTAATGGTATGAACTCGTGTGAAGTATTGTCACAAGTTATGCTTTGTTATTCAAATTTAGGTGCTGGGGTTCGGTTGGGCAGGACTATTCCGGAAATTTCTAGTTGAGCCAGGGGAAATGTGGTGGCCTTCTAATCTGGTTCAAGTTTCATTATTCAGGTGAATTTTCTTTGGAATGTTAGCAGCACACTTAAATATAACCTTTCTATTCTTCAAAAACTGAAATTTTCAATTAACTTCAATCATTAATATAAAATGTGTCTAAATGAGTGTGCTGCTAGCATTTTTTATCTAGTTAGTTTGTTAATTAGTAGCCTTTTTAAAGAATGCAACTATGCTGATTCAGTACATTAATACAGTGCTCTACATGAGAAAGGCAAGAGGCCAAAAGGAGGCACAACACGAACCCAATTTTTCCTCCTTGTCTTGGTCTCAGGCTTGGCTTACTATGTGTTTCCTGGCTATATGTTTTCAATGTTGACATCTTTCTCTTGGATGTGTTGGGTTGCCCCCAAGTCTATTCTAGTTCAACAACTTGGTTCTGGCTTGAGGGGTCTTGGAATTGCAGCATTTGGATTTGATTGGTCTACCATTTCTTCTTACCTTGGAAGTCCACTAGCCAGCCCTTGGTTTGCTACTGCTAATATTGCTGTTGGGTTTTTTCTTGTAATGTATGTTATGACACCAATTTCTTACTGGTTCAATGCCTATAATGCCAAGACTTTTCCAATATTTTCAAGTAAGCTGTTCAGGGGAAACGGTTCCCTCTATGACATTTCAACTATTGTCAACTCCGATTTCCATCTTGATCGGCATGCCTATTCAATCAACGGGCCTGTGCATCTCAGCACTTTCTTTGCAATGACATATGGCCTTGGATTTGCAGCACTTTCTGCTACAGTTGTGCATGTTCTGCTCTTTCATGGAAGGTGGCCACTTTCTGGATCTTCATCTGATTTTATCATCAATTTGACATGTGTTGGGATGTTATTATTGTTAGATGTTAGACTTAATTGCACTTTGTATCCATTTGAAATTAAATATTATCATAGAGTATCACTTGTGCATTTCAGTTAAAGATTACATGTCCAGGTAACTGATAGATAAAAATTGTACAATTAAAACAGTGAAGATCGAATTTTTGAGAAAAATAAATAGAGGGACAGAATATGTGAGATGGTGATAGTAGCATAACAAAAAAGTGCAATTAAACCTAGGTATTTTATCCCCCTCACTGCTCTTAAAAAATATCTATGAAGCTCTTGAATCCTTCTGAACTTATTACATTAAACACCCTGAACTTCCAAGTTTGTTTTTGTCCAGAAACATGTTATATGTTCCCTTTACACAAACTTGTTCTGTTCTAAACTAAAATTCCATGTGCTTACTATCAATTACTTTAACGAGTTATGTTTGCAGTGCAAATGTAAGTATAAATCAAGTATCACTTAATATGAAAGTCGCACAGGACCCCACCCTGTTACAATTTATTTTCATTTGTGAAATATGTTGTGTCTTTCGAAATCTCAATTTCATAAACAGTTATCATATGCGTCCTACACAGGGAAATATGGAACCAAAGTAGAAGGGCCTTTGGAAACAGTAAAAAAATGGACATACACACAAGACTCATGAAAAGATACAAATCAGTCCCAACGTGGTGGTTTTACATCATTCTAGTAGTGAACATCGCTCTTATTATATTTATTTGTGAGCACTACGAAGAATCACTCCAGTTGCCTTGGTGGGGTGTATTACTAGCTTGTGCAATATCCATTTTCTTTACTCTTCCAATTGGAATAATAAATGCTACTACAAATCAGGTATCTCAACAATTCACTTACTGAGCTTACTAATTTTACAATGGTGCTAAGGAGAATTTTCTAAGGCCTCATCTCTTTGTTCCTTAACAGCAACCCGGTTTAAACATCATAACAGAATACATAATTGGTTACATGTATCCAGAGCGCCCTGTGGCTAACATGTGCTTTAAGGTGTATGGCTACATCAGCATGACTCAAGCACTAACCTTTTTGCAAGACTTCAAACTTGGACACTATATGAAGATTCCTCCAAGAACAATGTTCATGGCACAGGTAAGTTGCGATTCCTCTATCATTTTGAATGTGAGCCTTTAAGAGTATATAAAGCACATATTAGGAGTTCTTATTTGAAGAAACTAAATCTGGTTGCAAATTGCACTGTAGGTGGCAGGAACAATTTTATCAGTATTTGTATACACAATAACAGCATGGTGGTTAATGGGAACAATCCCTAACCTTTGTGACACCACCATCTTGCCTCCTGATAGCCCTTGGACTTGCCCAATGGACAATGTGTTCTTTGATGCATCAGTTATATGGGGTCTTCTTGGACCACGCAGAATCTTTGGAAACCTTGGTGAATATGCCAAAGTAAACTTCTTCTTCCTTGGTGGAGCTATTGCTCCCTTTCTGGTTTGGCTTGCTCACAAGGCATTTCCAGGGCAAAAGTGGATAACTCTGATTCACATGCCTGTGTTGTTGGGTGCCACATCAATTATGCCCCCTGCAACCGCTGTCAACTTCACTAGTTGGATACTACTTGCCTTTCTCTCAGGGTACGTTGTATATAGATATAAACAACAATGGTGGAAACGCTGCAATTATGTACTGTCTGGTGGTCTTGATGCTGGAACTGCCTTTATGACAATCCTACTGTTTCTTGCTTTGAACAATAACAACATTTTGCTTAACTGGTGGGGAAATAATCCTGAAGGCTGCCCCTTGGCTACTTGTCCCACTGAGAAAGGTATTGTAATTAAAGGTTGCCCTGTTCACTGATTATTATTGTATGAGTAGTGCTACCAGTATACTTGGATTATAGCAGCAACCTTTCAACAAACTTTTTTTTATTGGTTAAAAGTTGTTAAAAACAATAAAATTAGAAGTGAAAATCTTAGATTTTATTGTTTGGCTGCCTAGAGTTGGTGGGTTTAAATTTATGTAAAACTTATCTCTTATGATAATTTCCCTTTGTCGTCTATTTGCATAGCAATTTGATCAAGGAGGGTCTTCCGAATTTAGTTTTCGAAAAGGCTAAAATTTTAACAGTTCATCCACATGAAAAAAGGATGATGCTTTACGATACGCACTAAACCCTTAACCCACATGAAAACAAAAAAGGTGATAATAACTGTGGTCCATTAAACTGATGTCATTTACTACCCTTGACCAAAGAAACAGCTGAAAAAAACAATGGATGGCACATCCGCTGAAAATTGGGACTAAATTCCACCCCGTTCGACAAAATGTGGTCAATCTTCATATCTCTACTAGATTCTCGGTGTGCAATTAGACTTGGGTCGCATTATTGGTGAGGTTAAGACACAAACCTTGATAACGCAATTAACAAAATTTCCATGTCTTGTTAATCACTAATCGTGTTAAACGAGCCACATTTTGATGACCTGTAATTTTCACTCCATGTTGGCATCCACGTAAATAGATAGCAATATCAAACGACAATGTAAATCGAGCCTTAATAATGCAATAAATAAACTATACTTTTTTCAACATCCAATTTTCTCTCCAATCAGACACTTTACATCAGTTGCGATTGTTTAATAAATTGTGGTAATGCAACAAATGTCAAATGGCATCAAGTTTGAATTAACTTTCCGTGCATGATTGCAGTGTTCATTTGGAGTCCGAAAATAAACAAAAATTCGTATTTGTCAACACGCAGATTGTATTCCATGTTACATGAAATCTACATAGTACTAAGAGCACTGTGTAAAACAAATTCATTTCTTTACTGTTTACACGGTATAACAAAACAAACATACAAATCGCATATTATACTAAGATCTAGATCAAGGTCCAGAAAACAGGATATCATCTTAGTAGTAGGCATTGAAGCTCTTACAACATCTTCAATCAAGTCGCTCCATCTACAACGTAGTATAGAAAATAGATAATGAGGATATATTAAAAATCGGAAGAACCAACACCAGAAGAAAAAAAATCAGAAGAAAATATATTATGAAGCCCTGGGTGGAGGGTGCAGAATTCAGGAGGAAAAGAAGTGTTGGTTCAGAAATTGGATTTGATCTTTCAATGTTTAAGGCCAAAAGCTGTTATCGTTCATATGAACAAAAGAAAAAGAAAAGTCATTGTATTTATTGCAGGTACATTAAAGAACAAGAATACGAGACACTACATCTACTGATTTCTTAATAATGATACGAACAAGAAGGAAAGCATATATCGATCATACCTTCCAAAGACCATCATTGAGATAATGCAAGTTGTCAACCCCAATTCCTTTGTTGATTGCTTTTCTGAAACCACAGACATATTTAACTTCTTGAGTACAAGAATCAACTAAGGAAAGTGAAAATAGGCAAATCACAAGTTCTCTTTATTTTGATATCAACGATGAGTTTATATTCTTTAATAATAAAAACCAAATGCTATGGCATTGATGCAGGCAACATTATTGATATTATTGGCAGTAATATGATGTTCCAGCTTTAAGCCTTTAAAATAAAATGTTGAATTTTCAGTTGAAATGGTGCTAATTTGATAGTAGATCCATCATGATCAAGCTTGGTTTGTGTTAGAAGATGGGGGATAGGCCTGCAGCTGATTGGGGGCCATTAAGGTTTAATTATATATTGTAGTCTGTAGACCAGTAAAGCATAAAAATACAGTAAATGGTTTGAGGGGTTGTGATTGAGAAATCACGTACTGCTTCCAGATCCATGAAATAGTGTACTGCTTCCAAGGAGCTTCTCCTCAGTTTCATTCAATAAACTAAAATAAAAATAAAAAACTGGTCTTTCTCACTGTTTTGCTAGCAGTCCTATCATAGTTACACACTACAAATTTCATGTCTTAATATTCCATCCGAAGATCATTAATGGGAGAGTTGTGTAAAATGCAAAACAAATACCAGAGTCACCAATTAAAGTAAGTAATAAGTATTTCACTCTGTAAATGACAAGCCAATGGTATTTTCATCAATGCACACTTATGAAACTGAAAAAGAATTAGGTGAGGGAGCTAAATACATATTCACGCAAACACTGTCAGAGGGGACTGGCATAGAAATGTGTTCATAGAAGCCAAGGAAAAAATTGTTTGGGGAGGTGAAGTAGGTCCACCCTAGATTGCACACGAGAAATCATAGGCTCTTAATGAGATATGGCAAAAAAAAATTATTTAGATCTTAATTTTTCTCTTAATGTATAGTAGAAGAAGCAGGTTCCAATTGACTGATGAACTCACATGACCCAAACCAAAAGTGAAACGGATTGAATTGGGAGATAAATTAGTGGACAAGAATATAAATTTAAGTCAAGTCAACTAAAGAACTTGAAACTCATCAAACCCAACCCAATGTATATCAATATATGCCTTACGAAAATAAAAATTCACTCCCATATGAATCAAAGATAAAAATTTATTCAATATTCTCCTCCCTTCCCATCAGTGACCTCTCGCGGGCCACCCATCACAATGCAATCATCATAGCTCATACTTCAAATTGTTCACGTGTGATTCATTTGGATGAACCAGGGATTGAGTAGAATGTTGGAATAAATGGTTGCCATTAGTTGCAGAGAGCAGCATTGCTGAGTTGATTTTGCAAGGTGACAAGCTTGATGGTGCTGGGTGTGGGGAGCTTGAGAAGCACCCATCTCAGGCTTGAGATCAAATGGATCTAATAGGTGAGTAGTTTTGGTTGTATGGCACAGTTGATGAAAGTGCAAGAGGTGCAGAAATGTGGGATGTTAGTTGGTGTTGGTCTACAGCAGACGAGGGTATTTTGCTGAGAGTTGACTTTGCTGTGCTACAATCTTGTTTCTTTCCTAACTTTATCTTTACAAAATTTGTCTAAAAAAATATTGAAAATAACCGCATGACCATACATGACCCAACTTGAATTTGATTGTGTCAGTTTGATTCGGTTCACCCTTAAAAAATTTCCAAGCCCAAACTGACACAAACTAAAGCTTTTTAATCAGTTTTGTCTCATTATGTAGTAAACCGAACCCAACCCAACCACAAACCTACTTGCATGTTTATAAATGTTAGCAGAGAATAAAATTAACAGTAAAAAGAGAATATCTAACAGAGTATCCATTTATTTATAGTGAAAGAATTCATACTTAAATCAGTCAACATTCCTCCAATCATAGGACGGGATAAGAAAAGTTCCTTACATGTCTTTTGCTGACATTTTTGTAAAGCCAATAGCAAGAGCATGCTGTTTTCCTTCAGCCATGATCGCCTAAAATCAGATAAATACATGGTGTGATTGTGGTTAATATAAATTCACTAGAAAATACTTTGTGCATTATAATCAATATATTTATAGATTACAATGGCAGTACCACAGGAAATTCTGCTCCTACATCCTCATCCAAGACACCCCCAGGAGATGTTAGACCGGGACACATTATGTTTGCCCCCGCCAAGACAAATCTAATTGCGCCACGATCAACTTGTAACTTCTTCATTATATTTGGATCTAAAAGGAAAATATTTAACCAACTATAATTTTTTCATTTCAATATCTTTTCGTCATATCAGCTGAACTCAAACTCAGCTGCATCCTCAATAGTTTATTATGTAACATTGAACATTTGGGACGTAAAAGACATGCACTATGCAGTAAAAATACAGCTTAAAAACCAGCGAAATATTTATAATTAGCACTAGACAAGTTAAAAAATGCATGAACTATAAACTTTACATTGATGGAGAAGTCGCAAGGTGGGCATGTACGGTCCATCACGGACACTGAAAAACAAAGGTACGTTGTTCACAAGAACCAGGTTGAGATGGTTCTGGCTACAAGACCAAGGGAAAAAGCAATAACCAGTTAGCAATAACCAGTTAGCAACCATAAAAGATATGACACAGCAAAATGGACAACAAAAAGAACCACAATCAAACCATTTAGCAACTATAAGAGGGGACTTCTTGGGAAGTATATCATCCAACACAGGTTCAAGGCCTGGATACTGCAGCGAAGTTATTATAGTTAATATACAGGCCTCAAAAAACTAATGAGTACCAAAAACGAATGTTGTTATACAAGGTTAAACCTCTTCTGCAATACTTTGCCGTATTTTTCGTTGAACAGAGGCCTTCACTTGGTTCTGTGCAGACACATCTTCGCCTGAAAATCTGGAAAAAAATAAATATAAATCTGAAGATAAATACTGGAAAATCAACGTTATAGTAAACAATTGTTGGGGGGAACAATAGGATCATGTTCATGGACATGAAGTAGAGAACATGCAACACATTTTATTGGAATTATCGACTGGTTGGGGGAAGGTGATACAAGGAAAAGAGGGCATTGGGGTTCCAATACAAAATTAATAATGTTTTAGGGTTTATGGCACCATCACCACTATCAATGGTGCAATTGGAAAGAAACCCCCGAAAAAGATCCATAGGAAAAACCAATAATGAAAAGAAATATAGAAACAGGTTTTGAATCACATCAAAATCTAGGAAGAGAGATTTAGCAGTTATGTTCGTAGAGCGAGTAAGCATACTTTTTGAACATTTTCTGCAGCGTTTAGCTTCGAAGTGGATCTCTCTGACAGGGAAATGGTAGAAAGGGAGAGTGAAAAGATATGCAAACGCAACCGCGCATTTCTGTATTTGGATCATTCACGCTCAGGCCCAATACGTTTTGGGCTTTTTGGTCCATAACAAGCATTTACATGCTAAGTCTTAGGAGGCAAATTCTTCCTGCACCCCATACTTCCCAAAATATCAAAAATACCCTTCTGAAAATGAATTTAGGTATTGGTGTGTATTGGAGTTGTTAGTTTGGCTGTGTTGGTTTTGTTTCTGGTTATTTTTTCATTTACATCTTTTTTTCAATTGGAATGGATTATCCAAAGACTTTCTCTAAATTATAAAATCTGGAAGTTAATATTTGAAATCAGTATTTTGGATTGTATAATTCAATATACAAATAATATATTTTGAATTGTGCAATTCATTATACAATTTTTTTCATATATTTTAGCATTTATTTCGTTGGTGTAGTTACATAGTGATTGTTGAATGTGGAGATGAAATCTCAATTTTGGAGTTGAATATTCAATGAAGTAGATAAGATACTAGATATAGATGAGTTAGATTTAATGAAGTTTGTGGGCAATGAAGGTGAATTTTTCGGAGGAGAGTGTGTTAGGGATTTTTACAATGAATAAGGTAAATAAAATTTCATTCATTTGTGTAAAAAGTTCCACAACTCATGTAACTATATTGTAATGTATTTATGTAGGCATTTGGTATGTGAGATGACTTACATTAATGGGTGTGTAAGGTAGCTTATGGAGTTGGTTTTGTGATTGTGATAATTAGATCTGACAAAACAAATGGATAACATGGAACATATGTTGTTATGTTTGTGAAAAAGTGATAAGTATAGAAAATACAAACACGATTTGGGGGTGATAGTAACTAGTAAAATACAATTTATTGTCCTTTTAAATTATAGGGTAAACTTGATCGCAATGGAGAAGGTTGGGTATTGAAGATAATATGTGAAAGTCATAATCTTAAATGGTTGAGACATCAGTTGGTCACCCCAATATTGGCAAATTAAAACAAATGGATATTTCATGATTGATGACATGACATAACTAAGTCTAATGAAGCTGACAAACATATTACTTACTTTGTAAAAAAACAATAAGAATAATTTCAAAATAATAAAGCAAGTGTACAATGTTAGATATGCATATATTGTTGTATATTAATTGGAATGTGTTACTTTATTGACTATATTAGTTATTACTACCACAAATGTTGTCATGTATCATTTAAATTTTTACATAAATTTATATGCAATGAAAATAATCATCGATAAAAAAACAAAAACAAGTTTGAATAAAATAAAAAGATAACATAGTTGTCAGATTCAATTAAAATTTATTATAAAAATAAGTACAATTAATCCACAAATTCAAAGAGGGAATATAAACAATATATAATATAAAAATATAACTATTATGTCTCTGATGCTTTCTAAGCAGATTAAGAACGTCTAATATAAACAACCCCCTCATTTGTCACACCACAGACTAACTAGAGTGCAATATGTGTTTCCTCCCATGTTGGAGTGCCTTTAGTGACATGACCATAATCAATCGTTCTCCCACGAGTATCCATTGTATATTCATAGATTGCTAAATAACAACAAGTACGACATAAAGATTGATGTTGCACTCTTGTTAACAAATATCGTGCATCCCACTAAATGCAACAAATGAGGCCTTGCAGTGCACTCCAAACTCTAGCTCACACAATACTCCTCATATACCTCTTAGAGCCAACTAAGTCAATGTCTCATCTCTAAGGTGGCATAACCCCAAGTCAACCCCTAGCAACTCCATCTAAAATTGTTGAAGTTATAGTGAATTCCATTTGGATGGACGTAGGAAATTGTCCCACAATGGGGATATGGAGCAACGACAACACATCATCCAACATTATTGTCATCTCATCAACCGAAAGGAGAAAAGTGTCAATGTCTCGGTGTCACCTCTCCACAAAGGCTGAAATCAACTCCTTATTGACCACCTCATAACTTTTATTGCACAATTCCACCTTAAGCACAAGTGCCTCAATTTGAGGACGAGGCACCCTAAATTTACTTAATTTTCGACTATGGGAGACCAATTTTAATTCTCCACTATCCTAAAAATAATGTGAGTGTTTATAGCTAAAAATAAAGTCATGATGACAAATACACCAATTAACTACAACTTTTTATTCTTACCTTACCTTCACACAATCTCAAAGCAACATGATTAGTGAAAATTACTAATAGAGAACAATTTGAAGGTCCTCAAGGGAATCCTTCATGTTGATCATGTCCTCCTACAGGTGGATTCATCACATCACCAACACTAGCATGACAATTTTGTTCATGATCTCCTATAAAGACTAATGTCGTAGGTCTTTTGCCTACCTCGTCTAGAGATGCACCACATGTTGTCTTAGTCACAACTTTATTTACAACACAATTCTTATATTAAAAAAACACCAAAATTGAATAAACTTTACAAATAACATTTATAACAACAAACACATTTCAGATACACTTCGAATTACATAATCTATAACATTTTACATTTTTAAAATACACATCGGATTGCACAATCTAAAACGTATTTTTGAATCCAGAAGTTTATTTGGAAAAAATAACATTCCAGAATACACAATCCAAAACATATTATGGATCCTGGAGTACCTTCCACAATGCACAATCGAGAGTGTTTTTGGAAAAAGTTACATATTCTGGATTGCACAATCCATAATGTATTTTTGGATCTAAAAATACCTTGTGAAATGCATAATCTGAAATATGAGATTTTTTACTAATAAACTTTGGATTGTACAATCCATAAGGTACTTTTGGATCTGGAAATACATTAAGGATTGTGAAATCCAAAGAGTCTTTTAACAAATGTAATATTTTTCAAATTGTACAGTATGGAAACTTTTAGAATTATCCAATCCAGAATACAACAAGACGGAAACAAAAATGTCAAAAGTATGTTTAACTAACCTTTGCAACCGGCACAACGAGGTAATGCAACATCAATCTTTGGGGAAGCAGTGCGGAAGTGCCCTCCAACATAAAAACGAAGCAAAAGAAGGGGACAGAAGGGTGTGTGCCTGAGAAGATGAAGAAGGGGTGTTGCAAGGTTTATTTTTTTTCATTAAGGGTAAAACAATATTTTCACCAACCCCATTGGGCACAGAGTGAAACCATAGGGTACAAAAAGAATTTGACAACCTGGGATTTTGCATACTGTGGATAATTTTCTAGCTACTGCTTCCTGCAACCCCCTTTTTTCGACCTGTACCCCGTATCAGATACGGTCCGGATTATGTAATCTGAAATATATTATGTTTTTAAAATACACACCAGATTTCATAATCTGAAAAGTATTTTCAAATCTAGAAGTATATTCTAGATTATGCAATCCAAAGTGTCTTGAGAAAGAATAACATATTCTAGATTGCACAATCTAGAACGTATTTCAAGATCCCAAAGTACCTTCTGGATTGCAATTCATATTGTATTTTTGGATCTGGAAGTACCTTTTGAATCTCACAATCCAAAATATGAGATTTTTTACTAATACACTTTAAATTGCACAATCCAGAAGGTACTTTTGGATCCGTAAATATATTCTAGATTATGCAATTCATACTATATTTTAAAAATGTAATATGTTCCAAGTTGTTCAATATGAAAACTTTATGGATTGCCTAGTCCATAATACAACAAGACAGAAGAGAAAATGTTGAAATTATGTTTAACCAACCTTTGGAAGTGTTTTACAACACAAAAATGAAGCAAAAGAAGAGATATGAGTGATATGACCCAACTTTACGAGAAGACGACCAAGAGTATAAAGGATTATTTGAGGCTAGGTCAATCATCTCAGCCTGAGTCACATGGCCCCACCATCCATTAGAGGATCGTCATGAGAAGACACCCGGGCATGGACCAGAGTATCAATTGTTTTTCTTTATAGTATTTTTAAGACAAGATTGAATTGTAATCAATTAGGCTAACTTTTTCCAATTAGAAGAAATAAGCTAGCTTAAGGCTTCTAGAAAACCTAGTTTCTAGAAGATATGCATGTGCCGCCCATCCACCCCATGTGTTTCATTTTTTACCTAGTTTCTAGAAGGATCCTAAGCATGTGCAACACCTTAGCTTACCCTAGATTCTATAGTTTTCCTTACATGTGTCGCCCCTCCCTCCTAACTCTCTTAGTCACCAAAGGTTATAAATAGAGTGCATTTCCTCTTGTAATAAACCTTGAATTTTGAGTAAAAAACTCTGTTAGAGAAAATTTCTGAGTGTTTCCTTTTTTCTCTGAGTCATATCTTGAGTAGAGATTGCTTCAAGTGGCAACTCATCCCTCACTCATCTTGGAGCTCCCTTCCCTAAGTGGCATGATTCAATACCATTCTCTCCACTCCATAAGCTTCTTCATCCCTTCTCTTTTCCTTTCATTATTCCACCCATTTTCTTTCACTATTGTTCATTTATTTTCTTTTCAATTTGGTATTCTCTTTCCATTTGTATTGCTTTAATTCTGTATTCATCATCCTCATCATAGTAATTGTATTTTTCTCTTTCCTCTTTTGAAGAAAACCTTCACACTTACTTAACCACTTGGTGGTTAAGTTCGTGTCTAGTGGCAATTTCACTGAGTTTCACCATATCATGTTAAATAAAAAATCATAATCTAAGTAAAAGCCTCTAAAAATGTGCAATTCTAAAATCAACTCACATCATGTTGTATCAGAACATAGTTATTTTGTGCTTAAATTTTTTTGAGTTGATTTCTGCTTTACAATTTCAGCTTCTTTCAATTTTGTCTTTATTTTTTTCTAGCACTTTACATTCCTTGTCATTTCAATTCAACATTTAATTTCCTTGTCATTTACAATTCCTCCTTTATATTCATTAAACGATTTAAATTTCGCTTTTGAATTCTTTTGTCATTTAAATTTGCCATTGCTTTTTGCTTGAGTCATATTGTTTAGTATTCTAGGAAGTATTTTTCCATTCGGCTTATTTTGATTTTAATTGTGAAGAACTAAAAACAAATTAGAGGTTGTTTGAGTAGTGGTTGATTTAATTCCAAACATAGAATTGCATGAAATGTGCTCTCTAACACAAACCTTTGGAAGTGTTCTCCAACACAAAAAAAAATGAAGCAAAATAAAAAGATATGGGTGCGACCGAGAAGATGAAGAAGATGAAGAGGGATTGTTGCAGGATTTATTTGGTTTTTTCATTATGAGTAAAAAGATATTTTCACCACCCCGTGGAGGTGCAGGGTTATCCAGTGTCTTGTGCAAATTTGTGCAGAAAAGTTAGCTTAAAGAAGTTTTATACCAATTATCTCATGTATTTGATTATCTCTATTGTCTAGCTAGATATCTATTGAGATTTTCTTGTGTTGTTTTCCACCTTCCTGGTGAAGAAAATATTTTTTTGTTGATCCTTGGGTGGTGTACCATTAGTTATTATTAGTGGAAGTTTTTTATTGAACCAGGTCCCATTTGTTTTTTCTTCATATTGAGGTTTTCTTAACAAAAAAAATAGTATATGTTGGTTTCACTCTTTTCTCTTGTGCATTCCATTATTTTGCCTATTATTTATATTGGGAAGAGTTTTTCTTCCCCTTGTTATTTTTGTTATCTTTCCAATAAGATTAAATTGCACAATTGACTAAGCCAAACTGGAAAATCTATGTGAACCCTTTTACTATTTTTAGTTACCAAATTCAACATTTCTACATCTAACAATGGAATGGGGAACAATAGTGGAAAAGTTAAGAAATGTTTTCTTCATTTGTATATGTTGCAGCTAAAGTTGGGAAGGGTGCCAATTGTGATGGAAGCAATATTTTCGGAACAATGATGTGATATAACTCTGAAAGCCTTTTGGATATATTATATTCAATGCAATGCAATATTTCTTTAGAACAGTAGAAAGGGAGCAATGGTTCACCAAGTTCAGGTCTTACATGCCTCCAACATATTAGGACATCAATGACTCTACAATACATAACTACGTATAGATCATGGATAAAGTAGAGAAAGGGAAAAAACAAAGTTTAAAGCATGAACTATGCTTGTGTAAGAATTGTGTTTTCAATTTCTGTGCCTTAAATGAAACAAGTAACCAAACAATAGCGACACAATTTTCTAAAAATAAGAAGACTGTTTATCAAGTATACCCAATTGAGCAAGGCCTCTGCCAGCAAGACTTCTCAAACGACTATCTTTCCCTTGAGTTATGGCTACCAAGGGCATTGTAGCCACATTTTTGTACTTATTTCTCACTTCATCTAGTTGAAAAATTTGTTCTAAAGCTATTAGAATTTTTTCCTGCAACCTGGGAGCTTGAACACTCAACAATTGTATCATTGGTGGAATAGCATTTGAATTTGCAAGTACCTTACTTCCACTCTGCGGTGCTTGGCTATCAACCAAAGTTAGTATCGCATCTAAGGAAGCTTCGCAGGTTCCAATATCTGTCTCATGAAGCAACCGCACAAGGGGCTCCAAGGCATTAGCTTGCAAAATGCAGAATGAAGACTCGATTGAGCAGGTGCCTAAGTGTGCTGGACAACCAGTTTCTTGCGCTACAAAGCAACGTTTGAGAATACATGGCTTCTTTATCGGCTCGCTCAAGCGATAAGAACTTTCTGAAAAATGCTTGATTGAAATGGCTGCATTTTGTTTTGTAAAGGGTGTTCCAGAAAGCAACAACTGCACCAGTACTGGGATTATGCCTTCTAAAGCCACACTCTTCTGCCACTCCAGATTCGTTGGGACAATGAAACGACAAAGAGCTTGAACAGAATTCTCTATGATTTTGTCTAAGGCATGGCTATGTTGATCGGTAAGACAAGTCAAAATAGTTTTAAGTGCCCCAGAATCTAGAAGCCACTGGGTAATTTGAGACTCCGGCGGTAGTTTAGAGATGATACCCATAGCAGTAATCATCTCTTCTGTGTCATCGGAAACCTCAATGATGGTAAGCAAGACTACAATGAATCTTTCAGTTATATGTGATGAGATGTTGTCATAATCATCGTCTTCTGTCAAGCAATAGAAAAGCTTTAAGGCATTGACCCGCACTTTTTGAGTATTAATCTCCAATAAGTTTACCAATAATTTAGCGGCCGATATCTGAAAAAAAATATAACTATGAATTCACCTGTACACATTGGATGATAATAATTATTAATACAGCTACTATTGTTGCCGTTATTAAGGTTGCCAGAACTAATTTGTTCCATAGTTTGATAGTGTTATAAAACTACTTTTATAAATCTAAAACATAGATGTTTGAATAGCGCTCAACCTTAACTAGATTTTTTTTTTAGGGGATAGAATTTAGTGAATCACAATTATTGAAATTATGAGTATAGTTTACTGCTGAAATGCAGTAAAAGAAATTCTTTCGGTACTCGAGAAAGGACTATTTTTTCTCTTCCTATCTCATTCGGCTCTCATCTTTTTCTACTTGTTTTTCCTCTATATTTTCCTAATCATGTAACATTGTGGGCTCAAAATTTGAAACTTCAAAAAAAAGTAGTCACCTGTCTCAACCTCTTCCTGATGCGGAAGCCATAGAAAGATTGACACAACGCCAGGAAAGCTTTGAGAATCTTGTTTTGTATCTCAGGTTCTGTCAAAGAAATTAGAGAGAAGAATTTGAACACGTCTTCCTCGGAATTTAAGAATGAAACCTGTTCTGCCTCAGCTTGTCCGTGATTTGTTGACATCGCAAGATGCATTATTGTGGCAACAACCTGTTCAAGCAGAGTAGGTGACTGTAAACTGTGAGAGTATAGCAGTTCCAACAGTGGTTGAGCAACACCTTCCTTAATCATCTGCAAGCCATTTTCTGGCATGCTTGAGAGCTGTAGTAAAGCTTTGACAGACACCTTCTTGATTTCCAAATCATCATTTAAGAGCAGTTGAAGAAGAGGTTGCAATGCCCCATCTTTGACCAAGGACAATTTATTCTGGTCGATTAATGTAATTTCTGACAAAGTTTCAGTCATGACCCTTTTCATATTTTCTGATCCTGCATGAAGGAATTAAGTAATGACAAACAGTGAGTACATAGAGATGCATGTCAGATTCATATTTCATAAAGGTTAAAACTGAATTTTTAGTCAAAAATTCAATGCCTTGTAGTGCAATTTTCCGTATAAAGTTTTATCAAAAGGTTGACATTCTTTATATTTTCACCTGCACTTCATTGGCTTTGTTACGTGCATACTCTTCAATGTTTTTAGCATATATATGTAGTATACAAATGCGCATCTCTGCAATCAACGCATTTAATTTCTTTTTTAACAGATGGGAGGTAATTTATACGCATTGAGGAAGGAAGAAAAACAAGAAACAAAGTGGAAATATTCTCTATTTTGTGTTGTAGCTATTGTCAATTTCAAAGACTTTTGTCTGCAAGCACCAGCAATTAACGCATATATAATTCTGTTAGGAATTAGATCACTCAAATTAACTGCAGAGTGTCTACCACACGCGGATATACATGGTAGAGAGTAAATGGAAAAAGGAGGAACAAGAAAGAATCATATAAAAAAAATTAATATGGTTTGATTGAAGTATTAACGAACTAGTCCAAGGTAGAATTCACTAAATTCAAAAATTACCAACTTCGCAGTTTCTCTCATCAAACTTTCAATCAAGTACAACTCAGAAAGTTAGCTACTGATGATACAAAGGTCCTATTTATACAACAATACCATTATAATTGACTCGCATGAAACATACCTAAACTAATGAGAAAGACACATGAACAATGCTCCTCACTACTAAACTAGATAGTCACTTCGATGGTTTCATCGGATGATAAGATCTTAGTAGAGTTAAAAGACTAGATGTTCTACTAAGACCACCTACAAAATAATAAAAAGTGCATATCAAATACTAAATGGTCTAGCACGATTAGACAATCTAGGAACTTTTATACAATATTTTATTAAGTAAATTTTTGTATACTTAAATGCATAGAGTTTGGATAAACTTTTGATCGATAAGAAAAATGCACTTACAAGAGAATAATAGAGAAGTAAAACAAATCAAGCATCTCCTATCCAGTAAAAATCAAGTTATACACTCCAACTTTTACATTTTTAGGAAAATTTGATGAGAGACTCTAAAAAATTTAAGAAGTTGACTTTCTGAGAGAAATTTGATTCAGTTTACTTTCTTACTTTTCCTATAAGTGATTGTTGATAGGTTTGTTAAATTGGGTCATAATTTTCCTCAAGTATTTTAATGTGTATTCAAGTCCTACTTCGTAGAGTTGAATAGATATCAATCTCAATTACGAAAAATAAAGTCCCTTCGGCCCTAGCAGAAAAGAATAGCAATAAACACAGAATTTTGAAGTTCTAAGACAAATAACTACAAGTTTAGAGGGTGTGTTTCGTTTATGGAATGAATACCTGTAGAAAGTTTCAGCAGTAAAGGCTTAAGATAATTTGCCTTTGCCATCTCTATAACATTCTGATCAAGGAAAGAGAGGTTCTCCAGCAGCTCACGTGCATTTTTGGCTGCTTGGACATCATCACTATTTAACATTGTTATCAGCAGAAGTATGCTTCCTTGAATGTTTCCTATGCGACTGCACACCATTTTACTTTTAGATAGTTCCAACAGCAACTCCAATGCCAACTTGCGCTCCTCAACTTGTCGTGAAAGTGAGCGAACAATCAATTCTAGTGCATTATCCACTATAGCAATATCTTCCTGCCATAAAGAAATATCACTATCTTTATTTTATGAAAAATCAATATTGGTGGTATCAGTTCTACATTGAGCTGTCTAAAATGAGTATGGTAAATAATGAGAAGGAATGATGAGATACCTTGTTCTCCGCATTATCCTTTACAAGCAAAGACAGGATGAGTAGAACACGCTTCCTTATTTCATGATTTTTAGAACTAAGAAGAGCAATAAGAACTGTAATGTAATTCTCAATTTTTAACCATTCTCGGTGCTCCTCTCTTTCTAAGCATAGGTCCTGTAATTTGTCTAAGGACTGAACCACTACCTCTTCATCATTCTTTTCAAGTTCGGATTTCATGGAAGAAATGGTAATCATAGTGTTCCTGTCCTTCCATTCTTGAATAGACATTTTAAGAGTTTTATTTGGCCTCAGGATTTTAGTATCCAGAGGCAACCTGGTCAAGGGACAGAGATTGTTCCCTTCAGCAAACCATTTCTCTATTTCACTTCTCTCAAATGTTTTCCCGGAGGAAGTCTCAACGGGGTCCACCATGATTTCATGAGAGATTGGGCAGTGAAAGGAATGCAGAGCTGTCAATGGTCTCTCTCCCAAGGAATTTCTCTTCTCAAAATACTTAGTTTTCTTCTCTTGTGATGAAGTTATAAAATCTGCCTTTCCAAGAAGTGCAACAATCTGCTCCATGTGTAGAGCTTCTGCCATGTCCATCCTTGACTTGGCATTTTCCATTTCATTTTGCAGATCTTCGAATTCTCTCTTCAAAGCACCATGCTCCACGGGGACCCCAATGGCATGTGCAGTGCCAGCTAGCAACTGAGTCGCATACGACCGATCAACATTTCCCTCTTGTATTGCTGTATCAAATTTCTTCAAAATCTCCTCATCTGTTGCAGCTGTTTGATACTCGGTATCCAACATTTTCTGACACAACTCACTTATCTGTTGATTTAAACCAGAGTTAATGTTTAAAGAGGACAAAGGTAAAAGGTTTATTGCGCGACCTATATCCTTGGTACAGCAATTCAAGCGTGTGACGATGTTCCTTGAATTGATCAAAAGATAAACCTTACTTCTGCTGTTGCATTCCACAGAAAGCTGCTTAGCAACTTCAACCTCTCGGTTGAGAGAAGCCATAGCCTTTTGCAAGCTCCAGACATTGTGTATGTCTTCCTTTGACAAAGACTTTAATATAAATGAAACATTCTCCAAATGAATAGAGAATCTCTTAAAATTTTCCTTGTGAATGACAACCTCGTTAGCTGCTTTGACAGTGTCAAACACAGCAAATATGGTCCGAGAAAGTAACTCCGATGTTGGGGCAAGTGAGGCACGAGTTAATAATTCGTTTGCCATTTCACACCCTCAGGTTTGTTGGAAAACCAAAACTCATTGACCAAAGCAGTGATGAAATTTACAAATAATACCTAACCATGTCTTCTTACACGTGCTCAATTTTCATTTCAGATCCAAAGCTTTCATAATTACCCGGACTCTTGTGTGAGTGAAACATACATCATAGAGCAGAGAAACATGCCCAATTGAGACAAACGGTTGTCCGGGGTGAGCTGAATGAACAGAACTCACAATAGTAAGTCCAAAGACAAGACAAATAATCTCGACCATAACAACAAAGAATAATACTGATAAACGGTCAATTCCCATCCCAAGCATAAAAATCAGTAACAATTTTGTGTTTGTATGCTTAGAAAATGCAACTTAAGAAACATGAACCATAATAAAAAATTAAAAGAAGAGACACTCTCAAATGAACACTGGACACTCTTCTTAACAAAATCAAAATATATATATATGTGTGTGCATGTTATGCGCTCTACTAATTTCTTCAGATACCAGAGAAATACAGAGCTAACCTGAGACTTCCAGTTTTGGCAGAATTCTCCGAAAAAATAGTTGAAAGAAACAGGAAAATAAGAAAAAAGTAAATCAAATAATGGCAGAGTGTGTGGTGATATAAAATTATTTTCATTATTCATGCAACAAAGAGTGGTGTGAGAAGAGGGATAGAGGAAAAGGGACGAAAGTAAATCATAGGTTTGAACAGTTATGCGTGGGCACTTTTGAGTCTTGGTATTGACTCGGTTTTTTGTTGACTAATTGCATACTTAACATAGTGCTCAGAAGTTGCGACCCAAGAAGCCAAAATTGCCCTTCTACTGCCACTCTATTATATTATTATTATTATTATTATTATTGCATTATCTGACATTGCGACCAACCTATCCGATTTGTCCACGTCACATTACAGAACCTGCTAACAAAAGATGTGATGTCGTGGATGTTTTGAAGTTGCAGTGAGTGGCTTCCGTGAAAGTGGTGCCAACTGCAAGTAAACCTTTCTTTATTTTTTTAACTGTAAATATAAGTAGAGTTTAACGCGCATCAGGGCTAGTTTAACCGATTTTAGCTTCTCAATTAGAAAACAATTACTTTCAAATTTAATATATTAAAAGAGTAATAATAACATTTTTTTACCGCGTTACTCGCCGTTTTTTCCTACATAATTTCTACTGTTGAATAAAATATTAGAATTTGTGAGGACCTATTTTTTTGTGTTCTTATATAGTGTGAAATAAATTAAAACTGATAAATAAAATTATTTTTTTAAACTTTTTATTTAATTGATGATATATATTATGTGGTGTATGTATTTTGTATGGGTATGAATAAAAATTCAGTTTTGAGTTGCTGTACTTTATTAGAATTGGGTTTTTAGTTGTTTGGGGCCTTAAGTGGGTCGGTTATCATGTGGGCTGAGCAATAGATAAATAAAAGGCAATTACTTTCTGCACCATATCAACGTCCCCGATTTCATTGTGAAATAACGAAAATACCCTTCAAAAGTGGAGGTACAAATAAAAATACATTCCAAACCCCCTTCGAGAATATGTTTGCAGATTTTTTTTCCATAACAAATATTTTTATTGCGGAATTGTTTTTCTATAATGGGATTTTGATTTTTGAATTTTTATTTCCATAATATAATAATCTTTTTCATATTTACTTTTACGAAATATTTTCAATTCTGAATTTTTATTTTTTAAATGAAGGGTATCTTTGGAAATTTAAAAATGTGTGGGTTTGCAGGTTCAAAAAGTTGGGTGTAGGAAGAATTTGCCTAAATAAAATCATGGGAAATTCTCCATCTACATCTATATCTTTCTCATGCGCATTCATATTAACTGTAAAAAGTTATTTTTAATCATTTTAAAAAATTTAAATAACCTAAATGAAGTATAATCCAACTTTTTTAAATAACTACATTTGCGCTCCTCCATCCCTATATCTCCCTTTCAACAACATTAATTTCATTCTTCTCCAGCAGCCACGTTTGAGAAAATCTGGGACGGGTTGGTCCAAATAAAACATAGTTATTTAATTGTTTTTTTAAAACAAATATACCACATTTATCTATTATTGGAGTGTGACCTTTATTTTATTTTATTTTAAAAAAAATAATTTAATGTACTAAAATAAGGAATGTTTTATTTTAATAATCTAAAGGAGTTAGTATTAAGAGTGATAGTAGATTTAGTTTTAAGCAAGATCTTATATTTAAAAATTGTTAATTGAAAAATAATATAAAAAAGAGATTTCAATAGGGTAGTTAAAAAGATTAGTCATCTTCATTAAAATATTTTGTAGCAAAACCTTGATAAGATTCTCTTATACATTTACATACATATATAGAAAAAAATAGATGCAGAGCAAAACTTTAATTATTTTTAATCAAGCATTCTAACAACCCCTCATACTTGAATTTATATTTTTATCTTAATTAAATGAATTAAAACACGAATAAAAAATTAATTTTTCAGTAGTAGGAATAAGTTTTTTTATAATTAATGAAATTTTAATTTTTGAAAAAAAATATCTTATGCGGGCTGGCCTGCCGGCCCGCGATGCAGGATAGACCAGTAAAATGAGTCTGCACTCCTAACACGGGGTGAGCCAACCCGACCTGCATTTTGCAAGCCAAACGCGGTGCAGGCCTATGCAGGGCGGGCCAGGCCGCATTGCCACCCATACTCGGGACTTGTCGGCTTCTCAATCTTCTATCTCGTGCTTGGACTTTCAGTTACACTGTTCATTGATTTGGGCTTGAATTCAAACACAAGTTATGGACTCTTACTTGTTGGGCTGGGTCAACTGAAACTCTCAGTCTTTGACTCTGATGATAAAGCCAAAATCGATTTTAATTAATTATGATATAAAATTCACTCTACTTACCTCTTGGGTTGATCACGTATTTATAGTACTTCCTTATGAAACTTTAAACCCAATTAGATTTTTCTCTTCGTACCTTACATTTATTAAATACACTGCACATATTTAGACCTATCTAATAAGTTTTGCTATAATATTTTACTATTTATTTATTTATTTTTATTTTTTTCTATTTTCAGTCTTAGTGTGGATCTTTCGACCATTCGACCATTCTACGTAAAAAGTAGACAATATACATACAACTCATCCATCAGCAAAAACTAGTCTTGTAAATTTGAATTCAATTTTCCAGGCCATCATTCAATAATAAGTTTTAATATATAATCAAATTGAAAACATTTTATGAAGAAAATATAATTCATACACATTTATAAAAATTCCTAATTAACTGATAACATAAAAATATTTACGCAATTTATAAAAATTTAAACTTACCAATTTTCAAATTGAATGAATTTTTTATTTCTCTCGTTTTCCCTCGTTTTCTAGTCATTAAAATAGAAAATAATGAATCTATAGATAAATAGTATTTGATATTAAACTTTTGAAACTATTCTTGGTAAATTAAATATATTATAAAGTTGAAATAAAAACATGATAATATGAAGTTACAAGGTGAAATAATGATATTATTTAAACTATGTATGGACTAAGAATGAGTTTAAGAACGCACTTAACTGTAATCTTCTCACTTCCCAGTCACAGTTCCTGATACTTTGCCCTTCCTTTTCATGAAATCATGTAGAATTCATTGTATTAACCATAATTTTCCACTAAATTAGTTTATAATATCATTTTAATATTGCTGGTTAGTTGGGATTAGACAGTGGAGCCTTTTGGGGTCTCATTCAATTCACATTTACTTCATTAAGACACAGTATAGTAGTAGTATACTAATATCATAAGCCAACTGATAATGTGACCAAATTGAGATTAATTAAGAACTTAATGATGCCTTTGAACACCTTTCAATGATGTGTTCAATGAATATGAAATTGCATTATTTGAGTAAGAGATCAATGAAAACTCTTATTTAAACTCATAAGGGGGGAATATGATTCCGAATTGTACAAATATTTGTATCAACAATAAAATTTGTGAAGCATCTCATTCACCATATGAATCTATGTCTCACTTGTTTTTCTATTTGGTAGGCCATCCATGGCTCCGAGAGATATAACTAGTAAATTATTTTGGATTTTGCCAAGGATTTGGTTTTATAAAAGAAAAAATGCATTATACTTATCTTATCAAATGATATGGATACAAGATTTCTATTCTAGAAAGAATATAATATCAATTTTTTATTTAGATGATAGAATATGGGAATATTTGAGAAGAAAACTTTAAATTGTGAATCCTATATTCTAGAACTAATAGCAAAAATAAAGATAAACATATTATAAGGTTGAGTTAAACATAAAGTCAATTTCTTAATATGGTATCATAGTCATTTAAAATCTATCATAGCGAGAGTTTGTTAGACTTCTCAAGTCATCTGTTATCGGACCACCTATAAATATTTAGTCTCACGCACGAGTTGATAGTCTCAGCGTGAGGGGGAGTGTTGAAGATCCCACATCGACTAGAGATAAGAACATTTCATAGTATATAAATTAGTGCAAATCTTATCTTATAAGTTGGTCTTAGATGGTTGATTAGGGTTTACGGTTTAGTTTTAGTCGGAGGAGCAATTTCATGAAAAATTGTTAAGCCGCTGAGAATTTATTGTGAAAATTCTGCAACTGTCTTCTTTTCTAACAATGACACCCTTTAACAAAAGGGTTACCGCCCAAAACATTTACTGGTCATGTTGAGAATATGAGCATTATATCTACTTTGAACTCATTGATATATAAAATTTTCTATTTTATGAATATGCATGCAAATTATGGTGTGGAAAACAAATTATGTTATTGTTGATAAAAAATGACATTATGTTATGTTTGAACCCATTATGGACTTCTCATTATAAAGTCATATTAGGGAGAAAGGATGATATAGTAGTATATGAAAGGAAACATGTTGATTAAATGACATGTAACCGCCATGACTCTTATTATTGTTGTATCCTTCATTTTGATTGATGATATAACCAATTTATGTAAGGCCCTTCAAAGTGCATTATGATTCATGTAATTATTAAATCATGAAAGTATTATAGCTCATATGAGTCAAGTGGGAGAAGGTTAGAAAATTATGTAAATTAATTTTATAATGTGACTCGTATGAAATAGATGTTTGGCTTTGAGTCTAAATATGATTTAATAAAATAAAAGGCTCATTGGTTAATATGAGAAGTTATATATATATATATATATATATATATATATATATATTACCTAATGAAAATCAGTCTGATGGAGATTGGAAAAGTATATGAATAGGATTATGTCTCTACAAATGAGGTTGTCTGACTATTGGCTATCAATAAAGGGTGTGACAAGAACAAAAATATGTTAAAGAAACTGCTCACATAAGGACTATCATGGATCAATGTAAGTGTCTATTTCTATTATAATAAATGTATGAGATATGAGAATCATAGTTTGTAAGATCATTATGACAATGATGCGCATTATTGTTGATTACTGTACGCTTCTGATTTTACAGCAACTATTTTATTCCTAAAGAATCTAGTAAAGTTTTAATGTAGAAGTAAATCTCAATAATCCAAAAATAGTTAACTAATATATTTGTTCCCTTATTTTATAGTCAACAAATCTATTCTTCTTTATAAATTTATTTGAGGATATATTTTGTTCATCAAGCCTACTACTATTAAATCACCCATTGACAAAACAAAACATACTTGTAATTGTTTTCGACGTTATTGTAGTGATTTAAAAGATCTTAACATTGTAAATAAATTACAGTAGTTACTTATGATTTCATTGCATTTTTTATACTGTAACAAATTGTAGATAAATGTGAATAAATGTTATCACATTTACAATTATCACATACCATTGTTTCAGATTTTAAAACTGATATAAACTCATCCAAAGTATGCAAGTTTTCAAATTGTAATCTAAGAAATTGAAGATTATGATTAATGAAAAGGGGTGTACGTACAACCATGTTGCACAAAAGCTTTTCACCTCCAAGATTTGAGAAATTATTCGTAATCCCTTGTAACAAAATTCTCAATGTATACCAATTATTAATATTCAACGACTATTAAGATCATCTCTTAAGATTATATATTTTTTAATAATAAATGTAATAGTTATTAACTATGACTTAATAACAATGACTTGAGTGAGCAAGTAATTAATACTAATAACAAAAACATGAAACAACCACGTAAAATTAAGAAAATACAAAAAAAATGTAGTTATGTAAACATTAACCTTTTCTTTGTAAAACAATGGAATGAATATCCTTGAGATTGAAATTTATAAAAACCATAACATAAACTCATGGCTTGGGATCACAATACTATTTAAACAAAAAAATCTATCAATTTGTAATTCTTTATGAAAATAAAACTAAATTTCTAATTTCTTACTAAATACAACCTTCCAAATTTGCATTAAGGATTAAGTTTTCAAATACTAACAAATCAAATATTATCCCTAACAATGAAATATACTGATTATTTTACTATAAATTTAGAATTAGAATTCATTTTTCAGCCCTAACATAATTCCTAAAACCATGGATGATCAAGCCACAAAAATAAATGGTGAGTAGAAGTATAATTAATTGCATTGAAGAAGAGAAAATAAACATAACAATAAGAGAAATTACATGAGATACTTTCTTTTTTATTATAATCAAATCCCAATACTTGGAGGATCAATTATGTCTAACCATCACACTTGTTTTCAACTAACTTTCAAACTAATAATAATTTTCTCTCTCACCCAATTATAAACTAGTACCTCTACGGAAAATTTCCACATTAATTATTGTTTGGGCAAGAGTAAGTTTCTTCTTGAAAGTTCTTAAGGTGTTTTTGATTAAGTGAAAGATAAATTCTTGAAAAATTTTAAGACGTTCTTAATTAAGGTCAAGTATGTGATTTATCCTAATGTTTTTTTATGGTTTTCTTAGCTTGAGGAGTAATTGTTATTCCTTTGAGTAATTCTATTATATGTTCCTTTGTGACCTTTCTCATTTAAGCAAAATTAAAAAAACAACATGCTTATGTTTTGACCAAGCTTAGACTTAAAATCCTTCTTTAAGGAATGTTCTCAGTAAGTAATTTTATATTTCCTTTCATATTTAATATTCCAATACTTTTTTCAAAAAATGAAGAGACAAAAATAATCTAAAATTGATGGTTAATTGAAATTGATCTAAAATGTCTATAGATTTATTTACAATTTTGAAAACACTAAAACTCTAAATTAAGAGTAAGTAAATATAGTTGTTGATAGTTCAATAATAGAGTAATTGTGGTTATTAAGTGGATATTTCAAATTACATTACCACTAGGCTGTTTTGGAAGTGTCAACACTGATTATTATGCATCATACTACATCTAGAAGTTTGAGGGAATATGAAAATTCAACCTCGTTATTCTCAGTATGAAAGAACAAAGTGATATACACTTGAATGAAGATTCTAACTTTGTCTTCATGGATCGATATGTACTAGACTAGAAGACATTATCCCTTGAGCCTCTTGTAGCATATTCCTGTAATTAGTATTAGATAGGTAAAACATAAGTTTAAGAAACTTGATCACCTTCGTTTTTAGAAGACAAAGAAACATTACAATGGATTAAAAGCACAAAACAAAGGACAATTTAATTAGAAAATCATGGTACAAAACGAAGTGCATAACTGTTTCTCCATCTTTCTTCAAATGCAACATTTTTTGTGACACTTTTTAACTGACACATCTTTCCTTGATAGTGAAAGAGTCATAAACAATGTCTGGTTTCGGAACAAAAAAAATCTTCAAATATGCAATGAAGCAAACAAGAGTAATATTGATTCGGCTCGTCTCAACAAGATGATATGATATGACGCTTGAATTAAGATGAGCCAAACCAATATCACACCATGTCTACTTTTGCAGAACAGAAGCCATACTATAGTCACTCATTGAAAGCAAATGTTGTATGTTGAGGAAAACAATGATAAGCTATAAATAGGACTAACAAAGCACTGTGTAGTGGCTTTGTACGTGTCAATGTCATATATCTGACTTCTTTGGAGACCAAGTGCAAAACATGCAATAATTAAGCATATAGAACACTTATCATGATCAAGATTCACTGGTTCCACTCAGCTCCATCAATATTCTTCATAATGGAGGACTAATTCTTTAATAGTAGCACGTGAAACTATTATGGAAATCATGTCAAGTTGTAAAATTGCTAACCTAGTGGCGATTCCCTCATTCCAATAACTATTATATACCATTTTTTTCTCTACTAAAAGTGACCCAACATTCAGTGCATTTGTTTCGTACTTTTTGAGGTTTTGTTATCCCCCGCAATACCACTAACTAGGAAAGGTGCCCCTAGACAATGCAAGACTTTAGTGGCTGGGAAGACAAACTATAGATATTGAAAAATACTCATTTGGGGGCACCATCCCCTCGAACACATTGACCAACTCATGTTGGCAAAAACAATTATTTATTTTCATACTCTTTCAAGGAAGTAGATGATGATCATACACACTATTTTCAACCCATTTTCAGTGATTTATTCTACAACCTATATCAGTTAGATGAGGAAAAAAAACAGAAAGAATTTTAGAATCTTAGCAATTTGGAGTTGACTTTCATAAAGTTCCAAACCTTCTGTTGCTTTGGATTGGAACCAACTAAAACATAGCTGTTGCAAGCTAAAGACACAAGAATGCAAAGATTTTTATTCATAGCGTAAAGTAAAATTTACCTAAACATTTGGCCATTGCAATTTTTTTTACGTGTAATAGATAAAACTTTTTAAAAGCATATTAATTACTTAATTACATATTCAACTAGGTTTAGAGAATGACTTGGATCGCAATAATCAACGAAATTTGAAGAATGATTTGGATCACAGTAGTCAACGAGGTTTAGAAATATTTAAAGGGGTGTAATGGATGTATTGAAAAAATTTTCTTTGGTTAAATTAAAAGTTTGGACTTGGGTCACATCCAAATTACATTCAGGGTGTGTTCGGATTAGGGAGGAGAAATAAGAGGATTTAAGGGAGTGGATTTGAAGTGATTTGAGGAAAAAAATGTGAGAAAAGTTAAGTTGTTTGGATTAAGGTATATGTAGAGTAAATTTGTGGAGAAAGTTTATTAAAGTTTGTGAGTGATGTGGTACATGTAAGAATTTTTTTAATTTTTTAAAATATTAGAATGTAAATTTACTAATCTTTAAAAAGGAAAAATAATTTTTAGTAATTAAAATTTTGTATACTTATTTGTATTTATTATAAATAATTTTTTATTATTATTAATTATTAGTATTTATATTTATTAATAATATTATTAAATATTTTTATTGCTTAAATTTTTTTAATATTTAATATTTTTATTTTTATTATAGATACATATAAAAAATATTTTTATAAATAAAAAATAAAAAATGATTGTTAATATTATTATTTAATAAATTTGTTTTAATTATTATTAGATTTGTAATTATATTTATTTTTATTATTATTGTTTATAATTTTTTTTTTTAAATACATTAAAAATATTATATAAATATATTAGTTTATTATTATTATATTCTTATATTACCTAACTTCTTCGCAATTCATTGTCTTTCTTCGCATGGTTGCGGGCAGTCACTTTCCTCTTCTCCCGCAAATTAATGCCTTTCTTTCTTCACAATTGAACTGAAACAAACTGAACTGAAACAAACGTGAATTTTTTTTTACAAATTAGTATCTTTCAATTCGAGGAATAGTATTCACTCGAATCCAAACTGACCATCAATGTTTTTTTCCTTTTTCATTGGTGTCTTGACCTTCTGGTTTGTATCATGATGTACTCTTTTTAGATGTAGGCTTGAGTGCCTTAAGTGATTTTCTCTGGATTGAATTATGAATATTCTGTATAGGCATATATGAGAGTATGTCTACTGAGGAAGTTAAAGGTTATTTTTATGTATAAGGGTTAGATCACCCTCAAATTATTCATATTTATTTCATTTTTTATTATCCATAAAAAAAACTTAATTACAGTTTTTTATTATCATTCAAATTTTTAATTCAATTTTATTGATTCAATTAAAATAATCCTGTATCGATTCACACATTTTTTGTTCATTGATTCAATTGGAATTCAACTAATGTAGGTACAGTTTGAAACGTAAAATAAAATTACAATCAATGATTGAAAATTAACGCATAAAAGAATATGTATGATAAGTTAAAAATCATCAATATATTATATCTATTAGTTTTACAATTAATTATTACAATTTTACTTTAATATCTAAATGTATTCTTCTTTAGACATTAACTAAATTAATTTCATTACGTTATCAAATTCCCACATTCACACGTGGAGTTTTACAAAATATAATAATTAATAATCGTGAAGAATATTATGTATATTTTTAACTATTAACTTTATCAGTAATTGTTTTAGTTTGTGGAAGAGAAAAACAACCATTGAAGTTCAATATTAATAAAATTGTAAACAAAATACACAATGTGTCCCGAAACAAATGGTGCAAAGTTAAGTAGTGAAGTATAACTAAACTTGTCATGATTAGATTCATTCCATTAAAAATTGAGATGATAATGTTGATTAGAGGCATTTCATCCATGTATAAATTTTAAAGATTACCTTATAGTACTTTTAATAAAATAAATTAAATAATCTTGATGGGTTAAGATCACATCCACTGAATGTGACCATAGAAGATACTCTTGAAAAATCAACCACAGAAACCACGAAAAGTTGAAGAAGAGATTTTGCAATTTTGGCAAAATTCCATCTCGCAACAATGTTAGGTCTGTATCATAAAACTTTATTTGAAGACATCTTCTATGGAGAAGAGTTTTCTTATTTTTATCACGCATCTTAATAAAATATTAATCTAAAACTAAGATAAATTCAGAGATAATTTAGACCCATATAAAATGTTTATTATTATTATCTATAAGAATATATAATCACATTATCCTCATGATCGATTTTCGATATAACACAATTTTTTCTAATTTTATCCTTAAAAAAATAATAATTACTTTAATATATCAGTTTATAACTCCTTTTTCTCCAATTTTATCTTTGAAATTATCAATTTAACAACTTTTTTATTAATTTAATAACTTATTTTTTTTTATCAAAAAAAAAAACATTTGGGACTATCCAACTCTTATAAAAAAAAACACTTTAAACTTTTCCTTCCTTCCAAAAAACACCTATCAAACAATTTAATAATTTATCTTATTTGTTTAATAACTTTTGTTTGTCTTAAGATGATTGGTTACAACATCTTTTAAACAACTTATTCTAAGTTCATGCTTCCTTTTATCCATTGTTTTTTGAGATCTAGAAACATACACTCTCACTACAATAAAAATCAATAAATAGAAATTAATTTTAGAAACAAACAGTAATTAATACTATATTAACTAAATTAGATATTTTTAGACTAAAACAAATTATTAGTATTTAAAGTATCTATTTTAGTCAATATAGTGTCTAATTATTGTTGGTATTTTTATATATGCATTGTATGCGACTTAATAAGAAAACCCAACCGATGCGTCACATCTTCTCTTTTTCTCTCCCAATCTCTCAATTCTTTTTTCTTCTCTCTTAATTTTCTCTTCTAATTTTCATTTATATGTTGTAGCTAAGGAATTAAGGAACATGTCTACTCGATCAGATTTTCAAACAGAGGAAGTTTATTTTTGTCTAAAGATCCTTTGTTTTCTGTTTTTCCTTAGGATTTAGTCATCAATCTTGGTAGGATGAGTTGAGAAGAGTAATCCTCCTAACTTATTATACTATAAACTAAATCTCTGTTACGTTTTGATAACTTGCATTAGGTCCTTATATCTTGAAGCTTATCCAGACTAAGGGGATAAAATTCTAGAGGTTGCTTGTAAAGAAAACAATTAAGGTAAGAGAAACTAACTTTAATTTTTAATAGTACCCTAGGCTAGAAGATTTGAATATAGAGGAGACATTGTCCCATTATTCAATTTCTCTTGCAGGGATGTTAGTTGATAAAATTGTTTGATTTTATGTTGTGTGAACATGTATAATTTATATATATATATATATTAATAGTTTGAAAGTTAAATATTGTTTTTGATGTTGGAAAAGTTATTGAATGGTATGAATTTTTAAATGTTATGTAATTAAAGGATATGTATTAGATATGAATGATGAAAATTGTATGAAGTTGATGTCATACATTTGGGATAATGTATGAGTTTTTGTTTGATGGCATTAAGTATGAAAAGTCTATGTTTAAAAGAGACCCTTTAACTTCAGTGATAATCTAAGTCATATAAACTAAGATATCAGGTGGTGAGTAGTTGAGAGGGAGTTCATACACATCGGGTCCCGTTGTACACACTCAGTATTAGATGTTTGAACTTACCCTGATCTTTTCTCTTGGATTCGCGGGTAATCTTTGGATTAAATGTTAATCTCTAGTAGGGACATACTTAATGAGTCTTCTGGAAGACATGAATTCATGTGTAGTTAGTAGGATTGAAATGAAACTAATGACTGTGATTGAAAATACATCTATGTGTGGTCTATATGAATGGTGAAATTGGTATTGAAATTTTGTATGACAACATTTAAAAGAATGTTTATAAATAATTAGTTTGATTGGTTCTTTTTGCATGAATTAGATATGTTATGAAATTTATTTTCATTAACTTGTGTTTGAACTACGATGACTGTACTACATACACGAGCAGATAATCATACAAGTGTTGAAGGGTCTGAAGAGGGTGTTGTTTTGAAATTTATATTGTAAATATTTTTATTTTTATAAGATCTAATTATGTATGAAGAATGTTTTAAAAAACTATAAGTTTGTATATAAATATGTAGAACTTGTATTGTAATACTTAGATGTATTTTTGGAGTGTTAAAAATAATTATCAAATAATAATTATACTGTGTATCTTATGAAAAATAAAACATAGGAAGAAATTTATTTATTATTTGTATTTAATTCTATATTATTGGATAACAGGATCAGAATAGATTAAAGTTAAAAAATCTATTTTAATTACTCTGGACGCCATTTTCATGTCTGCTATTTTTTAATCCAATTTGTTAAAATTTAAAAATTGAAAAAATATAAATTATAATTGTTCAAGATTATCTACAGCTCATTTATTTTGTACATCTTTGTTACATTTTTTTTCATCCATCAGCAAAACTCGTCTTAAATTTGAATTTAATTAAGATTTATTCAATTTTCCAGGCCATCATTCAATAATAAGTTTTAATATATAATCAAACTGAAAACATTTTATAAAGAAAATATAAGACATTCATAAACATTCCGAATTAATTGATAGTATAAAAATGTTTACACAAACAGTTTATAAAAATTAAAGTCTTACCAATTTTCAAATTGAATGATTTTTTTATTTCTCTCGTCTTTCCTCGTTTCTAGTTATTAAAATAAAATAATAACGAATCTATAGATAAATAGTATTTGATATCAAATTTTTAAAACTGTTATTCTTGGTAAATTATATATATTATAAATTTGAAATAAAAACATGCATAATATGAAGTTAAAAGGTGAAATCCTGATATTATTTAAACAATTCTTACATAATTAGTTTGATTTTCCAAATGTGTATATTGTATTATTATATTTCATATTTATGTTTAATTAAACTAATTTTATTGTAGAAATTAGTTTATCTTTTCTTGATTTTTGAAATTGTAACGTTATTGTATAAAATTTGGCTATAAAAAGAAGAAGCTTGTATTTGAAAAATATCAGAAACTATCTTAAATATTAAAATAATTATTCTAAAAGTTCACAAACTTATTTTATGATTAGATATTATTGTAAAAACATTTTTTATTATCCGTACATTTTACTTAAATTAAACTAAAATACACGCATATTCGTATTTAATCTCTTTCATTTTTTAAAATAAAGAATATATTCGTGTTTATTCTGGCCCGGTATTATAAGTTATCTTTTATTTATTTTTCTGTAAATGGTATGGTTAATTTCTTTTTGAAGCCACGACTTGACACATCATTCAAAGGCTTCTATTACTCAGCATCACATTCTTCTGAAATTTAATAATTATAACAACGCTTCCATTATGCATAAAATAAATTGATTTCAAAATCACTGTGTAAAGTTAAGTAATCAATATTTTTCACCTCTCTTGTTGAATTCTAAAGTTTTATTCTATTTATAACAAAGTATATCCAATTTTATTTAATGTAATAATTATTCAAAACACGGTTACCATTATTTTATGTTAATTATTACTCTCCATTTCGAAGTAATAGTTTATGTTCTAGTTCTAAAATAATAGACTTCTTAGTCTTTTAAACAACTTTTTCTAATAAAATTTGTTAAATAGATGTTATGCGTCCTATAGTTATTACAAAATGTAGTCTTAAACTACAAGAAATCTATTTCAAAGTATTGTTATAATTAATAAGGTGTTGAATAGAATTAGGAGTGAAGAGCTACAATGTATGATATTCAAAGTAGATTAAAAAAACAATGAAATTTTTTAATTGATAAACTGATTGATTCTATGCACGAAATCGATAATTTTGTTTAAGTAGGTTAAAGTATGTAAAGATTACCTAATCTAAAAGTTAATCTTAGATTCGAAAATAACTTTTGGATTGTGTAATTCAGAATATATTTTATATGTAATTTGGATATATTTTGGATTACACAATCCATAACTAATCTCGTATCAGAAAAGACTTTCAGATCGTGTAATCTGAAAGTTAATTATGAATATGAAAAAAGACTTCCAGATTATATAATTCAGAAGCTAATATTGTATTAGAAAATACTTTTGGATTGTATAATCCGGAAGCCAATCATAAATTTGAAAAAAGGCTTCCGAATTACATAATCTAATTACGAATTTGAAAAAAATACTTTCAGATTATTAAATCCAGAATATAAATTACTTAACTTTTAACAGAAGGACATTTTTGGAATAAAAAATTTTTGGGGGTGGAACAAAAACATATGGTGGTAGAACATAGGAGGTGCAGGAAGAAGCAGTCTAGATGGGATCTGCACAGCGAGGGCCCAATTTGCATATTCCGAACAAAAAAAGTGACGATGATCGAGAAATGGGAATGAACCGGAACGGAAGACGGAAGTAATCTATCTCTGAGCTTTGTTACTCGAATGCGGTGTAGTTTTTGAGGTGTGGGGTTTTGGAGAAGATACAGTAACGATTTCCTAATGGGGGTGGCGCTCTACGAGACGCGGCATCACGCTTCCAATTGCCCTCCTCAACACCAACACCAACACCAACACCAACACCAACACCAACACCATCTCCAACAACAGGTCACACTCTCATCTCTCTCTTCTTTCTTCTCTCCATATTTGCGCTCTAATTTCGTTGCTTTCGTTCACCATTGTTCCATTTCAGGCAAACGAAAGCGCCAAGGGTACCTTCTTCTCCCTGCTTTCTTCTCGAGGTAACTCTAGGCTTCTGTTTGACTTCGTTCAATCATGATCAACGCTTGTTGTTTCGATCCAACTAATGTTCCTTCCTGAAGGTGTGAGCCAACTCAAGGAGAAATGGACTGAATACAATCAACCGAAGAGACTCAGAAGATTGGTGTCGCTGTTCGTTTCCGCCACAGCCAAACACGTCGCAGTTGCCGCGGGAAATCGGATAACGATTCTTAGTAAAGAGGACGACTATCAAAATCCATGCGCCATTTTCACCAGTGAGATTTATTTATTTGTTTATTTAATTTCTCTCTGATGTTTGTTTTCTACTGAATACTGGAAACGCAATTAGATTCTGATAAGCAATTGGTTCGTTAGGTTCTAGCCTTGGTACTTTTAGTTTAGGAACTTGGTCTGAAGATGAAGAAGTTCTGGGAGTTGCGGACGACTCTGATACACTCTATTTTATCAAATTCAGCGGCGAAGTTGTCGCTGAAATCTCGAAGAAACATCTGAAAGTCTCTTCTCCTATTGTTTCCCTTTTTTCTGATATCGATAGGGATACACGCGAGTCTTACTTGTAAGTTTCTTTTCTTTTTCTATGTTTTTATATACTACTCAAGGAATGGGGAATGTGATTATTTTGTTGCTGATCTCGAAAATATGGCCCTTCTGTAATTGTTTCAAAACATTGTTGATTGTTGAGAACTACTTGGCGTAGGAGATGTAATGTCAGTTTGAAATGTTGCACTGTTTGAGGTGTAGGTTCTCCGTTGTTACGTCAGATGGTTTGCTTCAGCAAATTGAGATCAGTCATGGCCAGAGTGGCTCTTCCTTTCCCAATTACATTTCTAATCACACGATTCCTATTTGCAACAATATTTTCTGCTTTCACCACCATAGTGAACTTAACCTTTTTGTGGCTGTTCACAAGAACTCTGGTATGTATGTTTTTGGTTGGTTATTTTCTCAATTATTCTCTATGTTTTGTAAGTGTGGGTTCTGAATTTAAGCCGGGCATTATTATGTAATACACAAATTAATGTAAGCTCTCTTTTACTTCTGACTGCTGGTCTGATACTGGAAGAAGGTTCCCTTTCTACATGGTGAAAGATGATGCAGGAAATGTGGATGGATTTTGAATATTTGTTTCTGTTAATGTCACGTGCTAACCTTTCAACTGATCCATTTCAGCAATTTTACTAGGGGAAAACAAAGCAACAAAGGGAATATCTTAATAAATATTTTCAGTAGCAAAAGAAAGTTTTTTTTTGTCATTAATAAATATAATTTGAGAAGTTGGCTGTTGGGTTTGAAGAGTAGACCTACTAGGAAAGATAGGATTAGAAATGATTGTATTATAAACTAAAATTTTGCCTTAGTTGGCTTAAGAATATGTCGAGAAGACTAATAGAAGCCCATGTAAGGAGAGTAGGCTATGTGGAGGTTATCAGTAGAGCCAGAGGGAGACTAAAAAAAACTACATCAAAACTATTAAGAAGAATTTAGAGTTAGAGGTCAGTGGTCTCTATCAACATGATTCACAGTAAAACATTCTGGCATTGTTTGATCCATGCAGTCGATCCACCTAATAGGATTTTATAACTGTTGTTTAATTTTGGAAGAGATTATTTCACTGATTTCATGCCTTAGAATACACATGGAAGATTATATTTTTTATTTGGTTAATGGACATGGAGTAATTTCATTAATGAACTTATATTATGTGCTTGTTTTAAATTTCAAAACATATTTTATCATCTACACCTGTACTTCCATTATATCCTCTGACAATATTTCCTCTTTTAGTATTTAAGTGTTTTTGGAACATGGAGAATGGAGTGTAGAGTTTCTACAAGTCATTAATATCTGCTAAACATTATTTGTCCAAGTTCTTCACTGATTACTTATGTATATATCTTCAGGATCTAGCCATCTTTCTCTGTTGCGGAGGAATTCAAGTACAGAACTGGAGCAGTTGTTCTCTTTGCAATTTGAGGGGTTATATTTAAAGCCAAAAGATTACAGAGGTCTACTGACATATCCAAAGGTGCTAATCTCACCACAGGCTTCATTCGTTGCTACTCTAGATTTGACGGGGTGCTTGCATATTTTTAGGCTGGACAAAGAAGGCCTCACACTCTCCCGGTTTGTCTTGGGAGAAGGAGATGATTCACCAATGTCTGATAATTTATCAAGTGGAGTGAACAAATCTTGTGTGGGTGTTATGGATTTTACTTGGTGGTGTGACCATATCCTTGCCATTGTAAACAGGAATGGTGTGGTTACGTTGATTGACATCCTTAATTGTTCTACAGTTCCAGGAGAGGATCATGCATATTTTTTACCTGTTCTAGATAGAGCACTGAAATATAAGGGTTTTGTTTTTTTTTTAGCGAGTCAATCATCAAAAGAAGGAGGTGATCTTTCGCATTTTGGATCAACAGAAGAGTTGCATCAGACAGAATGGATAATTGAAGATAGGCTTAATCAGTTTCACCTTTCTAGATTGCTTTGGCACCTTGTTTCATTTACTGAGAAGTCTGTCCCTGAAATGTATAGTTTACTGATTGGCAAGAAAAAATATCAGGCTGCTCTGGATTTTGCTGATAGTCATGGATTGGATAAAGACAAAGTTCTGAAGTCACAGTGGTTGAATTCTAGCCATGGAGTAAAGGAAATAAAAAGCTTTTTATCAAATATTAAGGATAAAGATTTTGTACTTTCCGAATGTGTTGATAGAATTGGAGTGACAGAAGATGCTGTGAAGGCTTTGCTAGATTATGGTCTACGCATTACTGACCATCATAAATTCTCTGTAGTAGATGATGATAATTCTAGTAAAGTATGGAATGTTCGACTTGCCAGACTTCAAATCTTACAATTTAGAGACAGGCTGGAAACATATCTTGGAATAAACATGGGCAGGCAAGTTACAGATGTGTACTTTGTCAAAATAAATGTTAATTAGGTTAAATTCATTACCATTTATTTTCTCAGTTTGTTTCTAGTTCACTGGTGAACACATACTCACATACAAAAGAAAATCACAGTCTTTAAGCTGAAATTTTGGATTATGTTAATGTTTTCTTAAATCTTAATGTTAAGTTCTTTAAGTTCAACTTCAGGATGTGATTGCAACATTTAAAAACTTTAACGTGCTTTGGTCTATTTATTTCTTTTTGTTGACAATGTTACAAATACCAATATACTTAAATGATTGCACATTAACAAAACTTTAAGAGGTGTATATAAAACATAATTCCAAAATATGACCATATTATTGATTTAGAATGAATGACTGATAGGATATTTGATCATTCATGATTGCTCAATAATTCTGATGGTTTCCACTGACTCAAAGTTCATTGACACAGTTTTCTGCAGGTTTTCTGTGCAGGAATATAGCAAATTCCGCATTATGCCTATTAATGAGGCTGCCATATCACTTGCTGAGAGTGGAAAAATTGGAGCACTAAACTTGCTCTTCAAGCGTCATCCATATTCTTTGTCTCTATTTATGTTGGAAGTTTTTGCTGCCATCCCAGAAACAGTTCCCGTACAAATGTATGGGCAGCTTCTTCCTGGGAGGTCTCCTCCGTCTGGTTTTGCTGTGAGGCAAGATGATTGGGTTGAATGTGAGAAGATGGTTCAATTCATCAATGCATCAGTTAAAAACCATGACATTCTAATACAAGTCAAAACTGAACCTTTTGTTAAGCATTTCCATGGATTTCCTTGGCCATCAATTGATGAGCTCTCAAACTGGTATACAAATAGGGCTAGAGCGATGGATGATTTTAGTGGACAGCTGGATAATTGCCTCAGCCTGCTTGAGTTTGCCATTCGCAAAGGCATATCTGAATTACAACCGTTCCATCAGGATGTGTTATACTTGAATGAAATTATTTATTCCAATGATGATGATAGTGAGTTGTGCTTCAACATGAATCTTGCCAAGTGGGTAGAATTGTCAGACTATGAAAAATTTAAATTTATGCTAAAGGGGGTGAAAGAGGAAAATGTAACTGAAAGGTTACACAATAGAGCCATTCCTTTTATGTGTGAAAAGTTTCACAAGGTATCGCTACTCGGAGATGTTCCTGTTTCTGATTGTACAAATCGAAATATAGAGGAATCATTTTTAGTCAGATGGTTGAAGGAAACATCTGGAGAGAATAAATTGGACATATGCTTGGTGGTAATTGAAGAAGGGTGCAGAAACTTCCAAAGTAATAACTATTTCAAAACTGAGGTTGAAGCTGTTGATTGTGCTTTGCAATGCATATACTTGTCCACAGTTACAGAAAAGTGGAGTATTATGGCTGCTATACTATCTAAAGTTCCTCAACTACATGGTGAGTTTGGCTTTAGGGCGTATCTAATTTCTTAATAACAATGAGATGTAATTTTAATAATTTCTTCGTGGCTTGTTTATTGCACATCAATTTTTCCTCGGGTTTCATTACAACAGCTGAAAGAAAAAAAGGGAAAAGAGTATAAAGGCTCCTTAAATTGTACCTTTTAGCAAGTAGACACCTTTAACTTTTTATTGATCCTTAAACTATATGCTTTATTACAATAGTTTCTTTTTTTTGTTAACTAGGAGTTAAATGGCTAACATTGGAATGATCCTGACATTGGGTTAGGTTAATTTGTCCATGTTTATTTTTAACCATTTTCCCGTATTTTTTATGTTTATTAAACTAAAAATGAAATAAAAAAACAAATCCCTGTATTATCTTTTCACATTATTTTTCCCAAACAAAATCAGAGCCTGATAGTAATCAACCCAAACATCTGATAGGCCCTAGTGTATTTACAACCCACCAGGATGACTGCAAGATTGTCTCAAATATTAGGCTATTTTAATGGCCTTTGGGTCTTAATTCTTGTATTTTCCTTTCCCTAGAGGGCTCCAGTAGTCCAAATCCATGGAACCATTTGTATTAATTTAGCCTCGCTGCTTGAGGAGTATAGGCATGAGGAAAATACAACGTTCTTACCTTTTTTCCAGTTTCACATTTCTAGTTTCAACCTAATTCTTAGCATAGCTGGCAGTTCTTCCTATTAATTTGGTGCTTTCATTGCATCTATATGCTTTCCAAAAAACACTGCAAGAGGGACATGGTAGAAGTCTTCCAAACCTTCAGTGATAGGCTTTCCCTGCTCCCAAACACAGCTAGACAACATCCAACAACACAATAGTCCATTGACTCCCACCATGAAACTTTCCAAACCTGCTTCACTGAGATCCTTGACCAACTCAACTCTACAACAAACTACCACCACATCTACTTCCTAGACTACTGCCACCATAGGTTTGGTTTCCACACCACTTTCATCCCTTATTTAACCACATCAAACATGCACATATCCCCCCACCCCTAGCTTCCCCCTCCCGGTGCCACCCACACCTGCCCAGGACCATCACCTTTTGGTCCCTTTACAAAACCCCCATTCCACCTTACCCCTCCTACCATTCATCCACCAAACTCCAACTCAACCAATTTGATGATCCAGATCATTTGGACTGGATTTCCTAGTCTGAGCAATCCCTATCCAATCCATCTTGCCAATGCCACCACATCACATGCCCCACCACCTTGGTTACAAGGTTCAGCTCCAAGAAGGGGGAACTGATAGTAATCAGGTCCAAGCATCTAATAGTATAGGCAAGAAGAAAACACAACAATTTACATTTTTCAAGTTTCACATTTCTAGTTTTAACCCAATTCTTAGCATAGCCACAAGATCTTCCTACCAGATCCACTTGAATTCTGGTTGCTTCTGAGTTTTGAAATTGTCAGTAAAACAAAGAGGGAATTCTAGAGATCAAATTTGTTTTCTAGGACAATGTCTAATTCTCCTTTGGGATTCCTCTTACATGCTTTTCACCTTGGCTCTTCTCTAGCAAATCAAAGAAGAAATGGAAACTGAAATTCACAACCAAGTCCTTAGCTCAGTGCATATTAATGCACAATTTGTCATTTGTTTCTACTCATGAATACGTGGGGGATGAGATCATCAAGGTGTAGGTCATGAGACTGCAATTGGCTGGTGAATTTGGGAATCTTACTAGGGGATTGTTTGTCTTAAAAAGTGGACTTTAAGTCTAACCTCACAATCGGCTTGTAGGGTGAGGTTTGCACTCACTTCTATACTATAATTTAATCACTTTTGTTGATATGAGATCTCTAACACAAATTCTCATGTTGAAGATTGAAAATCTCAAGCATGAATAAATATTTGTGGGTGGTTTGATAGTGTCCAATTATCCAATAGCGAATGGCACGATAGATCCAATAAACTTTACTAAAATAAACTTTGATACCATCCTAGAAAGTAAATTTTAAACTTAACTCAACTTCACAAAACTGTCTTATAAGATGAGGTTTGCACCCACTTATATATTATAATTTGATCATATCTCTAGTTGTGTGGAATTTCTAATAGTTTGTAAAGAATCCCAATGTCTATTAGTACATTAAAGTTAGGCTCGTGAAATTAAGTGGCAAACATTTTCTGGAGTTATGATTTGGGACTTGTTCGTGTGGAATCTAGTAGGTGGTGAAGGTTGGAGCTTTGCAAGGAATGTCCATACTATAATTTGACCATATCTCTAGTTGAAGTGGCATTGCTAACATTTTGTAAAGAAATCCCAACAACCATTAACATATTAAAGATGGGATCTTGAAATTAAGCGACAAACATTTTTTGGAATTATGATTAGGGCATTGATCCACTATGCAATCTGGTAGATGGCGAAGGTTGAAGCTTTGCAAGCAATGAGCATGAAGAAAACAATAAAAGTTTGAGCATCCATTTTTGTTTTTATCACTTTTTTTTTTAATTTGGAAAATAATTAACTAAGAAATCTGGCTTAAAAATAAAAATAATAGTAGATTCAATCTAAATCAAGTCATAAATGGTCTAAGATAATTTTACCCTTAATTACCTAAATCTAAATCTAATACACATAGTTTAAGGATCAACAAGGTCAAAATGAAAGTTCAGGGCATCTTATATGCTGCCCTGCCGTTGTTGTTTCTTAACCACTACATCTAGTGCACCTACCTGCTTACCAACATTTAGCACCATTTCAGATTCACCATAGGTTTTCTTGTCGCTCTTACATCTCATCCTTGATAAAAAATGTTAGTGCACTAATGACATTTGGGGGATTCAAGGTCATACTTGCCTCCTCACTCTTGAAAAGATTTTTTTTTCTGCCGTCCACCCTCCTGAATATTAAAACTAGAAAAAAATGTCTTGTAATGAATATAGTTTTCTGTGCCTATCCTCCTTCAAAGCTTGAAATGTGCATGGTATATTTTTCAGATATGTGGATTAATAATCTTAAAAGAAAAATAACCCAAACATCTTCAAATGGTTGTAGCTTTCCATGCTAATCTTCCAATAAACTTTTGGAAATTTACATCCTGTTTTGTTGGTCCTGTGTGGTTACAAATTTGTGTCAGTTTCCTTGTTTTAGATCCTGGAACACAAAATTATGTGAAGTGTTTCTTGCCTAAGCATTTTCTTTCACTGTAGTGTCTCCAGTTCTGAAAATAGCTTTTCTTGTTGTAGTCATTCAGTGTTGTGTGGATAAGAATTATGCTTGCAATTCTGTTATTCAATGTTGTTTTGCTGCCTGTATTGTATATTTGATTGACATATACTTGTGTTGTTAAGGTGAAGTGTGCATATCATTTTAATCCCAAAACTTACCAATGACACATTCTGCAAATCTGTGTGCCTGCATGTGTTGAGCAAATTGGTGTGTATTTCATGTGGCTAATTCAGTTGCATTAGTTCCAATCTATTTATGAGTACATTATTGAACAGATGGTGCAATTCAAGTTGAGGACCTTGAGAGAAGACTTAAAATTGCTGAAGGTCACATTGAAGCTGGGAGGCTTTTGGCATTTTACCAGGTTGGTATTTGGACCTCTATGCCCAACCAAATTTGTATAACCAATGTCTGTGTCACTATTGTTTTGTTGCTATGTTGTGTTTACCATGTTATTTTATGGATCTATACAGGTCCCAAAGCCATTAAACTTTTTCCTAGGTGCTCAGTTGGATGAAAAGGGTGTAAAACAAATTATACGTCTTATTCTTTCTAAGTTTATTCGTCGACAGCCAAGCCGATCAGATAGTGAATGGGCCAGTATGTGGCGTGATATGCAGTACTTGAGGGAAAAGGCATTTCCTTTTCTGGACCTGGAGTATATTTTGACTGAATTTTGCAGAGGACTGCTCAAAGCTGGGAAGTTTTCTCTTGCAAGAAATTACTTGAAGGGTACAAGTTCAGTTGCTTTGGCTTCTGAGAAGGCTGAAAACCTTGTCATTCAAGCAGCTAGGGAATACTTTTTCTCAGCTTCAAGTCTTTCTTGCTCTGAAGTAAGATTGCCTTTAACAGCTTATTCTCTGTAACATCTAATGTTTGAAATCTTTGTTAGCCTTTCTCACAATAATCCATCTTGTTATCACAACCATGCATTCAGATGTAAGAAATATTGTGCAAAATATTCTTTTTTGTAGATTTTTCTTTTTTTACCTACTTTACAATAGTGATTGAAACCAGAGAGTTTAATATATATTATGCTCTTGTTAACTGTCTTCTAAGTCACTTCAAAAGACCATTTTTTCTTCTCGATAGTCTTCTATAAGCAGCTATGTTTATGCTAACCTATCCTCAACTACATGAATTGATTAATTATGTTGCTTTAATTTATTCCAGATCTGGAAGGCCAGAGAATGTCTTAATCTATATCCAAGTAGTGGAAATGTAAAGGCAGAGGCAGATATTATTGATGCACTTACTGTTCAACTTCCAAACCTTGGAGTGAACATTCTGCCCATGCAATTCAGGCAAATAAAAGATTCTATGGAAATTATAAAAATGGCAATCACAAATCAAAGTGGAGCATATTTTCATGTTGATAAACTTATTGAGGTTGCCAGACTTCTTGGCTTGAGGTCTGCTGATGACATATCAGCCGTTGAGGAAGCTATTGCTAGAGAAGCTGCAGTTTCTGGTGATTTACAATTGGCATTTGATCTTTGTCTTGGTTTGGCCAAAAAAGGACATGGTACCATATGGGATTTATGTGCCGCAATTGCAAGAGGCCCTGCCCTTGATAATATGGATGTGGACTCTCGAAAGCAGCTATTAGGATTTGCTTTAAGCCACTGTGATGACGAATCTATTGGTGAGCTTCTCCATGCATGGAAAGATCTAGATATGCAAGGCCAATGTGAAATATTGATGATATCAACAGGGACAAATCCTTCCAAATTTTCAGTACAAGGCTCGTCTTTAAACTCCCTTCCAAATCAAAGTTTTCAAAATATCCTAGATGGAAATGGTTGTTTTCAGGAGTTTGATGGTATTGGTGCTGGCAATCAGGATGTTCATCTTGAGAAAACCAGAGACGTGCTTTCCATAGTTGCAAAAACCTTGGCTATTGGAGATCGAACTGATTGGGCATCAATCTTGACTGAAAATGGGAAAGTTCTGTCTTTTGCTGCTTCACAGCTCCCTTGGTTGATTGAATTAAGTAAGAAAGGAGAACATCATAAGAAACTCAGTACTGGAAAGCAATATCTAAATATCAGAACACAAGCTGTGGTAACCATTTTGTGCTGGTTGGCGAGAAATGGATTTGCCCCGAGAGACAATCTGATTGCCTCTCTAGCAAAATCAATTATGGAGCCACCAGTCACCGAAGAGGAAGATATAATGGGATGCTCCTATCTTTTGAATCTTGTGGATGCCTTCAATGGGGTAGAAATTATAGAAGAACAACTCAAAATAAGAAAAGACTATCAAGAAATTTGTAGTATCATGAGTGTTGGGATGGCGTACAGCTTACTACACAACTCTGGACTAAAGACTGATCCTTCTCAACGGGGGGAGCTATTGAAGAGGAGGTTTAAGGAAAAGCATGCATCACCAAGTTCTGGTGATTGGCTTTTCTGTTATTTTCTGTTAATTGTATATTTATTCAGTAGTTAACTCTTAAATTGCATTTTTTTTTTACTTTCTGTACGCTGTTTCAATTTTAAAATGTTGTTTGATGATCATGCTTATATTGATTGTGGATTTCTTTCTTCCACTTTTTTTTCTTACTTTTTTGCTACATAACTGACTAAGACAATGTTTTGGTTATTTTTATTCAGACGATATGGATAAACTGGGCAAAGTACAGTCCTCATTTTGGAGAGAGTGGAAACTGAAGTTAGAAGAGCAAAAACGTCTCACTGAGCATTCCAGAGCACTAGAACAAATAATTCCTGGGGTTGAGACAGAGCGCTTTTTGTCCAGGGATTCCATCTATATTGAGAACGTTGTTATCTCTCTCATTGAGTCAGTAAAGTTAGAAAGAAAACACATTTTGAAGGACATTTTAAAGTTGGTTGACACTTATGACTTGAACTGTACCGAGGTATGAGGATTTGCAGGAATGCATTAAAACGTAAACCATGAAGAAAACGGTGTTGCTTACAATGAAATTATTTGTCTTCTTGTTCCTTGGCCTATATATGATGCTGTAAAAGTTTTATTCTTGGCTGTGGTAATCTCTTAGTAAATTCAGTGTTAAGTAGTATTAGTATCAGTATAAAGTAGGTACGAACTTGTAGTTTTGTTGTGTTTCAATTGAAGGGGTGTTCAATTATGAAAATTGTTTTCATCCAATCCTTAACTGCTTGAGCGTTTAAGTCAACTAGTTCTTTGAACAAAATGTAATATAATCCACTGATGAAACCTGTTTACTTTTTTTTTGTAGGTGCTATTGCGTTACCTAAGTGCTGTCCTTGTTTCTGATACTTGGAGCAATGATGATATTACAGCTGAAGTTGCAGGTTATAAAGGGGAAATAATTGGTAATAGTGAGAAAACCATTGAAACCATCTCAACAGTTGTATACCCTGCAATTGATGGGTGCAACAAAGTTCGTCTTGCTTACGTGTATGGCTTGTTATCAGAGTGCTACTTGCAACAGGAAACTACCAAAGATTTATCACCAATGGTGCAGGTTGATCATGTAAATGGCAATATAAGCTTAGCACGATATTACAAGGTCATCGAGCAAGAATGCAAAAATGTATCTTTTATCACTAACCTGAACTTCAAAAATATTGCTGGGCTACATGGTTTGAACTTCGAGTGCTTTAGTGATGAAGTTTATGCATGTATTGAGGAAAGTAGCTTGTCAGCTTTGTCAAAAATGGTACAAGCTCTTGTCAATATGTATGATGACTCATTGCCTGATGGTTTCATGTCATGGCAGGATGTCTACAGGTATTACGTTGTAAGTTTGCTGAAAGATTTGGAGACTAAAGTTACTACTGATTCTAGCAATAGAACTCCTGAATATGTGCAAGGCTTTATAAACAAGCTTGAACAGAGTTATGATTTGTGCCTGGTGTATATTAGACTTTTGAGCCAGCCTGATGCTTTGGGAATCATGAAGCAGTATTTCACCATAATCATGCCTTTCTGCAGTTCATATGGACTCCTACCTGACAATTCAACATGGCAAGAGTGCCTTATTGTTCTTCTGAATTTTTGGATGAGGTTGACAGATGATATGAAGGAAATTGCCTTGGAGAAAAATTCAGGAGAAACTAGTTGTTTCGATCCACAATGTTTAATGAATTGTCTGAAGGTTTTTATGAAATTGGTAATGGAAGATATCATCTCCCCTAGTCAGGGCTGGGGCAGCATGTGTGGCTATGTCAATTGTGGCCTAAATGGCGATTCTTCTGCAGAAATTTATAATTTATGCAGAGCCATGATTTTTTCTGGTTGTGGGTTTGGTGCTGTTGCAGAGGTTTTTACTGTTGCATCATCAGATTCTGGTTCAGCTTCTGATTGTGGCACAGGTTCTAAGGATCTTCCTCATTTTTATTTAGATATTCTTGAAGCTGTTTTATCGGAATTGATAAGTGGATCCCATGAGAGCCAGAACCTGTATAATATATTGTCTTCTTTAAGCAAGTTAGAAGGTGACTTAAAAGTCATGCAATGTGTTAGACATGTAATTTGGGAAAGAATGGTCCAATTCTCAGACAATTTGCAGTTGCCAAGTTCGGTTAGAGTTTTTGTGCTAGAGCTAATGCAATTTATCTCAGGTAAAAATATTAGGGGTTTCTCTACAGAAATACTTGCCAATGTTCAACCATGGGAAGAATGGAATGAATTGATTTATGCTGGTAGAAAGAGCGAGACTGATGTTGACAAGTCGTTGCCAGCTCACAAAGACTCTTCTAGTAGGGTTACAAATACTTTGATTGCTCTTAAATCATCTCAGCTTGCGGCCCCAATCTCTCCTAGCATAGAAATTACCCCTGATGATCTATTGAATGCAGACACGGCGGTGTCTTGCTTTATGGGGTTGTGTGGAGAAGCTAGTGAAGATATCCACTTTGATGCTCTTCTGGCTATTTTGGAAGAGTGGGATGGACTTTTCACTGCAGGGAAAGATGGAGAACCCGTTGCTGAAGCTACTGATGGAGGAAATGACTGGAACAATGATGATTGGGACGAGGGATGGGAAAGCCTTGAGGGAGTAGACAATCCTGAGAAAGAGAAGATAGAAGACTCTGTTTTTGTTCACCCTTTGCATGTGTGTTGGGCGGAGATTTTCAGAAAATTCATAAGCCTTTCAAGGTTTACTGATGTGCTGAGACTTATTGATCAATCATCTTTAAAACCTAATGCCATGTTACTTGATGAAGATGATGCCTGCAGCTTAATCCAGATGGCATTTAGCATTGATTGCTTTCTGGCTTTGAAGATGGCACTATTGCTGCCTTACAAAAAATTACAGTTGCAGTGCCTGGGTGCAGTTGAGGATAGCACAAGGCAAGGCATCCCTCAATCAAGGAGCAAGGACTATGAGTTATTAATTCTTATTTTATCTTCTGGAATTCTTTCTTCTATCATCACTGACTCTACCTATGGTACTATTTTCTCTTATATCTGCTATTTGGTTGGAAACTTATCCAATCAATATCAACAAGCTCTGGTGTCAGGTAGAGGAATTCACAACAATGAAGATCATGAGAATCAGTTGCTTCTTTTCACAAGGATCCTTTTCCCTAATTTCATTTCAGAACTTGTGAGGGCTGATCAACATATTCTAGCTGGATTTCTTGTTACAAAATTTATGCACAGTAATGAATCCCTCAGTCTCATTAACATTGCCGAGGCCAGTCTTAATAGGTATCTGGAGATGCAGCTGCAAATGCTACAGATCAGCGAGTTCCCTGTTGAGAAGACATGTAAAACATTGAAGAATACCGTTGGCCGTTTGAGAGGGAAACTTAGTAGTTTCATTCAATCCATTTTGCCATTGCTTTCTGCTAGGGTTAGCTGACAATCGTTTTAATTACCCCACCACCCCTTTCGCACATTTCGGCAGATTGTTTGTTTTAGGGGTAGCATTTGTATCAATTAAGATCCAGGGGTTTTTGTTGACCTACTATTTACATATATATTTCGATTTGATTGATGAATTACTTGGTCAAAGGAATGCTAGTTAGAGATTTAAAAATTCATACATGTATATGTGTATTCGGAGGTGGCTGAGACTTGTGTACTTGTCTACTCAACAGAGAATAGGAGACTTGTGTATTAATAATTAAATGTCTTCCAAGCTTTGAGACATTTGCATCTGTTTGTGTACTAAACTAATAGAAGGAGAAAAATCAGTTTATTTACTTTCATGCACATAATATTTAAGTGCCAAATGAATGAGGAGAATGGAAGAATCGGTACCCAATAAATAATGTGCATTGAAGAAAAATATTCCATTCCCCCTTATCTAGCATTATTCACTGATAAATTCAACACGTGATACAAGTTTTTCTTAAACATTTATGGCATGGCATACTATATAGAGATTCTTTTGCTCTAAGCCAAATCGTGTATTATTTTAATAGCTCGATGCATTGGTTAACAAAAATATTCCTTATTTAAATTACACTTGAAGAACTTCTACGCAGTTCAACACTAACACAAGATAATTACTCTTCATGATATAATAACTAACAAAGTCAATTTGTAAATAATTAAATTAGTTTTGGGTATAAAAAATATATTACTAATTTTTATTAATTAAAGCGGTAGGATGCGATCTCATGAATGGATGGTTGAGAAAGCGAGTAGCTAGCAAGCACCAATATGGCAAGATATACCTACGCGCGAAAATAAAGTAATGATAATATTATATTTATATTATACAATAAACAGAGCTGTTATGTTATCGGTGCAAGGACAGAATCCGAGGAAACGAAACTTGTGAGTGTTATTGTTGGATGAATTGTGAATTTATGATTATTGTCAAAGTTGTCGAAAATGGAGATGTTGCCTGTGGAAATATGTATGAAGATATTCGGTCTCTTGGATTACTACCATCTTGCTGTTGCTCAACAAGGTCAGCCTCACCCACTCGCACTTCCTTCATTTTTACGTTCTTTTCTCTTTCCAAAAGTTTTTTTTTTCCCAATCCAATTGGCGTTGCAATTCATTTCTAAGTTTTAAATCAGTATTAGATCTGAATTGACTTTCTTCAACTCGTCCGATTCTTCATATTGATTGTCTTGAATAATCTGTTATGTTCTCCACTGAATTGGATAAGTGATCATGAGATGAATATGATCCTCTGATGTTTTGTTTGTTCAGTTTTCCCTGAATCATGTCAATCACTGGCTCTTCCTTTCGTTTAATGTCTTATGGTGGAAGGCAAAACAGTGACTAGCGTAGATAATATCAAATTAAAATCAGGAAAAGAATTTAGTTTTGTGTAGTTTCCTTTAGGGGAAATAACGAATAAAGGCTGCAACCTTTCTCACTTGTTGCTCACCCTGTATCCAATATTCCTATCTTAGTTACCTTGTAAAGGTTTTTGTCCTTACAAGAGCCAAGTATATTCATTCATATTATTAGAAATACACGAATGAGTCGAGTAAAATTGAGAAAGTTGAACAATATATAAGGAAAAAGATCCACAAATCTATTGTCTTAAAGTTTTGAGTTGATGGTAGTGTGATAAACTCTTATATGGGTTAGCTCAGCTCATTGGTAGTGAGGAATCCTAGGCATTGGTGATTGGCTTAGAGAGTGAGTGAAAGTTGACTCACAAACTCATTGTCTTATGTTTTGGGTCGAAGGTTATGTTGTAATCTTTTACATGGATTAGCTCATGACTAAAGCTCTCTACTGCATCTCCCTCCAAAGAATCAATACTTTAACACCCAAATGTCTTAGTGCTCCTAAATCAAGATGTCTCCTTAGTATACACAAGTATTTGACTAGTATCTGTCTTGTAAAAGATATTCAAAAGCTGAAGTTACCTAGTGTATAAGTGAAATAATAAATACTACATATTTTAGATTCTTAATATATTTATATTGTTTCAATGGCTAGTGTCAATGATGCCTTTATCATGTATTAATGTCTTGTTAAGTTATGGTCGAGATATGTTCGGTTTCTTTTGCGTTTGGTTTGTTATCTCAACCTGGCCCAGACTGGAAGCTCCTAATTCATGAAGAGTTTAAGAAAAAGACTTCATTTCTTTGGCCTAGGTCATATGTACTGCAACCATACAGTTTCAACCACTCTTCTCTTAATCAATCAACTTTGAAGCAGTGAGATATATAGTATTTTGTTCCTTTGGCCGTGTTCTAACAGTGACCATGCTTTTCAAGAGATACAAAACATTTACACAGCTCCCTTCGATAAGATCCGGAGGTTGGCCAAATTTTGCACTCGAAATCGTTGTTTTGATAGGTGATGAAAAGATAATTTGATTTTAAGTTTCATCAAACATTTGATGTCTACCAATTTATCACACAAATAGAATTGAATCCAATGAAAAGTGTTTGGGATTGGTACATGAGAAAAACATTTGGGGTAGGGAAGATGTGTGAGGTTCCTAATGTTGTTTAAATTTCCATATAATACAACTTTCAATAAGTTGGTGGTAATGTTTGAAACTTCTTAAAGTTCTTAGATTCAGAATTATATTAGCTTGTTTGGATAAGGCACGAACTAAACAAGGTTTTGCACTTGTGCAGTATGTAGAAAGTGGAAGCTCGTGGGCTCAGACAATGGTCTATGGTCTAACCTTTTTAAAGAGAGATGGGGAGAAGATGATTCTGCTTTTTATGCTCCTATTGGTTCAAAATCATGGAAAGATGTATATGAGGTGCAAGATCGTTGTGATCGAATTGGAGTGTAAGTTTTAATTTTCAATCTTTTCAATGCCATGACCATGATGGCCAGAGGAGCTTTTGCTTTCTCCTTGCATAATCACTCACATGCATTATTCATCTCTTCAACATTAACTGAACTGCTAATAAAGTGTTTTGAAAAGTAGACTAGACTAATCCATTTGATTGGAAAACGGGTAAATCGTTCTCGATGAAGGGTTATAAACCACAAGTTTACTTTCAGAAAAATTGGTCATAGAATCAGAAAAGTAGACTTAATAGAAGAGCTTAATACCACGCCATTTCAATTTTTTTTTGCTTAAAATGAGAAAAAATCAGCGTAAAGAAAGCACTGGTGATTTCTTTTAGATGTAAACTTGTCATCGTTAGCGGTCATGGATGTGTATTTTTTAAACTTAGACCTAAGTATTATGATATAGGGCATGTTTGGATAAAGTTTTACATAAATACTTATGACAGAAAAAAAGTAATTTTTTTCTATAAATTAAAATGGACATATTTGTGAGTTTAAATTCGTCTTTTAAATATGCTAATATGAAAGAACTTTTATATATTAACTATAAATTAATTTTAATTAAAGAAAGAACTCAATTTGTTTTTTTTAGTTTAGTTTTTAATGTTATAAAGTGACAATATTATGTTTCTTTAAGATAACTTATGTGCCCTTTAATTGTTATAATTATTTTATTAATAATTTGTGTTTGACCAGTAAACATCAAACCAGTACTTTCACTGGTTTGATTTTAAAATTCTTGCTTATATTTGCAACTAAAACATTGATGTTGGCTTCCTCCTACCTAGAACTAGTTTAGGCTCTAACATGAATCATTTATCATTGAACAAAAACCATTTTTTTGTCTCAAAATTGTTTTGGAATTAGCAAACAAGTCCGAAATTGAGTTGGCACTATGCAATAAATAATCTCATCTATTGCAACAATGATAGGAGTATGATATGAGGGGAATTACTTAATTTCATGTTTGACAAAATAGGGGGTTGAAGATTATTAGAGAAGGCACTGACTACTATCTTGTTCACCAAGGAGAGATACAGCGACATCTGGGTTCAAGAAAAAATCAGGAAAAAGAAACTGGTCACAGCTGCCATTCAGAAATTGACTTCATTGGAGAAAGTTCTCTTTCTGAAGAGAGATCATCTCGTGGAATTTTGGACAAAATCCTTTTTTTCATCGGAGATTTGGAAGTTGCTTCTGCAGAAGCAAAACGTACCCGTTTTACATGATAGTCTCTGGTATTCAATCCACTAGTGAAGTTCACGGTAAAACTTCTTTGTATCTAACCATAATTTCATGTATATACTTATCCATGTATTCAGTAATTTCCATAATTTGGGGGTTGTAGCCTTTTCAGATAAGTCATGAGAATCACTCAAGTCACAAGTGCAAATATGCTGTATAATCTGATCACTTGATCTGTTATTATGAGGACCTTCATTAGTTCTACCATGATATGGAAAATAATAAATGTTATTAAAGAATTAGAGTGTTGTTTAGTTTCATGATGGGAATAATGAAAATTAAATTGATTATAGCACGAGTTAATTTTATAAAATTAATTTTGATCCAAGAAGTAACAAAAAGTAACATTTTGTATTGATTCAAAACAGTTCGGTGACTAAATTTTATAATAAACTTGCTTAAAAATGAAAACATCTAAATATAATCAATTTATTTAGAAGTAGACTTCACAAAGAGTTTATTTAGAATGGCATAGAGTAATATTGTGAGTGTAGAAGCATGACGAAACACACGTAAACGCTACGCAAATCCCTTTCCCATAACAAATTCTTCCCCTCACAATTCAGGACCCCATCAATCAATTAATTGTGCAGAACAGGACGCATGGAAGCTTTTTAGAACCTAACGCCTTATTCTGACCGATTTATTGGTAAAAAGATGGTTTATGGTATCGTGGCTTGAAGAAAAAAATATTTTATTAAGACACAGACAAAATCCGATTTAATAGTTTATAAAAAATGAACAATCTCTGATCATTGGTCCACGATGGTGAGAAGATATCCTAGATGAAGGACAAAAATCGAATAGATTGGGCAAAACATTTTAAAACCTTTTGAGTAAATTAATTGCAACCGGTTTAATTCGTGAATTGAAAGTGGATAAATTGTAGAATCTTTAAACTGGTAAATAACGGAAGATAAAAAGAAGGATGCATTAATTGAATGTAGTGCGATTTTTGATTACAAAATAAAAAGATAAAGAAAGAAATAGTATGGCATATATACTATTCCCAACGGGACAAACTTAGATACTGCCCCCCAAAAGAATACCATCATAACTATCAAAACGGAGATTTCTCCTCAAGTAATACCCAATAGAAATCTAATGCACTACCATATTTATACTAAAAACACTTAAAAAATTGCTCCTCTTGTCCTTTCTACTTGTTGATTCAATTTCTTCTCTTTGTGAGCATCAGGTTTACCTTCACTCAAATCGCATCGTACAAAGTCCTAGACAGAAACTGCATTAGTAAGACTGAAGTAGCTTAAGTTCAGTGACTCCGCAAAACTTACGCAAAAACCAGTTAAATGTTCAATGGTTCAGACTCGCCGTCCCTATCCTTCATTTGCCAATCTGTTGCTTCTGTTTCAAAAAAAAAATCTCAGCTCAGAGTAAGAACGTTTTTATAGGGCCATGCCAAATGACACACATCTCTAGTATTGGTATCCTATAAAAGAAAAGCAGGGAGCACGAGAATTAATCCTTTTCAAGATAAAACAAGCTCCCCAAGTTAACCAAAAATATGTCAATATCATATCTTGCAGACAAGAATGTTTGGCTCTGCTGAACTGTCAGAGAACTACAAGAACAACCTCAGGAAGGAGCAATGAAACCAAGGTATACCAGTAGTTCCCAGATGGGATAAATTTAAAACACAACGAGTTAGTCTGAATTAGTCTTAAATAAGGTTCTGTCCATCCCAATCCTAATTCTAAATTTTCATAGAGTCATTCAATCTGAATGCTACATGAAGAACATAAGCCACAGATGAAATAACATGAGATATCATTGAGAAATAGGAATCTGAGTTATCAAAAGATTTCCTGGGATTCTTTCTATTGTGGAATGAGTCAATCATCCACTTTGGTATATTATTGAACCAACTTAAGCAGCAGATAATTTGCGTAAGGGTCTTACTTGGCTTGTCCGAAATCACCATTAGTCGCCTTTGTAAGATGCAAGCCACCAAAAGGAAAATTGAGCACATGCCAAACATAACAGTGATAGGGAATGCATCAACCTGCACAGAGAAAATACATATTTGGTAAAAAAACACAAAAAAAATATGATAATGTTAAGATCAAGCATTGTATTAAAGTAGTAAGATAGTGTAACATACATTGTACAGCACGACACACACAAAAATGTTCAGAGGAATGCGGAAAAAGTTCATGATGGTGCTCCTGGCCTCTTCGGGAATGTATTGAGATCTCATCTTCATAATGGATGGCCAGAATATGCCAACGCAACTCTCAAAAGCACAGAAGCCAAGAAGTTGCATGCAGCCAGCGAATGAGATGCTTCCACCTTTCACCCCAGTAGGAACTATCAAGAACTGTTACACAACAACCAAGACATGTCGCAAAAATGGTGAGATGCTAATCAGAATACTAGGAGGATGAGAAGAGTATATTGGAAGAATAGCATACAGTGGTCAATATCGGGAGCAGCAGAGCAGCAGAAGAAACTGCAAAAACAATTTGCATATAGCTCTCTACTCGGAGTGCCGAACGGGCCATCAACCTGGATGCAAGTGAGCTTCCCAACATTGAAGCCAACATGAAAGTTGCAAAAATAAAACCATGGGGAATCTCTTCATCGTTTGGGCTCAATGCAGGAGTCCATAGAAACACAAAGGTGTACATTGAACCTTCAAAGAGAG
>Ga0123342_1000212_pt1 | contig 81810 bp, 32 predicted proteins | sample Turbeawhitnodule_FD_89960 | JGI IMG/M metagenome (GOLD analysis project Ga0123342, IMG submission 89960) | Root nodule microbial communities of legume samples collected from Mexico - Turtle bean Mexico white nodule | ecosystem: Host-associated > Plants > Roots > Nodule | place: Mexico: Nepantla... | reverse complement strand
TCTTAGTTATGCGTTAAATATCATAGGATATAGTATGTATAAGTAAAAATAATGTTTGTTGAACAATTTGTACATGTTGTATTTGGTGAGACTAATCATGTGAAACAATATGCCTCAAGAAGTATTACAAAAGAATTCTGAAAAAAAGCAAAAAAAAAAAAAAAAAAAGGGGGGGGGGGGGGAATACCAATAAGTACAACCACTAATAAAAGTATACCTTTAGTATGTTCAACTATAACACGAACACAAAAAATCAAACTTCGTGAACATATAATAATTACTTAATACTTACTTCTTCAATGCTGGTGCTATGGTCCGTAGAGAGCTGTAATGCCACCAACCTCATTTGTTGAGCATTAGCATTTTGACCCAAACCCAATGACTCCTCAACTATGCTCTCGGCACCGGACTCAACACCTCCCTTGCTTACCGATTCAACACTAGAATCAATATCCTTGGGTTCATAGTGTGCAACAATAGCCCTACTATCCCCAACATTCATCACATACACATCCTCGTCCCTCATCAACACAACCAACAAACACGAACCCATCAAAGCAAGCTCCGGATTCGTATCAAGAAGCTTATCCGTCATATCCAAATATGCAACCTCCGAGGCTTGAAGGGCCCGAGACAACGCACTCAAAACAAGTCCATGATCCACAGGACCTACCTTCCGCTTCCTCCCAGAGGGCTTCTCCTTTTCCTTCTCCTCATTACCCAAATTCCACCCCCTCCCTTCACCCTCCTTCTGCTTCGACAACCCCTGCTTCAACTTCGACAGCAACAGCCACCTCCTACTCACAGCAGACCCCGCATTGGCGTTGTTAACGCTCAACGCATCGTCCACGGAAAACGCGAACCTATCCGAACCAGAAAGGTCGAGTCCATCCTCAGCTAGAAGCTCCCACAGTTTACGCCGTTTACTCTCCGTTCCTTCCACCACGGGATTACTCTCTTGCGGCAACGACTGTTCGTCTTCCAGCTCCCAGAACAAACCTTGAAGCTCGCTGTGAACGGCACGGTAGAGGTGCCCCATCAGAAACTCCGGCGCGTCGGGGCCGTTGAAACCATCGTAAATCCCAACATACAACCAGCCCTGCTCCTCCGACACCACCACGTGGACGCGATCCTCCCCGGCCTTCCCCAAAGCCCACTGCACATTGCCCTCACCACCCCTCGCCTCCGCCGCCGCCTCCTTCTTCTCCGGCACCGGCACCACCCACGGTCGCTTCATCTCCAACGGGTTCCGATTGAACGCCTTCCGGAATCCCGAAATCACCTTCTTCTTCCTGCTCTTCTTACCGTAGAGCCCGCTGAGCGGCGCGGAGAAAGGAACCTCGCCGCCGCCGCCGCCTCCTTCGAGGGCTGGGAGAGGGCCGGAGACGGCGTTGGCTTCAATTGGACCGGAAAGGAAGAAGCCGCTGACCTGGAAGGGCTCGCCGCCTCGGGGAACGGGCTGGAGCGGGAGCGCGCTAAACGACGCGGTGCTTTCGAAGCCATTGACGATATTGCCCTTGGTGGTAGCTCCGACGCAATCGAGGGAGTCTTCGTCAAAGTGAATGACGGTGGTGGGGAGAGAGCTGTTGGCGCTGACGGAGGCTCCGGAAATGGCTTTGAAGCCAGTTTCATGGGATTCGGGTCGGGTTCGGGGCTCGTGAGTGGGAGAGAAGCGGAGGGAGGCGGAGGGGCTGAGGAAGCGATCGGAGTGGGTAGGTGAGAGGAAGCGAGCGGAGGATCTGACGTAGCAGAAGGAGTGTCCTAGGGTTTCGTCCAATGGGTCGGTGGCCGTGAATATGACATCCTGGTGGCACGGTTGGTTCCTCCCGTAGCACCAACAGAGGCTTGAAACTCCATTTCCCATCACATTTCACTTCTCTTCACCTCAACTCTTTCTTCTTGTTTCCCCACCCTCCCCCCACTCCCACACCCTCAAATCAATTACAATAAAGACACACCCAACAAACACCTACTTATTTTAACAATTCATTTTGTTTTTTCTTCTGTTTCCGTCTCAAGTTGTTGCCTTGGGTCTCATGTGAGTTGACGGTTGTGTCTCAAAAACATCTTATATATAACCTCCCTCACACCTACCATGCCACCTTACTAATATCTTTTTCTATTTCCTTCTTACCCTTATCATCCTTTTTTACTCTTTTCCTCACTCTCTCTCCCTCTCTCAAACACCGTTAAACACTTCAAACGGAACATTCAACACACTACAAAAATACTAGTCAAACCTTTTATACATTATTTCATTATTATAATTACAAATTGCTGTTATTTTCTCTTAGTAGAAGGTGCTTTTATTTTTTAATTTCGATGGTTAACAAAAGTGAGATTTTATTTCATTATTATTACTGAGAGTGGTTACCTAAACCCAAACTTCAAAACTGAATAGAAGAAACGTTAGATGACGGTGGAAGCGGTGTTTGCGTGGTGCCCTTAATATGTTCGTTTTGGGGATTGGGTGGGAAAATTTTCAAGGTAAGATTCAAATCAGATTAAGGTCCATTTTTAAGCCCAACTACTTCATTTTCGGTGCTTTTAGTTAACTAAAACATTTGTAAGATACAAAAAAAAATATAAATCTTTAATACCTGATTATAATGTTCAATTTTTTTTTAATTATTGTATTACTTATACTATTCAATTTCTATTTTAATATAATATCTCATCTTTGAGTTCAAAATCAAGACTTTTAAATTAATTAATTTTAAAAAATAATAATAATTATGTTAGAGTATGTGTATATTCACCAAAGGAATATATTATTTTACATTTAACTGTATTAAAGTAACTTATTTCTTAAAAATTATCTAAATTTTATTCTTTTTAATTAAATATTAACTTGCCAACAAATTTTAGTAAAAAGTTGGGTTTTATACACTGTCGACGTAATTTTTTATATCATTAGTTAATTTTAAATAACTTTGATCATAATTTTTTAATTAGTTGTTACACAAAATAATAATTTTATAATCTATAACTATATAAAGGAATTATTCCCTACATATTTTTTATTTCTATATTACTTTGACTATATTTAAAGTTAAGAAAATTATAACAATATATAGAGAATATATTTAATATTTTTATTCTACTCTTAATTATATTTTAAAATATATAAAAAGTTATTATTATTTCATTATTTTATAATTTCATAATTAAAAAAAGTAACAATAAAAATAAAAGTACTTATTTAAAAAGGAACAGTACTCAACTTAAGTTTCATCACAAAAAAAAGTACTTCTGATTTATATTAATTTACATTTAAGGTCTTTTTACACATTAAGAAATTATTGTTTTAAGATGAAAATATTTATTTAACACGAATACTTTAACTTTCTCTCTTTGATTTTATACATACTTTGTTAAATATTCTAAGATAATGCAGATGTACTTATGAAAACCTCAATTAACATAAAAAAATTTAATACTAAAAGCCTCAATCAAAGTAATTAAATTGAAAGGAATGACAAGTATAACTTAATTAAGATAACTTTTAAACATGATTATTGTTGTATGCCAAAAAAAGCAAATGCATTTTCACAAACATTTTATTCTCATCCTCAGTATAAATTGTTCATTTGCTCATCACATCAGTTACAATTACAAAATCTTATAAAATCGGTTCAAAACAATTTCATTCATTTTTCTTACTTTCTACTCATTTTTTCTACATTCAAAAAACTTTGTTTCTATTTTATTTTATTTTCCACCTCACTCACATTCAAACAAAACATAAAAAAAAAAAACATATATTTTTATGGTATGTATTATTAGTCTTATTTTAAAATTAAATTCCATGCTATGAAAACAAGACGTTGATTTCAATTAAAAAATAATCTCAATAATTTCAAAAATATTATTATCTATAAACTTTACCCAAATGTTGGCATTGTATAAACTGATGGAACCAAGAAGCACAAGTTCCAAAATAAACGAAAGAAAAAAAAAATGAGATATCTACATCACAGAGTCGCTATGGAAAATAACTGTGTCATACGAAAAAAATAAGATAATAGAAAAAGTTTATTAAAAAGAAATGATTTGCAATTTGATATAAAAAAAATGTCTTAATCCTTATGAGTTGATTATAAAAGTGAAAATAGATGTGTTTACACATCCCTTTCATATTGCAACGACAAATTTGTGATGCCGTATCGATAATGCAACATTTAGAAATAAAATATATAGACATATGATGAACTCATTGTTTGACCTATTGAATATTTAAACATCTGAAAGGTAGACTCAATTTATTCAATATTACACTCCAATACATATAAGACAATTTCTTCTCCTCATTTAACGTGTTCAATTTAAAACAATTTGACTATTTTCATATTTTTTATTTTTCAGGAAATTGTTTTCAGACCTTATGCAAGATTCAAACCTTCTTATAACTTTTTTTTTTTTTTTAATTATTATACGTTGCGTCCTTGATGATTTAAATTTGGCAATTAATCACGGTGGAACACGTTTTGCAGTTGTTGTTGATGAAGTTTTGTCATGTCCAGAGTTGTAAATTATTGAAGAACGTTAACATTAGCAAAAATCAAAGATGAATACACTAAAATGCAACATGCAAATTGATTTACGAAGAAATTACGTTGAATCGGTTATGAAGGGGTTTTTATATTATTTTTGTAGGTACCAAAAGACATATATTTGTTTTAAACATTTGTCGTCATTTTCTTTCAAATGTTTATAGAATAGAAAATAAATTGAATGTTGAACAAGGGGACAAGCAGATTCAAAATTGAAATGGTACAATTTCATTAAAATATATTTGCACGACAAGGGATTGACCAAACTGAATAATTGAATCACCAAATTTGTTATTCAACATCTACTACTGAATTGGTAAACTTGATCCTTAGAAAACAACATTAAAAAGATAGAATAACAATTATTAAGAAATTGTCAATATGGGATCTTCTGGTTTGATGATGAGTAATAATCAATCAACAAACTCTTTCATTATAAATAAGGAATTGAAATAAAATAAATGAGAAGAAAAAAAAGTAAAAAATATAAGGAGAAATATTTCTTCTATTTTTTTTTTACTGAAATCAAAGCAAGAAATCTAAATATATACCTGGAATACACTTATTCTAGACATAATTAAAGAGATATAATATAAAATAAAAACTAATACAAAATATAATAAAAAAGACAAAATAAATATAAGTAAAAAATCAACTAAAAAATATAAAAAATAAAATTAATATTAACTTTTTTTTCTATCTTTATTATCTTGTTAGAATAGCTTTTTATATTATATTAATGAAAATATTAAACTTAATTCAATCTTAACAAATAAACTGTATAAATTATAAAATATTTTTATCTTTATTACACATAATATATTCAATAATAATGTGATAATACTAAAAAATTAAATCAAGAATCAATATAATACTACCTAAACAGTCATGTCATTAAATACTCAATTAACACAACTTATTTTTCCTTTTTATCTCTTTTTCATCTAAAAGTGCACGTATGATATATGATTTTTATTTGTTTTTTTGTATAAATTGATCAAAGTAGCAAACACTGTGGCAATGACGTGAAGCGAAATTCGACTTTTGTTTTCCAACTTGAGAGGTCGACAAAGGTGTTGTTATCTATCTCCTTCAAATTTGGAACAATGTTTTTTATATGGGTGTAAGGTTTAATATATAACGTGACACACTTATATAGTATTAATTATTGATATTCAAATACCGGAATAGTGAAATAAACTATAGCTGTTTTCAATTTTTGGTTGTTAATAATATATCTAAATCAAACATAAAAAGTATGTGATGTTCAGTTTGATTTAGTTTAAAAGAAAAAAAAAATCGAATCAAACCCAACCTAACCAAATTTATACGTTTGGTTTAATCTTTTACGATTTTTAACTTTAATTTTAATTTTTCTTTTATTAAAGATTTTTTTTTAAAATTAAAATATAATAAAAAAAAGTATTTTACTCAAAAATTAATAAATATATTAAATGATAAACCAATAAACTAATAAATTCATAATACTAAATATTCAATATTACTAAAAGTTAAAATTTTATATTCCTATACTCTAAAATATCAACAATTACGAAAAATAATTTAATATCCACTTAAAAAACATAAGATTTTGTGCATAAATTTGATCAAGTCCTACAGATTTAAAATAATCAATAGAATAAAAAATTTTAATAAAAAATATCCAAATTTATTAAATACTTAAAAATTAATTAAGTCTATTTTATTCAAATAAACAACAGAATTCATTTTGACAATCTTTTCATCGATTCTAAATACGATTTTTTTAAATTTAAATAATGTTTGGTATAATTATTTTTGAGCAATTTAATGTAATTAAGATGCGTGTAAAATTAATTTCAAGTCGAATTTTTTTAATTTAATCAAAATATGAGTTATGTTGAGAGACCTCGACATACTAAGAATTCAATTTTTTTATAGAAAAAAAAATAAAGAGATAAAATACTTTAGTAATATTTTTAATGAATTTTTGTTTTATATAATTTTAAAATAGATAAAATATTAAATTTTGTCGAAATTAATTTTAAATAATTGAATGGAATTACAGTGTAGTTCTTAGGTAAGTAAAGTTAAAGCATATTAGTTTTTATATTTTTGATTACTTTTATTTTTGAAATGAAGAATATTTCCATACGTTGTTAATGGATGAATGATTATAATTAGATATTGTTAAAAAAAATAACTGCCCCAACGTTTGATAATTATTATTAAAATAAAAAAAAGGGGAGACATGATGAGAAAAATGGAGGGCGGTGATTGAATGGGGATGAGAGAGTGAGGGATTAGTCAAAAGTTGGACTCTGAACCCTTTTTGTCTCAATCCTAATTTGATTTGGTTTCATCTTATCTTTTATCTTTTGTTTTTGTTTGGTAATGTATCTTAATAATTTACTAATTATTATAGAAAGTCGTGGGCATAGCTTTTTCACTTGGTCAAACAATAATCCACTTTAAACCAATTATTATTAATTAATTCACACAATAATCAAATGTTAATCAGTACTAGTACTTTCTGATGTCTTCAATATATAACTAGTGATGTAGTACTTTATATTGTTTTTAATATAATACACTTTTAACGTAAATAATTCGATTTATGTCGTCGAATTTTTAAAAAAATGTTATTAATAATTGGATTTAAAATAAATCAAGTAAGCCATCATTATAAAAAAATTGAAAATAAGAAAAGTTTACAAAATATAAACTAAAAGGATGAAAACCTAAATCAAGAAAATAACTTACAAATTTACCAAATGAGCAAACCAAACTCTACCGAATAATTTTGTATACTTGTGCTTCTATTTACAACCAAAAGAACAACCCATATATGATATAAAATTAGAGGAATAATTTAGAATGAAAAAACAATAGATTTTATGAATCTTCAATAATACAAAAATTTATGAAGCTTCGTAAATGAAAGTGAAATAGAGTGTTAAAATGTTGAAGTGAAAATAAACACACTCACATTAACACAAAAACAATTCATTCTTACATTTATCCTTCAACACACAATTTGTCCAACTTAAGAAAGAAAAAAAAACTTCATATATTTGACATTTATTACTAAAAAACACCAAAACAAACACATTCTTAATTCATAAAAAAAATATTTTTAATCTATTTTCGTATAATCGTTACATTGAAGTAGGTTACTTATTTCCACAATTTTTTAACTAACCTTATGTAACTACCTTTATCTATATTAGAAGACCAATCTTAGAAAATCAACACCGAGTAAAATCCTAAACACTCTTACCATTTTTTATATATTTAAAGTTTTATCCATAATTAAGAGAAAGGTTGTAGTCGAACTATTTTATAAAGCTTTCATGTTCGGCATTATTATGCAACTTGACATCTTAGGTATGCTAACCTCAAGGAACAAAAATCATCTGTCATTACACGAAAAAAAAAGTATTATTAAAAAAAAAGAAAAAAAATATCAGGAGACTAAACCAAAATTCATATGTTAAAAAAACACGGTACACATGTAGACTATACATATTCATAAAGAATTCTAAAAACAAAGTAGAAGGAAGCCTATTATACCAATGAAATGATTTTTTATAAATAAATCATAAATTAGACAACTTATCAGTGCACACATTCCCTTCACGAAAAATATGAGTAAACCTAAACTTCATTTTGTCACAGTAATTGAGACAATTATGTCGTCGATTACGAAACATTCACAGTACATTAGTCCTAGTAGTAAATACAACACAAACCAAGACAAAATCACATTCAAGCCATACACTAGTAAACCTCATCCTTTGAGCTTCCTCCATGACATATATAACTCATAAAACTCAACAACCAAAGCAGTCTGAACGTCAAAAAGCACATAAAACCCACCAATAAACTCCATCATACTCCTACAACAAATACCTCCACAAGTAGCAAGACTAGTATATCCCCGAGCAACCTATCAGTGTTAATTTTAACCCAGTTTGGTGAAGAGAACTCTTGTCTTTGTTGAAGCTTTAGACGAATTTCCCATAAGACAAGTTAAATCTTTAAATACGGAAATAGCCATAAAAACATCAATTTTATCCTAAAATCTAACATAATTTCTCATACGCCATATCATTCAAATAGAAAAAGTTATCACAACAAGCTTAAGCAATTTAACCAAAGAACTACCTTCACTCTTAGTAAAAGAGAGAAGATCATCCTTATTAGAAAATTGAGGAGTAAGAAAAATTTGTCGAACCCAACTCCAAATACACAAAATAGTAGAACATTCAAAAAATAGATGTTAAATAGATTACTCATGTTTTCCACAAAACGTGCACATAAAACATATATGCAAACCATTATACTGAATATGTTGATCTGCAGGAAGTCGTCCATAAAAAACTTTCTAGAATACTAGAGTTTTGGAAGGCGTAATAGATAAAGACTAAATTGATTTACCCCAATTACAAGGAACTCGTGGTTTCAAGAAAAAAAGTCCTAGCCGATTTAAGAGTGAAACAACCAGGTTCATATAGAATCCAATTAAGAATGTCCTATTCCTCCATAATTATGATATGATTAAACAAATGAGGCATTTTGCTGTAAAGACAAAAAAATATTTCAATCACAACCAATCTAAATATGGGAGATTGTGTCTGAAATTCTAGTATCATGGGATAACTCTGCAATATTTGTTAAAGAAATAATAAAACAACATTTATCATTAAAAAAATTAATAAAAGTATGTATCAACACTTTACCAAGAGTCCAATAACTATTATCATTTATAATTTAAAAGTAACGGTTAAACTGGAATATAAAAGTATTGAAAGTAAGACTATATGCAACATGTTTCGAAATAATTGAACAATGTTTCATAATTGTTTACAACATTTTGAAAAAAAAAAAAAAAGAAAAGTTTTAGTGTCCTATGTCTATAATTTATAAGATAAAAACTATTTATCCGAACTGAAAAAAAAAATATTTTAAAAGTTATTAAAAGTTGAAGATGTGAAGGTGCGTGGTATGGTTGAAAAAAAGAGAAGATTACATGGTTTGACTTGGTTCCCCAATGTCAAGTTCCGTGCCGTCGAGGATTGGAGTTCCAAACTATGATATTATCTACCACTGATTTTGCGCCAACCCCCAAACATATTTTTTAAATAAATAGTTATAATCATATTCACACAACTTTAATTTCATTTTAAAATAAAAAAATATATATTTCAAATAGTCATATATCACTTACTAATTGAGATTAAAGTACATTTTTTTTAATTTTCCAAAATATTTTTTAAAAACAAAATCACGTGTGAATCTGTTGGTGTGGAAGGGACTTGATTTTAGAATTTGTACAGATGACTAATATGGTAATAGCATAATCAGTGTTGATTTGCTTATTTGTTGACGTTCCAAAATAGACAAGACGTGCTTACCGAAAAAGAAAGTAGACAAGATGAATGAATGAGTGATGGTGTATGACATAGCTTTCAAAATACACTTACAATGTACCACATCCAATGACAATCATTATAGATGCAAAATTAATTGAAATTTCAAACTAATACTCCTCCCATAATTAGGGTTTATTAGGTTTTTAAAAAGTTACAAGTTTAAGTCCTGTAAATATATAAAAATTAAATTTGATCTTTGATGTTATACCACAATAAAAGAATCCTACATTGAAAAACTGCTATATTTGTTTTTTTTTGCGATAGTAAAATCACTTAAAAAAAAGTTATATAAAAACTAGAATGTACAATTTTTCTTGTCTAAAAGACTAAGCTTAAAATGGGAACACTTATAAAGCCTATTTGAATAGTTTAGCCCTAAGGTAATCTATACTTTTAAAAAAGTTAATTACATAAATGGTTAATATCAAATATTTATTAAAATAACTAAAATATAATTATGAATCATTTAAATATTTAACATGTATCAAAAAAGGGCTTGTAACCAAAAAACTATTCTCTCGAAAACCATTCACAGATTCATTATTGCGTAGTGAGTAGCTCGGATTTGTAGGTTTGTGGATTTTCAATCTGCAATGATATATATGTTCTGACTTTTAACATAAAATCAACATATGATTTTTAACAAAACTTTATACTTTTCAGTAAAAGATTACAGATTAACTAAAGTTATAGATTAATAAAAAAAGTTCAATGCTATAATCTTAACAGGATTAAAATACCACTCTCAATTTTTGATTCCTGAAGTCTCTTCTTATATGGCCCAAAGCTTGCCGATGCACCAAAAGTGTAAACTCTGAAATTCATAAAGAGGAACCTCGGTAGCAGAGACATAGACCCAATAATTCACAATGAAACGTTCATCTCAATGGTATCAGTACATCGTACATAATATATACACAGATGGGGCAGGGCTCTAATGGAAAACTTTGTCATTTTCATTGGTCCTGTACTTGTGAACTCTTTGGCTAGTCAATTATCTCCTTGTGATTGTGCAGATATACATCATGTGACTTGACATCAGTGTTGGGGAGATTGGAAAGAGTGCAGCAGGGCTCAAAACTGTCCTGCTCTTATATCTCTATCAAACCGATCTGCGTTAAGCGTCCCTGGAAGCTCTCTGAAGTCTTCATTGAAGATGGAATATGCACTGCAACGTTTGTTGTAAAGTAGAAAATATTTCAAAACTATCACAAAATAGTTTGCAACAAGTATATTTGGTACAACAATCATTTATAATTGGCCAAAAATACAAACATGGGTAGGCCAGAATTCCTCAACATATTACAGATAGACATATAACCATGAAAATTTTAAGCATATAAATGACGACAGAGATGGGACATAAAATATATCATTAGCTTTATTGTCTATATATTCCCTTTTGTCTTTCTATTTGAGAAAAACTAGTATTACTTCCATATTGTCGAAATGGATAAAACTAGAATACTAAACTCGGGACATCCTTCCCATGGATTGAGTAATCTGAAAAGGTTAACGTATGAAGCACGTACAAATATTACACATTATACTAGGAATTTTCCAAAGGAAAAAAATGAGGAAAAATCCAAAAAAGCACATGAAAAGAATTAAAGCTCTTGATGTACTATTACTTAGATATGCCGAATTTTTAATCCAATTTATTTTATTTTATTTACACTTCATTCTCAAACTTCTGCACTTCATTTTTTTTGCTTCTTTTGACAATAATGAAGTTCACACAAGCATACACGGGTCTTATTTGAATGATCAGATTTGACTTTCTGCTGGTACTACATTTTGAACAATATACTAGTAATGCACAGAAATAATGTCTGGTCATACCTGATGTCACCAACTTGGCGCTTTCCAAGGTTGAAGAGAATGAGACAAAAGCCAGTTGCAAGTATCTACACGAAAGTTGAAACATACAATAAAGACAAGTTTTATAGCATACAATGACCATAAAGTACCCTTATAAGACATCTTAATTTAATCTCTACAATGTCAAATCGAATTGGGTTCAGGGCATAATGGTGCATGGAAATTCTCAGCTTATCAGATGAAGATCTAACCATGAGATTATGACAAGAAAGGAGTGAAATTTGCCACAGAACTTTCACACAACATAAACTCATAATTGCTTTTCTCCCGAAAAACAAAAGACTCTTTTCTTTTCAAACTTCGTTCCGGGGGAATTCAGATTCAAAAGAAGTCACAAAAAAACTACACAGAAATTTGTGCACTGAATGTTATGGTCCAGCATCCCAAGTCCAAGCTATGCATAGGTAAGATATAGTGGAGTTGACCATAAAAAACAGATAGTAAGTGAACTAAAAGGCCAAAAACAGAAAGGAAGAAAGGAGACATACATACAAAGGTCCGAGATCCCATCTGTGGGCGACAGGAGCAAGGATAAACCACAAAGTTATGAGAAGCCACGCCTTCAGACTCAGAGTGAAAATTACCATCAAAACAATATCTGTGAATGGAGAATAAGCATTTTTAGAAGATTGTTATGTCAAAGGGAACTCTTATCATCATCATTGCCCACAAGAGATTGACACACATCTATAGTGATATGCCTGGAATAATGCATACACAATAACCCAGTTTAAATTGTCTGCAAGCAGGCAGATTATGGTGATACATACTGCATATGCTTAAAGGGCCACATGGTATAACTAGAAGATTTGGAAGTAGAATATTTGAATGATTTCATCAAGAAAAAATGTGAAATAATGATTTCAACATTATGGATTCAACAGTAAATGATTACATATTTCAACGATGAAAATAGTGATTTACTAAATACCATTTATGCTGCTTCTTACCTGGAAGCTTCAAGTTATCATGTAGAAAAGAGTACAACCTCTTCTTCCACCGACTTGATGAGTGAGGAAGCCGAAACTTCTGCAGAACAAGTAATCAAGATGACATTCAGTCAAATGAATACCAAATTGACATTATGGTCACCTTGTTAGACAACAATGAATTGATCTTACCAGATCATCATCATCATCATTGTCATATTCATCCTTCACTGGTGGCTTTGGTTTGACAGCAACAATCAGGCAATCTAGTAAATCAATAGGCAATTAATCACATATCTGTAAGATGTAGGAATATTTAACATTAAATGCATAAAAAAAATCGTAAAACGCAATAGTCCCAAAAAGAGAGAGAAGTCATCAATATAATCAACAAGTAATCAGGTATTATTATTTTATAATAGACCAAGTAATAGTTAGGGAGATAATGGTTTCAACTGATGGTTATACTGATGCAATCCTAGAAGCAAAAGTTGTTTTCGAAAGGTAAACTCGGAAAGAGTTTATTTGGATAAGTTTCTTCATAAACATTTCAAGGAGAGAAAAATAAGAAGGAAAAAATGAAACCAGTTTCTTTATAAGCTAAAGTTAACTCATGCACAGTAAAAAATAAGAATTTGGAGAAGTTATATGAGAGAATTTCTACAAATAAACTCACAAAAAAGCTAATTATAACTTGGGGAGAAGTTCATTTCATTTTTTCTCTCGTGAAAGTCTTTAAGGAGAAATTTGTCCAAAATCTATAAGAAAGTTGAAAGGATGAATGATGTGACCATAGTATAGACTACAGAAGGTCGCAACAGAGGCGGTTGCAACTTTAAGGTGGAAATCTCACTGAACATTCTTCTTTTTCTTTAAAGAAGGTAATATAGTGCATTTATCAAATAATCAAACTAGGACTAGAACTATACCTTCATCATTGAGTTGTACAGATAAATCATCTCCATTTTTCATGTCATACAAAGCACATCCACGCAGAATAAGACTCAAGTTCTCAATTGGTAAATTAACATTCCCAGCAACTAACCTCCTCAAATCACGCACCTATATGTGATTTAAAAGAAACAAAAGATCACCTATAGTTAACAAGATGGATCATCAAACAGTTTTCTAATTAAAAGACATGAAACCATGACCATTCTTCCCCAAAGAGAGGTAAGGCCAGAATCAACATAGCTTGATCATCTCGGCCCTCCCTTCCCAAACAACACCCTTTTCGGAAAAACACAACATTAACAAATAAAAGTAAAAATGTAGGCAGTTTAAGCTATGAAGGCACACTTGGCTTAGTCCACGATTCAATTGCAGCTAACCCTAGCCAAGTATCATTGTCAACCGAAATCTTGTCGTCTGCGAAAAGGGTATTAATTTTGATTCTTTTTTGGTTTTACCAACGCCCCAGAGAAGAGGGAAGAACAGCAGTGAATTCAAACGGTGTGAATTGGGATGTTGGAATTGAAAAAGAAAAACGCAGAAATTGGGAATTGAAGGGGAAAGAGGAAGTTAGAAGAGAAACCTTGATGGAAGAAGGAAGGAGGAGGCGAGAGGGGCGTGCAGGACCAATTGTTCTGAGGACGATTTCCACCTTCTTCTCCGAGTCCTGTTCCTCCATGCCCATCTCTGAATCAAACCACTACCATCATCAATACCAATTAAACAAAATATGCTTTTAAATCAAATTCAATTTAATTGCATTAAAACTAATTTAGACCCATTAAATCATTCTAAAAATGAGTCATAAATAAATTTTATTACACCATTCTTTAAGAGTAAACAGTCAATTTTGTGGTGACTTTAGCTTTTAGTTTATTGACATCTTAAAAAGCTTTAAAAGTGTAGCTTTTTTGTTTGTTTAATATTTGAATTAATCATAATGTCATTATTTTGATTTTCAAACATATGTTAATTTTAATATTGTTATTATTATGTTACATGTAATTAAGAATAAAAGTAATTGGGATCGAATAAAATTTTATTCAAAATAATTTAATCTATTTAAAATAATTAAAAGTTCTTGTACAATCTCATGGACTTATTTTTCAAGTATAACCTTCTTTTTTAAGTTTGATTTTACACAGTATTAACCTTTTAAACATCTATTTTGGTATTTAAGTTTTGAAATAGTATTAACCTGTCTCTTAATATGATAATAGGTCAACAAAAGAACTTTATATATTAATAAATTATAAAGTATAAAATTTAAAACAATTACTACACAGTACATGAAATAAAAGTAGAAATATATAAGTAAGTTTGGAAGAGTCAACTACAATTGGTTTACATGATATTAGCATCAATCACTATAACTTGTTTAAAGATTCATTGACTTTTTAAATAAGACATCAAGTTGTCCTTTAATAGGTTTATTAAATAATATTTTAAGCTGCTCAACACGATTAATATTTAAAAATAATAAAAATTGTAATTTTAGTAATTTATAAAATTTGATATTATAAAAATATAATTTATTTAGATAGATAAACATATTAAATTTCAAAAGATTTTAAATTATTCAATATTAACTTTATTAATTAAATAATTTTTTAAAAAAATCTTATAAAATGTATTTATCTTATGACCATTATAGATCATTATGAAACATTTTAAAGTATAATGTCTTTAGAATAATGCAACCATTAAAATATCATGTCTTCAATGTTACTCATACTCTTCAAGCTCTTCAACATTACCTAACAGGTCTAGGTTTACTGGATGTTAGTCAATTTATTTATAAAAATGATGTGTTGAACCTCTTTGATTCATTGATATTGATGTTTGTATAAAAATTACCTACAATAACTAACGTACTATAAATAATTGTGTATAATAATTGTGTGCGATAATATTAAAATGATCAATTCATTATATTTCATTTCCATGATGTTTGCATGGTGATTGATTGATAATGTTGATATGAGATTATGTGTTGAACCTTTTGTATATAAGTCTAGATTAGCGCGACAATCATAATTAATTTATATATTACTTTTACATAAAACACATATCTTTTGCAAAAGTTTATATTTGTCCTAAATTATCGATATAATCTTAATCTTATAATTCAACTACTACTCGACTTGCCATTCAAAGAGGAATATGCGGCCTTATACATATGCATTGTCGGAATTATTTTGACTATAGTGAATGATAAGTTTATTATTTAAAAGTATTCATAAGTTTATTATTTAAAAATAATTAGAACTAACTGAAAAAAAAAAACAAAAATCATAAAAAAATTAAGCATTGCAATTTCATAAATATGCTTTTATTTAAGTATGAATGAGAAGTTCTTTTACGAATAAAACTATACACATTTAGATTAAATGAGTTATTGAAAAATATTTTTCTGATTCTGAAAAAAAAAACATTTTCAAACAAACCCAGCTAACCAATTGGAAGCAAGAAGTTTCTTTCTACACCTCCAACAAATAAGTGAAATGTCAAATGCTCCATCTAAGTTCTTATTCTGGAAAGTTTTTTTAAACCCACTCCAAAAAAGTTATTCTAAAAGTTACATTCCAAAACATGATATATACATTTCATGAATTTCAAAGAAAGAATGTTCCTTAAAAGTTTTCAGAGAAAATAATCCAAAAATCTTAAAAAAAAGAAGGTAAAACAGTCTTTTTGAAAGGTGCAGAAAGAGTTTTGATAGATTACATTAAGAAACACCTTTGGAAGCATTAAAGGGCATTCATTGCTCGTTGAACTGTAAAAATAATATATTTTTGCCGTGATTATATAGTTTTAAATAATTCAGCTACCATCATCTTTAGATTAATTGTATAAAATACATAAAATTATATAATTAGTTTATATTTAACTTGTAAAAAATTATTTCATCTTTTATTTATTTTTCTTTCTTGGAATTATTATAAAAATTGTCTATCCTGAACCAATGCATATGATTTCGTCACAATACAAATAATAGTTTCTTTATCTTGATTACATTCATGCTCCCAATAATCCAACGTTTTCTATCTATTTTCACAATGATTAATTATTTGCATTATGTGTGTGATTCACTGAAACAAGCAAAGAAGTAGTCACGAAGTAGACTATTCTTCTGCCACCCATGCAAACACCAAGTACAAGTATGCAGACAATACTGCATTGGAGTCAATATTGGTGTTCCACAAAGCAGTTTGTTTCCTATGAAAATCATGATGTCATTAATCTATTTTTCTTGCATAACTACAGCAGAATCACCATTTCCTATGGGTGTGACATTGTAAATTTTTTTAAAGCTTCTTTCCTTGAAAAGGACGATGACAAATTCCATAACTGTATACAAGTGGTCAAAACAGTATTATTTAACATATGAAAATGTTTTACACTTACAATCTCACATGAAGTAATGTAGTACTGAGACAACACACTTGTCACAGTTAAAACAACAAACGACCAGAGCAAGTGGCCGGTTACAATATTTACATAGGGTTGCATTACGGTTGAGACAATATATAATCAGTTCATTCACAACATTGACAGACAGAAAATTCAACAAAACAGATAATCCATGAGTTACACACAGAACTAGTTTATCATCAAAACTGATCAGATTTTGACATCAGGAGATTCAGCATAAGAGATCGAAATCAGTTCAGACCTAAATTTGTCATCTTTATCACGGATTGGTATTGCAACCCCATCTGACTTCTTGCTCTCAGACAAGTTTGAATCCAGAGTCTTTTCAGGCAGAGAGTTGGAGATAGCAATAAGAGACTCGCGTGCCACCTCTTTGGACTCCTTGGTCGATGATCTGTTATCCATATAACTATATGACTTTAATTTTTTCCTACAATTCAAAACCAAAATTCTCAGAGATCATCCAATCCGAGGGATAAGATATTTAAAATTTATGATGTGATATCAGATATTTTAAATCTCTGTTTTGAGAGCAGGTGATCCTTGACTGGGCTGGTCAGACATGCTGACCGAATTTTGGTCAAACTTGATCAACCCATTCAACCTGGTAGATTTATTTGACCTCAAACTAACCACCAGATCAGGCGTACTGTCCGAATTTTTCTACCATGTTAAAATACGAAGACCTATTAGCTTGTGGTTAACTTCATCCACCCCATTACTGCTACCATGCATGAATATGTCTTAAATAGGTCTATAGGTGTCTTCAAAGAGTAAAGAGGATTCATAAGCGTAGCAAATTAAAACATCTATGTTATTAATTATAAGGATGGGCCAATGAGAGAACTGAAGCTGTCAAACAAGATCAGCAGCACCACAAGCACGCCCAAAGGTTTGAGGTCACTTGGTGATCTCATGATAAAATTAACAAAAACTTCCAAAATACCAGAAAATGTTGAATTGCTTATAGTTTACTTCCATACCTGTCTTTAAATATTTCCAAAAGAATCAAAATCCACAAGATGTACAGGAAAAATTAGGAGAGAAACATCTTTTGCAAGTCCAGTATTCCAAAAGTATCCGTAATGAGTCCACTAGTATGAGTAACCAGTTAACCTCTTCAACTAATGGACATGATATCAGCCAAATTTATTTTTCTAATCTAACCTAGTGAATTCTGACATTCGACCTAACACAAAAATGCATGTATCCTACTTAGTTCAATATCTAAAATCAAACATGGATTAGTATAAAATATCCCCTTTCTTCTATTACTCAACTTTTGGAAATTGCATAACACTGTTTGAGAAAATATGAAATTAAAATCTAATCCAATCATTTAGATTTGAATCGACAAAAATATAAACTATTTTTCTTAAGATATGAACTTAGATTTAAATGAATGTAATTATTTAAAACAGATTTTAAAAAATTCAAATACACACCCCTACACACAGTAACATATGCATCTTCGAAATCAATTTAACATTTCTTAAATTTAACCCACTACACAGCTCCACTAACATTTTGCCTCCGCTATTTCCTTAGTTAGGTCTTTTCACTTTTTGCCTAGTCTCAGTTCATGGAATAAAGATAAATCTCCTTTGCACTACTATTTCTTCAATCAGTTTTTTTTTTTCACTTTTAATCTAGTCTCAATCCATGGCAACAAAATGAATCTACTTTTTACTCAAGCATATGTTTTTCTCTATTTAGGGGTATCATTTGTTGCCGGTATCAATTTTCTTTCAGTGCTCCAAAGTCCATCTAAAATAACATCAAGTTTTACTACCCAAAAAGAGAAACAGGAAAAGGAGAATGAAAGAAAATTATCTGTCAACTACAACTATATCCAACAGATCTCAACTTCTTCAAATTCGCACTAGCAAGAACTGATTCCAACACGCATCGTAATACTTTAATATTTAGAATTATTACAAGATTCTTATGGTACCCCTACCACTGATCATTAGTGAATAGTGATCAATATTTAGTCATGTATCCCATTCAACTAAAATAAAATTATTACTTTATATGTTAATAGTTTAAGTAAATATACACATGGAAAAGTATTATCCACAGCTTATTATGAAAGGCACACCAAATACAAAAGGAGAAAGAAACCTCCTAAAATTACCCATTTTAGCTTTCAGAGGCACATTATTTTTCAAATTTACTTGAAACCGTTGATATAAACTATCTTAAACCCAAAAAAAAACCCTTCGGCTGTGAATTTCTTCCACTAAGCATTACATAGCGGTTATTTTCTTTATAGAACAAAAGAGAAGAACATGAACAATAAATGTTTTTTTACTTTACATATACCTAGCACCACGTATCCACAGCATGAAATTAAAGTTATCATCAAATGTTAAACCCAATAACTAATTTATCTCAAAAACACCAAATTCAAATTACAATTAACATAGCAAATCTCCAAATAATCAAACTCGTAAGTTACTTTAAAAATTGTCACAAACAATTTTTAGTTCATAAACTGAATCATCGCGAAATAATCAAAATATATTACTTAGAAATTGTCAAGAAAAATCGTCAAAAACCTTTTTCAAGATTGAATCATCACCATGAAACCCAGTCAACCTGACCGGGTGCAGTGGATTTCTGCAGCAGGTCATGAAGCCCCAAAAATCAAGGAAAGAAATCAACAATAAATGATAATTTAGCATTCATGCAAACTTTATTTCCAATCCGTTCATTATGAATCAACATAAGAGTTCTGTTGGTGTGTTTAATAATCCCCAATCGGAGAGAAAACACGAAGAGAAAAACAGGGAGCAAAACATCTATGAAAATGAGCTGAATCTATGTATGAGCAACAAGAGAAGAATCCATCTATGAGAAGAATTTAGATAAGGAAAACACGAAGTTTTATGGGGTCTTAACGGAAAGAAGGGTGGAACACGGTGGTATTCGTACCTTGTAAGTTAATGAGAAAAAGGAAGAAACTTGAGAGTAGATGTAGGACCCTTTGATTTCCAACAAGACGAAACTACGACTTTGTAAAAATGAATCACACGGGAGCTATTAAGATTCGGCATTTGCAATTTAAGGGACAAAATCACGCGCATTTCGGCCTTTGTCAGAATCCTGCATGTTCCAATTTTCCCCCAAAATCTAATATATATTAATAACCTAACCAGTAACAAATCCATTATCTTAAACCAAAATTGTTTTATTTTTTTTTACATATTTTTATTGTAAATAAGTTATTTCACTAATTTAAAAAACTCTATATAAATTTTATTTGATAATAAAAATTCCTTATTTATATTTATCCATATGATTCTAGAGTATAGGATAAAATAATATTAAAATATCTATTTATTTTCTAGATTTAGAGTACCTATTTTGTTTTCAAAATTTAAAATTACTTTCTTAATCATGTAAATTTAAAATAATTGCTCATAAAATAATCTATCTAAAATCCAGGATGGAGAAAGGATACACATATACCTATCCCAACTTATCTCATCATATCTCCAATTCTTATTATAGTAATGTCCTCATAGCATAATAATTGTTGTTTCATATTTTAACAATAATAATATACCACTTTTTAAAATTAGTTTTATTTAAACAATTTCATTTGTTATAAAATATACACTTTTCTTCTAATAAGATTTTATAATAATTTTTTTCATTTAATTTTAATTTTATTTTAATTTTAGTTATATTTTAATTAAATTATTTTACAAAATTAGAAACGCTGATAAGTATTAAATAATTGAAAAATACTAAATATCTGACTCATAATTCGTAGGGAGGGGGTAGTTATCAAATATTTTTTTAATATTTAATCATATTTTATTTTTAACACGTAGGAACTTTAGTCATTTTCTAGACGTAACAATTTACAAACACAAACAATTCCATCACGTTACTAAAATCACTTATAAGAATTTCACTAATTTCTTTAAAATGTTTCATTCTTCTTTTGGCCTCATTCTCTCTCGAAGCCTCCTTACATGCAAGATATTTGGGTTCCATCAAAAGTGGAACAATAGAAAGTTTAATAAAAATTTAATTATTTTAAATAATTGTAATTATAATTACATAATAATATATTTTTATTTTTAGAAATACAAATTTTCTCTACATATATCTTTTAATACCATTTAATTTATTAACTAGTTATGAATAATAATATATATTTTTTAGAAATACAAACTTCATCCACATACATCTTTTAATATCATTTATTAGCTAGTTATGAATCCAGTTTTTTTATCATTTATTTTATACCATATATAAATAATTTAAATTAACATTATATATTTTCTTTTTCCTAGAAATAAAAAAAATTGTTTTAAAAAATAAATTAAAAGTTTAAAATTAGACTAAAACTTTATTTTTAATAACAAAATATTAGTTTCTTTAAAAAAAATCAAAACTTTTTTCTAATTTAGTAAAGTTTTTTTTTAAGTAAACTCTTTTTTAACTCATATTTTCTTTTAACCTTTTAGGCTCTCTTAAAAAAAGTATTTTTTAAGTACTAATTTTATTATTATTCAATTTTGTTGTTTCTCTAAAAATATTTTCTCTACAGCCACATGGGTTTTAGGTTATATGGATAGTTTGTTAGGTTTTTGCCTAAATACCCAACTCTATCAATAAATTAACTTCTCAACTTGAAACTTATAAATTGAAAGTTATAAACTAGTTTATCAAATAAAAACTAATTTATCAGTTAAAAGCTAAATCATTACCTAACAATTAGCTAATAAACTAGTTTTGACAAAGAAATTCTATATAAGTATGTTTCACAAAACCAATAAATTAACTACTAACTTATTTACCTAACATATAAATTAGTTTGACCAATACAAAAATATTTAGTAAGCCTCTCAAAGTATATTTCTTCATGAGTTTTTAGCTTATAAGCTATAAGCTACTTCGACTAGAAGCTTATTTAATTTTTATATTTTTATATTTTTTTTATTATCTTTAACTTATTTTTGCCTACTAATATCTATTTTAATTTTATGGAGACAATTAATTACTAAACTACTTTTAAAATTTGTTGAACTTTTTTATGCAGTTTAAATTAAAAAGGATTTACTTATTGTTATCATCTGTGTAGAAATTATATAAACATTTATAAGAAAGGTACAATGAAAGTTAAATTGAACGTGTAGAAGTAAACAACTTAACAGAAACGTGGCATTTTGATCCTTGTACCAGAGTGGGCCCTTTGGATCAATTATTTTTTTTCTTAGTTCCTTAAAAATGAATCTGGAAGGTTTTACATTTTATATTCCTCAATAGAATATTCTGAAATAGGTATTAAACCTTGTTAAAAATATTTAATTTTTATAGTTACAAAAGGAGCATTCCAAAATAGGTTTTGCATTATTTTAAAAGGTTATTCTGTATCCATAAATTTTATAAAATAAATAATTCAAAACAGATAAATAATAATTTTAAATTATTTATTCTGGAATTTACTCCGGATTCTTCATTTCTGAATATTTTTATTTTTATTTTCAAAATTGTATGAAAGAATTTTAAATAATATTTTTTTTAAATAATATTTTTTATGTTATGAATCACTATGCAACTTGATATCTCAAAACATTTCAAATAACAACAATCATTTGACATCGCATGAAAAAAAATATTATTAAAATAAAAATATGGAGAACTAGACCAAAACCTATATATTAAGACTATATCTATTTATAAAAAATTCTAAAAACAATATTAAAGTGTTCGTCATTCTATTATTAGAAGTGCACAAAGTAATTATTAGGGCAAAAAAAAATTTCTTCGTCACCTTTATCCCGGTTTGTATTACTTGATGTAGTGTGTAAGTGGATTGACATGCTACTGAGCTTTGTCTTTGTATATTGACATATTCGATTAGTTCTGTGTAACATCTCTAGTTACATTACCTAAAAAGCTATATAGATAATTATATATACATATCATTATCATTATTATTAAATATTATTAGAAAATTATATCTTTTTTAGAGATTTATATATATATATATATATATATATATATATATATAAAATAAAATAAAACATCTAAAAAAAAGGAAGACTTCATCTTTTCATAGTTCTACCACCAACAATATCATGTAACACATTATATATTTAAAAAAATAAAGCACAAACAAGAAAATATGGTTAGTTAGATATTTTTAAAACTTTCAATATAATTTTAAATTTAAATAATACAATCAGAAACATATGAATCATCACACTTCATTTATTTCAGTGTATTAAACAGCCAAGTACCTACAAATAACTTATGTTCCATACCATTCATGCCAGAGATCCACTCACATAATTCATTACCACTCATGCCATAAATCCACTGATATCATACATAGATACTTCACTATGCTACCGAAAGAACCATGCATTGAATTTAGACTCAAAGATTTGTACTTTCCATGCTACCTTCAATGTGCTATCTTCCTAAACCCTAAACCCTAAACCCTAAACTCATATGACAAGGTAAATTTGTATGATCTTCCTTGTCAATTATTTTTAAAATCGCAGGTTCAATCATATGAATCTCCTTCAACTCTCACCACCTAATAATCTTCATCTATATGATTCTAATATACCAATAGAGTTAAGATATCTCCTTTTATTAACAAATCCCTGATTCAATGCGCATCCTAACAATTTGTTGTTAATATTGTATTCGTTAATTAGCCCAATATTGATAAAAGATTGGTAAAAACACAAGTAAAAAGTTTGAGGTCCCATTGGGCCAAACACATGTCTAGTGTAAAATAATGAATGTATAAACTAAGCAAAATGACTCGGTGAGAAAGGACATTTAGGTTGAAAATTTAGATTTTTTAATTTTTAGAATCTGTTTAAGCAAAATTAAAATCTGATAAAAAAATTGAATAAAATATGGATCAAAATAAAAATTAAATTGAAATAAATGGATTTTGAATGAATTCGATTAGTATAAAAATGGAACACTTTTGGCTTATTGGATCTTTTGCCCACCCCTACACAAGAAATCTTTAATTGTTGATGAAAAAAAGTCACACAAATCTATTACTTTTAGGTGTAATCAATATATGAGTTGTGCACCATAGTTGATTATGGAAATTATAGTACTCAATTATATGAGTCTTATATGGACTTGGTGCACTTCTTTATTGTGTTTCGGTGTGGAGTATTAGGCATTGTGAATGAGTTTGTCTATTCATTATATTATATAATAAAATAATAAATCATAAATAATAATAATAATAATAAAATTATAAAATAATAATAGTAACAGTAAGAAAATCATTAATAATAATATCATTATTAACAATAAAATTAGTTTTCAACTATATGTTGTGTGTTTAAACTTTACATTAACTTTAAACATTTATTAAACCTTTATTAATCGTGCAGATACAATACACACCATTTGTTAGATATGGAAGCAACGCTCAAAGGGATTCCAGGCTAAATACTTTTGGAACCCTTCAGATACCATAAAAAAAATATCAAAAGAGGGTGTGGAAATTAAGCAAGAGTTGCAGAAGTTATGCAACAATCCTGTTTCGTTTCAGATATAGGGAAACGGCTTTGTGAACTCGAAAAACAAATGAAAGTTGAACGATTTTCTCTACTGTTGTATCCTAGAAAACTTACGGAATACATTGTAGATAAGTTTTTACGGACAATGATCATTCACGTCTTAAAAAAATTCGTGTTTTAAAATCTTTATTTACTACAGATACATCTAGGACTGCTATATCAAGAGCTGGTACATGTAGAGAACCCAAAACCTATTGCTTCTCTTGTAAAGGCGAAGTTGTAACAAGGACGATGCAGAAAAATGCATAACAGGAACATACTGTCATTACTGATTCCCATGCACTTGTTCTTGAGCTATGGGTTGCTACCTCTAGTTCCCGTACAAACTAAATCGTCTTCAGGTTGTGGAAAACACTAAATTGTGAGCACTTAAAGGTGATCATGGGAGCAAGATTACTCCTGCTTAATGACGAGCAAGTGGTGACATATATGGACGAGTCAAGAGTATTGATAAGTTCGATACTGAGCCGTGAAGGAGAAAAAGGCAATGGAAGATTGTTCAAAAGAAAGAGGAAAGGATTTGAAGCCAAGGGGGTGAGGGGCAACATTGATAGACTGTCCAACCACTAAGGTTCGGAGTAAAGTTCACACAAACCAAAAAAAGAATTTACAAAATCTTCAATTTTTAATGTTGTTTGAAACCCCTTTTTTCTACTTAAAAAAATAGCCTACTAAACCTTATAAGTTTGAAAATCATTTATAGTTAATATATAAAAAATCAATTTTAATGATATTTAAAAAATCCACTTAAAAACTGAATTCCTCCCTCAAAACTCCCCATCCAAACACATTGTTATTTTCATATGGAGAAAATTAATTCTACAGAATTCATATGTATGGGAAAATCTATACTGTAACATTCCTCGAGAACATCTTATGCCAGAGTTCTTTTGCTTGCCCCTTAAACTAGCATCCTACATGTTCCTATTCTAGCAAGTACAAATTATGGCAAAATAGCATATTTTTTATGCCACTCTGCTAGTTTAGTGAGCAAACTGCAAATAAGAAAATTAACCACGCCAGCTGTTAGACCTCTTTGCTTCAAAGGCAGCCCCATCATTGAGCATGTCATGTGCATCAGTTTCCATTCCTAGCTTTGAGAGAGCCAAAGCCTGCAGGTAGAATGCAGTTGGCCAATCAGGTATGCATACCTGTGCCTGCATGGCATCTCTTAATGCAAGTTCTGCTTGATCATTCATCAAGTAGGAGAACGCTCTCCTTGCAAACACAGTAGCAGAAGGAACAGACATCATAACCACCAACTGTTTTAATGCAAACAAATAAAGGACATTCAGAATAGGAACGTGTAGAGGCACCGCCAAAAACCTGTAAAAGATTGTGCAACAGTGAATCTACCTTAGAATAATACTCAATAGCATTTTTGAAATCCTTGTCCCTGAATGCAATATCCCCAAACTTTTTAGTGTTCAAGATATCTTGCACTTGTTGTGTCCATTCTTGGAATGAAAGCTGCAATCACATCTTTAGTTAATAGACAAAAGCAAGTACCAAAAACATTTGGCGGAAAAACTAGAGATTAACAAGTGAGATTTGCAATCTTAGTCTTTCCATGTAAAACGAACAGCTTTGTGCTGCAGAGACAGCACCTTATCCATTAATGCAATGCAACTAGAGTGCAGCCCATTCATGTCAGTAACTAATGGCGTGTTTATTTTATGTGTTTCTCAGATTCCAAGGCAATAAGCCAATAAGAATGTGGTGTACGGGCAATAAGCCAACCCAAACAGAAGAACAAGTTAAACGTGAATGATTTTTCTTTTTTCTTGTAATGATGTCGAGCAAACCCTCTCCAGCAGGAAAGTGGACAATGAACCCAAATTTGAATGAATTAGATAACATGAATATTAACCATGCTAACAGGTATACAGGTTTCTCTATAGTATCTACCTAAACCTGACTTTCAGGCCAATATGTGATTTTTGACATACCTCATTTTCTGCACCTTCTTCATCTTTATAACCTGTTTTTAACAATATATCATGCACAGCAGTAAGATCCATCCTTGCACAAGCCTTTCCAAGGGGAGAAAGCATGGTTGGTAGCACTGCTGTGTTTTTAGTTAGGCCCATCAACACATGAGATGCTACCTGTGAAAAGGGGGAGGGGGATTCAACATGATGAACAAATACTTTACAAGAAAGAGAAGGGAAACCTGACAAATGAAGTTGAACACAATTGGAATGGAGATAAAAGGACAACAAGTGAAAGCTGAAGTTCAACATTGAAAGCTAAAACGAAAACTGAAAACCTCTTTCTGCTTCTGAAGAGGTGTAACGGAAGTAAGAAGAAACTTAATTTCAGGTCGTTCTCTGGCCTCAAACTGAAGACATTTTGAAGCAAGCTCAACCAACTTTGTAGCATCATCGTTCGCATATTGCCCTTCTAGGGAAGAGTCCATCAACAACAAAACATTCTTCCCTCTAATCAGGTCCAAAGCCTAAAGAACAAAATCATTCCTATTAAAAAATTTCACACCCTTGCTTTTCATACACTATTCAACTTCAAATGATTTAACTACACAGCAAAAATTGGCATTTATGTACCAAGTCAAAACATCAAAGGATTTCAAATACTAATTATACAAATCATTCATTACTAATTCTATGTAAACATAAACTCAACAACCAGAAAGCAATCTTAAAATCCAGCACCATGTAGAGAGATAATAACTCTTTACCAACATATGCTCCACGCATATTTTCCCAATCCAGTATGTCATAACCAGGCAATACTCACATGAATTGATAGATTATATGATTAACATATCAAACATTAGCATATCTAAAAAAAGCAGGATAAAGAACATTCTTAAACGAATGCAGAGAGTTCAAATTGAAACATACATGGCTAGGGGGAATATGCTTGCCACTTAAAAGATCCAGAAGAACAGTTCCATAACTGTAGATCACACTCTCCGGGATTATCCTGCCTGCAGGTGTTATTGGAGTACCATATTGTCATTAATATTATTTACCAGCAATACTTCTGATAACACAGTTCTGAAGCAATCAATTAATCCAACAAACATTTTTATTCTTTTTAGACTCTAAAGACCACATTGACAAAATAAAAAATTTGCTCTATAATTCATCGTGTATGTATATAATAAGCCCATGCCATCAAATGTGTATAGTTTGTGTCCATCCTTGTTCAGAATTCAATAAGAAACAAAAGTAAAACTACGTTCAACCATCATCAGTTATCCAGAAAAATACATGTCATCAAATATGTACCTGTTCGCAAAAATTCAGGTGGAGTGTAAGCTAAATTAGTACTGTAGCTTTTCCCGTCTCGACTATTTTTCATAAGCCCAAAACTCGACAAGCGGGGATCACCATCCTGACAGAAGTGAATAAATTAGTAACAAATTTCAATAACTAATTTAGACATGTACTAACGAACAAATGAAGTTCGTGGCATTTAGTATTCTTTGTGTGCAAGCATATGAATATAATGGCAACTAGGCATCACCCTATGATGTGGAGAAGACAACAATGAAGTATCAAAGTCACACAACAAGCATATGGGATACATATACCAAAACAGGAAACTGCAGCAAACAGAAAATATTCCACAACACTTAAAATATGGTGACAACGTCTACAAAACAATGAGTTCATGGCGATAGGTTCATAATCACACCTCATCAAAAAGAATCCTATATGCATTCAGATCATGATATATTTTCCGGTTTTCCATGCTGCAATGATCTAGTGCCTGCGCAACATGGTACGCAACTCTTACACGCATTTCCCATGGTAATGGTTGCTTGTCCCCTGACAGAATCACAGAATTCATCAACAAAAAATTAAATAAACTAATAATCAAACTACCGTTGTCAAGTGAAACAGATATTATGAAGAACAATATTAAGAAATAAGGCAATAAAAAATATGTTACCCTTCGTACAAAGATAAAGGAATTAACATTGGATTTGTCTAGAAAGCTTGAAATTCGTCATAAATTTTTTGTTAAGATTCTGCTACGATTTGCAATGTATGCAGTTATTTAGTGACAATAGTGGAGAAGAATACCAGAACTAAAAAGGATTATTTTTCAAGCTAATTCTACTTTCGGGGTGAAGTTCTTTGCTTCTTGATGGTGTTCAGCCAATGTAGCAATGTCCCTTTCAGAGGGATTTCTTAGTTGGATATGCAGAGATGTTGGTTACATCTGCTTAACTAATCAAATGAAAATTAATTCCACATGCCAAAAATTTCTTTGGTATGTAACTACTGAATCAGATAAGATCAAAGCTACCAAAGTGCAGGTATAAAAAAAATGACTTGGCCAGTTGAGTTATGCTTGGTTTGGGTGAATATGCAAGGTGGAAGTTACAAAATCTAGATTTTATTGTGTTAAAATGCACCTTTCTGCAATCTAATTTTCCAAGTGTTCATTTCACTCCAACAAAACAACATAGCCTTAAAAGCATGAGAATTGTATAACTTAATGTTGGCCAACAGCTAAATAAATGTATCATTTCTGTCTCAGTAAAAGCATATTAGCACTTAGAATATGCTGTTCACGGCTCCAGCAAAGTAACACAAATGTGGTAAAAATTTAATACAGGCAGCCCTGTCTTCCAAGAAATGAAAGCAAGGACTCCCTACCAGATCTAAAGACAGTTAGTCAACAAGGAGAATGACAAGAGAGGGAAAAAGTACTATAGTTAATAAAGAGCTTTAATGACTGCTAACAAAGTTGAATGTAAAGATAAAAGAGAAGTACAATGAAAGAGATGTTTGGACAAAGTATCATTTGGCATGTACTCAGCTACCAAGAGCCTTTCATCTCCTTCAGCACAACAACCAATTAGATTCACCAGTCTCTTGTGCCTCACTTTCCCAACTCCAGCTGCCTCTGCCTGACCAATCAAAACCATTAAAAAAAGCTTGCATTGCCAGATTAAATATCATGGGGGAAAATGTTTAAAATTTAGAGAATCTAAAATTTTATCTCCCAGTCAAACCCCATAAACGCACAAGAGAATCCACAAAAATTAACAGTGCGTTTTAAAAAAACAACTAAATATTGTCCTTTCTCACTCAATCGGCAACCATACCGAGGGCTAATAAAAGTTGTCCATTCCACTCACCATGAACTGTTGAGCATCAGGCCAAGACAGTTTTGAGAACCGTTTCACAGCAACTAACCGATTGTTCTCAAGCTTCCCTCTGTAGACCACATTGGGGGCTTTCTCCCCACTCTCGGAAACAATGTAATCTGTGTTGAACTCATTTGTCGCCCTTCGAAGTTCACTCAGACCGTACTCTTTGAATGCTGGAACCTGAACCTCTTGATCAACATCATCCCCACCATTCCCTTCAAAATCAAAACAAAATAAAACAAACTAAAAACCCAAACTTTCTCAAACCAACACAAAAAAAAAACAAGAACCATCCCCATTGAGCTTCAAAACTCATCAATGCAAGATTTTGACAAACCCCACAACAGCAAAAAGAGTAAACAAACATTTCCAGACAATAAAAACCAAAAGGGTGTAAAAATCCCAAAAGCAAAACGAAGAGAGAAAAGGTGAAAAGAACTAAGGGGGGACCTGGATCGGGTTTCTTTGCGTCTGGCAAGGCAGTGGGGGGGTCTTCAGGAGAGTGAAGATGAGCGGTTTTGGAGTGGAGACAACCCATGATTATGATTGTGAAATGATTAACTAATGTTGCAATGGAATAATAAGTGGGGTGTCAACATAGAAAAAAGGTTGTAAAAAGATTACAACAACTCTAGATTGACATAGGGGGCATGATGAATATAGGTTAGCAGAAGCAGAAAGAGTGACGGTTCTATGGTATGGGTTTGATATGATAAGCGGAAAATGCAGCAAGTGACTGAGTCACTGCTACTCTTTGTTGCTGCAGCGGCGGAAACACAGCAAAGAGAGAGAAAGAAAGAAAGAGATGAAAAGGCCAAAACCCAAAAGGTAAGTAAGTAAAATTAATCAGTATGAAAAAGAAGAGAGAGGGGAGAAAGGATGAAAAAGGAACAGGGAAGGTCACATGACAGTGTCTATGATGCAGCACGTGCTGTCCCAGGTGGGACTGAGAAGTAGTAAGAAGTAAGAAGTGAGAACCATTTTCCAATGGAAAAACTTCATAAATTATTATTATTATTTTACTTTTGCATTACAGAGTTAGAAAATTACAATTTACAATGTGAGATGTTAACGTAAGAGAGATGTTTTTGTGTGGAACCAGTTTGTTTGTTGTTGGTTCTTCTCCTCCATGTTTTAAGGGTAATGTTGCTATCAAAAGTGAATCACCTTTGTTTTCATTCATGTGTTTTCAACTTCAACAAACAATAATGATCAAAAGCAGTTTCAACTTATAAAGTTGTTACTTTCCCTCTTCATCCTCTGCAAACTTTATTTACCTATTCAGAATGTTCCAGTAATTTCAATCCACCAACTCTTCAAATCAACATTGTCCAAGTACTTTCACCATTGTCATTTGGGAGAGAAGTTACTGTTTTCTTAAAATCCACTTATTACCAATTTTATTTTTCTTTTAATACAAAACTAAATCACTTTGACTATAATTCTTACTCCCACTCATGTTTTTACCTATGGGCTAAAGAATTAAAAATGCAAATATTTAATACTAACTAATATGTTTATATTATTTTTAATTAATATTTCCAAGCTATGAATTTATCCAGAAGTGGCTTTATTAACATTTCCCTTGGAATAAATGCACTTGACATCATATGATTGACTCATGTGTCATTCTTCCCTTCTTTATTTAAAGTTGCTGTTTCCTGCAAAAATTTAGACACAAAATAAAAGTACAGATAAGATAAATTTAACAAAAGGAAAGTACATATCAAACTAAAAAAAATTGAAACCCATAATAAAATTCAAAACCATCAATACCTAAAAATTCCCACACAAAAAAATTATTTTAGGAACTACAAAATTAAATTTACTTGACATTGTAATATTCACATTTTGATGCTTAGTTTGAGCATGAAACAAAGTTTAAAATGTGACATGTGATCCTTTTAATGTTTGATAGATGTAATTTTTAAAATAAGTATTATAAAAACTAGCAAACTTAATCATATGGTATTATTTAGCAGAGTTTAATAACAATGTACTTTCAAAATAAAAGCTCTTATTCTATTATATTAATAATGAGATAATGCAAGCGAAAAAGTATAAATGCTTTAATAATAGTGACATGATATGAGAAAAAATAATTTCTGAATTGTCCCTACTTAATTATATAGTAATCATGATGATAAAATAAGAAAAGTAATATCTCACATAAAAAAAAGTACTCCTTTTATAATATTTGTTAAATCTTAAATTTTATATAAATTATTATCTCCCAAGAAGTAATTGAAGATACAGTGTGATTCTACTCTAAAACAACATTTTTTTCCTTCTAAAATACATTAATTATTTTAAGTACGTTAAAAAAACATTTTATCCGTATTATACAATTCATTCTTAAAAATTATACAAGAAAAGGTGTTCCTTATGTTATTTTATTTTTATTTTTTGTTCATGACTTTTCATTCACGATTACAAAAACAATAATATATTTTATAATATCGTGAATTAAGAGTGTAAATGGCGTTTCTTAATCTCCATACTTTAAACAAAATACAAAAATAAAACTAAAATAATATTTCTGTAATTTTCTATAAAAATAGTATAAAATAAAAATAATTAAATATATTTTAAATTTCATAAATAATAACGTATATGTTTAAAACATATTTTAATATATTTTTTTTTTCATTTTATTATTATTATTTTAATAAAAATTGACAAAAATAATCACAAAATTATAATTTAATAGTTAAATGGAAAAACTTTATTTTTTTTATATAAAATTAGTGAAAAGGTAACATTTAGTCAATATTATATAGTAAAATTTATTTTTTCTATATTTAAAATATAAAAATAATAATTTTTAGTATTTTATTCTTCTAAGCTTATCTGATTCAAAATTAATAAAAAATGTAGTATTTTTTCAGAATGGATGACTTTAGAAAACGGTTTATTATGAAAGATGACTAGTGTTTCTTACATAAGATAAAATAATGTACTAATGTTGGATCTAAATTAAAAACTTAATTAAAACTATTTACATCTCTATCATTTGGTTGAAGTATCTTTATTTCTTATTTCTAATAAAAATAATATTATATATATATTTATTTCTTAGTCTCTTTCAACTCGATCTTCATGTAATTATTAATTGCTATAATATTAAAAGAAAAATGGCAGGTTAATCATCTATTATTTCATAAATGATAATATTAGTCATACATGGTTAGTTTTTTATTATATTTTTTAATCAACATAGTAGATTTTAATATAATAAATAATATTGTGTTCTCTTTCCTCTTATAATAAACTCGTTTCTCACTCTATATATTAAATATATTTAATTTAATCTAATGACAAACTTTTATAATCTATTAAGGTATATAAAATAATATATATATATATATATAATATATATATATATAATATATATATATATATAATATGAGATTTTTAAACCAGACATAAATTTTAATATAATGGTTAATATTACATTCTCTCAACAACAAATTATATTTTAATTTATCCACTCTCTTTTCTAATGTGTTTAATATATATGATTTGTTAAGTTATATAAAATAAAAACATATGCATTTATATTTTATAAATAGTATTCTATAAAAAAATTAGTTAATCCGATAATTTGAAAATTGCTATTCATACTATATTTAAAATTTTATATGTAATTATTTTATATTTAAAAAAACAATAAATATATTACTTAAATGAATTATACAACATAAAGTACTATATTTTTACTTCTAACGTTAAAATGGTTAAAAAAAGAAAGTTAAAATATTAATAAAAATTAAAAAAATAAAATTTTTAGAGGAATTAGAACTGAAAGAAATAAAATTCACCAATACTTAAAATATATTTAGGACAATTAAAAGATAAGAAGTTTTAATTTATAAAAATGATTTAAGACTATATATTTTTATAATTTTTTTGTAATAATGTTATAGTACCCTGTTTCTAATTGTGATAAAAAAAGGACACGAAAATAAATTATACCGTTAAATATTTATAGGGAAGATTGCAATGCCTTGAACCATATGTATCTTCTCGTGGGCTTTTTAACTACCCCGCTCTTGGGCTCAGAAAGTTTATTTTCAGGCAAATTATTCCTACACCTCCTCTGTATTTTTTTCATGACATATTTTGAAAAATACAAAAATTATCTTTAGTGATTAGTTTTGAAAAAAATATATTTTCGATACAATTCATTTCTGAAAATTTATATTTTGGGTACAATTTAAAATATAAAATTTACATTTCAGGTCATACAATCTTAAATATAAAAAAATTATAAATAATAATTTTTGAATTTTGTAATTTAAAAAGTTTTCATATTGTACATTCAAGTTAAAAAATATAAATAAAATATGAAAATAATTTTGGTATATTCAAAAGTAGGGAGTGCAGGAAGAAAATATGAAGGTACAGGAAGAATTTTACTCATTTTCATAGGTGTTCATTTTGATTTGGAGGACCAAAATTTACTTGGGTTGTTAGCTAATTTAAAATTTGAAAGTATTCTACACACACACTCTACTAGGATATAAATCAATACCCAATATATGGATACAATCAATGAGTCATTATTATATAATATGTTAATATATTATCTATTTAAAATTTGAAAGAATGCTAATATCATTTAAAAAGACACAAAAAGTCAGTATAAATTTCTCATTAAATTTGCGGAAGCTGAAATTTCTTTCCATCACATTAAAAAAAAGAGTGTATTCTGGTAAGACAAAATCCAAAAGTGTTCAAGTTTAGTTGTTCCCCCTCATATTTCCTAATTAAACATGAAAATCATTGATTATATTGGTTTCATTTAAAATAATATATTTTGTGTTTTAGCATTTTATTAATGAGAGAGTAAAACACTTCCATATCCTTCACTTTCTTAAGTAACATCCCTTTGAAAAGAAAATTTATTATATCCTCTTTATAGGAGTTAATCTTTAATTTAATTTATTGTGTATTTTTTTTATGGTCAGAAATGATAACAAAGAATATTTGAAATTTTAGTTTCATGAAAAGATTAAAAAGATGGTTAAAGTCACTTGTACACTTCTATCTGTCTATAAAGAATGATATGTTGTATATATACTTGACTTGTATCAGTGTTTGATTATATATATAGTATAATTTTTTAAGAATTTTCATAAAGAAAAACTAAATATAATTCAAATTAATTATTAAAAACATCTAAAACCCTTACTTACTCTTGACATGATATGTTGTTAAACATTACTCTTGAGGTGATATGTTGTTAAACAGTCCAATATTCTTACAGGAAAAAAATTCTCATACTCTATTCTATCTCCTTAAAATCTTTGTTATAAACAATTGAATATTAATGTATGCAACACTTTCTTATAGCCAATTTAGTGATTGATATTAATTTATATTAAGTAATTAAACAAAGCTAGGGACCCAAACTTTTATCCTGCATAAAAGTTACTTTTCATGTCAAAGTTAAAATAAGTAGATATTTGTTAACTTTTTTTTTGTTTGTTTTTGTTTTAACTTTAGTTTAATATTTCTATATTTTCTCACATCTAATACTAAAATCTGTAATATATTTACAACTCTTTCCTATAATGTTTTAAAAATATATTTTTCTTCATAAGGATTTTAAATATATACACAAAGATTTAAAATAAAATATTCAAAATAAAATAAATATTTCCATCCTCCAACTTCTTACTGGGAGTTCTATCACTTGTAACATCATCGACTCTTGTGTAAATACACGATCATCATAGATTAAAGAGAACAACCACAAAATAAAGCAAATGGTAGGCTAGCTATTTTTAAAAACTTTTAATATAAATATAATTTTAAATATTCACATAAAGCCATCAATTCTCATGCATTTTCACATAACCATCAAGTGTCTATCAAAATTTCACAATTCATCTTTCTCATGTCAGACTTCTACTGACTCACAACACATAGACACTTGACTCTACTTCCTGAAGACTCGTGTCTTGAAATTAGTATCTAGAGACCTGCACCTGTCATACTACTCGTTGTGAAACCACACAGTCATGTGCATAATCATCTCAATATCTCATCATCTCATATGACAGGGTAAATCTATTTTATTTGCTCTGATCAGTTTTTTTAAACCTCAAAATCAGCCAAATGAACCTCCTTTGACTCTCACCAACTGAATAACTTCATCTATGTGATTTCATTATATCAGTAGAGTCTGAATCGTCTCATTATCAATACATCCTAACAACAATCTCAACACGATATTTCCTTTCTTGAAAATACTATGTTTTGATCACACTTTCACATCATTGCACACTTCATTTAACACATCAATACATCATTCAATCACAACATATTTTAAACTTTCTAAACAATCCAAACATATCTCAAAATTCACTTAACATATAACTTAGTTCCTTTAATCATACTTTTAAATAAAATGTATAATTTTCACTTAAAAACAATAAGCAATAATAAACTAGGCTTTTAAAAGAAAAAATAAAAATTTTAAGTGTTTTTTTTACAGAGAGTCAAGCTTGATCGAGAATTTGCTCGTTTGAGCGAGAATGAGTCTCGCCTAGGTGAAAATTCCCTGCTTGAGCGAGATGCAATTTGAGAGCACCCAGAATTTCATCTTATGCCTCGCCTGAGCGAGATTCCTTCTCGCTTGAGCAAGAATAGACCTGAGAGCACCCATCTTTCCATTCTATTATCACTTGAGCGAGAATTACCTCGCCTGAGCGAGATATGCAAAGAAATATGCATAATCCTATTATATTCTTGAATCAATTATCATTCAACTCATAATTTTAATAATCTACATATTAAAAATGATAATTCTTACTCATATATGTTTTCTAAAACAAACATCATCTAAAGTCAAACAACCAATTCTCATCAAACATCACATTTTAAGTAATTCAACAAACTATACAAATACAATTCAACTCATTTATATGATCATTCAACCACTTTCAATTCTCAATCACAACACTGTCATCAACTTATTCACCTTAAAAATCACTATATAATATTCAAAATCAACCATTTCATTCAATATATTACTTTACTTTTAAAAGAAACAAACCTGCAAGAAAATTTTAGATTGGTGACCATATCACCTTCACATTCAGATCTTCTAGCATAAGGTTCTATTGAAAATATAAAACTAGCTCCACTTACCTAAACTTGAGTATATGCTCCCTACCAAAAGCTCAAGGGTAGTCTAACCTGCACCACAAACTCCTAATAAAAAATCTAACTATACCAGTAGGACCTTGAACTAACAGAGACTACTTTTGAAGATAAAAGCATCACATGGCTTATACTAAAGACAAACCTAACCAGATCAAAACTAAATCAAAGGAAAAGGAGCCAAGAATAAAATTATTACTCTATCTGAGATTTTGATCGGGCAATCTTATAGAGTTCACTGTAAGGAATCCAATGAGAGACTCCGATCGTCAAACTGATAAGTGAGGAAGTCAGAATCTTAGAGAGAAGGTTGAGGAAAGAAAAATGAGTTTTTTAGAGGGATGATGGTTCTTTTAAAATGAAACCTGAATAATAATATAGCCTCTTCACTTTAATAATAATAAAATATTTAGGTGTCATTTTAATTGTACCATTTATATTCTAAGACTAATTTTTTCGTTACATTTAGTTGGTTATAAGTATTGGTAAAAAATTAGTAAAATTAATTTAATTTAAAAAAAATATTGATAATGGAAAATAATAAAATATACTTTAAAACTTTTTATTTTTAGAAGTATAAAAACTATTTTAATGATAAATTATTTGTAAATTATATATAATATTACTAAAAGAAACTACATAATAATTACATATCACAAAACATAAGACTGTTTGTGAATTGGATTGAGTATGATTTCAAACTCATTATTTAATCATTAAAAAGAATATCGAGTTTGATTGACTCAAGTTTATGTATTTTTTTTTTATGTTAAACTAAATTCAATCCAAACTACCCACCTCTTAGGGTGAGTTAGATTGAGTTAATCAAGATTTTGAAAAACATTTCATTTTTTTTATTAAAATTTGTAATTTTTAAATATCAATCTAATTGAAAAAGCACAACTTTTACAAAATTAATTAAGACTTCAAGTAATACAGTATGTCAATTCATAAAAAAATTATTTAAATTAATGTAGGAAAAATTGTCCTGCACCTTCATACATTTTTTTTACCTCCATACCTTCTGTTACGAAAGAGTGGACTTTAAGCCTAACTCAATCCCATAAAACCAGCTCATAGTATTGAGGTTTGCACCCACTTATATACAATGAAAGACTCTAATCTCTAGTCGATGTGAGATCTCCAACACCTTCTTTTTCAATTCCATATTTTTTTTTAATTCCAACAATATTCTTTTCGAGAATGGTGAAGAGTGTGGTGTCTTCTTTAGCTTGTGGTGGTTGTAGTAAACGTTGGTGGTTGATGTAAGTTTTGTAGTGTTTTTACTAATGGTGGTGATGTTTTCGTTTGTTTATTGTACTATTCGGAAGTCACAAAACCAAATAAAAATAGCAAGGCGTAAAAAGGGAGTGCAAAACTTAAAAAGAATTCTCTTTATGGAAGGGAGGTATGAAGGAGTGGGTACAACTGATGTTATTTAAAAATGTGATGTAATGTTTCATTTAGATTATTTAAAATGGTTAAAACTAATTTAATATGGAAGTAGAGAAAGAATTTGCCCTAATTTAAGATATGAAAATTAAACATAACACAATTTTTTTATAACAGCAAGACCTAACTCGTATAAGGGTTAGTTAGTTTGGATTGAATTATATTTAACTCAATTATAAATGAAATTCAACTCAATCTAATTGGATTTGATTGTGTTGAATTTGATCCTTGAGTAACCTGACTATTAAAATCAAATATATAACATATTGTATATTGTTGTTTAAAAATAAGAATTTTTATTATAATAATCATTAAGAAAACTAGTAAAATAACAATTCAAGTATTTTTAATACCATTTGATGAGAATATAGAAAACTATGTGATAAAAATCTCCCCCAAAAATATAAAATATGAAGAATGAAAGAGAGATCCAACTTAAAAATATTCACATAAGTTTTTCAAAAGTTTATCTACTAGCTTTTCTAAAAGTTCTTTACTTTTATTAGTTTTTCTAATATTTAACTTTTTAAGAACTTTTATCTAAGAGTGTTTGGTCCAACCTCTACTTTTAAGAAAAATAAATAAATAAAACTTCAAGCACTAGATTTTATCCTATATTAGAAGTGAATAAATTGTGTCTATTCATATTTATTATTAGCCATCCCATTGATTTATTAATTATGAATATTCATTAAGTGTTTAGAAACTAAAGTATTTTTTTTTTAATTTTAAAGATCAAAACTATATTTATCCTAAATTTTAGGGATTAATAAACTATTTATATTTTGCTTTTAATATACATTAAATTTGTTTATAAACATTCAATTACCATTTTTATGGACGAATATATTACCTTCGGAAATAAAATACAAGTTCTTCATTATCTTATATCTTTTTTGGGTGAATCGGTATCTCCTGACTAGAAGTTGAAGTTAAGATCATCTCTATGATATGTCAAGTATCAAACTGTACTCATGTGTATTCGTCCATTATTTTTAAAATTCAATAAATTCTCCAAATAAACATAAAAATTAATTTAAACATTTTTCACAACTAAATATTTCTTAATTTTTTTAGAAAAACTCAAAAAAAATTAAAATTTAATTATTTTAGAAAATAAAAAAACCTTCAAAATATACTGCCAGAAAATCATTACATAGAAACTAATTTTAGAGATCAAATAATTAGTTACTGATTTTCTTATAATGCAAATTTATATAAAAAATAAATAGATTTTTTGTCCTAACTGCAGGAAACATAGAAGAGTTGGCGTAGTGATTTAGATATTTTATGTTAACATTTTGTAAGAAAAAAAATAAAATATATATATATATATATATAATTGTATTGATTCTCGGATATATACAAAACCTCGTTGAGTTTACAATAGTCAAAATAATTTGTTAGGGAAAAAATGATTGGATCAGTAATAATATAATTAATTTCTATTAGTTGAAAAATAATATACTAAATTATATATGGTTAATGTCATTAAATATATCTACAACTTAAACTAATTGACTTTATGAGTATCTTTGAAATAAAATTTAAATTTATAGCATTATTAATTAAAACAACTAAATGAACACTGCTTTTATTATTCTTTTTAATTAAACTAAATATTTGTTTCTATAAATAAAACATGAGACGGTATATTAATTTCCACGGATAAATTGAATATATGTTTTTAAAAATATATTAATTAATGAATGAATTTGATGGCTTTTAACATAATGGATTAAATTTTTAAAATATTTGTTAACATATAAAAATGAATTATTTTTATCTCATTGGTTATAATCCCAATTAATATCTATCCATGAATAACAGCTTCACCAGAATCGCATCCATCCATACACATGCTGATATTATATTAATTTTGTTTCTCAGTTATAGATTTCTTTACCCCTAATATTATTATTGTTATGCCTCGGGAGTATACGAAAAATTAAGTGTTAATTTTTATTTTTTGAAATGCAATTCTGAGCAATGAGGATGTTCTTTTAGGTTTAAAAGTTTTCATTTATTTATTTGTTTGCAATTTCTGATCCGAGAGGGAAATTGTATGCACATGTATTTGAATGTGAAGATAATTAAAAGAAAAAAGAAAAGAAAAGTTTTGAGTAGTTTGTTTTAAACGTATCTGAGAATGATTATGCAGCCTAAAGTGGAAGATCCAAATAAAGGGTATGAATAGTATAATGTTAGAAAGCAAGTAGTGGTTTGCTTATTCATAAGTTTTGTCCAGAGACAAATCAGGTAGTTTCTATTTTCTTGGGATGATCAGTGAAGAGAAAACCCCAAACATAGACACACACACCCCACCCACATTGTGCTTTTCTTAATCATCCACAACATAACATTAAAAATGGACTCATGTTTTTTTCCAACTGTAATTTTGTGTCCTTTTTTATTTTTAATATATGTTCAAATTAAAGCAATCACTCCAAGAGTTAGGTACCATATATAATGGAAAAAGCTGGAATGATATGGAATAAAAAGCAAAGAATGTGAAGGAAGTATATAACAAAATGACACTTTAAATTTTTTTTTATTAATATTATTAGTTGTTCCTGCATCTCAATCCCATTATGGCACTTCCCCTTGATCCACACTTGATTGCTTATGCAACAGTTGTCTATTTTAGTAATTACAAATGGTTGGAGAATGATGCAACAGCAGGACCACAAAGTGTTACATCTGAAATAATGCAGTGATAAAAACTGTTCTTTCCCTCATTTAGAAGCTTTTGTAGCCTTGAAGGAATTAAAGAGAGTAGAGTTTGAAGCGTTTCAGGCACTCTTATTTGCCCCCACATCCCTCTTCTTTTGGCAGAAATTTTATGTAAATAAAAGCACAACGAATCAAAGTCCCCCAAGTCATTAATACCTTCTTCCATGCTCCCTCAGCTAGAATATTGTATACAGACAAAACACAGTCACAGCTTTTTCCAATATTTCTCATACTAATTAATAAGTGCTACCTTGGCACATCATCGTGAATGGCAAGGGTTAATTAGGATCATTTGTGTGCATAGTTGACCTTCCATATCACCTACCCACTTGCCTTCCCAATCTAAATTTAATCCAAAAGCAGATTTCCTCTTCATTTCCAAAATGTACACCAAATCTTGTGCATTTAGGACCACACACGCATATACTATTCTCTGCTATCATACAAAAAATGACTTGCAGCAGTCAATGAAATATGATTAAATAATGAATGGTAATTTCTTGGAATCAAAAGAACTAGTTATCTGTGTTAAAAATCCTCTCAAAACCTGACAAGTTTCACGATTAAAAACTGTTACCATAACATCGCGTTGACTAATTTTGATGAAGATTCTCACCTAGCGTGTATTCAGCAGCTTTTCCTAGCTAGCTATCTCTAGCTGCAATGCAGATTAATACCTCGAAATGTTTAAAATTGTTTATTGATTCAGCTTAGATTATAATTGTATTCCATGCCTAAAAGCATGAATATGACGGTTTTGATGCATGACATAATAAAAAAAAGTGAAAAAAGTGTGATAAGTATCCAAATGACCTAACTGAAAAGATAGTTGGTGGGCACTACCACATCCATTCTTGTGGCTACATTTGTGTCCTCCACTAAGAGCTAACTTCATTTTCAAAATTCGTTCAATGTTTCCTTCATGGCTCATATTAAGCATTACGTCTCATTGTTAGACCCATGAAAGACAAATCGTTGAAGGCTTTATCTACAAAGTGCAAAAATCAGATATATATGCCACACTGTTACATCTACACAACTCAATAGGTTAGTGTAACTGTTGAGTTTCTGCTTTCAATTTTCAGTGTCATTTGCCATAATTGAAGCCAACTGGGTAGGGCTTCATGGATTGGATTGTATTGAATTGTATTATCAGTTTTGAAGTTTTCTTTGAGCAATAATTGGGTCTTGGGGTATGCTTTAAAGATAAGAAGAGACAGGTCTTACACTTCCTACCACAAAATATAAAACTCAGAACACTCACTCCAGAGATCACAAACATTTGTTTCTGTGATGTTGTAATTCAAAATAAATCGATCACACACAGAGTTTATTTATATAAACAAGTTTCTCGTCTCAATTCATTTTAAAATAAGAAAACATAGATATAATTATTGTTTTTAATTTGAACTTAGTTAGTCCTCCGTAATTAATTTTCTAATAGAGGAAATTAGATATAATTACTTGCATATTTTAATACTGTTTTAACTTAAAATCGAAATTTTATTTTGATAATTCATGTAAATATTATTACCAAAAATACTTCGGAAACCATCAAATTTTTTGTCCTTTCTGTTTATACAATGTAATACTTTACCCAACACTATACCAAGAGGTCTAATGTTTACTATTCACTTTACTATTCACTATTAAACTTCTATGTGATTTATGTTTTGTGAGAAAAAAAAAATGTTTTTGTTATTTTATGTAACAATATTGGTTTCATATATATTTATGTACTTACCAAAAAAATATTGATATACTATTTCGATATTTTTATCAAAAGAAAAATACAGAAAATGTAAAATATTCACTTTTATTTTAATATTAAAAAAATAATATAAAACAATTTTGCAATTAGGAAAGATATATTTTTCATCTTCCCATTTGTAAGAATGTAGTGCGAGCTGATCTCACTATTTTTTAAATATTTGTATTTATTGAATAAAAAGTATCAACATTCTTATAAATATACATACTTAATTATACAATTTTATTACTAAAAATGGTATTTTAAAATATAAAGGACGTATACAGAGAAAATTTCATAATTTTTAGAATATTCTAAATATATGAAATTTATTTATTTTTTGTTTCAGGTAATCTAATTTTAAATTTTTTTAATAGAATATTTTAACTATCATCAAATATAAAATATATTTTAATATCAAATAATATTTAATAATTTAAAATATCAGATGAAAATGTTTGTAATCATTGATTTTTTTATCAGAAAAAAGAATTGATGATCGAGATTATTTTTCAATCAAAGTTTATTAAGACTTTTTAAATCGATATCGAGAAGTTTTCTTGATTAACATATGTTAAAATTATTTTCAACCAATGCCGAGCTCATAACAATTTTGTTGACATTGATGATATTAAACAAACATCTTTATCAATTTTAAACAAAAAAAAAATAACACTAATGATGTTGATCGAAAATAATTCCTACAAACATAACATTTACACAAATACAACCATGAAATAAGAAACCAAAAACATAAGGTTGGCATCCATCTTAAAATAGCACTGCCAACATTAATTAAGAAGATGTTTATTAATATTGATCAATAAATAAACCTACTCTATATATGTAAAAAATTAATTTTATCAATGTCAACTTAAAAACTAATTCTTATCAATGTCGGATTGAAAATTTATAATTTACATAAAAAAAATTAATAATTTCACTAACATCAATAAAAAAATATTTACTAACATTAGGAAAAAAAATATTCATTAAATATCTTTTCAGAATTAACTTTCATTCATACATTGACAAAAAAATAACTTAGATTGTTGTTGATTTAAAAAAAATCTCAACTAACATAAAATAAAATATCCTTAATTGATAATAAAAAATATCAGGTTTAACATCACTTCAAAACCACAAAAGTTCCAATCTTTGTTGAGCTAATAACACTCTGACTTTGATTGACATTACAAGAAAATCATAAAATAAAAACTAATTTTAGAGACAAAAAATAATTAGTTGTTATAATGACTAAATTAGAGACTATTTTAGAAACTAAAAAAATTTGGTTTCTAAATTAGCTTTTATTATTGTTAAATGGTTTCTAAATTGGTATCTAATTAGCAACCAAGATTTTTGCTACCAAATTTAGAATCTAAATAATTGCTATCAAACAATGTTAAAACTAGAGGCCTCAAACGAGAGATAGGTGAATTGTTTATGAAATATTTTCGCAAGGATTGAAGGTAGAGTGAAAAGTTATGAAGAATCAATCAATTGAAAAATTTGTTCAACCAAAAGAAAACTGTTTTTAAGTTTGATTTCAGAAAATCAATGAGTGTAGGGAAGGAGAAATTTACACAAGATGTTTATACTGGTTCACTCTTAACCAAGAACTACATCTAGTCCACAACTAACCACTGATAATTCACTATGTAATCAAACCTAGATTACAAAACACACACCAAAAGTGATGATCTTGAACCCATCAAGAAGACACAAGACAAACCACACAGTTTCCAGGAACACCTTCTGAAACTGCACCACACAAGAACACACAAAAATAAAATGTCAAAAAAAGGAGAAGAACAAAATACACTTGAGTAAATCAAAGCTTAAAGTTCAGAAGTACAAGACTCAATCCTATTCCACACATGAGATGATTCAAAGCTTTTGAAATCTTGAAAATTATTTTTGATTAATCTCTCTTTCTTAGTTAATGTATAGGAGCGTAAAACAACTTTTTTTATACTCTAATCAAATGGTCAGTTAAATCAAAAACCAAAAGTTGTTGGAATCATTTAAAACAGATTAAAACCACTTAACAAAATTTTGTTAAGGTTTAAAAAAAACCAGTTAATTTCTCAAAACAACCGGTTGAATTTGTTTGACAACAAAGCCAAAACAAAACTAAGCTTTTCCAAGCCATTTTAAAAACCACCACTTAACAAAATTTTGTTAAGGTTTAAAAAAAAATAGTTGATTTCTCAAAACAACCGGTTGAATTTGTTTGACAACAAAGCCAAAACAAAACTAAGCTTTTCCAAGCCATTTTAAAAACCACTAAGTGTCAACAACAGGTTGAATCAACATTTCAACAGGTTGAAATTTCACACCCTTTTAGAAAAGCCATCTTCTAAAAAGGATTAAGATTCATATGAACTTGGATCATCTTAAGGAGTGAATTAACAATTCAAAGACTGGTAGACAACACACACAACCAACAACAAGGTCTTCAAGTTTTCCTCATGAATTTGGAGACATCAAAACACATTGTTCAACAGACAGACCATACCTACTTGTTCCATGTTTATTAACTCTCTTAGATATCTTCTTTTAATGCTTCCTTCTAGCCTCCTAATATTCAGACTAATTATTTTCATCATCAGAAAGGTTGTCCTCCTTCCTTCTGATAGAATCTCAGGCTTCCAAGACTTTTAAAGAACATAGGACTACATCCTCCTCACCATTAAACAAAAAATCCATCTCCTTTCCACAATTCCAAATTTTCTGAGCTGCAGACACATCATTTTTCATCCAAAACAACCTATTACAATTTCTAACAACAATTTCGAAAAGGAAATGACTAATATTTTCTAACCTCGACTCCACCGAAGTGGCAGGCTGAATATCCCTTCCTACCAAAGAGATTAGAATCTTACTCCGAAAAGGTTTGAGGTTTAGACCAACCAGACCAACGCTGCTGGCCAACTTTCTATAAAACAACACGTTGTATTAATGTCATAACATGTTTACTCGTTTAAGTAACCACGAGTGTTGCTATATATTTCTATAAGCATGGTTATAAATATTTCTAAATATTAAATAAATATTAGTGTAAAAAATATTACATACATTTAATATTTTACCAGAATAAAAAAAAATTAACGTGAAAGCAGTATAAGAAAGTTTAGAATATTAATTTGAACAAAATGTGAAAGAAAATCTAGTAAATTTCCATGTTTCAACATTTTTACCAACACAATATTGTGGTCACCGTCAAAATGGGTGTGATACAAAAGTAGGTCTGATTAATTAACGTAGTGTAAGGATTGAATTAAGAAAATATTAAAAAAAATATGTTGGTTCAATTTAATTTCTGTAATCGATAAAAAATAATTTATGTGTTAATTCTAAGATTATGTGTGTTGTGTATAATTTTTTTTTATCAACAATAAACAATAAATAAATGATAACCATTTCAAGGATGGTTCAGTCCTTATACAAAGTTACATATAAACTCAGCTTCTAACTAAGACCGCCTACCTAACCAACAAAAGTATTACCTAATAACACAATCCTGAAAACATCAAGAGACGATCCTCATGCACGTCAAAGGTTCCAAACACCAATCAGAATAGGAAAACGAAGCATAACGAGATTTTGCAGAAAATTAAGACCAAACATTTACTTGTACCAACGCAAACACTTCTGACACATCAATCACACCCCTTTTGAAAATGATAAAATTCACGTGGTTCCAGATTTCACTCACAACCCGCGTCCAAATTGTACTCCACACAATGTTAACCGAATCAGAAGTCCTGACTCATCCTGAATTGAGCAAAGTTGGACTTTGGATCAATGTGAATACAAACGACACTCTAAACCACTTAAAGCACAAACACCAAATACGTCAAGTAAAACTACAATCGAAAAACAAATGGCGATGAGACTTTTCCTCCTTTCCACACAGACAACACAAAGCATTTTCAACCATCACCACTCGCCTTTCCAGATTGTGTATAATTGATGTTTTATTTTTTTAGCTATCATCGCAATCAAATGCAATAATCTATTTTATTTTCATTATTGTGGAGTAAATTTTGTTATCTTATAGTACAAAATGATAATTATGTTTGTTTTAGTTCACAGTGATTAAAAAGTGTTTTCTTAACTTCTAATTTTTTTGTTAAGTATTTTTAATTTGTTTATATTTTGAAGCTAAATATATAGTGTATGAATTTAGCTCGTGGTCGACCAAAACGAGCAAAATTTCAATCCACCTTTAAACTAATCTAACCTAACTTTACTAAAAAATCTACGAACCCGTAATATATGGTCCAAATTGACAGATACCATAAGATGTTCTCGGTTTATATCAAAGGCACCAATGATAATTATAGCATTAGCTACTCTAGAATGTAACTTTATAAAGTTTGTACTTTTTTAATCTTTAACTTTTGTATTGGATTTCTGTCATTAATTTTATGCTTAAAAAATCAAATGACGTTTCAGAAAATTAAAGGACAATTAAGAGTCATGGATGTTTACCATTTTTAAAGTATTGAAGTAATAAAGCACGATTTATTCCCAGTGGCCAAATAGAGGAAGGTGTATGGTTCTGGAAACCTAAGTATCCATCATTATGAAAGAAAACATCCAAATCAATCATTATAAACACGTGTTGCAGGTTAATTCATGCCATAAGATGCACCATAGTTTGTTTATGAAAGAAAACAGTGAATTTGGTATATTACTCTATATATATCGAGCAGAGAGACTATAGCACTGTACTAATGGTATTTCAAATATGAGCAACATAGCATATCGAGAAGAGTGATAAGTGAATCCAAAGATTGAAACACCAACAGTAGAACATTTGACTTGTCCTGTTAAGGTCGAAATTCAGATAAATGCCAAACAGAAGAACCCACACAAGGGCAACCAATGAATGTGTACAAGTGTGGCTGTCAACATGGACTAAAAACAGGTCACTGTCTCCTCACCTATCCAATCCTCATGATACATTCGAGATTGTTCCACCAAATCATAAAAACTTTGGTCACGATGTTGATGTTCATGAATGCAATGGTGGGATCTGACTATTGAAATAGACTTTTGAATAAATTTATGTAGAAAAACTACATGGCATCAAGTGTTGTTCTAGACTTTATAGAATAAATTTATGTGGAAAAAATCATATGGAAACAAGTGATAAGACACAGATTTTATTGCAGGGCTGTGGATGATCTATCATCTATAGTGCTACATTGCGTGAGAAAATCCACAATCTGCTGCTTTATGGAGTTGCTGTTGATAAGTCAGTTACATATACACACAATACGAGCAATTCCATTTCACACTCAAATTGAGTGAAATAATGTCACTGGCATATTTATCATAATGGGATAATTCTTTATTTCAAATCCTGTAACGTGTTCTTACTTCAAAAATCTTCACCTTTCATTTTGGCATCGTCTTTTAAAAGCAGATGTTGAAAAAAATAAATAATGAACAGGCTAGGTGGCTAGAGTGAATTCAACTAAAGAGTCTTTAACACAAAATTGACTTGTTACTCTTGCATTAGGTTTATTCTTTGTTCTTTTTGGATTGCACCACACACAAAAATGTGATATAAATGAATGGTCATCGTGCTTTATCACAGCCCTTTCTTTCTATATCATTTTCCACCTGTGACAAAAGGGTGAGATTGTTGTATTGTTTGGTCGCGTGCGTCACAGTTGTAATCCTGTTACAAGCTTCTTTATTACTTTGTAGAGACTTGACATCTTGTGCACAAATGGTCTTTGAATGAGACGTGGGAAGAGAGTTCCATGGAAAGAAATGAATCTAACATGTCTAGCACGCAGTAGCTAGAAAATATTCATTTATGTAACACGATCAACATTAAAGGCCTTGTGGTGTTCTTAGCTTAGTGAGTAGGTTGGGTATTGCATTAATGCAGTGTCTGTCTGAACAAAAATTATGCTAGAATTGAATTAGTGAGCTGATTAGATTATTTGAAAGAGCAAGTTGGCAAATAAGACAAGCACTTTTGTTCTCCATTTGTTTTTGGGATAGGGGAGATTGATCATAAGAGGAGCAATATCTCAAGTTGATTATATCATCACTGTTGTACATGATGCTGATACATACTGCATATTGACCTAATATGCTAGCTGTAACATGCTTCATATTTTTATTTACAAAGAAAACTAATACTTTTTTTCTTTTTGGACATTTGCGACCTTTCTCTTCATCAATGTACTTCCTGTCTGGACACTGAAAAATAAAAATAAAGTATTAGTTTGTATGCTCAAATCAAACCTAGGGATGGATGAAGGTTAAAGTACATGGAACCTAGCTTAAATTAGGAAAAGAGCCATTAATTAATTTATCACTACTTTTTTTATTCAACTAGGTTAGTAAGTTTATGTCTTCACTTGATTAATTAATAATGTAAAACATAATTTACCTGTAGGTAAAATGCCATGTGTTTTTGTGTGTGTGATTATTAATCAAATTAAACAATTTAGTATTGTTTTCTCTTGATGTATCTACTTATTTGATAAATGTTTTTTATCAACCAATATCAGAAGTAATCAAAACTATTTGTTTAGATTATTTTTAAATCACACTTGATAATTATAAACTGATGTAAGTTTGTGAGGTGGAGTCACGTGTACAATGAGTAAATTAAATGTTTTTTCCTTTGTATATATAAAAAATAATTATTAATCGAAGTACCAGAGCTGCCTACCCCCATTCATGTCCCTGGATATTCTCTATTATTTTCTATTACTTTGTCCACTTCTTAATTAGTTCATACCTTCTAATAAATTTTTGACATAAAATTTTTAACCTCTCATACCACTTAACTAAGTTTAGAAATAATTTATTTTCTTAATAAACCTATATGCTTTATAACACATGCACACAAAATTACTAGGACTCAAAGTGGAACACATTACTGTAATATCTTATATTTCATAATTATTTTTGAATGTTTTTGTGATTAGGTTAGAGTAGCTATTGGACAGTTAGTTGTGCAGTTATCAGTTATTGTTATTGGATACAAAAATTGGCACACTGATTAAAAATTCCGTTGCAGATATAGCTTATATATATATATATATACTTATATCTCACTCACAGAATATAGAATATGAAATGAATACTACAATGAATATTTTGAGCTTTAGTTTGGCAATAGCAGCCAATTTGGGCTCATAATGATACTACTCAAGGGTTGTTTAAATGCACATTGGCATTAATTGGAGAAATTATTTGCTTTTGAAACTCTTCGTTTGGTACACATAACTTTTCAAACTCTTGTTGTTTGGGTCATATTGGCTGGGAAACCTGGTTTTTAAAGCAAAGCAATTATTGCAATAGGAGTTTTATTCATTATACTTTTCCTATCTATAGTTAAACTTTTACGATAGTTATAATATGATATCTTTAACTAATAAAATTAAGCACGTAATTCACAAGTTGCATTGCTGTTTCAGAATATGTGACCCTATCACACTCTTACTGCATTCAGAAGCTCGTAGAGAATGTCTCATATATTTATATAATAACAATAATAATAATAGTAATAATGATGATGATGAATCAGAATTTATATTCAATTTGGCATATGCAGTTTCCCATTGGCTAGGGAAACAAAAAACTTGGAATGTTACCATTTGTAAAGCTTGCTTTTTGTCGAGGAATAATAATAAGCAATATATTAATGGAATCGCATCGCATATAATAATTGAACACTAAATCTATAACAAGCAAATCGCAAAACGAAACGTGATTATCTGAAATAGTAGGATAATTATATAAGATGCAGGGATTAGTCAGTTTTATAGATGGAAAACAAGCAAAAAGCAAAAGACTAAATGTTTATAAACAATTGCATATACCTAAAATATATGACAATTGCCTATCATTTTTTTTATGCCAGCTGGTTATATGAGTTTAGGAATATCATAATCTCATTCAAATAGCTGATTAGATATTTTTTTGTTTTTGTTTGAGAACAAGGGAGCATAAATTCTGATTCTTTGCCACTTTTATCAAAATCGAGTTTAATGTAAAATCATTTACGTGAGGTGAACTTATGAACCTTTTTTCCACTTAAAGCATAAAAATGCACATGACACTTTTCTTGTGTTACACTTTAACCTCTGTTAATTGAAATATATATTGTCGACTAATATACTCAAATTCATATAAGAGTTTGGTTAGTTTTCTACTTTATAAGGATTTCTTTAAATTGTTTGCATTTTGAATATTAATTTCGTATGGTTCTATTTGTTTAATTTCAATTAATGTTGTCGTGCCCATAAAATAGAGATTGTAATTTGATATGATTTATGTTAGTCTTTTTAGTAAAATTTATAAATGTTTCAATTTAGGTTTCTCATTTTTTTTGTCTATGTTTTATAAACAAAACACTACAAATTGGTATCGAGATTAGGAGATACATCACACCCAAACAATTTATCAACTTTTGATAATAAATAGTACAAATCGTGGACTATAAGGATGACCACTTTTCGACAGTGGAAGACGATTTTAAGGTTTTTGAAAATCTTACCCCAACTTAGATAAAGACTCCCAAAGATATAAAGATAAGAAAAATTAAATCTAAAGATTATTTTTTGTGTCAAAAATAATATTTACAAGAATTGTGAATTTGAAGTCTCTGAAAGCCATGTTGGAGTATCTTAAATCAAAATATCATGGTTGTGAAAGAACCAGAGACAAACAAGCTTTCAACTTAATCAGAGAATACGTGATGCAGAATATGAAAGAGACATAAACCATCAGAGGTTATGTTGTCTGACTCTTAAGTATATTGAACAAAGTGTGATTTCTTTGTAAGAACTTTTCATATGAAAGAATTATACAAAAAAAAATTGTCATTTTTTCGAAAAAATATGAACCGAAAATATCAATTTTAAATAAGTGACAAATATTTTTCACCAATTACTTTACATGATCAAAGAAGAATGATGATGAGATAGAAAGAGATAATACAAAGTGTTTTTCACTTAAAAGCATAAAATTCAAGAGGTTTTAAAGAAAAAAAATAACAAATAGAAGAACATACAATCAAAAGGCTCCAACAAGCAATAAATAATACGAAATAATATGTAAATGACACATTAAATAATGTGAAAGAATATGTAAATGACACATTTGGAAAATTTTGTAAAGAAGTTCACATTAAGCATCAATTCAATATATCTTACACCACAACAAAATGTTGTTATTGAGAGAGAGAAAAAAAACATCATGAAGATGACAATGTGTATGCTACACAAGAAAAGGTTTGTCAAAAAAGTTGTGGTAAACACAGTTGTATTTTTTGCTGAATATGATCAATCAAGATTTTGAATTAAAAAAACTTCATTTGAAAGTTAGCTTTAGCATAAACTAAATTTTTACAAAATTTGATAATCTTTGATTGTGTTTGTTTTTCATATATTTCATAGATTAAAAGTAATAAACTTTACAATAAGTTGAACCCGAAGTTTTCATTGAATATAGCAACACTTTCAAAGCTTACAAAGTTTACAACCACAAAACAAAATGAAAAAAATATTGTGAATATAAAGATGTTAAATTTATGGAAGATCTAGAATTTCGAAGAACTAAAAAGGAAGCATTTTGTCCAAAATTTCACACTTCCTTAATGATTATATAAATGACTACTACAGAAAAATCATTAAATTTAAATTAATTTTAGATACTAAAATAATTAGTTATTATATTGACTAAATTAAAAATCATGTTATAAACTAAAAAAATTATTGGTATCTAAAATAGTTTTTATTATTAATAAAAATTTATAAATTGGTATTTAATCATTTATTATAAAAGTTTTAGTTACTAACTACTTTATACTCTAAATTAGTCTTTTAGAGTCTAATTTATAATCTAAAATATTAATAGCTTAAACCTTGATAACTAATTTAGATATCAATTTAAAAAATATTTTATAATTTTTTATTAATAATAAAAATCATCTTAAATACCAATAATTTTGTAGGTTATGAAATAATATTTAATTTAGTCAGATTAATTATTTTTTATTTTTAAATTTAATTTTTATTTAGTAATTTTCTTATAATTCACATTTCATATATAATAACATAATCTTTATCTGAGATTCATTGGTGCAATATTATTGCCCTAAAACCCGGATAATTCAAAGAAATTGTGAAAGAGGAAAATTATATTTGAAACTATCTATTTTTTATAGTTAAATTAAATATTATCATATTAAATTGTTTTTCTTAAAGAAATGTGCGATAAAATAAAAGACAAACTAATTTATTGTACAATAAAAATCAAAGTGCAAAATTTTTAGCAAAAGTTATTTTAAAAGTTAGATTTAAAACTTTGAGAAAGAAATTAGGAATATGTAACTATTTAAATAATAAGGAAATTTGTTGAACAAGTTATTAAAATCATGTAATATGTTTCTTATCTTATATAAGGATATCTTTAAATTCTTTATATTTTGAATGTTAAGGTGATATTGTTGAATTTTTAAATTTTATTAATGTTGTTATGCACATAAAATAAGAAATTGTAATCTAATATGATTTACGCTTTTTTAAATAGAGCCTCTTAATAAAATATTATAAATTCCTACTCTACGTATCCTATTTTGCTTTGTTTTAAAGCACTACAAGTTTAATTAAATTAAATATATTAAGAGTGTAGTGTGTTTTCACAATATTATTTTTTCATGCATCATAAAGCTGTTAATTTTTATAACAAATATTTTAAAATTCATAAACTTTCGTTGAGAATCTTTTTTTTTACTGATAATTCATTATATTATAGAAGTTGTATAGTACGATAACTATTTCAATATATATATTAAAATTTGAAAAATGACAAAAGTATATTAACTTTACGTTTTTTTTTCTTTAGAGATTGTGTGCAAAAAGCTGGTGTTTATATAAAATTATTAAGACAACAATTAATTGGGTGAATATGCATGCATAATGTTTATATTATTAATTTAAGACACTGCTGCCACCAAACATGTGCAAAATAAATCCCATGTGAATGGATATTTTTCTCTGTGTAAGCTTCCCCTGTATTTGTCTACTACGTTATTATTCTTTTTTTCCTTAAAACTAACCATAAAAGTCCATGGATGAAACGATATTTATGGTATTTTATTAACTAAATACTCCTCCATAAGATTATTAGATCATGTGATTTTGTAATTCGTGGTATTATTGTATACTAACACCCCAAATAACTAACATAATTACATAAAGCTTCACTATTTACATTTATATACAAAAAGTTTTATTTATAATATATGGAAAAAAAAAACTATCTACCTATCCATTTATCTATATATTTAAACTAACTATCTATTTATATAGCTAATTTATGTAAATTATTAAAAATTTATGATAATGCCTATTCAAGATATGATTTAAATAAAAATAATTTATACAAAACTAAATCTGTCTAATTCATTTTCAAATCATATTGGAATAAAAATTTCATAGAAATTTTGAATACAAGATTAGAAGAACTTTTTATTGTTGATTAAAAAAAATTAGAAGAACTTTTAAAATTTATTAATATGGAACCTCTTTGGATGCAAGATTTGAAGAACTTTAGAAATGTTGTACTAATTTGAAGAGGATTAATTGAAAAAAATATATCTCTATTGGTTGAGAAATTATTGAAATCATGTTTATTTTAGTTAGAGTTGTCAAAAAAAAGTTATTTGACCTAACTCATCATAAATTGGTTGGTGAGTCAATTTAACTCGTATCACTTATAAGTGAACTTTAAAAATGAGTTTGAACTTATCACGAGTTAGTAAATTGATAAGGTCAATTCACTTAATTTACAAAATATGTAGTTTTTTAGTTGATATTTTTTTTCTTTATAATTGGAACCAAATTTTAAATTAATAGAAAAACTGACAAAAAAAAATTATCATAGTAATATGTATATAATAATCATTACATGTGTTTATATAGATTATCATTCTAAATATTATATTAATATGCATACCAAATATAAACACTACTTGGTAATTTTAAATAACAATTAAATAAGATCTAAAGCCTCATATATATTAGTATTAAGAAATGAATTTTAAGTCTAACTCAACCTTACAAAATTGACTTATAAGGTGAGGTGTGCACCAACTTATATACTATGAAATGTTCTTATCTCTAGTCGATGTAGGATCTCCAACACACACTTCTCACGTCGAGACTGTTAACTCGTGCATGAGACTATATATTTATGGATGGTTTGATAGTGGCCTGATAAACTTGCAAACTTTCGCTAGGATATACTCTAATATCATATTAAGAAATGAACTTTAAACTTAATTCAACCTTATAAAATCGACTTATATGATATATCTTTATTCTCTAGCCAATGAGGGATCTTTAACACACTCCCTCACACTGAGACATGTCAACTCATGCATGAGACTATATATTTATGAGTGTTCTGGTAGCGACATAATAACTCTAACAAACTCTCGCTATGATAGACTATAATACAATATTGAGGAGTGAAATTCTAATTCAACCTTATAAACCTGAATATAAGTGTTCTTATCTCTAGTTGATGTGTGATCTCCAACAAACTAAAAAAAGAATAAGTGAATTGACATATTTTGTTATTAAAGAAAGAATTAAAAAAAAAAAAGTTAGAAATGAGAATGAAAACTTGTAGACAGTATATATTCCCCCTCACCTCTTTTTTTTAATTGTTGGGTTGTGGATTGTGATAGAAATTTATTTTAATTTTTTTATCACATATTGATATTGATGAACAACCTGACTAATCACATGTTTAATTTGAGGAAGTCAAGTTCTTATTCGTCTGTATTTGATTTCAAACTTTACCCAAATTTATAATTATTTTAGTCCAATTAAATTTGGATTAAAAATAAAACAAATTGATTGAAAAGTGATGTTCCACTTTATCATATCTAATTTCACTACTAGAAAATTAATTATTATATTCTTTTAATAAAAATGTGTATTCTAATATAAACATATGGTTGAAAGTAGTCTCAAAACTTATCCTAATATTCAATATCAATTTTATTAAAAAATAATAAATTATGTCTAACCTTAAAATAAACAGGACCAATTATGAATCTTAAACGTCAAACAATAACTACTAATAATTGACCACACGAGGGCATGATGCTTGGTCACAACTTTCATTAATTATTTAAATTCGGCGTTTATTTTCATTAGGTTAGACGTTATTAATAGTTGAGTTTTTATAATCTTGTTCTGGATAATATTCTATATTTGATTTTTAGAAATGGATATATATATATATATATATATATATATATAATATCTATATTTTTAAACAAAGTAAAGGTGCCAATTCCTTTTTATATATGTTCTTATAGCTTTTCTCATAATAGAAAACAAACACAATTAATGAAGATTTATTTTACTTAAAAAGTACAACAACAAAAATTCAAAACGATTTTGAACTATAAAATTGAAAGTATGAAAACAATTGAGTAATTTATCCTTTTAAAAATAAAATTTTATTAATATATTACTCAATATTCGGAAGTTTTCATTTAATAAAAGTTTAGAGACTGAAATATTTTAGTAAAAAACTAACTATTAATAAATACTTTAACAGCAATAAAAATACCAATCTTCTAATAAATTAATTAAAATATATCTATAAATTTGAAGATAAAAAAATAAAATGAACATATAACAAAAATTAAAGAAAATTAAAAAAGAATTTTTGTGGGTGCTAAATATGACATGGACTTGCCGTATATTTCAGTCCAAAAGAAATTCTTTTGCATTTATTGATAGCTGCCATTCCATATGTATTGTATTTTGATTTGGTATAAGTGTAATTATTTTAATTTTAGTTATCATTACATATAATAAAATAACCACCTTATATTAGAATATATATTCATTTTTCAAATGTTCTAATAAAGCTAAATAATTATACTATTTATTAACAATTGGTTGAAAGGTCAATTATAAGTATCTAAGTATAAGAGAAATACCAAATTTAGTTTTTTTTTAAATAAAAAATGTTGATTTAATTTTAAATATATAAGAATTTTGATAGTTATGTCATAAGATTTAGTTTTGTAATATTATAACAAATTAATTTATACTTTTTACATCACTGAGAATAAATAAGCTTTTTTTCTTAAAAATTTAATGAAAGTGTGTAATTAGTTTGTTGATTATTTATTCTTGGTAATTTTATTGTAAAATATTAAAAAGAAAATAACATGTGGATGTCTGCAGTGCATGTAGTATTACATCAAACAACTTTAGTCTAAGAAACAACTTGGGAAATGAAAAAAAAAAACTACTATAAAGTTATAACCAACAAATTCAGATGAAGAAACAGGTGCATATCAAACAAGAACCTCAGTTTCATTTATACATTGATGATGAATAATTTGTAAGTATATTTATATATTTATCAGCATTCTTTGAGTCATGTAGTAATTATCTCAATGAAATCTTAAAACTGATCACTTCACCTAAATTATTTTAATAATTTTTTTATTTTTTTTTGTTCTCGTTGGTTATTGAGATATATATTAATTGACAATTATTGTACAAAAAGTATTGATATAATTTATCAAATAAACTGAGTGTATTTTGTATATTTTTTTATAAAGTTTTGGACGATGACACGTGGGATGTCCCCACTTCTGTACTCTGAAATCTGGACCGTTGAAGGGACCTTTGCTTCCCCTATTTATTGGATACACCCAACCTCTCTGCTTCATGTGTAAATTTCATTCTTCTTCTATTCAGCCTTCACTGCACAACAGCAACACCTTCCTCTGCTTCACCTCTCTCACCTGCATTCCATAGCAGGTTGAGAACTTAATACAACTTTCTCTTTATCTTTCTCTTTAACTTTCATCACTTTCACATCACCAATGGCCTGCTTAGAGCTCTCCAAAGAGGTATCATAGCCTTCAAATCCTTCCTTCTCACCTTACCCTTTTTTCACTTTTTATACTCCTTTCATCTCTAGTTGCATGCATGCATTCTCTAGCATGCGCTTCAAGATTTTGTAAACATATCTATGGAATTAAACTATGAATGTGTTACAAGAATAAGTACTAAAACCGGTGTCATTTCTTTCAAATGTTGAAATCAATCTGCAGGTAAAGTTCAAAGATGACACAGAAGAGGTAACTCTTGACGGAAGTGTTGATTGGCATGGTCGCCCTGCAATCAGAGCCAAATCTGGGAGATGGGTTGCTGGAACCATTGTACTATGTAAGTTCCAAATATAACATCATGTTTTATTGTTGTTTGTTTTCTGTTACAGACATGGTACTGTAATGCTTTAGATAATCTAAATCTTATGAGTGAATTAAATTTGTTATGATTTGAGCTTATTACAACATCATCAATTGTGTGTGTGTGTGTGAGAGAGAGAAAAGATACGTGAAGTGAAGTAGATGATGATAGATACGTGAAGTATGGTAGCTGATGATAGGGGTGACTCGTGGCAGCAGTTGGAGCCGTAGAAGTTTGAAGAACCTTGTCCAGCTAGCACAAAATTTGATGAAAAATGTGTGTATTTTAGATAGCTTATCAGTGAAAGAAGTCTATAACTTTGCCTTTAGGATGGTTCAGAAACAAACAAGGGTTCTTGGTCATCTTATCAGTTTCAGTCAGTGGAAAAGGACACATCATGCTCCATCAAATTTACAAAAATCAGAGGTTTTATATATCATATTGGATCAGTGATGTACTCTTTCTTGATCCAGCTGTGAGTGAGAGAGATTCTGAATCCTGATAAAAGAACACAATAATTGAAAAGGGAGAGGGAGAGTGAAGAAATTAGCATGCATTTTAAGGGAATACGTCCCTGACACGTAGCCACTGCTAGGATCTTGCATGACGTGAGTCATTGCCACGTGTCCTTAGCAATGGATGTGTGACCATGAACCAACCAATGTGTGAAAGCAATGTTAATTACACATTTGGTAAGCTATAACATTTATACCAGTAACAAATATATTAACATCATACTTTTTAATGTATTTTTTGTATTATTTACTAAATTTGTTTAACATTACTTCTTATAAGAGTACTTGCAGCTAGTTAAATTAGTTGGTATTTTTCTATTTTTAATTCATTTTTTTATTATATTTTAATTAATATTACTTCAAATATTTGAATTAATTTTGATATTTTCGTTTTGAATGATAATTATTAGTACAGCAACTAGGAAGTACAATATTTAATATTATCAATATAAATATTTTATGAGAAAAATACTTCATTTATTGATTTTTTTAGCAATTGTTTTTGGAATGATTGATAGTATAATAGTAAAGGCAAGGAATAATTGATAAATGCCTACTGACTTAGTCAGAAGTTTGTTTCAAATATAACATAAACACAGCATTAAAGGTGAAGGGAGATTGGTAGGTCAGAATCAGCCAAGTATGATTGGAATTGTTAAGTAAGTTCTGAAACTTTTTGGTGCAGAGAAGTGAGGAAATGAGTAACGTGAGTGCATGTACATATATGGAATTATGTGATTGCTTTTTAGATGCAAAAGTACACACATGCTGAGATAATATATCTTTTACTTTTTTGTTTTTGTTTTTATAGGGATGACATAGCAAGGAATCTCACAAAAACGATTTTTTATTAATTTATAAATAGTTTAGTTGAGAAATATAAAAGATAATTCATAATAAATAAATAATTTCAATTTTAAATTATACAGAATATACCCTTTTATGAATATTATTGTTTGTGTGGAAAGGAAAAAATAGAAATCACCATCCTGCTACTACTGAAATATGAGTCACAATCAGAAATATATTTTTACAAATAAGATCCACTATAACTCTTCAATAAATGTTATCACTATAATATATTCTCCTTTAGAAAACAAATGGTAAAATCTCAAAACCAAACACTTGATATAAAGTCTTTTTTACACTTAAAGAGAATCCCTTCTTCTACCCACAACACTTCTCTCATTACTGAATTAACGTCGGATTGTGAATATTATTAACAGGAGTAGCTAAAAAGATTTACTTAGAGCAGAAAATTCGAAAGTGTTATTTCGTGTCTGAAACCATTTTCAATACATGACCTATAAGTGTGTGCTTTACAAAAGCAAAACCTGTAATACCTAAAATGATATTATTAAGTATCATGTGTGCATATTTATTGTGGTGGTTCATAAAGCTTGTTAGTGGTAATGCACCATTCACGGTGAAAATTCTGGGGACTTGTCATTATTATTATAACCGGTCTTCGATATATGCTACCCTTTGCTAGTTGTAGTAACCCTGATTGATTTAGCCATGCATATTAGCACATCTATATTTACCCCCTCTGCACATACCTTTATAACACCTTAGATACGTATTAAATAATTAACTGAGAATAAAATTTGCATGTTTCTTAGCTGAATTTGCAACAGTTTGAAAGTCTCTCAGGAAAATACGTAATTAAACACTAATAGAACTAATGGGATAACACAAACAAGTTACAGCTTTAGTCCACTTACACAAGGATGCATGTGAGTGTATTAAACAACACTATCTACAATAATAATAAAACTATGTTGACACTGTTTCTTTTCTTAATTGTATCAAATCAGTGAACCAAGGTCTGGCAACCTTAGCATTCTTTGGTGTAGGAGTGAACCTAGTGTTATTCCTGACAAGAGTGATGGGGCAGAACAATGCTGATGCTGCAAACAATGTGAGCAAGTGGACTGGCACAGTATACATCTTCTCTCTTGTGGGTGCTTTCCTAAGTGATTCTTACTGGGGAAGATACAAAACTTGTGCCATCTTTCAGGTCATTTTTGTAATAGTAAGTACTATCCTATTGATTTCATTTCACTTCCTTATTCTCCCTCTTTAGTTTCAAGCTAATGCATTCCTCCGGTTATTAACTAATATTATGGTTCAGGGCCTAGTGTCCTTGTCCCTTTCATCATACCTCAGCTTGATTAGGCCAAAAGGTTGTGGAAATGGAACTATTTCATGTGGGAAAAATTCAAGCTTGGAGATGGGGATGTTCTACCTCTCAATCTATCTCATTGCTTTGGGAAATGGAGGGTATCAGCCAAATATTGCCACGTTTGGAGCTGACCAGTTTGACGAGGAGCACTCAAAGGAGGGTTACTCAAAGGTTGCCTTCTTTAGCTACTTCTATCTGGCTTTAAACCTTGGTTCACTCTTCTCAAACACAATTCTAGGCTATTTTGAAGATGAAGGATTGTGGACACTGGGGTTCTGGGTGTCTGCAGGTTCTGCTTTTGCCGCCCTTGTTTTATTTCTTCTTGGGACCCCAAGATATAGACACTTCAAACCCAGTGGCAATCCTCTTTCAAGGTTCGGCCAAGTCCTTGTTGCTGCATTAAGGAAATGGGGAGCTCATGTGACATCAAATGAAGAGGACCTATATGTCAAGGATGAAAATGAATCTCCCACTAATGGCAACAGAAAGATTCTTCACACCGACGGATTCAAGTAAGTATTAGAAGCTATTTCCATATGAAACCACATAGTTAAATACTTCTGAATATAATCCATGTTAATACCTTGTAGTTATAGATCAGAGGTTGCATGGAATGCTTTTACTGCATTGATGTCATCAGTTAATCATTTTGCAAAGACCATGGCACAACTTAGAATTAAACACCAAACACTTTCTGAATAATTGGTCATTTTTCATTCTGCCAAGCTATAACAAATTGATTAATTTGACATTTATCATCTGCTTTGCAGGTTTCTGGACAGAGCAGCTTTTATATCTACCAGAGATCTAGAAGACCAAAAAAGAGGCCTTCATAACCCCTGGCGTCTCTGCCCTATAACTCAAGTTGAAGAAGTGAAGTGTATACTAAGACTTCTTCCAATTTGGCTCTGCACCATAATATACTCGGTGGTTTTCACACAAATGGCTTCTCTTTTTGTAGAGCAAGGGGCTGCCATGAAAACTACAATATCCCATTTCAGAATACCACCTGCAAGCATGTCTAGCTTTGACATCCTTAGTGTAGCTGTCTTCATTTTCTTCTACCGTCGAGTGATTGATCCACTTGTAGGACGACTTAAAAAGACAAGTTCAAAGGGTCTTACTGAGCTTCAGAGAATGGGAATTGGGCTTGTTATAGCTGTAATGGCAATGGTTTCAGCAGGAATAGTTGAATGTTACAGGCTTAAATATGCAAAAGTAGGATGCCCCCATTGCAGTGGCACAAGCTCTCTAAGCATCTTTTGGCAAATTCCTCAGTATGCACTTATTGGAGCTTCTGAAGTTTTTATGTATGTAGGCCAGTTGGAGTTCTTCAATGCTCAAACACCAGATGGCTTAAAAAGCTTTGGAAGTGCCCTTTGCATGACGTCCATCTCTCTTGGGAACTATGTAAGTAGCTTACTTGTAAGTATTGTTATGAAGATCTCCACCGAGGATCAGATGCCAGGATGGATCCCTGGAAACTTAAACAGAGGTCACCTAGATAGGTTTTACTTCCTCTTAGCAGCCTTGACATCAATAGACTTGATCGTTTATATTCTATGTGCAAAGTGGTTCAAGAGTATACAGCTGGAAGGAAAATACGAAGATAATGATATGCCTGGTAGCTATAAAGTATAATTTGCGATGAACAACCAACAAAGGCTACGATAACAGCATATATAAATAATAGAAAGAAGGGATCAACAACTAGTCAAATTAACTTGAGCTATAGTTGCTATCGGAAGAAAAGGTGGCTGGTTTCGGTTAGAGAAGCCCTTTTACCCGAGTCTCTTGTAACTTTAGTCATTGTTTTTGTTTCTGCTAACGGTTTGTTTGGTTTGAGAAAACCTTTTTGTTTTCACTTTTGTTTATGCAAACAATTACTAAGATGCTACCTTCTCTCCAATTAGTATCCTTGCTTTCAAAATTTTGTATAGCAAATGGTAAAAGCAACATAATGTTGTTTATAACCAGTTCTTGTACAAAATTTTGAAATCTAAATAAAGAGGAAAAAAGGTAGCATTTTTGTAATTATTTATGAAACTGAACATAAAAACAATAATGTTTTCAAGAAACCAAACAAAGCCCTATATTTTCAGTTTCTGTTTTTGTATCTAGGTTGTGTAAAACTAGAGTTTTGAAGAGACAATGACAGTTTCGGGGCCACTTCAAGTGTCCTTTCTTTTAGTCTTTGTAAGCTCCATTGTTAACACTGAATATGTTATTTTAATTTCCGGGTGTGAAGTATTATTCTCTTATTACCAATCCTACGTACTATATGTCTCTCCTCCCAGTGATAACACATGTTTTTGTCATTGATGCTTGGAAGTGGAACAGGACAAACATTGCAATCATGAGCAATCCATTAACTAAAAAACTAAGGGGCTTCTTATGCATTCTAATTTAGATGAGTGGCTGCATAGACAGAATAACTTACAAATAAACATTCATATACAAAAAAAAACAAGAGTTTGGTGTAAAACTAACTTTCAAGGGGCTCCCTGCTTTTCAAAGTTATAGGAGAGAGTAATTGATATCATCTTTCACTTTAACATGTAAAGATGTTGTTTCTAGATTCAAACGCATAACCAACTGGTCATGAAGACACAACTTTACCATTGTCTCACGACTTACTCTCAAACAAGAGTCTTGTGCATGACTACTTCAATATATCTGAACCAACCGGCAACTTACAAACAGTATTGTGGAATAACTTAAATCAAATTCACTTTAAAAGTGTCTACCACACAAATGACAATTCTATAACAAAGAATCTGCAAATAAAACAGACAGAAGATAAACAGAGAAGAACAAGAAAAAAAATCACAAGAAGAAATAACATGGTTTAATTGAAATGTTAACAAACTTCAATCTACTTCTACGATAGAATCCACTATGAACAGAGATTAAAACTGAGTTTTTCTTAGTGAACAACGACTCTCGATTAACAATAGTTGAAGTTCTTATATACACAACATAACAACCATAACAAACTACTGTCAAACACGTCTAAACTAATGGAGAAGACACGTGAATAGTGCATCTTCCTACTGAGCTGGAATATCGCTTAGGCGACTTTTCCAAACTAATCTTAGTACACACTAAGGAAATAGACCTTTTACTGAGACTATCCACACTAATACTAGAAGATACATATCTTCTACTAGACAGTTAGACTGTCTAAGAACCTTGTTGAGATTTTACTAAATCAATCTCCACTTTGGTTCAACACAAATCTTCTAAGCAATAATCACTACTTGCCACTAAGTCCTTTATAGGTAAGAAGATGACCTGTGAGAGATGTTTTGGTGTTCAAGCACCCAACATAGTTCGAGTCAACATAACCTTCTATGGGAGCATCTTTGGCATACCACCGAACTCCAACATAAACTAAAACTCTTACAAGCGATCCCTTCAGATAATGAAGAAACCACTTAAGAGCTTGCCAATGAGCTTGTCTAGGATTTGACATGAACTTGCTAACAACACTCACTATATAGGGGCAAGTACAAACCACCACACATCATAAAACCAACGATGTTTGCATACAAAATATCATGCATATAACTCTTCCTCCATTGTCTTAGGAGACTGTTCATCACTCAACTTATAGTGAGAAACAAGAGGTGTGGAAACAGGTTTTAAGTTTGTCATCCCAAAATTGTCAAGCATTTTTCTGAGGTATGCTTCAAATCACATTGTCTAATGATCTCAATCCCCAAAATCTTCGTAGCAACTCCAAGATCCTTCAGAGTAAATTCAGTATTCAGCTCAGCCTTAATTTTTCTCAATCATAGGCTTACTAATGCTTGTTATCAGTATGTAATCAACATACAACAACAATACTATGAAGTGATCTTCTGCTAGAAACTTAAAGTAGACACATGTACCATACTTGCACCATTCAAAGCCAATACTTGCAATGAAGTTGTCAAACCACTTCTTCCATTATCTCGAGAATTGTTTTAGACCATACAAGGATCTCTTTAGTTTACAAACATAATCCTTCTTGTCTCCTACCTCAAATCCTTTTAGTTGCTTCATGGAGATGGTCTCTTTCAAGTCTCCATATAGACATGCAGTCTTAATGTTCATCTATTTCAACTCAAGGTTAAGCTCAACAACCATGTCTAACAACATCCGTATGGATCTATGCTTTACTATAAGAGAGAAAACATCACAATAACAAACTCTTTCTCTCTAAGTAAAACCTCTAGCCACCACTCTCAGTCTCGCCTTGAATTTTCGTTCATTAGTTCCTGAATTACCATCTTTACGTTTGAAAATCCATTTACAACCTACCAACCTATAATCCACGTTCACTGCACCAATTTGTTGTGGAATAGCTCAAATCAAATTCATTGCAGAAGCATCTACCAGAAAAACGACAATTCGATAATAGAGAATCCACAAACGAAATAGGTACAAGATAAACAAGGAAGAACAAGAAAGAATCACACACAAATAACGTGGTCCAATCGAAGTGTTAACGAACTTGCTTCTACACCCACTACAGAATCCATTATGAACAAAGATTACAATCGAAGTTTCTCTCTCAATGAACTTTCACTCAAATATTATTACAGTTGGTCAAAAAATCTCAATTAATAGTAGTTGATGATACAAATTCCTACATATACAACATAACAACCATAACTAACTATCGTGAAACGCGTCTAAACTAATTAAAGAAGACACATGAACCATGCATCCTCCTACTGAGTTGGAAACACTTAGACGACTTATCCATACAATACTAATCTCAATAGACACCAAGAGACTAGACATTCTACTAAAACTATCAACTAATACTAGAAGATCCACATCTTCTACTGGACAGTCTGATGCAATTAGACAGTCTAGGAACCTGTCATGATTTCAATGAACCAATCTTCACAAACAAAAACAAACATAACCAGCATCTTAAAAAATTGTGAAAATACAGTTAACATAGCCATGAACCCAGCCCCAAAAACACTTACTAACAAAAAAAACACAAACAGCAACTTAAAAAAAAAAATGCACTTAAGGAAGCCATGATACCCCCAAGTAGAAATGGAATAAGGAGGCACACATTTTTTTGGTACACAAGGAAGTAAAAAGACAACTGACAGAATCTAAGCCAAAACGGTATGCCCTTTTTGCCAGTAAATCAGTAGCTACATTTGCTTCTCTAGGATAAATTCCAGCAATATTTGCCAACGGCAACCTCAACAACTCCTTTGTCTCCAAATTTAAGGCCATGTTGGCATGTACCTGCACATCACCAATATTCTAGTTATAAAAAGCATTAATCATTTCCATAAAGCTGCTCTCAGAAATGATCTTTCTATAACCAAGATCCTATCCCATACAAAGACCCTGTTCCAAAGGAGAAGATTGTTAATTTTGGAAATGCATGATAAATTCATGAGTGAAGGTTTCAACAATGTTTATGTGAACAAAAGGTGTAAGAGAGAGAAAATGGAAGTCTCTGGAAGCGAAATAAAAAGGTAATTGGAACTTACCTCCAATTCAACGAAGGCAGATTAGAAGCAAAGAGTGAAAACAGAGAAGGGTTTGGGAACAGAGAAAACAGCTATCCCCAGGAAGAATCCAGCTATCACTCCAGTCCCAAATTATAAAGAATATTATTCTTATTATTAAAATTATTATTTAGGTTCAATATATTTTTCTCAAAATTGGATCAATTTTATTTTTATTTAAATTAAATTATTATTTTTCGATAATTTTGAAAATGTTGTTTGCAGTGCTTTTCCATAAATAGTGAGTTTGAATGAACGAAATTTCTTTAAATAATTATTTTATTGAGGAAATAAAATTAAAATATGAAATTCTATAAATTTATAAGAAAAATTTAAATTGCAGACAAATTTTTTCACCTAAAATATTATAATTTGAAAATTTTCACAGTATGTTTTCTCTATAATCAGGTCTTTTCTCTTTATAATTTTTTTTTTTCATCTTGAACTCATGCGGAGAATCGTTGACTTGACTATAAATTACTTAACTTCGACTCATTGACTCAACACTAACTAAGATTCCTCAATTCAGCTTAGTGAGGATGTAACTATTTATTTTTTAACATTCTTTTCTCAATGATATAATTAGTGATGTTTATTAATTGATTTTCAGTAGTATGTAGTATTTAGCTAACATTGTCTATAATATTTTAATTGGCATTTAATATTTTTCAATGTTTGTAGAGACTTTTTAACACATTACCAACACTTTTTTTATCCAAAGTTAGCTAAGATTTTTTTTTCATTGTTGATTATGGGGAAAATCAACTTAAGACTATGTTTGGTCAATATCAATAGTTAAACTGAAAAGTTAGGAAAAAATTATTATAAAAAAAAAATAAAAAATAATCTACTATAAAAAAAATGTTTTTAACGACATTCTTGCAAATTTTAACCACAATTTCCAACAAGTCATTAATTGAGTCATCATATTAACCACATACAAATATAGTTGTTAATAAAAAGTGTTGTTGTAGGACTACAAACGACTAAGATTATATTTAGAATTGTCGTTGTATCCCAATTTTAAAAAAAAAAAATTGTTTTTTTATTGTTTACTTTAATTAATTTAATTAAGTAACTTGTGCATATCATACTATTACACCACAAATAAAAATTAACAATATCATATAAAAGTATAAATCAACAGAGACGTTTTACTCTTTAAGATATTTCTACCTTAAAATTTTTAAAAAATATTATTTCTATGCATTGTCAGTTTAAAGAATTTATATGGTTACTAAATTAGAATTTATTATTGGTATAAATATTATAATAATTAACATAAAACCAAAAAAAAAATGAGTTTGTGGTTATGAAAAGTGTAAAAGAATATTTTATATTATTAGTACACAAACTATATATTAAAAAATAAATTGTCTAATAGTTAAAACAAATTTATATCACAGTTTAAATTGGTCATTATAAATTTAAAATATAATTGATAGTAAGTTATAAAATGAAATTAGAAGATACTAAAACATTTAAAAAGTATTTATTTTTTTTATGACTCAAATAATAAACATACTGTAAAATGTAATAATTTTAAAAAAAGTTAAATATTTTATTATGAGTCATAAATAGAAAAAATATATTGTCAAATACATCAAATTGATTTAAAAGGGTTAAAAATTTATTATGATCCATAAATATATAAATGAAAACCTTTTAAAAAGTTAGAGAAAAATATATTATGTGATTATTATAGAGAGAGAATTTTAATTATAAAGCTATTTTGTTTGTGAGTGAAACTACATTATGCGATTGATCTCGCTAATATCACATCACATGCACGCAGATGATAGTGATAATATTACTTAGAACATTTCAAAAGCCATTTTTCTTTTTATTTTTATTTTTATTTTTCTTGGATACTTATAAAGACATTTCATTGAATATCATATACTCTATATGTCATATTCTATAATTAAAAGTAATGATTATATGAAAAAAAAAAAACATATTTGAAGTCACAAGACGACAAATATGTTATTGTTAAAAAATTGTCGTGCTTGAGTATCTTATTGGGCCATAACAACTATTACATTATAAAATTATATTAAGTTCAAAATGTCGTAGATATCTATAAGAATTTTGGTGTCAATTACCCACTTGCATTTGATAAATAATAATATTTGAGTAAGTTGCATTTTAGTATGGTGCCCACTTGTATGAACCAAAGAGTCACATAAGTTATTGTTAATTATTTTGCAATATATTGTAAATAATATTTTCTTAGTAAAGCTATATGTGTATTTTTTGCTTAGGATAAAAACGTATGCAATATTAACTTTTCTTGGTGTACAATGTTTAGAAATTAAATTTATACAAAAATTCGTTTCATTGAAATGGTTTATTAAGCACTTTCTTATCTAGTGCAAAACACACACACACTTTATTATATACTACAATTTTAATTTAATCTTTATATTGTATGTCAGTTCCTATCTTTAAGATTTTTTAATTTTTTTAAATAAGTATCGTTTTACAAATGAAGTTATACTTTGTTGTCTTTAAGCATTTACTAAAAAATCATGGGTACTGGACTATTTTTTAACTGTTTCATTATGAACTAAATCCAAGTATAAATCATGATGAATCATCAGTTCTTATGAAAATCAATTCCTTTCCTCTGCATTTTAAGTCAGAGTACCCATTTTTCTTTTGTATTTTAATATTTTTTTAAGATTTGATTTCTTATTTTGTAATAATTTTTAAACAACGATAATGTTATCAAGAATGGAATTATGTCACTCAAAAGAAAAAACTAATTTAGTTAATATCTCAAAATCTATCTAATTCAATTAACAAAATAATGAAAAGGATTCAATGAACAAATTTTAATTGATTCTTTCCAAAAAATCATAGAAACTAATTTTAAAAATTAAAAATAATTAATTATTATAATAATTAAATTAGATACTTTTAGAGACTACACAAATTATTTAAATTATAAATTTGAGTAATTAATCGCAAATATCATCACATTATTTTAATTTTTAATACAAAAATAACATTAAAAGGTCAAAGATGATATTTTAAGGTTACTGTTGTTATTAGTACCAGAAAAAGAAAATATCATGAATTACATAAGTAACCTTCTTGTTATGTTATTATATATGAGAACATAATCAATTATATTCCGATTATGTAGTCATGTGATTATAATCCTAAAAAACATATTAATAGTGTGATATTGAAGCCCTACACTGTACATGTACATTTTTAAAAGGTCTTATATATATGCAAACGTCAATGTTTCAATTTCCAGGTACCTACATTAATACACATTACGTGCATCCAAAATCCAATCTATTTAGATATGATCCTATCAAAACATAGTAATAATTCAGTTTGAAAAATCTTCCAAATGTAGTAAATAATATGAACTCTTAGCTATTGTGTTTCCTTTTTATCTGATTTTGTTATTGTCTTAATTCAATAATAAACATTATCTCCTATTTAAGGTTGATTATCTAAAATTCTTTAATTTGTACTGATACGACATTAATGTCTTTAATTATAAGTCTGTTCATACACAATATCAGACTCAACTCATAACACGTATAAGACTCAACCCATAACACGTAAATAAAACTAAAAGTTAAATTTATTTTGACAATGTGAAATCAACTTACGTATATCTTAATATCAAACTCTAACCCATGACATTAAAAAAACAAAAAAAGTCGTACGAGATGTTAAAAGTTCATTTTAAGGATAAAAAATAATGAATAACATATATGAAGAAGGAATGGATGGAACGATTGGCAAATGGGATGTTGGCAATGAAGAAACAGAAAAGAGGAAAAGGTGATTTTAGACTGTTCAAACTACCTACCATTCATCACTAAATATTAGTACGTCACCAACATTTTCTTAATGCTGGAAAGTGTAATGATATACTGGTGAAGTAATAAAGTGAATGGTGGAGTAATGTTAATCATTCACACACACTCTAGAGCATAATTGGTCATTACACTACTTCTAACCGATCATGCATGTTTCGATAATCGGTTATAAAGACATAAATGCATTCAAACACCATTGCAGTTTTCACACTCGTCAACTTTTTAAAAAATTTATCCATGCATATAGACGATACCATGCAGGGAGAAAAACAAAAATATACCCCCAAGCGAAACTTCCCACTCTCTTTTTCTCATTTTAGGGGGACACTGTCCTTTCTTTCCAATCAATTCACTTCAAATCATACCTATCAAACACCTCCTTTCTTTTCAAGCAATTAATCTCAAATCATACCTACCAAACATGAATCATAGAAACATTTTCTGAACCTTCAAATTCACGTGAACAATACATATACTCAATCAAACAAAGTAAAATGTAAATGAAAAAAATATGTACTAAACTTCATTATGATAAAATAAAGCTTTTGCTAGTGTACAGTATCTCGAATATGCATCCGCTATTCAACTAAATCCTTTCATTACCAAGTTTAGAAATTCGCAAATCATCAAAACACCATAGAGCATCTTCCTTGTGCATAATAAAAGTTGAGCCTTCTGCTTATTCGTTCTAATATGTGGGGAACTTTCCTTTACTCATATCCGTTGCTAAATCATGTCATTTTTGTATGATTCTACAAAAGTCACAATTCTCATGAAGGATAAATTAAAAGTTTTTCACCTGTTAATAAAATTTACCTGTTTCATTGTCAAATTAGAAAAGTTATTGGTTAAAATTTCTCATGTTTTTTCATGAAAAAGAACAATATTCATGAGCTAACTTGTGTTGATAATCCAAAATATGCATAGACAACCCGCCAAAATATTAGTCAAATATAGAAAATAAGGGGCGACAACTAAAAATAAAATTAGACGAAATAGAAAAAAAGATCAAAGGGTACAAAATAAACAGCATTTATTTATTGATTAAATTAACTGCAGAAGGTAATTACGATTGTTTACTGAAAAATACTACTAACAGAACTGTCGTCATGAATACGCCAAATAGTTTCACCCAACAGGTTTGCTACAGTAAGGATAGTTAACTGCGGGAAATAGTTCTTCTCTGTAACGGGAATGGTGTTCGTAATAATCACCTCTTGAAATAGGCCACCGGACAACCTCTCAATTGCTGGAGGGCTGCGATCATCCAAATAAAACAAAACCACTATGATATGAATACCAGTTTATATACAATACTGAACATGAATACCATAAGCAACACATATAATGATGAAGATACAGTAAAACATGCATACAGATGTATCCATAAGCTTATTAAAGTAAAGAGAGGTAAACGACGACCAATAAGCTGATTAGCAATCTTTAATTACTGAATAATTAGCAACTAGAGATCAATACAATAAAGAACGGAAGAAGTTTATTTGGCAGTGGACTCGAGACTAGACCAGGGAGACAAAAGGACGAATCAAAGAATAAAAATGTAGGGCAAACCGAAGGCAATACCTGAAAACAGCATGAGTACAGCACGCATACACTTCCCTAGCTCCCTCTTCATGTAACAGTGCCGCACCCTTAGCAATGGTACCTTCAGTCCAAAACAATTAGAATCAGATACATACCAACAGATATCAATGATGAAAGTAGCAAAATGAAACTAATGCAACCATCATTCTTGCCTACTCAACAAGGAAGAAAAACCAAAAATGCTTCTGAGGGAAATGCAAGCTGAAACTTTTTAAACAGCAATCAGCCATCTTCCCAGGCAAATGGATGGATTAAAATATGACTGAATTTTCCCCCATCAATTAAAGTTACTATTTAATCAATTTCTTGTCTCTATAACTAGATTCAGCAGTTCCTCAAAACAACATAAGCTAATGAAAATATTTATGAACACCAAAATACGCTAAAGAACATTTGGAATCTGTTCATAAAATGTTCACTAAGATAGATAATATGAATTCAATCTTAGAATGTAGCCAGTCCAGGAAAACACACTAGGCAAAATAGAAAAGCAGGATGCCAGAGCCATAAAATAATATTACAGAGAATGTATATATCCATAAAAGATCTAGTACTTAAATATGTCTAAAATTTTAATTAAAAAATCTAGCTAAATTTTGTTTAGATGAATTTTTTAAACCAGAAAGTAACCACGTATGCAATAAAGAAGCACAGAAGAAAACAACATTTCTTTGCAAATTTCAAAATACGGCAGGGAAATTGACATACCAGCAGTGTCGATCATATCATCCACCATTACTGCAACCTTTCCTTTAACATCACCAATCAGATTCATCACCTTCAGGGCAAACATAACACAGATAAATATACCTTCGGAGATCCGTGTTATTAACTTTAATTTAGCCCTGAGGATAATTAGTATACCATAAAAATAGTTAAACTATGGGCACATCCAAAACTAACAATAAAAAACAATAGTTCTGGAAAACACCAATAAGATAGGCTACCGTTGCAGAGTAACATGTCACCCAAATATCCAACATTGCAGCCAACCACAGAAGATAGACACTTCCAGGTACAGTATCAGATGAAATTTAAATCAAAAATATGATAATGTGAAAGTAACCATTTAACTTACTACACATCAAATAGGCATTATCAATGGCCACATGTGTTGATTAACCAAAGTGATGTACAGGACAAATTCATTTCTGGAAAGAAAGTAATTATTGATAACAAAATACCAAAGAAACCCAATAATGTTTGTTTAAGGAGTATACTTCCTTACATATATGGAAATTTAAAAAAATGCAGAATGTCAAGGATAATGCACATATTTTGTCACAGTAATTACCTCAGCAACATTGTGCCCATGGCGCCTTTTGTCTACAATAGCTAAAGGGGCATCAGATAATTTCTTTGCAAAAGCACGTGCTCTTGCAACACCACCAACATCAGGAGAAACAACCACCAAGTCACTTGAACTTATTGTCTTGCTGGCAAGATAATCAAGAATCACAGGCTAGTGGACATCATAAACAATAGTATTAGAAAACATGTAGCCCAGAATGAAACTACAACCATTCAAAGCTTTACTTACTTGACAATGAACGTGATCAACAGGAATATCAAAGTAACCCATGGACTGCCCTGAATGAAGGTCACAAGCAAGAACCCGGTCTGCCCCAGCTTTGGTAATAAGGTTTGCAACAAGTTTAGCTGCAATTGATTCACGCCCTTGAGTCTGTAAAAGAAAAATAAAAAAAATCTTAGCTTTGAGTATAACATTGAGCATAAACAGGGAACCAAAAGTATAACTTTTGAAAAAAAAACAAAGACATCAACAAATTAATTCCCCATTTAATAGAACTGAAAACCCAATTAGGCTCCCAAAGGTACCATGGAAAGTCCAATCCAAGCCTCAAACAACAAACAAGATGCAAAGCTTCCAAGAAAGTGAGTCTTGGTTGATTTCTTGGTTGTCTTTGGATAGCTAATGGTTTGGTTAGCTCAAGGTTGAAGGGTTAAGGGAACCCAGGGAGGTTTCTTGGAAGGTTCAAGGTTTAGTATAAAAGAGAATGGAGAAATCAACCAGAAACATCAAAACAGTCACAAAATTTCCAGAAAGATAACAAAAGTACACCAATATAATAAACCAATGAGTCGGATAATCTTGTCTGCCACACTGAATCTCATATGTAGACCCTTTGTATAAATTAAAAATACTGGTTGTAAAATAAAATTAGCTACGTGCAAAAAAAACTTGCCTTTCTATCAGCTCTAGCATATCCAAAGTATGGAATCACAGCAGTGATATTCTTGGCCGACGCTCTCCGACAAGCATCAATCATTATTTTAAGCTCCATGAGATTCTCATTTGCAGGAGGGCAGGTTGGCTGTATAAGGTATACATTGCAACCTCTCACACTCTCTTGTAACTGGACATAGATTTCCCCATCAGCAAAACGCTTGATGGAAATCTTTCCAAGTTCCAGACCCATGTAACGGGCGATTTCCTAATCATACAAACACGTTTAGAGAACAACAAAAACCAAATCAGTAGAAAGACTATTCACGCCAACTATATTTTCTCACAAGCAACAAATACAACAGATAGCTACTAGACTCTGAATTCAACAAATAAGCTTTTTCATTGTCCATCATGTTTGTAACCACAAACTGACGCATACAAAGGCGCTAGATGACACCATGATAAAATCTGGCATCAATTTTTCAATTTTATTGATCCTTTGAATCAGAAATAAAACTGAATGTTTATTCAATCCAATCCACTAGCAGAATTCAATAAACTCAATCGAAAACCAAATATTGTCAGAAAAGTCTATTAAAAGCTATTGCGTCAGTCAACAGTCGTTGAATGATGAAAAGGTCCTTAAACGTGCATGTCATCGGTCAAATCAAATTCGTCCTAAAGTACCTGATTGTTCAACGAATACACGTTAATTTTCATTCAGGAATTGAAATATCTTCCAGAACGACTAAGACCATTCTCTCAATGATAAAGAAATAGAAAATAACCTGAGAGAGCACAGGATTGGCGGTGCCAGAGAACAATTTCAACCGGTTACTGTTTCTGCTGACCGTTTTCTCTGCCCTCGCAGATTCCAAGAATTTCGGCAGCGTCCGCTCGTTGAGAACCGGAATGGTCGGTTTCCAGTTAGGAAAATTCGAAGAATCCGACATGTCACATTTCTGCCATTGAAACAAGAAGAAATAGCATAATCGTGAGCAAATAATAATTTAAAAATGATATAATGAAAATAAAGCGGATGATTCTGTGATTACCACGCTGCAAGGAGCGAGGATTCGAACGCGCGAACTGTCGACGAAACCTAAGGTTCGAAGAGTGGGAGCATGGGAAGTGCCGGTGAAGAGAGAAGATGAAGATGACGAAAAGGCCAGGGTGGAAGAAGAAGAAGAAGAAGGCTGAAGGAGTGAGGTTGCCATGAACGGAGGAACCAACGGGTTAGGGTTTGTAAAGTGTCTTCTTCTCTGCAAGAGAAAGAGAGAGAAGAGAGGGTTTGGTTGAAGCAGCGCGAAGCGAATTTCGAGCTCTGTTACCAGTGGTGGCGGGTCTTCGTATTTTCCACGAGATTCGGCTTTTTATGTGTTCGCGGCTGAGGGTCACCGCGCGACGTCGTTTTACCACAATAAAATAATATTAATCTATCAGGGAAATATATACAACTGAAAATGAAATAATTTAATTCAAATACTACTGTACTCAGCCTGTGAATGTAATTTGGATTTGGGGGAACGTTTGCTTATGCGGACGTAATATTCGTACTATTCGGTAAAGAAATGAGAAGATATTAATTATTTAGATCTAGTGTGAGGAAGAGAATGAGAAAGTATAATTGTAAAAGTAAATATTATTTTTTTTCTAAAAAATAGACTAGAAGAAAAGTTACATCAATATGTATTGTTTTTAAATTTATTTTTATTTATTCTAATGTTATAATATTTTTTATTGTATGTTTTTTTAAAAAAAATAAAATTCTCTCTCAATTATCATATCATTCACAAACTCACATAAATTTTCTTTGCACATCACTTTATCATACTCTAATTCAAACATCATCATTTTTCTTTGCAGATCACTCTACCATACTCCAATCCAAATATTATCATTTTCTTCACACTTTCCTCTCATATCTTCATACGTTACTCTCTCCAATTTCAACACATCTCTCTCCTAATCCAAACACATCCTTAAGTTCATGTAAAAGTAAAAAAATTGTTTAAAGAAGTGATTTAAATGAATTTCAATAATATGATGATTAGCCTTTTAACCGTTCGAAACATTTTAAATTCACTTCAAAAGATTATTACAAGCCAGAAAAGATTTTCTCTTTACATTTAATGCAATTCTACATTTATTATTAGAATTCAAATGAATAAGTTGAAACGCATTTGATGGAGTGAATGAAATTTTATGAATTCTTAAATGACTAAAATTGATAGGTGTTTTAATGCTAATTTAAAGATATTTTTAATTGGATGATAAAACAATAGTTGTAGTGACAATTAAGAATATAACATCATATCATTTCTATAAAAAAAATAATTTAAAAAAAAAATATTCTTGACTCGGAAATATCCATTGAAGAAAAAGAAATGAGAAGAAAATGAAGAAGAATTTGTCTTTTGGAGGCATGGTTTGGTGGAGTGTGTATAATGCCAAAGGAGGATGTTATGTTTGGATTAGGACATAGGAAGGTTTGTGTTAGTCAAAATCATAGCGATTGAAGATAAGCTAAAAAGTGTATGTTATGTTCTTAATTGAGCCCTTATTCGCCGTTGCTTTTGCATCGGTTCATGCCATATTTGTGCTAAATCAATTTCAAAATGCTCTCCTTCCTGCACCTATTTAATATGCTCCTATTTTCTTTTTCTTTTTTTCATGGCGTGTTATATGAATCGGAACAGAATTTAAGAATATTATTTTGCTTTATCTAATCAGAAAGAAAATAAAAATACTAATAAATGAGTTTATTTTAAAAAATCATTTTTCTTTTATTCTGTCTTAAAGGGCCGTAGAAGAAAAAATCATACCCAAAATCATGATTTTCAAGAATATGATTCCTACAAAATTATGATTTTTAAGTTAATGAAAAGTATTCTTAGGAATGTTGACACGAGTTTTTAGAAATCAAAACATAATTTATTATCACTTTAAATTTTTTAATAAAAAATATGGTACATTTTCTTAGACAAATTTATATATTTATTAGTTAAATTCTATAAGAATGTTTTTATGAAAATTTATGTAAAATTTGTTTATGAAAATATTTTTTTACAGTAATTAGTATCTTTAAATAAGTAAATCAAACATGAAAAATATATTATGAGAATTTTGAGAAACTAAAAATTTCAGATCTTCATAACACCCCATAATTTAAATATATAATTTGTTCACACTTTTCATTCATTGTTTGAAACACATCGTTATTATCGTTCCACTCTTGAGACGATAGCGAAATTTTGTTCTCATTTCCCACCCTCGTCCAAAACAACGTGTATGATGGGAAAATATTAATTAAAAAATAATTTAATTAACAGTCATTAACAATTTAAGGAATTAAAATATTTGTGTCGTTTATCAAGGTTAATATCAGCTCTTTCTCATTTTATTTCTATCTATTAATGTATCTCTAATTATACTAAATTACTATAAAATAACATTAAATGTTATTCTCGTTCAAAGAAATAAATAATTAACACAAACAGTATTATTTAGTACTATGTTTGTTAAATGTAATATGTTGATTCTATTAATTAAATATAATGCATATTTATTAAATGTATAACATCGGTGAAGTTATTATTGAAAAAATCTATTTATGGTGATCCTGTTTCATAACTTTGCTTGTTTTATTTTATTTTTTATTTTAGAAAATGAATACTAAATCTTCTCAACTTTATCCTCGAATTTTAACATTTTTTATATAGATACATTCGACTTAGTTTTATTATGATTTATCTGTTGGAGATCCCACATCGACTAGAGATTATAGTCTTTCATTGTATATAAGTAGGTGCAAACCTCAACCCTATGAGCTGGTTTTATGGGATTGAGTTAGGCTTAAAGTCCACTTTGTAATACTATCTTTAATTTTTTTTTTAATTTTTTATAATGAATCACAGATAAATTATTTAAGAAAAATTGTAACGATAACAAAAATTTAAGACAATTTTTTTATAGTACTTATTGTTATTGTATGGGTAAGGAAGGTCTCGTTTTCACTATTCCCCTACTCTTAGATTTTCTCAATGTCAACTTCCGATAGATCTTGGTTCTTGATCCTTGATCGAAGTGTGGCTGCAAAAAAAATAATGTAACACTCAAGTTAATAATATCCCATATTCAGTGATTGAGGATAATAAAAAATGCATACATTGACTTAGCATTGATCAACCTTTTTACATAAATGTGTTGGGCTCTTGTGTTGGTGGGTCTAAATTAGCTAGGATATCACACTTAATCTTTGTATTAGTTTGATATTAAGTACAAATTCTTTGTAAAATTCGTATTTAAGTGGCTTTTGTTTTAAGTTGTTGAGATAGTCTCGAACATGGTAGTTGACGTATTGTTCAGCCTGTATGTTCAAGATGTTCCCAGACGTGCCTAGGACATCTCGGTCATGTGTATACAAAAATTAAATAAAAATACCTACAAATATTATACTAATTACAACTTAATTTTTTTTTAAACAATAATCTTCTTCAATCAATACACCTCCTTTTTTGTTGTGTTCTTAGACATACTTTTCTTTACAATTGGTATCTAGAGCCGAAAATTAAGAGTTATTCATTTTGTTATCCTGAGTGGTTGATCATTCATAAACATTTGCATATGGTGAATCTATAAATAAATCTCATATTTTTTCGAAGAAAATTATCCTTTTAGAACAATGAGAATTAAAATATTTCTTGAGTATGTTTTCAATATTTTTTTAAAATATTTCTTGAACAATGAGTTGTTGATAATATTTTTGTTCCTAAAGAATTTTCTTTGTGGACTTCTGATGAAAATAAAATAGCACATTATGATGTAAGAGCAAAGAGTATGATATCATCTATTTTTCACTCTTGATGAATTTCATAAAGTATTGGTGTGCTCTTCGACTAAATAAATGTGGACTGTTTTAGAGATTATACATGAAGTCACTAAAGAAGTGAAAAAAGTAAGAATAAAATACTATGATACAAAAGTGTGAAATATTTAAAATATTGCAATAGAAAAGTATTTATGATGTACAAAATAGGTTCACCCACACAATAAATCACCTTTTTACTTATGGGAAGACTCCTGATAGAGAAAAAGTCAACATCAAAACTTTGAATAGCTTAAACAGGTCATGACAATCAAAGGTTATTGTTATCTCTAAATCAAAAGACATTACTACGATGAATATGACCACCTTATTTGATAAGCTAGAGAACGAGTTAGAACTTGGAAGATTGAAAATGATAAAAAAAGATAGAATTAGAAATTGATAGTCCAAAAATTGAGATATGCATGGAATGAGATGGTTAGTTTGGGTTGTGAAAGATTTGAATTTACTACTAAAGAAATTCTAAAAAAAATTGAAATGCAAGAAAAAAAGTATATTTTTTTTAATCATGTCAATCTAATGTTTTAGGAAGCAAGAACAATATTCAAATTATACATGTTTTAAATGTGTTACACATAGTCACATTAAACATGGTTGTCCTTTGTTAGTTATGAAACAAAAGTTTAAAGAGAATTAAGGAAACAAAGAAATATCATAAGAAGAAAATAACATATACTGTTGTGAAAGTGGAGAAGAAAAAGTCAATATTTGTTTGATAGATAACGCTGAATCGTCAAGTAATAGTAGTATGAGTGATTTTAATTTTGAAGTTGATGAAATTGATAAGCAATTGCTTGATGCATTTAATGAATTACACGAAGAAGAAAAAACTCTCTTATTCAAACAATAGTCTCAAGTGACATAGTAGATTATTTGCAAATAAATTAACTCAAATACAAGAGAAAAATGATAGTGATGTTATAGACATAAATTATGAAAACTCCTAATGCAATTGTAGCTCAAATTTTCACCAAAGAACTAAAAAATTATGAGGATTGCAAGAAATATTTAACAAAAATTGAGTATAATATGAAAACTCTTCTTGCAAATTTCATATTAGAAAAATTAAATCTAGCCGCAATTCTGAATTCACAAAAGTGTGTTATTAACAAAGTTATAATTGAATTTTAATATAAAAGACACAACAAGATTTTACAATTTATTTTAATTTTAGAAAATAATTTATATACTTATTTGTGACATGTTATTGTTTGAAAAAAACCATGCATAAAATACTTTTTACATTACAAGAAGATAATTATCGACATATTCAAATTCATCGATAATTTTTTTTAGCAAAGAATTTTGCCGACGAATGGCAACAATCATAAATTTTTAAATTATCTATGTAAATATGTCGTTAAATTACAGAAAATGTAATGTAATTTTGTTGGTATAATCCATCAAAAAATTAAAGATATTACATCTCTATTGGTAAATTAGTATTCGTTGATAAATTCCTCGATAAATCCATACTCGTTGATAATTCCATAGGTGTCAGTAAATTTGTCGGTAAATTATTTAATAATAATAAGATGAATATAATTATAATAATAATAATGAAAAATAATTATAATAATAAATGTTATTATTATTATTATCACGATAATAATTATAATAATAATAACAATACTAGTGATAAATATAATAGTAATAATAACAATGATAACAAGATAATAATTGTAATAATTAATATAATTATTATTTTCACAATAATATTAATTATTATAATAAATATAATAATAATTAATATAATAATAATAACCAACAGAATCAATTAATAAGATCAATTATGAGCATAATAATAATAACTATGATAATAAATATACTAATAATTTATTGTTATTATAATAATTAAGATAAATTTTATTATTATTATCATAATAATAATATAAATAATATTACTATTATTATTACTAATGAAAACACAAACGTTATTCTGTTTTTTATCTGTATTTTTTACTTTCTTCCTCTATCTATGTTTGAGCATTTCTTTATTAATTTTTATTTAAAATTTTATAAATAATGTTGAATAAATTAAATTATGTAAAGCAAAATAATTATAATATTAATTTATTGGAACATAACTAAATTGTTAAAATCTTAAATAATAATTTATAAACTATTTATTAATAATATAAATTATTTTACATATTAATAAGTTTTTTAATATATAAAATAATATATAATTTAGTTAATATAATAATTAATTATTTTTATTTTTAAAATTAATTTTTATTTAATAATTTTTTGTTTATAGTGTATCTTCATAAAAGACATTAGTAAGATGGATGTTATTTATTGAAGATAAAAAAATATTAATGTTTATTTACAAACTTAGGATGATTATTTTAATAAAAATCATAAATATAAAAGCAAATCAAATTGGTTGGTCTAACGGATAATTGACGAGTATATTAAAGGTTAATTTAATTTAGTTCATCGAGATCAATAGGAAATGGTCAATATTTATATCTATATATAAAGAGAATTATTCCTATAACCATTTTTTGGTGTACACGTTTACTTTTCCATTTTCGTCATTTCATTCTTTTTGTTTTTTGTTTTTTTTTTTTTTTTTTTTATCAAAAAATTAAAAAAATTAAAATTGGATTATTTAGGTGTATCCAAACAAAATTAAAAAAAATATAAACCATGTATTTCTGTCTGGAAAAAGTAGATTCATGTTCCAAGAATGGTATTTTTTGTTAGGTAGGGAAGAGGTGGCACATAGTTAGATACCATCCTATGTATCTATATACATTATCTGTAAATGGGTTAGGA
>Ga0123342_1000211_pt1 | contig 81967 bp, 35 predicted proteins | sample Turbeawhitnodule_FD_89960 | JGI IMG/M metagenome (GOLD analysis project Ga0123342, IMG submission 89960) | Root nodule microbial communities of legume samples collected from Mexico - Turtle bean Mexico white nodule | ecosystem: Host-associated > Plants > Roots > Nodule | place: Mexico: Nepantla... | reverse complement strand
AATATAATTTTTCTTTTCAAAAATATATTTTTTTTTTTTCAAACACATTTTATTTATATATATATATATATATATATATATATATATATATATATATATATATATATATATATTAAAGGGTACCAAAAATACTTGACCTCTTTTAATTATTAACATTTTTTTTTCAATTTAAGGTTTTTTTTTTATTAAAAAGCTACCAAAAACACCTAAAACAACGGTGATATTATGGTTGTGACAAACAGGTACTTTTTTTGTTGAAATAGAAAGAAAAAGTTGAGGTAACATGACATACAAATGGAGTCAAAAAGATATATAAAAAGAGAGATAGTCAATCAATCTCAAAAGTCAAACAATTCTACTTTTTCTATTCATTTATCTTAATTTTCTATTTACTTTTCTTTAATCTAAATAATTTTACTTTAATATCTTAGTTTTATTTTCTACTCCTTCGTTTCCCCTCTCAATTCTCAACCTTAATGATTCAATTTGATGTAAGAAAAATTCGGGTCTTAGTGTTTAGTGTTTAGGATTTGATAACATGTTATTCATTTTTTTTAGATTTAATCAATAGTGTTTACAAGAATGAGAGACAGATTCAAAAACTGTTTATCTTAGAACATTTGTATGAAACTTTAAATTTATTGTAGGTTAGTGATTTTTTTATTATTTAGCTTACTGGGTTTGTAGGAAATATAAACATATCAAATTTTTTTCTTGTGTTTTTACGATGTTATGCATGCATTAGAAGTTGCTAAATTTTGAAGAGGATAATTACTAGTGGGTCTTATTGGGAAGTTTATATTCTTCAATACCAAACTGTGATTTTTGTTAACAAAATAATCCAATTCAAATACTCTAGTTTTATCTGTATTGAAGCTGAATTTATAAATCGGTTTACATTTTAAAGTTGTTAAAATAGAAGGGAAGAACAATGAAATGTTCCTTTGAAACTTAGAAAAGTTCTTACATATGAAACTAGTGTTCATCCTTTTAGCAAGCTTTTATAAATTGTCAAGAAATCTCATTTTCTTAAAAATATTTTTCAACAGAAAATAAATACGTTTTTACACAAGATCTAAGAAAAAATTCTCAAGAACATGAAAAAAAATATAACTGTATCTTTTATATAAAGTTACACTGACATCAAACAACATATATCAGAAATATTTTTTGTTTTTGTTTTTAGAGAGTAATCTACATACTGTCAATTTTTACACTATTATTCAGTCATAAATCATCACATATACTAAATTCATTAACTTGTACAGTAATTATTTTAAAAGTAATCATATAATTTTTCTAATATTTTTTTAAGAGAAACTAAACTCTGTTACTTTAGCTAGTAAAGTCATATTCTAGACTTGTAATGGTTGAAGGACAAAGTGGAGGCCTACATACAGAGCACGCCAACAATGATTCAAAATATATGATATAAGCAATGACGAAATGACAAAATGATGATAGGAACCACTATAACAAGGCTTGAAAATGACCATTTTGTAAAATAAATAAAAATAAAAGGAGGATTCTCACAAGTGAAAACACCATCAGCACCATTATTAGAGAATTGAGCACTTTCAACTACATTTGCTAGTTTGTAGTAACTACACCAATAGAACCAAAATTCCTTCCAAACACAACCAAGTTATTGAAAACTATGTATTTAACTATGCCATGTTCATAGTGTGAGTTTATATAGTGGCACTCATTTCTTCTCTGCTGATTTGGTGACGGTAACTCCTTTGCTTGCATCAACAAGTCCCTTCAAAGAATCTCTCCTAGGCCGTGCAACCTTGTTGTTAGGATCAAATAGCAGGACTTCTTCAAATGCCTTCAAAGCAGACTTGTAATCTTTTTTACTGTCATAGGCATCTCCAAGATTGTTCCAAGCTGTGACATAGCCTGGTTGAAGCTTGACAGCTGTCTCAAACTGAGCAATTCCCTTGTCAACTTTCCCATCGCGGACATAGCTTACACCAAGAGCGTTGTAAACCTATTGATGGATTGGTTTATGCAGTAGTTACCAAAGTTGTTAACAAGTCATATTAGAATAAGAAAGGAGAACCACCAACACACTCTTTATTGTTGATAATTTTTTTATTAGAAACTACTAATCATGAATGGAAACTCATTTAATAATGAGTGAAACTACAATGGTTGCAATCAAACAAACCCTCTAACCTGAGCAAGATCCGGATTATCCCCATCCCATTTATCAATTGCTTGGAGCAAGAACTTGGTAGCAGCAGGGTAAAATTTCCTGCGCAGCATCACTGCACCAAGTTCAAAAAGCTCAGTTGCACCAGCATCACCACTTCTTACTTGCTCCTGAGACAGTGGAAGAAAAGGAGTAAGGACAAAGGATCATAAAACATCTAGTTCCAAGTGGCTTGCACTTGTGTATATAATCTTTATTAAGGTACCAAACCAGAGAAAAAAACTCAAGACACCTAACATAAAATTCAGGGTCTAATACATTTTGAGGTTCAGGGTATCCTGCACAAGAGAAACGTCTAATAATATAAAGGACCAAAGGGAAGATAGGTTCTTACCTGCAACTCCTTGGCAGATAGGTCGAGTTCTCTGCGGACAAGAACTTGACGAATCACAAAAAAAGTCCCAGTCCCTAGCAAACCCAGTAGCAATAACAAGTATATTAGTTGGATGCTTAAATCAAACAATTCTCCAACCTCATATATCTCATTTATCTTCATTGAGCTGCTTGCATAAGAAACATCAGGAGAAATCACTGATATAGTTTGTCCAAGCAAGAATGCTGAAACCCATTTGGATGATCTTGCACCATCTTCAAGATGTTTGGTTGTAAAGTCATTCACTGAAAATCCTGCAACATTAAAATAAGTGACTATGTCAACTTTAAAACAAAATTTGAAGATTTTGAATTAGCTGACGTTTGCCCAAATGTTTGAACCAAGTTTAACACAATGCTTAGAATTAAAAAGGTACGAAAATTTTCCATAGATTTTACCCAATCAGTTTCAGCAATTTGACTACTAACAACAATCAACATAATTAAACTTAATTAAAACATCATGATTATTTTTGCTACCTACAGCTGTCAAATAGAGTTGAATGATTGAATCCATTCCAATCATTTAGCCCATTGTAGTTTGCGCACTTCTTAAAGACAGGTTCAACCCCTCCCTTAATCCGCTAGCCATTCAAGGTGGCTGGCTTTCTTATGCAACAAAAAAAAAATTAAAATACTTTCCCAAGTATTTTCTTAATTTAAATCCAAATTATTGTTTATAAGTTATACTTAATCGTATTGAAGAAGAATTATAAATTTATGGCCTTTTTAGGGTTAAAAAAATTGTATCTTGGCTGTTAATTTTTCTGCTTGTAGAAGTGTTATTTTTTAATTGGTGTGTGACAAAAAAGAAAATAAGAAACGGGGATAGTAATTTGGTTCCCTACAAATTAAGAGGGTTACCAACCCCAAATTCCATGACGTGTCATGGATGGTTAACACATTGAGCAGCTTAAGATCAGCTACAAGAACAAAAGATGCAAACACCCATTACCAATAAATACAAGCAAGGGATAGGGGCAAATCAGATTACTGAAAAACAAAATGGGTAACAACACACTTCAAATTAGTGAAATGGGTAACCAAGTCCATTAGTAGCAGACAGTCAAACACAGATGGGGAATCTTCTCAACTAGCAAAGACGTACATCCATATCAGTAACATTATATACAATGTAATTGACCGACGAACATGTAAATCTAAATGCATAGCTGCATGATATAATTTTTCCTGCCGTTCATCTCAACAAACCTCATTATCATTTCTTTTATGTTTTTGTTTTATCTTGGCATAATAATGGAGTATTTGTTGATCATTACATAGACAGAATGCTTCAGAGGTCTATCAAAATTTGGGCACGAATATGGTCAGTTTCTACATTCTAGAGCAACAACATGTTAAGACTATACTTTGTACCATTACAAAACTTGCCATTTTTCTATAAAACACATTAGACCAATTCACTCGTTATATATGGAAAAAACATGTTAAGAATAATAAAATTAGAAACAGAGAATAAGGAATTACTTGTAAATTGTTTGTTGAAAAGGGTGCTAAGGAATTCCATTGGCATTTTCCTTTGAAACTTCTGTCTTCGTCCACGATGGAAGAAAAGATTAGTATCCGGAACTTAAGGAGTAAAGAAAAGGCATGAATAATGAGAATGCTTTAAAGATTAAACTGATGATGGTATTTAGAATGAAGCATTTATACAAGACCTAGAGTTTATTTCTAACAGCAGAATAAAAGAGAAATCAATGCATGAGTAGGAGAATCAGATAATGAAAATGAAAGATGAAATTTGAAACACAAGATTCGGTATAAAGGATGTAATGAAATGCTTAATTTTGCGGTAAAACACGTGAAAGTTAAACAACCTGCAGCAAAATCCCACTCTTCATTGCATCAAGATTGTCTCCATGTCGTATGGAACCTTTTTGCTGAATTCCGAAGGCATTTACCTTTCTGTAAATAGTGCTTTAAGTTAATATTCATCCATGCATCACACCACTGTGAACCACTAAAAAACAAGAGCCTTTTAAGAGGGTAACAAAACTGAAAGTATTTAACACGAATATGTATCACACTACAAGTCTAAAGTTCCTCTCCCCAAGCACTCCAACACAAATCACTCTATTACAAAAAGAGAAATGGCAGCAACCCACTTTCCACTGTGAGCTGAAATTTGTTAGAAATCGCAAAATTGTACTCTTTAGTAGCAGTAGTAGCCAACAAAAAAACTAACTTAGTGCTGGCCAATTACATAGTTACCCAATTCAGTACTCTCTTAAACAACATTAATCACTAACACTAACAACATTTACACGAACCATTGAAGAAGGAGGCAAATGAGGCACCCCATTAGCACACGATGCTTAAAGCTCTAAACTTCAAAGTAAGAGACATAAATGGTAGAAAATTAAAGAGATAAGAGAGAGGATTACTTTACAGAACATGAGTAACGACGAGGAGGTGAGGATTGGGAAGAAGTAGAGACTTTGGAAGGGAATTGGTTGCAGAAAAGGGTGAAGGGAGCAGATTCATTGAACTTGGATGTGAATAGAGTGGAAAGAGAGGGAGGAGAAGAGGAAGGGAGAATGGAACCACCCATCTTCTGTTTCTGCTTCTTGGGTTTGTTCCAGTTGGGGTTATCCTGCTCAACCAACCTATGCCACCTTGGACGGGAACATCATGGTTACATTACCTTTTCCATTATCCTTTTTAGTTTTCGCAATTTTCTTTACTAAATCTCATACATATATTGTTCTATCACTTTATATATATATTTTTGCTTTTATTGATTGGACTTTAATATTTTAAAAATAATATTTTTAATCTCTAGTTTTAATGGTCTATTTTTAGTTTATATATTTGAAAATATTTTTTTAGTAATTTATTATCTGATTTTAATAATGTAACAAATTCATTATTTACATATATTAACCAAATTTAACAAATAAAATCATGATAATCAATTTCTAACAAATAAAATCATGATAATCAATTTCTAACAAATAAAATCAGTTCTCCCTTTCAAATAGATCTTGATTTTGTTGTTTCACTACATTTTTATAACAATGTCTATTTGTTATTATTTTTAAATAGACAATTTAACAAATTTTATGTTTAATTAATTCTATTGCGTAACACAAGTGTGATTTATCAACTAAGTAATTTTGTTGATTTTTAAATTTGAAGTTGTGGCTGGTTGATAATTATATATTTCCAGTATAATGTTTTAAGTTATAATTTATTAAATACATTTCCTTAGTTTAATATTTAAAATAAAGAAAATTTGAGAAGTAGAAATATATTTTTTAAGTTAACCATTGAAAATCACAGTGTTTTTTCATATAAATAAATCACTTTCTATTTTTCTTACAGTTTTGACTACTTCACCTTCTTTTTTTTTTACTAAATTGCAATTATTATTTTACATTTTTTTTATCACGACTTTGTTACTAAAGTGCAAAGAAACATGAACTAACACTTAAAAGACGTTACTAACATTAACACATAACATTGGCGGTGTGGTACGGTGGTTGATTGGTTTGGTTTTGTTAGAGTTAGAAGTTGGAACCTCCGTCTTCCTTCGATGAATTCGAGGAAATCGCTCTCTACTTAACAACACTGAACAACACACTCATTCTTCTCATTTTCTTTCTCTTCAATCGAATCCAACCCAAAACCCATTCTCATTTTTTCATTCATTCAACCATGGCTCACCTTCTTCACACTCCCTTCATCCCCTCCTCCTCCTCGCTCCGCCGCGCCGCCGTTACCCACCGCAGAACGACGCCTCCCCTGGTCGTTCGGGCTAAGATCCGGGAGATTTTCATGCCGGCACTCAGCTCCACTATGACGGAGGGCAAAATCGTCTCCTGGACCAAATCCGAGGGCGATAAGCTCTCCAAGGGCGACAGCGTCGTTGTCGTTGAGTCTGACAAGGCCGACATGGACGTCGAGACATTCTATGACGGCTACCTCGCCGCCATCGTCGTCGAGGAAGGTGGTGTCGCTGCCGTCGGATCCCCCATCGCATTCCTCGCTGAGACCGAGGATGAGATTGCTCAAGCCAAGTCCAAAGCCTCCTCTTCCTCTTCCGCGCCCGCGCCTGCAGCTGCAGCTGCACCAGCACCTCCCGTTGAGTCTCAACCGGAGAAGGTTGCGGCCCCCGTCGCAGCTGCGGTTCCGGCTCCGGTCGTAGTGTCCAGTCATCCTGCTTCGGAGGGAGGGAAGAGGATTGTTGCGTCACCTTATGCGAAGAAGCTCGCCAAGGAATTGAAGGTGATTTTATAGTTAGTTAGAATTGGGTTAGACGGTTGTGAATGAGTTAGATAGTTACATAAATTTCTAGCTGAATACTTATATAAGAAGAAAATAATGCACAAAATGAGTCAAACTTGTTAAAGTTAACTTATGCTGCTCAACATTTGCCATTTAGAGACCTTTAGAGAAGGTAGACAAGCTTCTATAAATATTGAAGTGCGTGTGTAGGTTTAAGTTATAAGAGATGTTTATTTTGTTTTATGATTTTGTTTTGTTATGAGTTGAAGTTTAAGTCAAGAGAAATGTTATAAGAGATGTTTAATTGATTTTAACTAAGGAGAGAATTTTAAGTCATTTTACCTTTTTATATTTTTCTCTTATAAGTATTTATTAAGAAGTTTAATCTATTAAGGTCTTAGTTGCATTTTTTCCATTACATGTTGCCTAATTGTAAGAGCTTTACTCATCTATCACATTCACATCTTCTGCATTTTCTTGTTCTTTCCATTCTCTCTGTTCGTTTGGGCTCTTGACATGTTTTCCAACAGGTGGAGTTGGGGAGGGTAGTGGGAACTGGACCAATGGGGAGGATTGTTGCTAAAGATGTTGAGGCATTTGCAGCTTCTGGAAATGTTGCAGCAGCAGCATCACCAGCACCAGGGAAGAGTGCAGCACCTGCAGGGGTGGAGTTGGGATCTGTGGTGCCTTTCACCACAATGCAGGGTGCTGTGAGTAGAAACATGGTGGAGAGTTTGGCAGTTCCCACGTTCAGGGTTGGTTACACCATCACCACAGATGCACTTGATGCCTTGTACAAGAAGGTGAGCTTTGAATGTGCAATACATTAAATGTGGTTGTATTGAGTTGCTATTCTAGTTGACTAAATCACATTGATAGATCATGTTGGTTTTCTTTTCAATGTTTGTTATGGTTTTTTTGCTAGTTTGATGTTGCAATACTGTGTAGGGAAGAGGTCACACTATTATTACAGATCCTTTGGCTTGGTTTTTTGACTGTTTGAAATGTTCTAAATGTTTTCAAACTCTGTTCCCAGGTTCTGCATTTTGTTGAAAGCTTGGTGCCTTTAAAGATTAACACTCAACCCATAAAAGGGTGATAAGGGGGGAATTCACATACTTTGTAGTTTGTATGTGGTACTAAATATGAAAGTTCTACCACTAAGTCATTAGATATGGTTGGGATCATGATTATGATTGATGCGAGATGAATGTCACGTGGATTCCTGTGACCTTTGTGTTTAATATATAACAGCACTTTATCCAATTTGCATATTCGATAGTTTGTTTCATAAGATAATATTCTTAGACCGTGTAATGAATGGGGGTTTATTAATTGACAGAGTCAATTGCAAGTATTGTTCCCATTTTTTTTCTATAGGATCTTCACATAACACAAAAAGGAGTCAAAAAAGCTGGAAAGGAATTTATTACCATAAGGGGTCAAGTGTAAAAATGCTAGCCATGTATTCTTTGTGATGTTCTTACTTGTGATTTGAACATGCTATCGGCAGTTCATGGTAGTTTGATATCTTTACCTTTTCAAATTATTTTTACCGCGTACTCTGGAGTTCTGGATTCATACCCAAACTGTTATTATCTGTTCATTCATTAATTCTATGTTAAAATCTTCCAGATAAAGTCAAAGGGAGTTACTATGACTGCATTGCTTGCCAAGGCTACTGCGCTTGCACTGGCCAAACACCCTGTTATCAACTCAAGTTGTAGAGATGGTAATAGCTTTACATATAATAGCAACATCAATGTTGCAGTTGCTGTGGCTATAGATGGCGGATTGATTACACCAGTGCTTCAGAATGCTGATAAGGTTTTTTTTTATACTAATTTGATCAGCTTCTAATCCCCTCTTCTCTAGTGTAAGATGGTTCTTAATTGTGAAAAGGTATATTTGATGTAAATTGTAGATTGATGTCTATTCATTGTCAAGAAAGTGGAAGGAGTTGGTCGATAAGGCCAGGGCCAAGCAGCTTCAACCTCATGAATACAACACTGGTACTTACATGCATTTTATTGGTTTTGTTCTACATCTTAGCAAATTTTAAAATTTATTATTGAATCCTTAAAATTTGTAGGTAGGGTCTAGAAATTTTGATAGTTTACTTCATATTATTAGAGTTCAGAAGTCTATCACTACATACCTAGGAGATATCTTTGAATGAAAGGAAACAAAGTTTCAAAATATGAATGACAATATTGGCGTTCAAGTTCTTGATTAATGTGTGTGCACTGGGCAGACTTGTCTAAAGTTAATTTCAGTCTGAAAATTGGATTGGGATGCTTTGATGGATTATCATCTACTTAGTCTTCTTCTTTGACTGGATTGCAACTGTGAAATCAATGAATATATGACACAAACTTTATACATATGCATGGGCTATATATTTGAACAGTTGGTTTTAGGCATGAAATGTAATCATGTAGGCGTAAAGTATATTTGTGGAGCACTTGCAGTTTATAACTATATACCAAAGAAAAATCTTTGTTCATATGGGTAATTCACTGACAAAGCTGAAGATTGTATCTGAATGTTTATCTATTTTCTTTTAGTGTAAGTTGAAGTGATGTATGAATTTTGATACCAGAAAATCTGTACAGATCAGTTTTCTGGAGGGTTTTGATGTTCCGTAGTTGTATTCTTTTAGGTTTACAATTGCAATGATGTTTAAGTTGAAAGAATACATTGGGCTTGAAAGACTAAGGAAGATAAATGAGTCCTTAAGCATGAGGATTGACAAATATGATTTAGAATTAATTTTTGAGCTGAGGATATATCCTCTATTATCTGGCCACAACGGGGGCTTTAGTTAGCCTAAGACTAAGGATGCAAAAAAGTTCAATGAATAGAGAATGTGAAGTTTAGTGATGCTGTGATCATCATTATTCAACAGCGAGGTGTGATAAATAACAAGTTGGAGGGAATAAAAAAGGCATACAATTTAAAAACAAATAACAACAACCAAAGGCTTATCTCACTAAGTTTGGCCCTCCATTTTGGATGATATATTAGTTAAGGCCATCAGACTCTTTTAAAGATCAAAGTTTTCGTAAAACAATTTAGCACAAGGTCTTGATAGTTTTTCTTATTGTTTTCTTAGTTCTTTTACCTACCAATTTTAATTGTACTATCTTTCACTTGATCCACTCTGCTATTCACTAGAGACTCCATTGATATTCTTTTTACATACCCAAATCACTTAGATGAGTTTTGGCCATATCCTTGTCCAAGTCCAAGTTTTATTTTCTTGTATGTCTACCTCATCCATCATAGTCTGTTTTCTTTTACTTCACTTATTTTTACTCTCATTAATACCAAGATGGATCCGAGATACCTAAATTGCAAAGTTTCTGGTATTATGTGGGGAATACTAAACTCTGTTTTTCTCACCAATCTTAAAATCTCAGTTCTGACTTTACTCAAGTATAAGGCATTGATTCCCCCCCCCCCCATTAAGGAGACATTACACTGTTGTAATTGAATATTAAGGTTTACAACCAATGATTTAAATATTTTTAAAGGCCATACTTTATTATCATTCTGTGATTTTCTTGGCAATTTAATGGAACCACTGGAATTCATGGTGCTGCTGGTGTCTTAGTGGCCCATTTTGTGTGGACTATTAGTGCTGACTAGTTCAATTCTGCCTGATATATTTGCTTTCTATTATTCTTGTTATGGGGATCTCTTGAATAAGAAGGATACAGATCTATGATATTTACGGTGAAGAGTTTATGCCTTTCTAATGGTTGAACACTGACATCCAATTGGATCAAATTAAGGACTCTGATTTGGATATTTGTTCATCCTCACTGATTGCTTTTATTATTATTTTTACAGGTACTTTCACTCTTTCCAATCTGGGAATGTTTGGTGTTGATCGCTTTGATGCTATTCTGCCACCTGGAACTGTGAGTGTTTTACTTGTGGTCAAATATTGCAAGAGATTGGCTATATGTTCCAATTCGATTAGTGATGGGCAACACGAATATTATCATTCTTTGGATTTATTTGTGTAGGGAGCAATAATGGCTGTTGGAGCATCACAGCCAGCTGTTGTGGCTACCAAGGATGGTCGCATTGGCATGAAGAACCAAATGCAGGTGCGAGAGTCGTAACATATGTATATATAGGAGTATCCGAGTATGACTTAGTTATTGTTAGAAAAACATAAATCCAGTTCCAAACTTGTTTCCTATAATAGAAGAAATTTAAATTTGCAGGTCAATGTTACAGCCGATCATCGAGTCATCTATGGTGCTGATTTGGCTTCGTTCTTGCAAACACTTTCACTGATTATTGAGGATCCCAAAGATCTTACTTTCTAGTCTCATTTTCCTAACAAAGTGAAAGAGCATTCCAATTCTGGGTGTGATTCCTCTCATCAGGTTTGTGAAGTTATTAATTGTTGACAAGCAGAAATTGAGGAGTCAATTACTCTTCACTCGGGATTTTGCCAAGAGTTTTGAGTAGAAAAGTTGAGCTGTGGTTTCTTATAACATATTTTTAGTCGAAAATGCCATTTACATTTTTCTTTTAATGCTACCTGAATTTTTTTTTTTTTTGTTTATTTGGGATGTTCATTATTGTCTAATAATGCACATAATTTATGTAAGCATACAACTTATTTTTGGATTCCAAATCTGGAAAAGTGAAACTCGAAGGATTGAACATTGATTATGTGATGGAATGGAACCAGGAAAGGTTAGTGATGAAGAAAATTGCTGCTGCAATATGATTGTCATAACACTTTGATTCAATGGCAAAGAATAATAGAAAATATGGTTGCACTTAGTTGAGGGAAAGTTAGACTTGTCCAGAAATTTTGCAGGTTGGTAGTAAAATGAGAAGAGAAATACGTATTCAAGTTGGTTACTTGAAAATGCTATTTGTATTATTTTTAGTTCTTGAAAAAATTGTTTATGTATTTTTTTAATTAAAAAAGGAGGATTAGAAGCCCCCAAACTATGATGAAACAACACAGGGATTTAAGTAGTCTCAGTACATCTCCAAGAAGAAAGAACACAACCAATAGAACCTCTTAAAAGTTTGTTTCTAAGTTTTTATTGTACTAACAAATTTATCCCATTGTACCTCGTTCACAAGTTCCTTTTTTTTTTGGACTGATGAAAAATATTATACTTCTTTTTACTAAAATTTATCGGATCAAATATTATGTGTTGCATTTGAACTCTGTATGATATACACAGTAAACATGAATATTCAAAAGTTTAAATATACTTATTTTATCTTTTTGGTTCTTAGTTTTTTTTTTGTCATTTTATCTCTTATAATATAAAACTTTTCTATTTTAATTTTTTTATTACGTTTTACTATTAAAGTGATGAGTTGACACACAAAATACCGTATCATTTAGATGTGACATTACATATCATAAAAATGAAATACCATGCCACTTAGATATGACATCACATCACATAGGATCATGATATATCACATCATTACTTAAACACAATATATTGATATTTAAGATTGAAAAAAGTAAAACTTTATGTTGCAGAAATTTAAATAATAAAATTAATATAATAAAAAAATTATTTACATATTTAATGTGAGATTATTTTTTCCTTGTATATGTTTATTATATTATTTTTATGGTATTTTTGAAATATTATGTTACTTATACACAACTACTTTTAAAATAAATTAGAGTAAAACAATATTTTATACTTAATAACTCACCTAGAAAAAATTATAGTTTTAGTTAAATTAATTTAAACTTTTTTACTCTATTTTAAACATTGATTTAGATCAATCACTCTGATCGATGATCCGATGAAGTAACCAAGTTCAAAGAAAAGAACCAATCAAAAAATAAAGTAACAATAAAATATGTAAAAAAATAAGGCTAAATTGGTTTCATTAAAAATATTTTTTTTTTTTGTCAGCAAAGAATGAAATAAAATTAAGGGGATACAAAGGGGTATCCCAACCCTTTTACACTTACCATAACATATTAAGAAAACCAAGTAAAGAGCACCCAAACAGAGAAAATACATGTTTGCTGGTTTAGACTAAGGAACCTTACTCCAAAAACACCTTGGTTCACTAAGCTACGAAAGGAAGGCATATAACACCCTCAACAATGACCCTTCGGGGTTCCCCGAAGGGAAAGGTGCCTCCAGTACCATAAATATCTTCCTTAGTATCTTCCTATAGCTCCAAAATGGACATTGGCATAAGACAAGAAATAAGTAGCTAAACAGGTTTTCGCGATCGACTCCAAGAATACATCCATCGAGACTTGTAACACCAACAACTCCCAATTACTGTTGTACAACAGTAGGCAAGCAGAGGCTTCAAAAACTTGGAATACCAGAGGTTAGCATGAGAACATTGATGTAAGAATAGACCTTCAACCCTGTAATTGGGCATCTCTGTACCTGCAAAAATTACAAACAACGTTAGCTATAAAACTTCTGGTATCTGGTGCGTGAAGATTTTGTTACATGTTGTCATTCTAGTTGGTCCAGCACAAACTAGACGTACACAACAGCCCCGAGAGGAGGTGTCTACTCCTTGACTTCAATACCACCCACAAGACACCTCAGGTACAAAGCGACATCCTACTATCCTTACAACGTATATCGTAGAGAAATTTCCAGCAACTCCAGCAGTTCCACACGAAGGACTTCCAACTTACCAACTAAGGTAGTTTACATTGCACACTTCATGGCTTGGAAGGATCCATGAAGACTCCCGAGAGTCCAAAAGTGGTTACACATTTACCACTTGATTGAACGAAGTTCAAAAGCAAATGCTCCTCAGCATGTGAAGCCAAAACTTTTAGACCTTGCTCCAGCATCGCTACACTTATAGTCTTAGAGCCATGCTGAACACGCAATAGAAGTTGTTTCCAGCTGTCACTCCACCAAACTGTGATGAGCTTTACCCCCCTAACTTCTTAACATCAGTGGACAACAAAGAATGAACCCAGAAAACTCAGTTTACTTGTTCCAAACATTCCAAAAGCACAACCAGCAGATGGTGTTGTGGCTGTCGAACCCGAAAAAATATTTATAGATGTAGAGTAGGCAAAGCAGCGAACCAACCCACTAAGCCTTCTATCTCACCTGTAAACACCTAACCACCACACTCCAAAAGAGCACCCCGTTAGCACCTACCGCCACCCTCAAACCACCTTCAGACCACCTTCGGAATCCACAGCACGCACCAGAAAACATGTAGGACAGCTTACACCTCAACCACCTAATAGGGGATGTATTTAGAGAAAAAACTCCATCCAAAGAACCCCCCCTTACGTCCTCCTACGTCTGCAGTAGGATACCCACAGAAAAAGGCCAGCAGGCTTATATGCATAAACACTACGCATAATTCTGTACTGTGAATAAGAATTTTAACCATTGTGCACCAAAACACCATGAGATAGCCCACAACCTCCTGCCAATTAGATCACCCAATCACACGACAGCACGTAGGCACTGGTACGGATTCAAAATCCAGTCAGAGAAAGCATAGGAGAATCCAGCTACCTTATGTTTTAACCACAGCCAGGACTGTAATTGAGCACTTTGAAGAATTTCATCAGCTTCGGGAATCCCTCCCTTAAACACCACTTCTTCTGTCTCTTTCACACCTAAGCCTCCTTCCTCTAAGGGCTTGCAGACATTGTCCCAACTAACCCAGGAGATGGACTTGTTCATTAAAAATATTTAAAAATACATTGTTTAAATTTTTTTCTTAAAATATAAAATAGCCTAAAATATTTAATATTTTCTTTTTATTCTACATATAAGCATATTATTCTTCTTATTATTAAATATTGATAAATATTATTGAAATTTTAACTTAAATATAATCAGTGTCAAGAAGAAAGAAAGACACGGGGGTGGAAAACTCATTGGGGGTGCCGCGGGATGAGAGAACAGAGAAGAAAGAGTGAGGTGAAAAGTTTTTAAGATTTTAAGGACAAAAAGGTACTTTCATATTTACTATGAGGTGCCTGAAGAAAATATGGTGTGCAGGAAGAAGCAGACTTAAGCCATCCTTAGAAATAACTTAGCCCAATCTGTTTCTTCAAATACCAAAACACACCAAGAATAGGAAGGGAAAAGAAAAAGAGTCTCAATTTTCAAATAAAGGAAATGAAACATACAATAAAAAAAGAAGGTATGTAATAAAACCCTTATAATAATATGAATTTTTGTGTTATGTATAGTCTCATTAAAATTGTTAGTGAAATAGAGTAATTTTTTTTCTGATATGCTTTTGTTTACAGATAAATTTAGTTGCTACAATTTATCTTTATTTCTTAAAAAAATTACATTTTTTATTCTTTTACTGTTATATTTTATACATAACGATATTTTTAAAATTAAATTCCAAAATATTTAATCTTTTAGAGTTTATTAACATAACAACTCGAAACAAAAACAAATAGTTTTATAACATTCTTTTCCAAAATCAAATAAGTCATCACTAATTATTTTAGCCCAATATTTGTTGAGAAGAAATATGGACATATTAATGCAAAACTTAAAAAAAAAAATTAATGGTAATGGAGAAAATATATGAAGGATTATACAATATATAAAATATTTTAAGCATGAGCTAATCATTTATATATGCTAGGTTAAAATTTGAAAAAAAAAATATAAGATTTGATTTAAAGATGACAAAATGGGTCGATCCCCAACTGACTTCATTTAGATGAAGTAGGTTAATTTTTTAAAGTTCGCCTAAACCGCCTGAAGGTTAAAGAGGCGGGGGACCCTTTCTTATTTATTGCACTTTTAAATAGAAATGTTATGCTTTTGGAATTAAGATTGATGGTAGTTATATAAAATTTTATTTACATAAAGAAAATTTATGCATCATTTTATTCATTGAAATATTGTTGATATTTACTTTATTTTGTTAGTCATTAAACCTTTTTTATTGAAATATTAGTGTTTGATTCAATTTTATTATTTTTTCTTATATTTTTATTGTCCAAAAAATAATATTAATAACTACAATCAAGTAAATAGATTCAAAACAAAATAATTAAAAAAAATGTCAAACGATCTCGTTTGGTGTCACTCCTAATCTGACTATAATGAGAAAACATAAAAAGGATGATACAATTTTATTAATTTAAGTTTACTTTAATTTTTATTTATAGATTTAAACATTTCTTATGTATCATAGACATTATTTGATAATTAATGTTTTTAATTAATTAATTTAAGCATATTATTAATGCAAGTTAAACATTAGAAGTTATATTTTCTTCATTAAAGTTTTACAATTTGAGTCTAAAATATTTGAATTTTAGATATAAATTTTAAGTTAAAATTTGTAGAAAAAACTTATGATATATTTTTATAAGTTGTTTCGTATGTTAACTTTTTAAAAAGTCATATTATCCATAAACTTACTTTATGGTTGATTTTTATTTTATTTTATTTAATCATACATAACAATTTATCTCCAAATTATGACATATACTTTTGTGTTAATTATTTTCTTTAAACATTATACTGGTCAATTTAGAGAATGTGGGTTAGGTGTATGGAGGAGAAATTTTACATGCCTTAAACACTTTAAACACTACTAGACCAGGTGTATGGAGGAGAACTTTTACATGCCTTAAACACTATAAACACTACTAGACCATTTTATGAACTAAAAATTATAAATATTTAAAGTAATTTTTTTTATTAACAAAAGTTTTTAAAATAATTTTTAAATTAATATCTAAATATCACTACAAGAAAATCATGAAACAGAAACCAATTTTAGAAACTAAAAAAAATTAGTTGTTATAATGACTAAATTAGAGACCATTTTAGAGACTAAAAATATTTTTGATTTCTAAATTAGTTTATATTATTGTTAAATGGTTTCTAAATTGGTATCTAATTAGCAATCAAGGTTTTCGCTATCAAATTTAGAATCTAAATAATTGGTAGTTAAAATTTTGATAACTAATTAGATACTAATTTAGTAACTATAATACCTAATTATTTTTTATCTCTAAAATTAGTTTCTATTTCATGATTTTTTTTGTAGTGTATTAATTATTAAGTTTTTAGCTACTAATATTTTAACTATTAATATTTTATAGGGCATATGTTCATAAGCATTCTTAATTAGTTGTCTTTTGATTAACTGAAAATTAACCCAAAACAAAAAAATATCGTGTCACACGATGTTTCTTAGTATTATTGGAAACACATGTGCTTTTATCAAATATATCCACACAAATTGTGTGTAGAGAATCTCTTCAAACATTACATCACAATAATATAGTATTGTTACGTACTTTTAAGTTTGTCCTAGTGTTAGGTTCTATTGGAGTTATTATTATCATCACGAGGTTTTGGCTAGTTAAAATGGTGTTGTAGTTCGATAGAACCAATGCACTAAACACGTTTAGTTTGAATATTTCTTAAATACTATTATTTTTTATTTATAAAAATAATTATCAATAAATTCATAGTCTCTCGTTCCTGTTAAATGTTGAATTGAATAAACAATCTCAAATACTTGTGTAAAACAAAATTCCTGTATTACTTTTGTTTTTTTGCCAATTATTGATTTCATAGTGGATGAAGAAATGGGTACATTGGTTTAGGCTTTCATGGCAAATGAATAAATCTCATACTTAATATGTAGTGACAATAAATGTAGCTTTGTGCAGCAGTTGAACTAAAACCCTACCCATAAAACAATAATCTGGTCCAAACCCACACTACAAATCTAACCTAATCCACACTCAGACATCATTTCATCTCTCTAATATCAGAAAAATTTGTCATTAACTAGCCAGGCCATGGATTCAGAAGACTTGAGCTTCTCCAAAATGTGTGACACTTGTGTTCATAGCAGTGATTCACCTCCTACATCACCAAAGGCTTCTTCTAACCAAGTTCTTAGAGAAGGAAGCAAAGTAGATGAAGAAGAAGGGTTTGAAGCAAAACTGGTCTCTGAGGGCCACAGGAAAAGCTTTTCATTTGTGGAAAGTGGAAAGAAGATGACAAGAGTTGATGATGAAGAGATTTCAATGGACTTGTTGTGGGAGGTTTTGAATGAAGAGTTGTCTTCAGCAACAAAGTTTGGTAGCTGTTCTTCAAGGGAGATGGTTGAATTCAGATGTGCTACAGTTGCCAAGACAAGCACTGCTCTTGTTCAAACCAAGAATAGGTATGGTATGGTGCTGATGATTAAGGTTTTCAAGAAGTTCTTTTCCCTCAACAATTCTCAAATCAAGTTATTTTGGCAATCAGACTAGAAGTAAGATTTTTGTCTAATTGTTTGGTTAATTAGGAGGTGGTTTGAAGCTTTCTATTGCATGAGATGCTGTCTCTCACCATGTAATGTGTATAAAAGAGTAAATATAAATTACAGATATTGTCTTTCTCTGATTTATTCATACGAGTTCCATTATTAGCTTTTGATTAATCAATAATTACATGCTTATGTTTTATTCTACATTTTTTTTCCCACTCATTAGAAATTGTTTTTTTACAAATTAGTTTTTTTTTTTTGTCAATAACTCAATTTCATAAAATTAGTTTATGAAATGAGGTTTGCAAACACACTCCTTTACAGTTTGATAGCGGGTGGTTTGATAAGTCCAACAAACATTCGTTAGGAAAGACTCGAAATGACTCTGATATCATATTAAGAAATTGACTTTAAGTCTAATTCAACCCCATAAAATCGATAAAAAGTTGACTTTAAGTCTAATTCAAGCCCATAAAACCGACTCATGAGATGAAGTTTTCATTCACTTAAATAACATATTTTGTGTTTCCTTGTTATAATATTAATCTTCCACTCACATTCACTCTTTTTTTTAAAAAAAAAAACTATTTTCCTCATGTTTTTAATGAAATGACATATATATCTTCTAATTTTTTTAAATAGAAATTTACTTTTATTTTATTTCTAATAATTGATACCCATTTTTATTTTTTTTAATAAAAATGGCAAACAGTATAAAAATTAAGGATTTTTTTTATGAAAAAGAAGTTGAAAGATTTAATTACATTTTTTAATATAATGTCATGTGGTTATTGACAAGACAATCAAATTATTGTACAAGAAATTAGTCTCTGAATCAATGAAATAAAACAAATTGACATCTCACATACATTACTTTTAAAATAGACATTTAGCTACTTTATTGATGGATGTTGTTGAATTATTGGTGGATGGAAGAGTTTATTAAATACAAAATTTCATAATTTTGAATTTAAAATTTAGTCAATATTTCATTATTAGATAAAATAAGAGAAGAGAAAGTCGCTTTATTGAGTGCCATCTAAAAATATATAAAAGATAAATATTTATTTAAAAATAAGAAAGGTAAATATCATTTATTAAAAAAGTATGAATTAGAAAATTATATTTAAAACCTGAGACATAAGTGTCATTTTATTATAAATATAAGAAAATGTTGTGAGACTTTTTTAAAATTAGATGTGGTGTGAGTTTTATTTAGTTATATGAAGTGCAATCTTCTCTTAAAAACAAATAATTCATAATAACATTGTTATTATTAATTAAGAATAATAATAAATTGATATTTATTTATTTTAATTTAAATTAAATATTTAAAAAGTATTTTTCACTATTTTCTCTTAATTTGTTTTCAAACTAACAACTACTATTTTTCACTAATTGTTTTTTTTTTTCTGTTTTCACCAAGCATTCTCTAAATTATTGAAGAAGAAGAAAACCACTCTCTAAAGTACTTTGCATGAATTTTCAAATGTGCTTCTCTTGGTGCTTTGTTAACGTTGTTTTCTTGCATGAAAATGATGCATAACACATGTCTACATGCTTGCATTTTTAGCATGAAAAATTCGGAAGGCATTTTAAAGGGTTTTTTCTTTACTCAATTTTCATTTTCTTAACTACAAAGATATTACCTTCTACAGAAATTCATAGGTAATATAAAAAAATTTGTAGATAAAATTAAGTTATCTATAAATTACTTACAGACAAATTTTTAGATAAAATCACTTTTAGATATTTATTACATATGGATTCTAAAAATTCACAAATAAATTAAAAACGATCATATATGTAAAAAATATCCATATGTGATATATATGTAGGTTCCATATGTGATTTATTACGAACGGATACCAAATTTAGTATGGTATTACTTACAAAAATATCTATAGAAAACTTTTTCTTTTGCAATTTTAATAGAAATGAGTCTTTTCTATTTTATATATAAAATTTAGACATATGAATAAGATTTTTTTTTTTTTAAAAAAAAAACTCAGTGAGATAAGTAGATTTTCAGGAAACTTTTTAAATATTTAAAATGTCATTCAACAAGTAATAAATGTTGAAAGAAGTATTATCTAAGTTTAATAATGTAAAGTAAAAAAAATTCAGACATAACACAATAATTCAACCATAATGAAAAACATATAAGCAATAAATACTCATCTAGTTTGTTAATACACTAATAGTCACTTAGTGTTGTTGTCCATCTTCTTACACTTGTTTATATAAACATTGTTGTTGTGATTGCAAATGTAAGAACTTTTGTTATTATTAAGGCCTTTTTCAAGTTAGCTTTTCTTAATCATTGGGTTTAAGGAACTTCAAGGTTGAATATTTATAAAGGGTATAATTTTGGTTTCATGATTTTTATTACTATTAGATTTATGTGTTATTGCTAATAAAGATTAAAATAATGTGTAACATTTATTTGTTTTTACAAAGTTGTCACAACAATCCACCCAAGAGGTATGAGTGACACTCCAGTGTGCATTATGTTACTACATTACAAGAAAATCATGAAATACAAACCAATTTTAAATATAAAAAGAATTAGTTGTTATAGTGATTAAATTAGAAAGCATTTTAGACACTAAAAAAAATTGGTTTCTAAATTAGTTTTTATTATTGTTAAATGGTTTCTAAATTGGTATCTAATTAGCAACCAAGATTTTTGCTACCAAATTTAGAATCTAAATAATTGGTAATTAAAACCTTGATAGCTAATTAGATACCAATTTAGAAACTATTTAATAATAATACAAATTAATTTAAAAACAATTTCTTTTTAGTTTTCAAAATGGTCTCTAATTTAGTCACTATAATAACTAATTTTTATTTATTTTTAAATTAATTTCTATTTCATAATTTTTTTGTAGTGCTAGTAATTACGTTATAATGTATATTAAATGTCCTAGTTTTCTATGATTGAGAGATTTTAAATTAAAGAAACTTTGGTGAAAAGAAATCAATTTTCTTAGAAAATGAAGGCATCTTTAGTAGAATTGATTGGTTGCAATGATAAAAGACAACAATATAACAAAATATCTTTTATAAAATGAAGACTCATCATGACCATTGCATTACACAGACTCTCATAAACTATTGGGTGAAGACCACAAATAATTTTACATTTCTAACAATAAAATTTCATTTAATACAATCAATGTCATAAAGAAAAGCAACTAGAACAACATAATTACACCAACACAATATATATGCAACAACAAGGTCACAATTTCACTAACAATAAGAATTTCACTTTGAACCAAAACTTTTGGTTGCAGAATTAACAACATATTGGGGAAGAAAAGAAACCATAAACATATCAATAATAAAATCAAAAGAAAAATCATGATTAGTTAAAATGTTGAAAAAAAATATCTTGATCACAATTGGGATTTTTCCATGTCAGACGTGATTCACTAAATTGTTATTTAATGGTAGATGCGATGACTTTCGATGTATTTTTTTTACGGATATACCAAAACATATTCATATTATTTTATTAGATAATAAAATGTTCTAATTAATAGTAAATTATACATATTTAAGTTTATTAATTTCTTATATTTCTCCAACAAGTTGAATAATAGTACGTTCACCAACCGAGGAGGACCTCCTCTTTTGAGTGTGACATGTGATCCAAATGTTGCATGTGACTCTACTAAATAACAATTAAATTTAAAAAATATAATAATTAGTTATTATATTAAAAAATAAAAATAAAATAAATAATAATTTAGAGACTAAAATTATTGATATCTAAAGTAGTTTCTATAATTAATAAAAATTTATAAAATAATTTATAAATTGATATCTAAATTAGTTACCTAGGTTTTAGTTACTAATATTTTAGATTATAAATTGGTGTCTAAAAGAGTAATAGAGACTAATTTAGAACATAAAGTATAGTAAGTAGCTAAAACCTCGGTAGCTAAGAGTTAGATACCAATTTAGAAACTATGTTATAAACTTTTATTAATAATAGAAACTACTTTAGATACCAATAATTTTTTTAATTTATAAAATGGTCTCTAATTTAGCAAAATAGTAACTAATTATTTTGGTCTCTAAAATTAGTTTTTATTTAATAATTTTCTTGTAGTAGTGATTGACTATTGAAGCTAAGTGTGTGACTGGGATATGGAGAGGCGAGGTTGCAAGATTAGGAGTAGTGTATGATCGATTAGAAGCAACAAGTGGGAAAGAGGATGGGGTGGATCCAATAGCAAAGGTTGGTCGCCAACATCAATTGCTAAACGGGTAAGAAATGAAGATGAAGAATGTGTAGTGAGTTAAGCAGATAGTGAGTGTAAGTTGTTTTTCCGTGATAATAATTTTTTCATGTAATGTTTCTCCCTTCCCTTTGTTGGCATGAGGTGATAAGGCAAGAGAGGTAAAAAACTTCCTAATGACATCTCTATATACAAAATAAATGTTAGCATTTATATTCCAAGGTAAGCAAACAACAATAAAAAGGGATAATTATATATAATAATAACATTTAATATTATTAATTATACAAGTTCATTACAACATATTAACACAAAACTCAAAATGCCTAAATTATTCCGAGCTAGAGATGTCATAGTCATCTCCAGAGTCATCTTCACTTTCTCTCTTTTCATTATGTTCTTTTCATTTATTTGTTTCTTCATTCATTTTATCTTAAAATATTTACACGTTGGTGATGTCCACTTGTTCAAGATTAGTCTCTAAATCAATCCAAAAACTTCTTCAACTTTAATCACTTCATCGACATGTGACATTTCATCTACTTTATATGACACTTCCATTTGTTCACCATCTTCTTCTATGTAACCTGAGGACTTTGTCTTGATTGCAACATATCAACCACATTTTTATCGTTTAATGTTGGTATGGTACATAATACACTTGCCACATGTGCAATGATAAATTGATAAAATGACAAGTGTTCTTTCCATTCAAATATTCACAATATCATTTTTAGAATTCATTTTTGCACCTCTTCTTAATGGATCAAACCAATACAATTTTATTGAAATGATTAAAATGATGTTATACAAGTGTTTCAAATAAACTACGTCTACATGTTTTTCCATTTAATAGATTTTCAAAAAAAATTCTCCATTCAAATTGATCCATACATCACAATTCACACAATCCAAATGTGCAGTAAGTCTTCGAAATTTCAAAAACCTTTAACTAATTCTTACTTTTATAAAATGACTTGCATTATATTTTATCTTGGATGCAGAATTATTACAGAATAAATTTGTTAGCATCTAAAATTCCAATTTATAAAATTGCATAAAGTAGTGTAGAATTCAATCTTTGTACACAATGAACATAACTGACATCAACTAAATCAATATTAATTACTAGAATATTAAGTAGATTTTTTTTTATGTGGACGATATCAATGTTTCAACACCCTTATTATTATAACTTATCATAGGTTTAAAAGTACTAATTAGAATGACAAATTGTATTTAGAAGGTTGGAAAAACAAGACAAGTAGAATGATAAATCGTATTATTTTTTTAACTTTTTTTTGCTTACAATCTGCTGTAGCTTTTGTCTTGATACCTTAACACTAATTTCATCTATTTTTTTTTTTAAATATTATTTATTATAATATAATATTTATTTTAAAAAATAATTTTTTTATTATTAAAGTGTCAAATAACATATTAGTTATATTAGTTAACTGTGCCGCTTCTATTCGAAAATGTGGATAACATATTAATTTATTACATGTTTATACTTTTTGTATAAAAAAAGCTTATAATAACTATTTTCCTTTATAATAGACAGATAAAGTCTTTTACACCTAAATCAAGAAAAATATTTCACTTCTTTTTTTCATTTTTAATGTAATTTAAGTGAGTTTCACTTGTTGTCAGTAATTTTCTTATTTTAATACAAAGTTACGTGTCATGGTATTAATATAACTATTTTTTCATATTAATTAATTAAGACGTTATTAATATTTCTCATGACACTTTCTACATGACATAACTAAAGGATATAAAAGATAATTATAGTTGTGACAAGAGGATAGAATATTTTGTTGTTGTTTTACTGAAACTGAAAATTTTACTAAGAACGTATTTGATTCCTACGTGATAATCCACTTATCACAGTTAAATTACCCTTCAAATTATTTAAATTCCAAAAATCTTTTACAAACTGAGAATACTGTAATTTTCCCCTTTTTATTTTATAATTACTAGTACAATAATCCATACTTAGACGGATGTTAAATTAATAATTTTACATTATTATAACAAGAAATTTTATTATATTTTTGTAATTATTTTAATATATATTAGTAAATGTATAATTTTAGATACTATTATAAATACAAAGATTTCTTATGCACATATATCATCTTGATTTATAAAATTGTATACTTTTATAATCATTTGCTTGATTTTTGTATATTTTTTCTTTTCTTTGGCATAATAATTAATAACAATAATCAAACAGAAATAGAATGCAAGAATCACAAAAAAAGCTTGTGTTTTACGTTTTCCATAATTAATACTAAACCAAAAACACATAAAAAACGAGATTAAATGCAGATTAATCAGAACCAGAATTCAGAAAGTGAAAAGGCCAAAAATAATAAAAGAAAAAAGGACAAACCCACACTAAGGCATAGATACAGAAGTTACGCATACCCATGAATTTTTCCAATTCAATAAATAATTCTATAAGATATTATAAATATCTTTATTGTCTGAAAGCAAAAACCTTATTCTCATCCACAATCCTTCCATCTTTTATCAGGACAACAAAACTTATTAAAAAAAAGTGGAAGCATAAACATGTGTGTACATCAACTCCAAATCATGTGTGTACAAAAACATCAATTTCAAGTTTTGTAGAACAAGTACAAAAACTTAATCAGATCAAATAGTTCTACTTTATTAGAGTTGAGGTTAAAAGAGAGTTTATAAGATGTTTTTTAAGGATAAAACCACAACATCTACTACTTAAACGCATGAGTCTATAATTACTTCAATACTCATAGGAAGATGATGTATTTTATTCATTTTACTTACATTGCAGATGCATCACCACTTCTTGAATAAGAACAAAACACATATTTGTTATTCCTAATATGTGACTCCAAACTAATTTGCATTTTAATGTAACAACATAGTTAAGTTTTTATATTGTGGAGTAACCAGAATGCAGATTTGGCTATAAAAACCACATGCACTGGGATAGGGAATACGCACAGAAGAAAACAAGTTGAACAGATTTAGTAGTGAGAAGGGACAAGCAAATATGAGTTCCTACAGTGCAAGTGGTGATGTAGTTGTGACAACCTCTCCCAAAGAAGGAGAGGATGAGGCTGTCATTTATGCTTTGTTACTTTGCACTAGTCAGGTGTTTCCTTCAATGCTCAATGCTGCTATTGAGCTTAACTTGTTTGAGATCGTAGCAAAGGCAACACCACCAAATGCACCCATGTCAGCCTCTGATATTGCATCTAAGTTACCAACCCAACACCTAGATAGGCTCAAGCGCATGCTGCGTTTGCTTGCTAACTATTCTCTGCTCACTTGCTCCACCCACACCAATGAAGATGGTAGCATTGAGAGAACCTATGGACTCTCATCTGTTGGAAAATACTTTGTCAATGATGAAACTAGGGGTTCTTTGGGTTCCTTCACAACACTTTGCCAACATCCTACAGTGCTAAAACTTTGGTATGTTGTTTTATTTGCTTTATACAATAATCTAAATGGTAATGTATTACGTAGTGGACTTTAAGCCTAACTGAATCCTATAAAATCGACTCATGAGGTGAAGTTTGCACCCACCGGTCCGATAGCGGGTGACCTGATAAGTCCAACAAACACTTGTTAGGATAAACTCGAGATGACTCTGATACCATATTACGAAATGGACTTAAACCTAACTCAACCCATAAAATCAACTCTAATACCATATTACGAAGTAAACTTTAAATCCAACTCAACCCTATAAAACCGGCTCATGAGGTTGAGGTTTGTCTCTACTTATATACAATGAAAAACTTTAATCTCTAGTCGACGTGGGATCTCCAACATAATGTTTGGTGAAAATCTCTGTGTTTATATACATTGCCTTTTAAGGAATAATTTATTTACCTTGTCGTGGTGCTGTGACTTTAGGCCGAATTTTAAGGATGTAATAACTGATTCTGAGGACGACCTATGCAAGAAGGTTCATGGAATGTCTTTCTACCAATGCACTGAAAGAGATCCGCAACTGAGTTACATTTTCAACGATTCAATGGCTAATCTTTGCAACATAGAAATGAATAAGATTCTTGAAGAGTATAAAGGATTTGAAGGAGTGTCAAATCTGGTTGATGTGGGAGGTTGTACAGGGCAAACTCTCCACATGATAATCTCCAAGTACTCTACAATTAAGGGTATTAACTTTGATTTGCCCCAAGTCGTCGAAAAAGCGCCATCTTACCCAGGTATATATGCCATTAGCACAAGTCATGTGTTCGATGATGCATGCTAGTTTTAATTTTAATTTTTACCAGAAGTTGACTTGGACATTGTCTAAAATTGCATGAATTAAGGGATACAGCATGTTGGAGGAGATATGTACCATTGTGTACCAAAGGGTGATGCCATGATTCTAAAGGTTAGAAAACACTTTTTATTGACACTAAAATTTTAAGTTTGAGAATGGTTGATCTATCCAACGATGATTCTATTCAACTCAATTTTTATTTATTTGACTCTATGTAGGCTATGTTGCACAATTGGTCAGATGAAAACTGCTTAAGCATTTTGAGGAACTGTCACAATGCACTGCCACAGAATGGAAAGGTGATTGTGATAGAATTTGTAGCACCAGAAGAAGCTTCAGAGTCGAATGTATCAAAGCTTCTTTCCAACTTCGACAGCCTCATGTATATGACAAGTGGTGGGAAGGAAAGAAGTGAAGAGGAGTACGAGAAATTGTGCAAGCTTTCTGGATTCTCAAGATTTCAAGTTGTCTGTCGTGCGTTTTCTGCCTTAGGAACCATGGAATTTCACAAATAAATTTGCTTTCCATTAATGAACAGAGCTAGGTAGTTCAAAAACTACCTTCTTTGAAGCTAATAAAACTACCAATAAGATGTTACATCACTTCAGCTCTACTTTTCAAAAATATGGTTGAATTTCAGCTGATTGGCAACTTTTCTTCACGAGGACAGTGTTATTTATGTTTTTGTTGTTGTTGAAGACAGTAGTACTATTTATTTGTTGGTTGTATAACTTATTTCAAATAAATTATTACAGTCATACTTTTATAACCATCCTTTTAATATGGAGTGTGATCTTGACACAAATTTTTTAATTTATAAAAACCATAGATATGAATTTAAACGTAGGAAACTAAAAAACCTCAAATTTACAAGTAAATACATATTTAAATGAAAATACTTTTTATGTTTTAATTATGATGCAACAAATACAAAAGTTGTACTTATTTTTTGAAGATTTTCATATTCCTCATGTTTTGGTAATCACGAAAGATAGTCTTTTGTAGGTTCAAAAGCATTCTAATTAGTTGTCTTTTGATTCATTGAACATTAACCGAAAAAACGATGGTAAACAACCGATATAATAGATATTGAATGGAAGCATGAAATTGATGCTTCATGAAATTGTATCATGAATTTTTTGTTTTTGTTAAATTTTTTTGTGTGAAATAGACTTTTACGAGTCTACGAGTCAGGTTTACGAGTCGAGTTTACTGGACTCTCACGAGTCTAAGTAGACTCTCGAGTCTGATAACCTTGGATACTACTGACCTGTTTACAGAAACAATAAAAAATAGCAGGTCACATGATCAGTTTGTCAGTACTATTGAAAACACTCACAGCTGTTGTATAGATGGATAAATGATACATTGTTTATCTGCAGAAATTTGTGAAAACTTGAGTTGATTTGATGAAACAGTTTTCAACCGACTCATCCTAAAAACAATCAGCTATTACAAAGATTAAGAAAAGATAATAAACAAATCAAAGTTCCAAATATTAATTTTTTCTTTTATATAAAGAACAATGTCAAATGAAACAAAAACTAAGGTCCAAAATGTTTCTCTGGAAAGTACAAGATTTAAGCAGAACAAATAATCTTTTTCATAAGAAAAGCAAATGTTTCCAGTAACAAAAAAAGAAAGGGAGACAGAGAGGTATTTGAACTATGTAGTAGTAGAGAAAGTGTTACACATTTAATTTAACAACTCATCCGTGCTTAGTAATGAAATGTTTAATTATAATAAAATCAATAAGAATGACGGGTGAGATTTCTAAGGTGAGTGTTAATGGCCTATCAAAAATTTATACATACAAACAATCCCAATTTAGAAAAGAAAAATGAGATACTGGAAGTGATGGAGAGGGAGTGAGTCATTTGATGCTTTGTTTGTTGTCTGCCAGGGCATAAATGAATTATGTCACAAATGACGGATACAGGTAATATGATAAAACATAACCACAAAATTATGTTGTGACACAGCAGCAGCACTGTAGTAGATCATACTTTGAGAAACACCACTTCACTTTCATGGCAAACACCTGTGCTGAAGCACAAGTCACTGAATCATCATGTTGTCACACTCTGCAGCAGATGCTCGGCAGCAGGGAATCACAACTTCAACAGATACAGAAAACACTGGCCAAGTACATCATGTCATATCATAAAAATGTTGATAAAAACTGGCATTATTCTGGTGTATTTTAATGATGTGTCTTCTTCTCATCCAATCTATGACGGAACAACTTGGCTATGTGTCTCCTTTCACAGTCCTGGACATAGAAGAACAACAAAAAACCATTAATGCTACTTTCATCACGACCACCATCTACTGTTACAGCATCAATAATCTTTCTACATGTAGCTGAGCTTATATTGCCTCACTTTGAACATATTCAGATGAAAAGGTTTGTCTGCATTCATCCTTCTCAGCTTCTGATATGTATACGCAAAACTCAGCTGATCACGAGGAGTGAACCGATCAACTTCATTGAACCAAAGACAAGAAAATAAATTTGACATTGGAGTGTGCGCTCTAATAATAAAAGAACCTTCAGGTACATCTGTCAAGATTTTGTAAATCACTTCAGTTCATTTAATCAACAGCTTCGGAGAATTGACAGAAAATAAATACTTAAAAGAACATACTGCTTGGAAGAAGCTTGTTTGGATCCGATGCATCAAATCTTTCCATTCCATCGGCCCGGTAAAATGAAAATTGTTGATCTATAACTGTGTGATTATACTTGTTCAATTTCTTGTTCTGTGCTACTTCTTCCCACACACAATGCCGATCATAGTGATTGGATATTGCAAATTCATAACCCTTTCGCCACAAAAAGTACTCCAAAATAAGTAAAGGATCAAGCTGCAGCCGTAATTTGCTATCCAACCAAATTGAATACCTGAAATGAAAATTGAAAATCTAAGGAAAGAAAATTATACATGAAACAAACAGTAACTAAATGGTTAACTAATAACAAAGAACATCAATAAGAAACCTTTCCAAAGATTTTAGAAACCTATGTACAGAACACTAAATACAAAATAAGTTTGCATTTCTGTTAATCCCCATTGCAATAAGGACTTAAATGTTTCAAAACCCAAAATTCTAAAATAAGGAAATGCACAAAGATTCATTTTCGAAGTTGGTTTAGGCTAGAAAGGTTGGGGAATTAAAAGAATCACTATAATTTAAGCCATTAGTTGTATTACATACTAAGGCAGTCTAGAATTTTTACAGAAACACCTCGAACTTATAAAACATTGGAAAATACAGTAGCATCCACAAGTATAATGAAGCCTTAATCCCAAGTATGTTCAAGCCAATAAATCATTAATTAAAATTTGATAAAATACTCCACATAAATCTCTTTCAACATTCAACCCCATCAAAGATTTATCAAGCAGTAACCTTTGTGCACTTATAAGGCCATTCATTGGTAATAAAAACTGGACACTAACATCTACCTATGGTCACACTCTTTAGTTTCTCCTTTACAATACTCTATCCAACACAACGATTTGGTGTACATAATAAAAGAATCAAATGTTAGAATCAGCTAAATAAAATTTTACCATTTTATCTTAAAGTGAAACATCCTCAACACATCTTTTGTGGTGTTTAATGCCACATAGCAGTCAGTAACCATAATTTAAAACATCATCCAAATCATTACTGTGGCAAAAGGAAATTACACCACCTATGCCTTCTCATATCAGTCTCACCTTGCAAAAGGAAAAAGTCGATGTGGCAACAACTTAGGTATTTTGCCCACTCTTCGCATATCATCATACGGTAGATTCTTCACTACCACCAACTTCCAAAAGCCAATGAAACCCATTCTATCAGGCACATGCCCTTCAGAAGAGAGTGTCCGTATTGTAATTTCATCAGTAAACATAACAAAGCAGACATTCTTCCTCGACAATCGAGTGACCTGAAACCACAATGATTTGGATCAATAAATAAAATATACTCCGTGGCAATTACATCAAAAGTTAATGGCTGTCCCCAAATTTCCAATAGTTCCAACAACTCAGTGTCAAAACCAAAACATTCAATGCGAATAAAAAAATGCAATTTTGTGAAAATAAAGTAAAAGATTATATCAGTTGGTAATGGTTAAACTATTATCCTTGGGTAATAAAATATTATTATTTTTATATAAAAGATTATAGATGCCACACAGAGAATAGAGCACTGCCAATTTACTTGAATTGAACTTTGAATACGGTAACCTTTTACTAGAAAATTCATAAGTGATTCTTAACCTCGGAATGCATCTCCAACCCACAAACTGAACTAAAAGATAAAGTACACCAATTACCGTTTTGGTGGCCGGGATCCTCAAACGATCAGAATTTCCAAATATGCATGAAATCACAGCAATGTGGCACCTGCTGATGTAACTTGTATCGTCTTCTGTCAAGTCAAATCCAGTACTTTGAGACCCTTCAGGACCTTTAACAAAACCACAGTTTATTTTCTGATCACGTGCCAAAAATGAACTTTCTCTCTCTTCTAAGCTCTGATGGCCTGCAAATCTGGGAACCCATTGTTCTTCTCCCAGGGGCTTCTCTTCCATCTCTGTGTAATGTAAGTTAAATCTTGCAAATTTTCGACTTTCTAGGGGTTCTACAAGCTGTGAAGTTGAGTTTAACAATTTCATCTCACAGGATCCTGTTAAATAGGTAACATGTCAACAAAATCTTCTTTCTTATTTTTTTTATACTTGTGATAAAAGTGGTGATAGAGAAAATATCATGAACAAAACCACTTCTAGGAATGATAGAAAGTCCAAAGAGGGCTTAAAATAATAAAAAATGAAAAACAATTAGATATATCTATATAAAGTTGGAGATATTTATAAACTATATTAATAGTCTGTAAACAGGTCTTAAATCAATTTTAAGAACGTCATTTCGTAAATCTTTCTCACGCTTAGATACATGAGGAAAGACGGTGAAATAAGCTAGTCCCTGAAGCTGTTTTCAAAAAACATGGATGGACACTACACTTTTTTTATAATTAAGAGCAGACATAAGTAACTTCAGCTTTAACAAAAATCACTAGTTAACTATGAAGTTCTGACATGCATCTTCAAAGGTGTGTCCCTATGTCCACCACATATCGGACACTGACACGCTTATGACACTTGTAAAACATGTATCACATACTGTGCTGAAATGTCAAATTTAAAACCTCTCACACAGCTCCAACACAACTAAGACACGACACACCATCAATAAAGGCAGACACGATTTATTTTATAAGTTAGAAAGTCAGAAACTTAATGGTTAAGTTTCTATTGTAGTTTAAAAATTAGGAGTGGCATGAATATTTAGATTATATATGTATTATTAGGAATGTTTTTATTTATTGTCATATCATATATTCATATATTGTGGAATTTTTGAAGTAGTTAATTTGTCTTTAGATGAACCTTGTCTAGAGTGTCTTTTTGAATGATGATGATCAAGAAGAAGGTGAAATTTCTTAAATAAATTATATCCTCTTTACACTTTTTGGACTTTAGATAGATGGATTAAAAAAAAAATTGTATTAGGTAATAATATGTTCAAATTGTTATATTGACTAACTTTTTACAGATAATTTTAAATATACAAATCTTAATTGTCAAATTAAATAATTCATTATGATGTTCAATACACCCATAGTATCTGGTGTCTGTGTCATGCCCGGTGTTCATGCTATATGTAATTAATAATCATTTTTTCAAAAGCACATTACTTTTAAGCTTAAACAAACACCCAATCAGCCTAAAATATTTGGCTCGAGTGTTCAAATGGAGTCATTAATAAATTGATCAGAACCACTACATCCTTAGACCACGAGTATTATACTAATTTAATACACTGTAAGCAGGATATTAGACAAATAATCAACGGACCAACATTGTTAGTAACTCACCAAATGGCATAAAGCAGGAAATCATCAAAAACAGGTATCATCGCTCTATTAATTCCTTAGCCAACCGAAGATATAAATAAAGTAGAAGCACATTTGGGGAAGCCTAGTACAAGTTCATTTACAAAATTTTGTAACCATTAAACCAAATAATACGTCAAACTAACTATAGTCTACATAAATCCCCCATGTCCCTGGCTCTTTTCATCAAAGGGAAATAAAAGGAAAACCAGGAGGAACCAAGCAACACAAGCTGTGATCTTGAATGTAGACTGTTCCATTTTTAATCAGAGCATTTGAACAATTATTTCAGTTTCAGTATCTAATGATATAAAACTCAAAAGGTGGTTCATGATGCTGCCACACTCTAATTCTATGGTTGCACAAACCCAAGTAGTGAAGTATTCACGGGTTCACTACTTCGGAGATAAATCACTTCCAACTGAAAAGTCCATTGGTTCAGTCAAGGCCAGCGAAAGATAAATTGTGGTTTGGTTTGACGAGGTTCCCTTCTGAAAACAAAGCAGAACCCCCAACCCCCAGGCGAGTGAGTAAATAGCTATTGGTCATTATGATGATAAAAAAAAGATTAAAAGTCCTTATAATTTAATTTGAGAAATTAGGGGGTGAAAAGGCACCGTGTAACCTAATGAGGGGCTTAAAAGTTAAAACAACAAGAACACCAGAATGAAAAGAAACAAAAATGAGAAACAACATATTCAACACGTAAAGGATATCTCAAATTATATTCCCAACACATCTAGACAATACCCCCTTACTCCAACCCATAAGAAGCCCTCGAGTTTAGACAGTTCCCCATTTTAAGATTAACTGTTTGAAAAGGTTAAGAATTTTATCCTTTATTCAGAAACTACGAAAAGACCTGCACTGCAACAGAACAGAACTACAATATTTGCCAGCAACTCTATCTTCATGACCAACAGTAGTATGGGTAACAAATAAATGGTGATACTGAATACAGATGCAAATAACTTTCAGAAGGAGTTCCATGCAACAGATATAATTTGGGAGATCTACTAAAAAAATCAGAAAGAATGAACTTCACCTGAAAATTTACGTCGCCTGACTTTCTTCTTTGTTTCAGGATGTGATTTTCTAGTTGATTGTCCATTAAAGTTACTTGCATGTTTAGAATTTGTTTTTCCCTCAAGAAGGATTTTTTTATTCAAGGAAGACGCCCCTTCAATATCCTCAGAAGTAACATCATCATTGTTTTCCTCAGCAAGAGAATCATTAGATTCTTTCTGTTTCTGAACTTCATTGTCCAAGCCTAACACATTTGCATTTGAATGTTCGCCTCTCATATTTTTGCTATAGCTAGTGTTTTCCAATTGAGCATCATTAAAATCAAAAAAATCATCATATTCATCGTCAATGTCATCCGACGCATTTTTCTTTTCAAGGTCAGTCTCATGCAACAGTTTCCCATCATCTTCAGTGGAGTGTCTCAGATTCTTCAAAGAAGCCTCATATTCTGCTTCATATCTTTTCAACTCATGACGTCCAGCTTCATTATATAAGCCATCGCCTCTCCGCTTTAAGCCATCATGAGAAGACTTGGTATCTTGGTCCTTCTTTACAGCATCATCCTCTTCAGCAATTTCATCTCCAGGATCCTTACCTGTCTGCTCCATCATATCCTCATCATAATCACCATCCCTTCTCCTATCATCCTTATCCCAATATCTTGAATCTCGGCCATGTCCTCCAGAGCCATGCCCAAAGTCAAGAACTTTCTTCTTCTGTATCCGAGGTACATTTGTAAGAAAATCAGATTCACTCTTTAAATCAACACTATCATCGCCATTGTTACTTATTTCTGCAACACAGATTGACAATCTTTAAAAGCCAGAAGCAAACTAAGCTAAAAAAGTAACAATAAGAACAAAATGAACTCCGATGCTGAAGCAACAGCAAACAATTTTATCATAATAGATGAAACCAAGAACTCAATCTATTACTTTTCTAAATAACCTAACCCCAATCAACCAACTGAACAGCCCAAACCAAACATTAACCAAGAAAAACTACAGATTCGAAAACCCTCTCCCATTCAAAAACCAAACAAGAAATCACACTCAAGTTCATGCAAAACCCACAATGTTCATCACATGGGTGCTCAAGAACACCAAAATCAACAAAGGCATTGTGATCAAAGAAAGAAAGAAATAAAAGACTCATCAAAAGCAGAACTTCACCGTCTCTAGAAATGTAAGAGAAGACGAGCACAGTAACGACAAGTACGAGGAAGAGGAAAACAAGAATTGCCACCACCGACAGTTGCGTGCCCCTTTCGGATCGCGCCGATCGCCGGGACCGCTGCTGCTTGTGAGCGGCGCCACCGCGAATCCCAACAGCGAGGTGATCGCCTGCGCCGTTGGTGTGGTGCAGATCGTGGGGCCCCACTCTCACCCCAAGCCTCTCCATTCCCGATTGCCTCTGCTGAGCCATACCATAACAATGATGCGCACACACTGTTTCTGTTTCTCTCTCTACCCAGCACCGATTGCCCACGTGCTCCTTTTCCTCTAAGATTCAAACTTCCACACTTTGGTGTGATGGGAAGGTGTAGATTTCAGGTGGGTACGAGGTGAAGAGGAGTGTGAAGCAAGCGATGGTTTGAAGTTTGATTTTCTTTGATTTGGGAAAAAAAAAATGGCTACCCTGTTTTCAATTTCTTTTATTAATCTAAAAAAAGATGGATATGTATGACAGTAAGCAGAGGTTGAGTAAATAAGAGAGAGAAACGTGGCCGGCGACGGTGCGCCACCGTAGTCTTGGGCGGAAATGGGTTTTATTTTCCCCCTGAAATTAGAGGCCAATAAAGTATATCATCTTTTTAATGATTGGGATTCAAAGATTGGGTTAAACTTTCTGTTTTCTTCTTTTCCTTTTCCATACAACAGAGAAAAAATATCAAATAAGAGTGATTTCATTACTCTACTCTGTTAATTATTGATTGTTTGTTGGGTTCCATTAACCATACTTGGATTGTGTTTTGATCTAGTTTTAGAAGATCTCACACATTATAGCATGGTTTGATCCACTTTTAGAAGATCTCACATGTTTCATAAAGAACTACCATTTACTCACAATAATTACTCAAAATTATGAATGTTAAATTTTACAATAATTGTTTTTAAATTCACATTACTGATAATTTATAAATAGATTATAAAATTAAAATTTGATTTGAATGATAATAAATAAGGAAAGGAAATTTTCCCAAGACATTGCATGCTATACGCGTAGCCAGAGGAGCAATGTTAACATAATGCTGTCACGAGTAATACCATTTATTCTCATTCATAAAATATTCTGTTAGTCAAGTTTAAAGTACAAAATTTATTACTAACCACTTTTTTTTTTATTTACAAAAACTTAATTCACACTTTATCATTAATGTATAATTTGTAGTCTAAAATATTCTCTAGTCTTAACTCACTTATTCAAAAAATACTTAAACTTATTAAATATTTCGACTTCAGCTACATTTGAAAGCTTTATACTACTAAACACACACAAGTTAAGGACTTAATAAATCAAAAGATTTCATAAAAGAGTTAGAAATTATAAATGACGTTTTTAGCAAAAAGACACTTTTGGTTTTTAGCCAGTGTTTTGAGAATATTTATTAATACTTTTTAAAAATTTAAAGGATATTTATTTAAGTTTCATTTTTATTTTAATCCAAATTTTTTTTTTTTTTAATTTATTCCCTGTTTTCAAGTATTTTTACAAGAAATACTGAATAATGATTAGTTTTACTCACAATTTAAAAACATGTTTTAAGTCGATAATGATTAGTTTATAGAAAAAATATTGCATCCAGTACCAAAGGTTTTGTCACCACTATTTTTCAACCAAATTTGACAATTTATCTCAATAACTAACTATTATATGTTTTAAAGATTGAGATGAAAATATGTCAAAAATAAAATATTCTTTTATTGTGAAGAATTATATTACCATAAAGTTTATCTTTAATGTGAGATATTCAACCTTCAAATTATATTTTCAAAAGGGATTAATTTCTTGCAATTTTCTCATCCACCAAAATGTGGAACCTTTGACTCCACAAAAACACTGTTTTTCAGTGATGGTGCTGGGTAAGCCAATTAGCGTATAAGCATAAGGGCATTGATGGAGAGTCTCAAGTTTGCATCTTTGGCTCTATCTCCTTATCGACGTTCTGGTACATTCAATTTTTCAATCCTTCTCTTCCTCTTTTCTGCTATTCATTCATTTCTTGTCCCTGGGCAATTCTGGTTCTGTTATCACATTCAAAATCTCAATTCAACACGAGAAATATGAGGAATTGGCTTTTTGGGTGTCCTTGATTTTTGTGACTCTTTTAGAGGGTGGACTCTGCTTTAAATTAATGGTTTAGGTGGGAAAGTTGTTTTTGCTTTTTCTGGGTACCCTTTTTTGTTTTTCACCTTCTTTTCTCTCCCATATTTAATTTGCTAAAGTTTACTGTTATCAGATGTTTATGTGTTATATTGCAAGTGCAGGGATGTTAGGGAACCGGTTGAATTCTCCTTTACTTACTATTGATTCTGCTGCACAGTTTTGCTCTTGCAAGGTAAATGCTTTTTTAACATTTTTCTAGTTTTATGAAAATGTTTGCCAGGAAATGGTTTGTCCGGAATTATTTATAAAACAGAATTCATGTTTAGGTTTACATTATAGGGCTTTCCAAAGAAGGACTGAAATCTGTTTTATAAAAAGTTAAGAATCGGTACTGCTCTGTAAAAAAAAAGTGAGCTACAGTTAGAAAGTTTTGGGGATTCTCTTGTTTTGTCAATGAAAATGTAAATAGTAAAGAGGTAGGCAAGTGTAGAAGATATATTGTTTGAATTGCGGTTAGGACAAAAGTTAGATGGAATTCCAATAGCACTTTTGGTGTTATTTTTTATCAAAATTGGAGTTTCATATTGATGATCTGCCTGATTAGTTAATGTTTACAACAAAGGTTAATATAGACTACCGAGAAGAGACTTCAGTTCTGATTTGGGAAACACACTAAAAACTACATGTAAGTTTTGTCGGATTGGTTATTGTGTTTGCTTGCTCTGTGGGAATTGAAGAGAAGTCTGTTGATGGAAAAATGCTTGCTGTCAGCTAGTCAAGAGTGTGAAGTTTGCCATCTTTTGGAGTGGACCATGTTATGTTAGGCTTTTCACTGTTCATAATCCAAGAAACTGGTCCAATGATGGGTTTTACAATGTTTTCGGACAGTTATTTCTTCAAGGAATGGGTACTAGTTTATGCAATAAACTGAAAAATGAATGCTCTTTTGTCCTAAAAGAGACATCTTTGTCTGTATGCATTCATTTAACCATCAGGGGGATTGTGGTATTGAAAAGTATTACCGTGCTAACATGTTTAATTTTTCATAAGCCTTCTAGGATAGAAGTATATTAGAATGCTTCATGGATTTGTATTTTTGTTGGTGGAATTGGACTGAGTTAAAGAAGGCTATGATTTTAGCATATGTATTAACTGTATGTACTAACTGTCTCCAACTACGAGAACTGAAAAAACATATTTTTTTTTATTTTGAAGGTTGACTTTGATGCTAAAATTACTTTAGTAAAGAAACATGGAATAGAATTGAGTAGAGAATACAAAAGGACAGTTTTACAATTTGGTCATTGTGACAGGTGGGGATTTTGTTATGGTTGACTTGATACTAAATGCTTGGTTATCTAGCATATGTTACATTTTTTACTCCCTATTCAACAAGGAACTTTATTTTATTGTTTTGCACAATATAAGTAATATATGAAGATCAAGAACTGAAAATTGAAGACTTCTATATGCTGCTAGAGAATACTAAATTTTAACAACTAAACCAAATCAAAATATTGTAGTAGAGCTCCAGAAAAGTAAAGTTCACTGTTCCTTGTTCTATGATGTCCTATCCTTATCCTGCTTCTTGAAGAATTATATATCAGGGTTGAATAACTAAGTGTTGAGCTCCTACACACGCACGCTATATATCTGAACCTTTTCTTAAACTGTACTAAACCCAGGCTTTGACAGTTCTCCTTGAGTTACAACTGTGCAGAGGTTTGAATTTAATCATGTCATGGGGCTATTTATTCTGTCTTTACCGTCAACATTATCACACATTGTGTTTTTTATGCCTTATGTGCAGCACTATTAGTCCTAAAATGCGTATTTGGATCTGCAATGGACAGAGTTGAAATGCAACATTTAACAAGAATATAAAAACTTCATAAACAAGGTTAATAATGGTCGTCCAAGTCTGAAAATTGCATATAATCTTGCAGGCTGATCTTGCTGCTGCATCATCAAGTATTCCACTGCCAAATATCATATTTTCTTGTAGATTTTCACCAAGTGTAACAGAAGCAACATGGACCTCAAATCTTTGTACCAAACATTGGATATTGCGCTCAACTGTGCAGATAGAAAATGTAATCACAAGTAATGAAGATAAAAGCATGTGGGAAGCATGTAAACAAGCTCTTTCTGCATTTAACTTTAGTGATGAAGAAAAGGACAAGATACTTGGGAAAGCATTTGGTCTTGTTCATTCCCCTTATTGGGGAGAAGAACGTAAGACAGAAGTTCCCAAATTTGAGACAGTAAATGGAATACTAGACTATCTAAGTAGTTTAAATCTTTCTGATGATGATCTGTCTAAGTTGCTTAAAAAGTTTCCGGAAATTCTTGGATGTAATTTAGAAGAAGAGTTGAAAGGAAATGTAAAGATCCTGGAGGAAAAGTGGGGTATCGACGGAAATTCTCTTAGGAAACTTCTTCTTAGAAATCCAAAAGTTTTGGGTTATAATGTTGACTGCAAGGGAGACTGTATTGCACAATGCACTAGATGCTGGGCTCGCTTCTAGATGACATTTTTACTTGTATATGAAGAAATGTTCTCACTTTCTAGGATTCCAATAACTAATTTATTCTCAAGTTGAAGAGGATTGTTTAGCAATTATGATTTAGACACTACTGTGAATTGTTGATTGCTGTATGTAGTAGTGTCCCAACTAATAGGTGGTTTCTAAATCATGTTCTTGTGTTGGAAGAAGTTCAATGTTGTTGATGAGCTATAAACAATATTTGATACCAAATTGAAAAAGTTACAACTTCAATGCAAATTTGCTCTCCTTTTAAATCCATAGAAAGAGATATGATAAAGTGGAATAAAATAAAACTATCATAGGTTTTAATTTTTGGATTGCTTACAAGAAGAAGGAATGAACATGAAGTAATGTAAGGGATTCAATTCTATTTAATACTTATCTTCTTTTTTCTTTCCAATTTGGGGTTTTAGATGGATTTATTTTGCTTTTATTCTATCATAATAATATCTAAATATTGAATACAAACCTTAATTTATCTCATATTTAATTTTATTCATCATTAAATTTGAAAGATGGCATAAAGGGGATGACTTACACCTTTGTTTTTGTCAGCAGGTAGGTATTTGTGTTCAGTTTGTGCAAGAGTTTATTTGCATCATTATAGATCAAATTTATTAGAAACTATAAAATCATGGGAAAGTTTAAAGTTGTAACTTTCAACTAATTTTAGACTTAGTATAAATTAGAGTAACCACTCTTGACTTTTAATCCATCCTCACACACCTAATTTCATGCTTAAAAAGTGGTTCATACAAACTGAAACCTTTCATGCAGATTTCATGGATCATAATTCAGCTGGTTTTTCTCAATCAAAATAAATCATTATTTTAAGGGTTATAAGTTTTTTTACATCTATTATCATCCATGCTGAAATTGATACTTTCAAGAAAGTTATATTTTTATATTTAATATATATTTATTAAATATTAAATATAGAAAACATTGCCCTGTTTTGCAATTGTACTGAACTTTTCCTAAAGCTACTTTGTGCAGGGTGAAAAGGATTTGTCATACATAGTAGGTTATTTCAAATCTTCAATATAACATCTAACATTTATTATAATAATGCTATAATTGGTGATTGAGATAATAATTGGACCTTTTAGTGTCTTCCTTTTTCTATGTTTAGTTTCTTCTTTAGTCTTTTTTACCTCCTTTAGGTCATATAATATTTCTTTAAAAAAAATAGGTATTTAATCTGGGTACGGATTCTTAAAATATGAATTCATTTTGCATTCTTGGACTCCAAATATAGTGATTTTCTTAAATTGTGCCTGAAAAAGAAACTAACATGTTTCATAATTCATTATATATACAGTTGGTGGTGGATCTGCTTAGACAAAAAGAAAACAACATGAAATTTATTGAAAGAAAAGTGGTGGCAAGATAAAAATCTTGCGTCAATTTGGTGTTTGCATAAGAGTGAAAACCAATACAAAGTATTATTAATGTTTTTATAATAAAGATTAATCTAATCGACAAACAACGGTTCATATTTTATAAAAACATCCGTTTGATTCTTATTAATTTTGTCACTAATTTGTGAATGTCTCTTCATACTTTATTCAGTTTTGAGATTTATCCCAACTTTAGTAGTTTATCGAGACCTTTAAATTAAAAGATAGTAAATATACTTTTTTTTTCATAATTTTTCTATAAGTATATACTCTTCAACAACCTTTAAATCTTAAATAAAACTTTAAGTAATAAAACTAAAAAAAATCAAGAAATATATTTATGTTTTGATCTTAAGTATGTTAAAATAATATTGAATGTACTCAAACAAAGCCTCCACATGGAACGAGAATTTGTCTTTATAATAATTTTTTCATTCCTCTAGTTAAAGGATAAGGTAAATAATTGCATTCAAAGTATTGTCTACTTTGGAGTTCAAAGCTCCATTACAATTTTGTCTTTCAAATATGCATTGAAAGATTAAGGAGAAATGTGTATTTAAATAGTCATTGATCTCGACTCCTAAGCAATATAAAACTATTGGACATATTGAAACAAGCCTTCAATCAAGTTCTAAGGAGAACAGAGATTTGTCTTTGAAATCACTTTTTCATTCCCCCAGTTAAAAGGTAAGGGAATGAGAGTTTGTCTTTGAAACTTCTTCTCAATCTCACATAAGGTGTCAAAGTTTTGACATCAAGTTAGTTGAGATAACATTCGCATCTGAGATTTTCTGTCACAGTTTTATCTTTACAAGGCACTTTAGAGGATCAATGGAGAAAAATATATTTAAATTTCTCTTAACCTTAACTATTAAAAAGTGTTGTGGAACTATTTAGCATACCAAAAAAGAAATACATTATTAAAAGGGAAACCCTAAACCCAAATGATTGCCAAAATTCAAGAATTAGAACGCAATAATCAAGATTTGGAAAAGGAGAAGGTTAAGCATGACCTTGCTATCTTGGCGAATGCACTAGAGATTGCTCAAGGTCAAGGAAGGATAAAAAAATCTCGAAGAAGAGATAGAGATACTAAAGAAAAATTTGGTGGTTGCTAAAGAGATCATGGCAAATTAAGAGACGTCGAGGCTAGTGCTAACTATCTTCAAGATAAAATTGAGAAAATGCACAAGAGTGAGGCGTATTTAAGAGCTAAGAACACCGAGCTTGCTTCGGCTTGGAGGATATGTTGAATGCTTAAAAAAACATGTGTCAAGATATCTTGTTTGCACCCTCCATTGACACAATCTGTTTGATTTAGCTAAATGTTGTCAATGGAAAGTTATTTGACAACTAAAACATACAGTGTTATATTATGAATATAACATAATCATTATTTAATACTAAGTTATCTTTTATTATATAGAATCATATATTTATTAATCATTATTTTTTATTTAATTTAACTATGAACGTCTTTAAAGATTGAATTGACTTAGTTGAGGTATTTCAAACAACTTGTCGAATTGTGTTGATCCAATTTGATGGTTGTTTATTTCCAAACAAATTTAGATTGTGTTGATTCAATTTGGTAGTAGTTTATTTTCATATTTTCAGATGATTTCATACTTTTATGATATAATGTGTGACTTCATATTCCTTTTATAAAACCCTTGCAAAAGTAGTATTAAAAAAATAATGTAATACAATTTGAAAAATTCTTAAAAATTAGATAAGAAATCAAAACACTTTAGTTAAGTATTTACATTCACTAAATTGCTAACTAGATATTTACTGTCAAGTTTTTTTTTTCACATATAAATGGCCTGTTGTGACGACAAGGATTACCTGGTATATATAACGTTGGTGTTATATTTAAGACCTTTTAATTGAACTAAAATTCAAGGCCATGCAACCTCTGCTATAATAAATAGTTATTGAAATAAATTCAACTAAATAGATTAGCCAATAGGTTTGTGTGAGGCAAACAAAAAATTCAACTTTAAATCAACTTTGTTGATGTAGTGGTTAGAAATTTTATGTGTAATCATGGAACTGGTATTCAATTCTATATTATGAAATAAAAATGTTAACAATCGATAAAACAGTATAAAACAATTTTTCTTTAATTAAATTGTATTTTTAAAAATTATCTTAAAACATCGCCATTTATTTTATTAATAAGATTTCAACATATGAGACATTACAAGAAGCAAATGTTCTATGAATAAATAAAATTATTGTTTTCTTACTTGCCTTCACGGCAATAGAACTTTCAAAGTGCATGCATACGAATGGGGTGGTTTATCTTGCTACAGCTGGAACCTGTTCTCTCAAAAATTACCTTTTTCTCTTCCATATAAATAGTGAGAGCTAGGATCAAAGCTTCAGACCCAGAATCTATCTCTGTCTGTCACTGTCTCTTTGTCTTGCTTAAAACCTTGTTTTTCTTGTGAAAGTTGCAGGTATTTTAACTATGGCCCTCACCAGAAAAACAGTGGTCATGGCTATTTTCTGCTTCATCCTTATGCATGAGGTTAAGTGGTTCATTCATGACGTGTTAATATTACTTCCTTGCTATATCAAATCTATTTATCCATTCATCATGAGTTATTAATTGGCCATTATATTTTCCCACCTTTTTCATTTTTTGTAAGCAAAAATCTTACCAAAGAAGAGGCAAAACCAGCACAAAAACATGTACAAAGTTTTGCAAACACCAGTTTTTTGTTACAGTATGTAACATCAACACAAAAGAATGTGCTCCTTTCTATAAGACTGAACTCATAAAAGATAGATCACATCACATGTTAGAACAAGCCATTCTTGCTACACCTGACACATGAGAGAAAAAAAAAACTCAAAAACTCCTTGATAAAACATGTAGCCTCTGAAGCCTTGTAGAGACAAGCTCCAATCAAATGCATATTTTTTTGGAAAAGCCAATAATTCAATGTTGTCTAATTTCCTAGCTAGGAAGAACTTTTGAACCTCTTCAATATATAGCAGCAAGCTAAACTCAGATACCTAAGATTCTGACTAATATGAAAAAAATTATTTTGCTATTTTTCTCTTTTTTGTTCTTTCTTAATTATGGGAAAAATTTCAGTTGGGGATCCACAGTGGAAATAAGCACATGGTCGCTGCCAACAAGATAGGTAAGATTGAAAACTATTATTTTACAAGATAGTGTTTGTAGTTTAATTAGTTACTGATGCTATAAAATATCTCAGATGAATCAAATAATCCGAAATCTAGTAATTAATCAGTATATATATAATATAATATTGGATTTTAATCCTCTAAAATGGGGTGAATAATTATGTGGTTAAATGGTGCAGACTGCGATGGGAAGTGCAAATACAGGTGTGGGAAGGCTGAGAGGTACAAAATGTGCATAAGGGCGTGCAATAGTTGCTGTGAGAGGTGCAACTGCGTGCCACCAGGAACTTCTGGGAACCAAGATTTGTGCCCTTGCTATGCTGCACTCACCACACATGGAGGAAAACTCAAGTGCCCATAAACATGCTTTTAATAATCTATAATGTACTCACCACACCATATATATGCACTTAAATAAAAATGCAATATTGACTCCAAATCATAGAACAACTTCAACTCCAACTTCCGTTTTCTTTAATCAGAAAATTAACCATATGAACCTCCATCTTGACAAGAATTCTGTAAATACATATGCTGGATTTTCTTTCAATACTATCTTCTTGATCCTAACCTCTATAGACTCAATAATGTCTCTTACAAAATGCAGTATGATGTCTATGTGTTTCATGCTCCCGTGGTAAATTTGTTAATCAACTTAAACCCTAAACAATTGCATAGTCTTACACAATATCCACCTCTCCAATCATCTCCTTCAACCACAGTTCCTCCTTTACCCCTTCTATGAGTGCGATATATTATGTTTGGATAGTAGATAAAGTCATGACTAATTGCATACTAGATCTCCAACAAACTACAGGACCCAAGATAAATACATACCTAGAAAGTGACTTTTTGGTATCAACATTTCTTACATAATCAACGTCCAGATACCTTTCTATAACAACTTTGTCATGGACAGACCTTTTATACACTCAACCAGACAATGTTATTGCTCTTATATATCTCAACACATACTTCAAAGCCTCCCAATGAATTTATACAGGATTCGTCATGTACCTGCTAACAACATGAGTCAAATCTAATTTGCTACAGACCATCTCATACATGATGTTACCAAGCTCATTAGCATACATGGTAGTCTTCATCTTCCTCCTTTCCTCCTTAGTACTTGGAGCTTAAGCAATTGAGAGCCTCATATGGTGTCCAAAAGGTGTCCCCAGAGATTTAAATTCATGCATCCTAGACCTCTCAACCACCTTTTACAAGTACCCCTATTGAGACAAACGTAGTATCTCAACCGTCTCATCCTTTTGTATGTTCATCCCCAATATACATCTCGTGGAATCAAAATTTACATAAGATCTCATTCATCAACAAGAAATATAAATCCAAGATTAAGCAGAGTTCAAGTCATAAACATTTACCATGTTAATTATCCATTTAGTACCATCTAAGGATTTCATTATTGAAAAAGTGAAGATGCATAATATTCAACATAAATTCTCTTAAATGTACAATGTAAAACAAAAAATAAAAATTTCATGAAACCAAGGTTCCAAGCCTTTGGAACCACATCCGTAATTGGACTATGGACTATATTAAAATATAGAAAGAAAACAAAACACTTATGAAAAAGAACCTTTATATGATATAAAAGATTATAAAGAGAAAAGAAGATTCTAATAGTAATGTAGGATTATAATACATCATCCCTATTATTCTAAATATTTGAGAGACATAGGCTCTCCCCAAACTTTCAAACCAACAATTCCCCTAACTAACTCTACTAAGTCTACTTTTAAACAACTTGGAAAGCTTTGAATTAAATCTTGTTATCTGTTGTTGAAAAGTTAAAAACTATTACGATAAAAGTGATTTCATTAATTATTTTCAAGAAAGCATCCAAATAAATCAATGAAGACTACCATTAGACCTCTGAATTTAGCTTTGGCCAAACGACTTGTCCCTAACTCATATGGGCCAGGGTTAAAAAGTCCACAAGACCAAAAATCCTACACAAGAAAAAGTTCATAGGACCAAAATGTCAACAAAAGCTCAATGCCCCAAGGTCAACCATCAACCACTTTTTTAAAGCAAAAAAATCTTATTTAAAAATAAAAATGAAAAAAAAATTACTTAAATTTTTTTATACACATGAAAAATATTCACTCAATCAAAATCCAAACTTAGTACAAAGACAAAGTGGGGTCGAGCTTAGGTCATGTTAGGTCAACCGACCATATCCAACTAACCGAGATGGACGCAAATCAGGTTGAATCTAGGCTAGGCTGAGACAGATCAAGTTCATTCAAACCAAGTTAGACCTGACCTAAGACATGTTGAGTCAAATTGAGCATGAGTTGGGACAAGTTAGGTCAAACCAAGTCCAGGTCAGGTTGAGTCCAGTTTCAGGCAGGGCAAGTCAGTTTGACAAAGGTTCAACTCATATTAGGCCAAGTTAAGTTGTAGTTACGTTGGCCAAGTCGAGTCACGCCTAGGTCAGATTGAGTCGGGCAGAGACTAGGTTTTCTAAATTCGATTCTAGGTCAATTTGGGCAAGGTTGGATTGGGCTCAAGTCAAATAGGTTGACTTCAAGACACGTTATTTCAGGTCCACCTTGGGTCAATTCATTTCGGGCCCAGCTCAGGTCGAGATGAGTCAGACCCACCTCGAGCCAAGTCATGTAAGGCCCATATCATGTCGAGTCAAGTATGATCTAGGTTGGACCGACTTAAGTTGGGTCCATGTCAGGTTGTGTCAAGTCTGGCCCATGTTGGGTTAAGTCGACTCAAACTCATGTCAGACTAAGTTGTGTCGAGACTGCATTGAGTCGAGTAAATTCAGGTTCATGACAAGCTGAGGCCAAGTCAAATTGGATCCATGTTAGGCCAAGTTGAGATTGGGTTGTGTTAGGTCAAGTTAATACAAGGTCTGCCAAGGATAGACCCATGTAAAATAATGATGGATCAGCAATTTGGTTGGACCCTAACTTTTTTAATTAAGTTACAAATAATGAAAATTAATTAAGGACCAACTTATAGTTAATGTAAAGTATTTAGGGATCATTTTTCAATTTAGAATATTTTAAAGACTCATATGATTCTAAAATAATTTAAAAATTAATTGAAGTTTGTAGTAAGTCTCACACACTTTAATACTGATTCTAACCCACTTAATGTGAGTTTTGCGGATTATGGCTTTTTCAACCTACTCATTTGGTAGGAAAATAAAAAAAGAGCTTATTTGTATAATGGGTTGGAGTTAGCCCATGAATCATGGGTCAAATTGATAACTCTAATTACCATAACGAAAAATGGAAGATAAAAAGTCCAAAATACCAAGACTATTTAGAGAAAAAAAGTAAAATAAAAGAGAAGTTGTAAGCATAAACACAATTTTATAAAAGAAAAAGTCATATATTGAAATACAATTTATTTATTTTCAAGATAATTTTTTTTTCATAAAACGGTTATTTTTGTAAAAGAATTTCTCTACCGATTATTCATCATGGTTACGATTTATTACATTATCAAAGTGACATAAAAATAAGATTCTACATGGTTATAGTTAGAAGATTCTACATCGATCGTTGAAAAATTGATGTAAAATGTTAAAAAAATGAAGTCTCTTAAAAGAATAAATGAATTTGGCCAATGACATAAAAAAATGTTATCATGTCTGCTCATTTTCTTGGTTCCTTCTCACTTCATTTTGATCAAAATTTATGGACATCAATAAGTTCATGTCTCTTCGTCTATTGAAATCACTTTAGGCTAATTCTCCCTACACCATTTCAATTCTGATGTGCATCCAACATATATTTTAAAACTCCAAAGTGCCCATGTCATCTTTATTTTCAAAAAAAGTTGCAGAAGAGGTGTTTATTGTGGTGAAGGCGTTTTGAGTAGAAGTGGTGATGGTGTAGTGGTTTGTTGTGGTGGTGAAGGCCAAGACATTACTTTTATATGCGATGCAGTTGACTTTTGAGGTAAGGAAAATCGTTTCCGTGTGCTTTTCACTTGCAAATGATGTTGAGTTTATACCGGATATCAGGATCCGGAAAGTTGCCTACGGATGCAGAAATTCGGAAGTATGTAGTGTGTACTTCAGATTTCCATATCTGTAATGAGATAATAGGCTTGTGGATCTTGGCATCCAGAAGGTATTAATGTTTGTCCATATAAGCTTGTGGATGGCCATATCTGGAAGTGACATATTAGTTATGGACTTGCATATCCGAAACTTCCTAATTTGGGTTACGGATATGGATATCCGAAAGGTAAAGGTTCCTGACATATGTTTTTTTTTTTTGTATACAGTAGTGCCAATGGATTTCGTGGATTCACACATGGGAATTTCAGGGGAGATTGATGTGTGGGATGGATTAGACGATGTTGATCTGGAGCAGTCAATATCCGGCAACGGTGCCAAAAACTTGATGACTTTTTATGACAAGTGCATCACGTTGTCAGAAGTAATAATGTGTCCCTAAGGACAAATATCGAACCCACAAGAAACAGTTGAACAACCAAGTAAAACATTCACTAAATATAAAACAAAATAATAAAAGTTTGTTGGAATTTGTTGTGCTAGCAATGATTAAGAAGAGAACAAGGCAAAAAGTTGTTGCTTCAATTGGAAAAATAGGGATTGAGTTTCATCTTTCTCACTCTTGTATATTTTGATTAGCCTAATAATATTATGTCCTTTGATTGATATTGACATCCGTATAAAAATCATTTATATCGATTCCTCGCATATAAAATTATTAAGATGCTTCTTAAATATTGATTTCTCGCATATTTATAAAAACAACTTAGAATTCAGATCATACGTTGATAACAATTAACATTTCAAGTCTATCCCTAACACTCAAATATGTTAAGTATTATTGTTTAGGTCAGAACCCTAAAAATACTTTCCAGTCAAATTTAAAAACAAGAATTAGATGCAAAACAATAATACCAATAATAAATCAAGAACATAATATTATGTTCAGAGATCATCTCAATACATTAAAGTTTGAGCAAATTACTCTCAATCCTAAATAGTAGAATTAGCCACACATCTTCTAACACCTTCTATTATCCCAATTGGATCACAAGTCACTCAATGGTGTTTTCCTCTCAATCTTGCACATCAGGGTTGTGCCTAAAACCTCTTATTTAACCTATTTTGCTTGGACTCAAGTGACTTTTCGCTTAGGCGCTAATGGGCTCGCTTGGGCAAACAAAACGTAAAAAGGCCCAACGTTACTAGAGTCATCTCGCTCAAGCGAGAGCGAGATCCACTGGTCGCATCCTGGCTTTTTGCGAATTTTGACAACTTTGGTGAGTGTTAATGCATTCCAACTTTCTCTTTTTAGCTTTGTATATTTTTCTTTTGCCCAATCATCTCCATTCTTCCTTAGAATCCTGAAATTAACACCAAATTTATGAATAAATTGTTCATATTCAATTATAAATGATAAAATATGTAAAATGGTATAAATTCATAAATTAAGGGTTATTTTATACTTATTTTAGCAATTAATACTCATAAATGTCTATATTTTAATATGAAATATTACTGAAATTTGGCACTTATCAACGTCCATAAGGTATTAGTGTTTGTCCAGATATGCTTGTGGATGGCCATATCCGAAAGTGACATATTAGTTATGGACTTGCATATTTGAAACTTCCTAATTTGGGTTAAAGATATGGATATCCGGAAGGTAAAGGTTCCTGACATGTGTTTTATTTTTTGTATACAGTAGTGTCAATGGATATCATGGATTCATACATGGGAATTTCATGTGAGATTAATGTGTGGGATATATTAGATGATGTTGATCTAAAGCTGTCAATATCTTATAATGCGTTAGATAATGAACATAGGGCACATTAGTGTAGTGAGGCATTTACTACAAATGAGGTAAGGTGAAATGCGTTTAATTTTAGGCATGTGAATTGTAGTTTATGAATGATATATAAATTTGGCATATGTTATTGTAAGTATTATCGAGGTGAGATGTTAGAGTGGATGAGAAGTGTTGGTTATAGTTATGGATTTATTATTGTTATTTTAAGGTCAGATACATAGACAGGGCAACGAGGAAGGATGATGAACATATTATTTGGTTGTGAGAGAGGAGGTAAATTCAGACAGTATAAAAAAGACATAGATATCAGTTGAAGTGGAACTAGGAAATGTGACTATTCTTTCAAATTGTGAGCCAAACCGTTAAAATATGGTGAAGGGTGGACGATTGAATTAATTTGTGGTTCTCACAATCATGATTTGGCAGAGACATTGGTGTTGATGAAAAGACTATGGTGTAGGATATGACTCTATGACTTTAGTGAAGCCAAAAAATATTTTACTAACCATGAAAGAGAGAAATGAGAAGAATGTGACGACGATAAAACAAGTTTATAATGCAATGAAGATCACAATGAGGTCACAAAACAGAAATGCAACAATTGATGTTGTTACTGGAACGAGACATGTATGTACATTGATGTAGGTTTGAAGAGGTGTCAAATGTCGTGCAAGATATATTTTGGACACACTCAGATTGAAACTAGTGAACTCCTTTAACATTGGATAGTACGTACAAAACAAACAAGTACAAGATGTTGTTACACATCTCTCAACCAACTGAAGCAAATACGCTTTGGCAACTATAGTCCATTGCCTCCTTTAACATGCGTCCTCATACACATCTTTCAACCAACTGAGTTGCACATGAGCTCCTCGCTAGTGTCATGTCTCTTCAATTGCAGCTCCACGGTCAACACATAAGGATTCTAACAACAAGTCATTCGCCTTATTTGCATCTAAGGTCTAATGCGTATGAAATTGTCCAACAATGGCCAGATGCAACAAATTTGACATGTCATCTATAATGATGATCATCTCCCCAATAAGTAAATGTAATGTGTTTATCTCTACATGCCACCTCTCTACGAATGCACAAAACAATCCTCTGTCTAAATTCTCATAATTTGCATGAATGAAACCACCTAAGCCAGACATATCTACTGCAGCCTTTGTGCTCTTGTGTGGTGCTCCTAACTTATTGACCTTTCTCCCATGAGAAACCACCTTAAGCTCACCATGATCCTACAATAATCAACAAATACCATCAACAAATACATACATAACACACTCAATTAACCAGTCATATAAAATGTTCATTACTTACCAAATCATTCATAACTGTCTCGCCACATGATCTTCATAATTAATTAGTAATGACTTATCCACTGACCCTCCTGGATCGCCTTCGTCTTCAATTTCCACTTCTTCTTGTTCAATATTCTATTCAAAGTCCCCATTTGCAACTGAATTACTAGGACCACCACACTTTCTTCTCACAGATGCAGTTAGTCGCATGCGATCCACATTAGAAGATCTTCCTCCTCTAGTCCTCACCATGTTCCTAAGCATTTCATAAAATGACCTCAAATGAAAAAAAACACACACACACAATTACTTTTGGATTATCATATCCGAAACACACTTATGGATTTATGCATCCAGAAAAATCACTGAGCATTGGCTTCCGGATTATCGTATCCAAAATATTTACGGATATCCAAATCCACAAGTCATCACTCCTACTTTGTGCTTCTAGATTACAACATCCGGGAAACCTCTGAATTTCAACATTCGCATAAGACTTACATAACAAAATTCACTTTCGGATATACATATCCGAAGTTCAACAGGTTCACGAAAAACTTACATTCTTCTTTGATGAGTACAACCATCCTAGCAAGACAACCACCACTTTTCTTCTCCAACGACAGTTCTTCTTCGCGTGTCATCGTCGCTATACATAAGTACGAGGATTCAAGTGATGGATATGAAATGTGCTCAATAAACTCTAAAAGGTCTTTTAAATCAGTAAGAGTAAATAAAAGATTTCTTATGATAAGATCAAGACTGATCTGTTACAGGGAAAATCAACCATCACTTTATTGTGTTTGTTTTTCAAACAAAACAAGAAAAATAAAAAAGAATTGCTAACAAGAAAAAAAAGAAAGAAAATATGTATGAAATGGTTTACATCTTACATGTGTTATACACTTAAGTATTAGAAATTTGTTCTTATCAATACTATTTTTGACTCTTATATTAGAAGTAAATAAAGCCATCTCTGGATAATAAGAATGATCTTTTCATGAATCAAACTATCATAGTTGCAAGCAAATGTTAATATACTTAGTGTTTAGAGTATTGATTTCAGTAATGTGTTCGATATGTTTAAAATATTAGAAACATGGACAATACAAATAAATAAGAATACATGCATGTTTGGATTCATAAACATTTTAAAAGTAGGCAAACATATTTACACTATATATTGCATACAATATATAGTATTACTATAGCTGTAGTAATAATACTTACAATGAAGTTACTATTTTTTTAATAAAGAATCACAACTTGGCTTAAAAAGTGAACATACTAGTCACATGTTATTTATATAAATATAAAAAAATGAAAACTTGAATATTTTTGGTAATATTGGAATATCTTACATTTTACACTAATAATAGTTAACACATGTAATATGTAAATTATAGCATGCTAAAAAACCTTTATTAGTTAATACTCTTAGAAAATATTTTAAGAAGTTACAAATTATATAATTTTACAAAATTAAAATTATAACTTGTTAACCTACTTTTTTTTTTTTTATAAAAAGTGAGTGTTTGTTTTTTTAATAATAATATCACCAGATACTATTTTTTGTTTATTTAATAAAACAACAACTTCAAATTATTAACACAACTTCCTAAAGATGTAATTCTATTATTACATTTGATGGTCGACGGTTTTATTAAAAAAAGTATGTTATATTGAATATGAAATTATTTATTTTAATTATTTTAAATCATATAAGGATTAATAGATAAACAAGATTTAATAGAAAGAAATAAATTAAATACCCATAGCAAATATTTCTTAACACATTTTTACTTTTGTTTTCTTGGCATTTATGTATGAGTACATTTAAAAAAAGTTTGGAAAAATAAGTGCAGAAAGCGGTAAAATACAAGAGTAATGATTGATTCGTTGTTTGTGATAATTCATATACAGATTTTTGGTGCGAATCGGTGAATTCCCAAAATGGGTGACAGAAGAAAGAAGAAGCGTCGTCTACATGACTCGTCTACGTCCTCATCCTCTCCGTCGTCGTCGTCGGACTCTGACCGCTCTTCGCGGCGGCGGCGGCGGCGACGCGAGAAGGAGCGGCGCAGAAGGAGCGAGGAGAAGGAGGAGCGAAGGAGAAAGAGGAGAGACAGAGGGAAGAAAAAGAGGAAGAGGCTCCATGATTCCGATGACTCCTCCAACTCTTCGGAGGATGAAGACAAACAACCTAGGGTTCTGCCTGAAACTGTGATAACCGATATGATGATAGAGTTCCCCAACGTCGGCAACGATTTGAAGCAGGTTTCACTTTCATTTCTCTTCCCATGCTTTGCCAATTTCATTGATAGTGTTTTTTTTTTTTGCGAACACTAGATTAGTGTTTTAAATTGAAATTGGTTATATTATATTGCATATTTCACAATATATGCTTGGTTCTTACTGGTTTTGTTGTTGTTGTGGTTGTGTTTAGCTTTTGCAAATGATTGATGATGGACAAGCTGTTGACATAAAGGGTATATCAGAACGATCTTTGGCGAAGCATTTGAAGAAGCTGTTTCTTTCATTAAACCTTAAGGAGAACGGAGATGGGGTTTTCTTGCTGCCTTCTAAAGCTCGCCCTACTTTGGATGTTCTTGGCCCTCTCATTCACTCCTACACAAATCCCATAATAAATGAGCAAGCTGAGGCTTCTGCACCGGTGCCTGAATCCGGTTCAGTTCCAGTGGATGTTGAAAAGGAACAGATGGTGGATGACCATGTGCTCGCATCTCCAGATGATCATTCTGCAGGTCCTAGGAAAAGGTGACAATTCTTTTTGTCATTTTGTTGACATTATTTATTTATTTGAAGTTATTGCTTACTTTACTGTGCAGGATGATTGGCCCTGCAATGCCATCAGCTGAATTACTGGCTGCTGCTGCCAAATTAACAGAGGCGCAGACTGAGCTCAGGTGCCAACCCATTTAAGTTCCTATTGATTATGTTTCCTGTCTCAATGGAGTCAATTTACGTCTGATGATGGTGGATGATTTTTAATGCTAATGTCTTTAGAGAGGCCGAATTGGATGATGATAGTGAACTATTTATTGGACCTGCACCACCAGCTATGGTTTCTGAAGCAGAATCAGCTAATGATGCAGAACGTTTTGAAGAGGTATTTAATCCCAGTAGTCATTAATCAGGATTTTTTTCTTTCTTCAAATATTAAAATAAAATACTTAGATTTAATGATTGATATATGATATATTGGTTTTCCACTTATAAGATTGGATTTTATTTGGGGGACATGAGAAATAACTTCTTCAATTTGGATTCCTTCAGCTAAACTGAACAATCTGTCATCTGAATTTGACAAGCCATTAACGTTTGATGTATTTGAACTTCTGGGTTAATCTTTAACTGTCTGCTTTGTTATGGGATAAAGATAGTTTGGTTTTCTCTGATCATGGAGTCTCCAGGGAAGCTCCAGTTGTTCATCTCTCAGATTTTTTTGGGGGTGGTGTTGATGGTAGTTTGGCTCTTTGAACGCAGGAATCTTTATAATTTTCCATTTAATCTTTTTGATTTTACAACTGGTTATATCTGTTTTGTAATTTTTATCTTTTTTTAAAGAGTTTCTTTCAGGGGAGAAACTCTTTAATTCTCAGATTACTTGTTACTTTATTTCTGAATTAGGTTTTGGATACTTATCTCTAATTGAATGCTGAGGTACAAGTTATTGTCTGTTTATTTCTCAGGTGACCAGAATAATGGAAGTTGAGGCTGATAGTCCATATGATGTTCTAGGAGTCAATCATAATATGTCCGATGGAAATGTTAAGAAAAGGTAAGTTCTCTTATGTGATTTTTTTAATTGATCAAAGAAGAAACCATTTGTGGTTAATTTTGTGTTTGAATTAATTATTTTAAAAACTGATTCAACTGTGTTGTGCCCCCACCCTAAACAGAGTTAGTTAGGAAATGGGTGTTGTCTGAGTGATTATTCAGTACAACTGTGCTGCCTTACTGCTCCAAAGAAGTTTGTAAATCATCATGATCCAAATCATTGTATAATTGTATTATCATGTTAAAAACAAAATGTGGACTATAACAGTCTGTTCTGTACTAAAAACATAAGCATGTTCCCAAGACATTCTATATCTATGCTGGGAACTAAAAGGGAGGCATTCTATATCTATACTGGGAACTAAAAGGGAGACATTCTATATCTATACTGGGAACTAAAAGGGAGACATTCTATATCTATACTGGGAACTAAAAGGGAAATGTCTCTAAAATATATTAAGTTCTATATTCTACACAATAACAAAAAAAAAAAAATCCAATCTTTGGCCATCAAATGACTACGTATGATCAAGATCATTTGGTTGTCTAATGTTGTCTTGATTAATGCCATTTAGGTACTGGAAGATATCACTATTGGTTCATCCAGATAAATGCTCTCATCCGCAAGCCCACCAGGCATTCATTAAGTTAAATAAAGCTTTCAAAGAGTTACAAGATCCAGAAAAGGTGAGCCTGCTAGAAGGGTGGTTTATTATTGAAGTTAAAGTTTTTTTCATGCTATATGCTTGCAACTCTTTCTTTTTAAGGTATACACTTGGTTAATTGGTTTACCTATGGGTTTTCTTTTGCCTTTTTGTTTTATTGGTTGATTGTTTCACTTGAAAGTAAAAAATATTAGCTTTTTAAACTTATACAGAAAATATAGCACAAAGTCCTTTCTTACAGAAAAGATAGGATGTGAATCAGGGAATAGTTATGTATCCTTCTTGAGTTGGGTAGTGGGAACACTATGAGCGGCAGAGTTCTTGGCAATTTGGGTTTATTTTATTTACAATTGATTTTTATTTGAGTTCAGATCCTTACCTATGATTTGAGGGAATTTATTTCCTCTGTTTGGATTCAGCAACAGGGAAGGCACTTGTTTATTTTCAACTAAGAAAAATAGTGATAAGCTCTTTTTGCACTTTAAGGACTCCAGATCTGTCAAAAATCATCAAGTGTTTAAAAAGTTTGTGTGTGAAGCAGAATTGTTGTTCAAGGAACTTGAATAGTGAATAATTTAGTGTGACATGGCTGAAGAAGTCATTTGAAAAAGCAAAAGCTGTTAGCAATTTCTTGCATTTGACCTACGATATTGCTGACATTCATGTGTTGTGTAGTTTGCTAGTGAATAAGCAATCATTGGGGGCTGATTAGGTATGTTTGGGTTGTCTTATTCTAGGGTAAATAGTATATTTTTTGCTGCTTTTGAGAAAATTTATTGAAAAAGAGTAATATATCCCCCAAAAGAAGCTAGAACAAACAATCTTGCCCACTAGTAAGATGAATTAGTGGTTTCACACGAAACTTGGTAATTATATAAATTTCAGCACTGGCCTTTTAATTTATTTCTTGTATCTTTAACTTTTTCTTTGGTTTTTCCCTATAGAATTTTGTTTATTAAGAATGCTGTTTTGTTTTGGCATGTATTTTTTTTTCTGAGGAGATGTTTTGTTCTCACATTTGACATATGCTAGATTAGATATTTTTGTAATATATTTGAATTCTTTTTATTAACAAGATGATGTTGTGTGCTTTTTGCAGCGGAAAGCAATGGATGAGAAAATCAAACTCAAGCAAGAACAAGAGGAATTTAAGGTAATTTGAACTTATTTGTCTGGCTATAGTATTAGTGATTGAAGCCCTAATATCATCATGTGACTGCAGGCTCAACTTAAAACTATGCGTGAGGCTGCGCTATGGAGAAGATCTCAAGGTGAGTTCCACAATGTAGAGAGGGGTTCTTGTCTAGTTTCTTGAGGTCACTTTTTTGAGGTAAAAATTTGAAAGGTGGGTGGGGAAATTGAAAGGGTTATGTTGTGTTAGAGATAATTGTAGCACCAATTGCCTATGTAAAACATGAAAAGGTGGTGGGAAGGGACGTGGAGGAAAATATAGAGCAAAATGAGCTTAGTGGTGGGAATTACATTTTCTAAGTTTGTAAAGCATATTATCATTTCTCATGTAATCCAAAGAAAAATTGTTAATATTTTTGTATTTATAATGAAGTAGAGGAGAAAATTTGCAGGTTGTTTCAACCTTTAAGTAACCTCATGTTCTAGTTTTACTGTACATAATGATTAAAATCATTTTAGAGGCCTCTTTTTATTCTTATTTTCTTAATTGCTATGATCTACCATATCATTGGGAGAAGGTACTGTACTCATATTCCAGAAAACCAACATAAAGTGTCAGTGCCTGTTGATTTGGTGATCGTGTGCTTAATTTGTGGTATTTGGGATGTACTTTTGCCTCTTGCTGGTCTTGTAACTGTTTAGGTTGGAAACCCCCACCCCATATACATGTCTTTCTTGGAAGGAAAGAGCATATATTTGGGTACTATTATTACCTGCGAACTGTTATCTTATTGCTAGGAATTCTTTGGCAGGTATTTCCATGGAGGGTGATGAAGAACTTCTGGCGCAGACAGAGGTTAAAGTGGAGCCACAAAGGGATGAGTGGATGACAACACTGCCTCCGGAAAGGAAAGTAAGTATCGTCAATCATTTGATATTGGACACTTGTGCAAGCTACACAAGTGCAATTGGACACCGTTGAGAAAATGTAATTCATTTATATGATATAATGTATAGTAACTTTGAAATGTGGTTTAATTATGATTTTGATATAATGATATAATATTGAGTCACTTTAGCTCTCTATATAAATGATCTAGGACATATTTTGGTTGGGTTGTAATTTGTATATACCAGCTAGAAATTGTAAACTTGCTTGGCTTCTTATATTTGGGTGTAGTGTTTATATTTGATTTTCTTAATTGATTGATGTTATTGGTAGTAGGACAGGTCTAAAGCCTTGAAATGAATTTCTAAGCATTTAATGGAACTGTAATGCCCTTTTCTTTGGGTCATGTAATGCCTAAAGAATTAGGTCTGGTGCTTAGGATCTCATTTTGTTTGAGTAAAACCTCAGTCTGGGCCCATATTTTTGGGCCTACATCTGAAGTAATCTAGAAACCACTAATCCATTTTTTTTTTAAATATTGAAACTGTGAAACCACAGTTTGTGAATGCTGTTTCAAATCCTATAATACTTTTTTTTACTTCTGATTAACTTTCCCTTGATTGAGAATGAAATCAATGAACTCAGACTTCTTGCATCCTATCTAGGTCGAGTTGAGTCCTTAACGAAGTCCCTGGTTCCTTGTTCAATTTCTACGTGTGTTGCTCTTGTACTGCATGACTTTCACTGCTTTGTCAGTGATATGCTAGATCAAACCCTTTACATAAAAACAAACTTCAAAATTACAACACCAAAAGCAAGATTAAACACTCAAAACAAATCATAATCATTTGGCGCAAGGTGATTAGAAGCATAAAATCTTCTAGCCTCTAGCTTTTGAATCCACATATCTGGTTGATATTAATAGAATTACTTAAACTTTAATAGGAGAGCGCATTATCAACATGGAGAAAGTGTCCTTCTGTTCCAACCCACACTATTTCTTTTCTTTGTTAGTTTTATGAGAATAATATAATTCTTTCATCATTATTTTGATATTTATTAAGAAGTGAGTTTAAGGCTAACTCATCCATGGAAAACCGGCTTGTAAGGTGAGGGTTGCTCCCACTTATATACTATAAATTGGCCTAAGCTCTAGTCATTGTAGGATCTCTAGCACTCACCCCCACGTGGCCTAATCTCGAGGCATGTACATCTCGTGCATTGGACTAGATATTCGTGAGTGGTTTGATAGTGCCCGATAGGAGGTGGCACAATAGGTCCATCAAATTTTGCTAGGATAGATTTTGATACCACAAGCTCACAAGGGAGGGAAGCCATTGCTCTATACTCAGCTTGAACAGCTAATCGGGCAACAACATTTTGTTTCTTGCTCTTCCCAAATATAATATTATTTCCTCAAGCAAAACACAATAACCTGTGGTAGAACGGCTATCCATAGGAGAACCAGTCCAATCAACGTCACAATACCCAAAGATTTGGGTATTCCCTTTATCTTCATAAAGTAGTCCTCATCCTATTTACAATTTTCTTAGATACTACCACATGTTGTCTCCTTCCTATTTTTCCTTTATTTCTTCCTTTTCTTTATTACTATTCCTAAAAATGTGACAGAAGCACTTGATTATTCTAGGTGGTGACAAACCATGATTACTGAAATGTGGCTCATGAACATAACAAAACATGGAGTTAGTTCCTTTTTTGTCTCTAAAGAAGACATTATGCTGTAGTTGGGTCTATTCCATTAAGGTTGGACCTAATGATGATGTTGATGGCATCAAAGCTCGATTGGTGGCTAAAGGATATACTTTGATCTATGGGCTTGACTACAGTAAATTTGATCTCTAACATGATCAAAATCTGGATTCCTTGCACAAAGAAACAACCATATAAAACTTATCTAACTTCTTTTTATCTCTTCTAATGAGTCAAGTTCTAAGAACATCTTCAATTCCTCCACTGTTGATTGGGCTTCTGCAATGGTTTCTGTTCGTGGAACTAGAGGAGGGTGGCGGTAAGTGGTCCTCAATGCACATATTGTAAGAGAATGGGACACACCTTGGAGAACTGTTACTCTTTACGTGGCTTTCCTGACAAGAGTCAATATTTCCAAACTTGAAGGTTTTGAGCCAAAGTTCTCTAATGAAAAATATTAGGAATATTTAAGGTTGAAATCCAGCAGCCTAGCCCAATCATCTATAACTCCCAATTTGTCAACAACTTGCATTTAACAATCTGTGGAGAGTCAAAATCCATGGATAATTGACTAAGGTGCATGTGATCATATTTCTGGTAATATCTTGTTCTCTTGTCTCTCCTTTCCTAAAACATTTCATTTTATAAACCCAGCCAACAGATCTAAAGTAGCCTCTAAGCGAACTGGTCAAATTTCTCTTTCTCCCTCTTTAAACCTAAAATCTGCACCTACCTGTCCCTTTAGTCTCATTTCTTAAGACAATTAACTAAATCATTAAATTGTTCAGTAAGATTTGATGCCAATTCTTTTGTTACAGGAACGTGGTATGGGTCGATAATTGCCAAAGGACATGAATCTAGAGTCCTACCTTGGTACTAGCTCATCTAGATCTTTTGTTGCATCTACATCTCCTAAACTGCTACATGAATGCTTAGGACATCCTCATTTGACAATTAAAAACAGTGGTTCCTGAACTTAGTAGTCTCCAAACTTTGGAATGAATCATGTCAATTAGGAAAATATGTCAGGTCTTCTTTTTCGAAACATTCTTGTGTCTGGATGTAACTCTGCCTTTTCTATCACCCACTTACATTTGGGGGCCAAACCGTGTGTCATCTTTTGGTTTTAGATATTTTTGTCATGTTCATTAATAAGTTTTATAAATGTACTTGAATTTATCTAATGAAATATCATTATGAACTTTTGTCTATTTTTACGTCTTTAATGAAGTTAGAAATCTGTTGGAAAAAGTAATCAAGGTCTTACGAAGCAATAATGCTAAATAATATTTTTTCTCTTATTCATCTAAACTCTTAAGCTCACACAACATTCTGCATCAGTTTACTTGCCCTCATACACCTCAGCAAAATGGTATAGTAGAAAGAAAAAATAGACATCTAGTTGAAACTGCTCGTACCTTGTTGTTTGGTGCAAATATGCCTGTTCATTGTTGGGGTGATGCTATCCTAATTGCCTCTTTTCCCATTAAAAGAATGCCTTCTTCTTCACTCGAAAGTAAAGTTCCCTACTCCATTCTATTTCCAAAAGAACTCCTCTTTCATATCATTCCACGTGTTTTTGGTTGTGTATGTTTTGTTCATGATATATCCCCAGGATTAGATAAACTCTCAATTAAAGCCATCAAAATGTGTCTTCCTGGGCTATTCTAGACTTCAAAAAGGATATCGATGTTACTCTCGAGACCAAGAAATAATATATGTCTGTCAATGTTACCTTTGTTGAACCAATTCCCTTCTACATAGGATTCTAATTCCCTCCAACATGTTCTTCCTGTGTCCTTAGTTGAGTTTTCCGTTGCTTCTGCTCCCAACACCTAGAATCCATACAAAATCCTCCTGAACCATTGTCACTACCTCTTATTACCTGTCAATGCAGGAGCCAAATTGCTAGTCCATACCCCAAGGTGAGTCCTCTTCAACAGGTCCTTCTTAATCGTCACCTAATACCATGACTCTTGATCATGATAACACAAGTTGGTCCATTGTCGTTCGCAAAGGTAGTCGACCTACCCGTAGTTCTCATCCTTAAGATGTTGACAATTAATTTCAATGGTTTAGTCCTCTCATGGAACATTGGATTGAATGTAATGTGGAGAGCCGCTTGGTTATCATAATACATCTTCATTGGTTGAATCTCACAAATCTAATTCTTCACAAAACCAGCTTGTAAGGTGAGGATTGCTCCCACATACTGTAAATTGGTGTAAATCTCTAGTCGATGTGAAATCTCCAACAATATTCTCTCTATTAAATTTGATTCTAATTTACTAAAATATGCTTAACCTTTAGAGCAAGTTATTTAATCAAGAAGAACTCGGTTATTTTGCTAAACATACTTATTGAAATATCTGTGTTTCAGCCTGGTGGTATGACTATGCACTCAACCAAATTTAGTCGGGGCCCAAAGGAAGGTAGAGGTGATACTAGTGCTTGGACAGACACCCCTTCGGATAGGGCCCAGAAAGCAAAGATGAAGTATGTATCTTCCATTCTATTCCAGAGTGCTTTGGTTGGTTAATTTCTCTTTCCTGCAACATGTATAGCCCGCCACATGATCAAGAGCCTTATAACCAATATTTATATGACAGTTATTTGGAGGCATACAATGAAGCTACTGCACTAGCTTCAAATGACGATGATAAGAAAAGGGCCAGTGAGGATGCAGACTTGGTGGACAAATACAACAAAGCAAAACGGTCAAAAACATTGGTGCAGAAACATCAAGAAGTGGTTGCTAACAAATCCAAGAAAAAGTCCAAGCAAGTGAAGCAACAGCCAGGGAAGGAAGAGTGGGTGGGTGAACATCCATGGAAGCCATGGGACCGTGAAAAGGATCTGACAGCTGGAAGGAAAACTGTAAATTTTGATTCAGAAAACATGACTAAGGATTTATCTTCAAGGTTTTCTTCTGGAAACTTTCAGAGGAACTTCCTTTGATTTGACCGAGTTCGAGTTTCATTTGCTGACCTCTTTTACCTGGACAACATCTATTCAATGTGCTTCTTTGAGATATTGTATTTTTCTTTTTCCTGATGGTTAGTTTTCCTGTCATTTTACAATTATTTTGATTTCCTTTTCTTGATCAACTCTATCATAGGCTAACTGATTCTCTTTTCTACAAATGCATGATGCAGTAGCCCGTAGGTGCTGAATACAGTCATGCGCTTCAAATGCTACGGACAATTGCATCACTGGCGAATTTATCCGAAGGAGTTTGTATAATAAATGGCCCTATGCGTATTTTTCTAACCGTGTATATTTAATTATCTATCAAGCATGCTTATCCGAAGCATCTCTGTTTGTGGCACATGTACTTTATAGCTTCAGAAATAGTAGAGGTAGTATAATGGCATCCGCGCTAAAAGTTTAAATTTTTTTTATGTATCCAAGCTACATTAGCAGTGCCATCTTTTGAAAAGGAGGTTTTATCATGGCTATGTGTGAACTAAAAGTTTTTTTGTTTTCCTTTTTTTTTAATCATCTTCTACCTGAAGCTTTACAATTTTCACTTTTTACTCAAATAATCAGTGGCTTGGGGGATATTCTGAATAAGATTATTGGAATGATATTAAAACTCATTTTGATCAAATTCAATTTTTATATGAATCGAGGTTAATTTTTATGAAACTTTTTTTAATTTACGCATCAATTGGTAAGCTTTGTGTTTTAAAAAAGGTTTAAATAGGCTAGTGAATTCAACTTGAGAGATTTTTAAACTACACACGAATATGAAAACTCTAAATAAGGTAAAATCTAGCGAGAGTTGTTATTAAAAACTGAATTTGAGCAAAATATTGACGACCAACCTATCTGATGTTATTATTCACAGTAAGAGAGGCCAAAACTGGCTTAGGGGGGAAAATGGATGTTAGTATTATTGGAAGAAGAAATAGTAAGTGAAACATCCTTAATGCAGGAGTTTTTTGAGAAGAAAGAGGTAGGGAATAAAACAAATAACTGTCCCTGGTAATAGAGAGGGCATGGTTTTGAAAAGCATGTGTTAACATATTCAACTGTCTTCAATAACCAGCTGCATGGCCTTTAATAAGCACCCAGGTTGCATAATGATAATATGAAAGCCACTATCCACTGCCATTCCAAAACCAAACATCATACCCATACCAATCTTCTTTAGCCTAAAATTACTTATGATATCAGTGTGCAACAAGTACCACAACCTGTAATTTGTAATTAACTGACGGAGGCATATTCTATTTTCAAACAGGAACTTTTTTGGAATGAGATCGAATTAGAGTGTGACTCTTGGAATGAATACGTGTCTAATACAAAAAATAATTAATATTGTCACCATTTGTGCACTTCAATAATAACAAAAATGCTCTGACCTATATTTTATACCCATAGAAATCCATAAATTTCCTGCATGTCCTTATACTTGTCAAAATATCACACCCATAAAAGTTAGATTACTCCTTCAACATCCATTCTTCATTTCAATAAATTGTTATTATTCTATTTAACTTGTTATTAAGCTTAATGTCAATTTTTTTGGAAATGATATCAATTTCGCTTTTTTAAAATAAATGGTGCAATTCATATTGTTATTATCTATTTGGACAAAAAAAATTATTACATATTTAGTCAAGTCGTATCATGGCACGACTTCAAATGAATTAGAACAACTACTCTTAAAGTTTTAGAACAATTTTTGTACACAATTTTTGTTGTGAGGGTAGTCAAAAGTGAAGTTGAGTCAGCCAGACACAACTTCAATTGTATTAGTTTACATTAGCACAACTTCAATTAAACGTAAATATCAACTTAATCAAAGTCGTCTAATCAACACACAACTTTTACATTGAAATCGTGGGACAAAGACATGATTTCATTTTTGACCACTCTTAGAACAAAGTCGTGTGTTCTAGCACGACTTCTTTATTTGAAGTTGTGTCACATTAACACGATTTGACCAAATGCATAATAAAAAAATTGTTTAAATTTGTAATAATATATGTGAATTGCACCATTTAGTTTCAAAAACCTGTCACTTTCATTACTATAAGCAAAAGAACAATTCATTGAAAATGTCTACTACGTCTTCATTTTTACCTCCATAAATATATAAGCTTATTTCCAAATTAATGTTTAATTACCTTTTTGGTTCCTATATTTTTTGTCAATATTCAATTTACTTTGAAGTTGTCGATGATGGCTTGCGCTTCTTCCTTCTCTTGCTTTTGCACTTCAACAACGAACCTTTCCATATACGAAGGTGCCATGATGTCATTCTCAGAGTAATCCCCAAAGAGTGTTTGATCTCGATGGCGCCTCCAACAAGGTCAACTTGAACTGTTGGTACCAACAGAAACACACACAAAAAAACCCTAAACCCACAAACCCTTAAACCAAGGATTCGCTCAACCCACATAGTAAAAATAAATAACAATTAACCTTACACACACAATAAGTAACCACGAACTCCACCGTAAAGACCAAAGTCCCAATGAAAACACCAAAGCTCCAATGAAAACACCAAAATTCAGCTCACTAGAATCAAAATTCCTGCAATGCACTCAATTCAACCCTTAATCTCTAATTCCCCCAATTTCATTATGCCTAAAACTTAAAATATAAAATTCAGATTGTTTGTACCAGATAATGTCACAATACTAGGTGTTCAAACTTTATAGTCCACCTATACAAACCAATGACTGTATATATTACGTCATTAGGCATCGTTGGTGGAAACTTAACAAAATGGACTAAATTGCACCTTTTTAGAAAACTTTTGGACTAATTTAATTTTTTTTAAAGTTAGTATAATGAATTGAATATTGACAAAAAAATATTATATGAATAAAAAAGGTAATTAAACCTAAAATTAATCAGAGTGTTTACCAGTTGGGTGTGGTGATGTTAGAATTTTGAATAGCTAGGTACTTACTTATATGTTCACTCCAGGTAATTACACTATAAATGAATTAAAAAAAAAACAAGAAAAATACATAACATATAATAAAATTCTAACTATTTGTAGGCTCTTAATATTGAACTTGTAGAACTTAAAGCTCGATTCATTTGAGTTTTCAATTAATTGAATTCATGTATGGAAGCAAGGAAGATCAAAATCAGAAGTCTTTTTGACAAAACTTTGTCTTGTATAAGAAGGAGAGGTTTTCATAAAAAACAAAAAGTTAGCTATCTGAGTGTGACGTGCCAAAAATGGTGAAAGCTATACAAAAGAAAAAGTTGGAAGTAAGTCTAAAACTTGATGCGATGATGATTAAGATTACCTAACCTGGGATGATGAGATTTATAATCCATTTTTCTTTTTCTCTCATCAAACCTTTGCTACATAATTCCAATCACAAATGCAATGTTGATGGTGCCATTTAAATTACTAAGATAAATGTAATAATTTGTTAATTAGTTAATTTTGATTAGAAAGTAATATTACTAAACCTATAATATTGTATTTTAGTTTTTTCTAAGAATTGAATGTGAATTCTTGCAATAAAAAAATTAACTTTGGCAAAAAAATATATGTAAATGTCTACTCTTAAGTCTTTGGTGTGTTTTTTTTTCGCCTCTTAGAAATGCAAACTGAAAGGAAATTTTAGGTTTATTTTGAAAAAAATTCTTGACAACACTTAATAAGAAGAAACAATAAAATAAGTTTTTTTATCAGTTAAAAATAACTTATTCATAAGTTAATTTATAGAACTATTTCCTATTATCTTCTCTAAAATATAATTTTTAATTTGTATGTAAATTCATTTTATCTTATGTTTTTTTTTTCTCTGATAAAAACTTGGGTAGAATTTTTCTCCAAAAAAACCTTTCTTTGATTAATGTAAAGGGCAAGTGCTTTGTCATTTGTTTGTCAGCAATTGGAAGTAACATATATAGAACATAATTCAGGTAGAGCTGGGTGGCCATACAGCAATCCAAATAAAATATTTCTCAAGCTATTTATTAAATACTTTATTTATGTATACAACATGTATCTTTTACTCTAAACAATTTTCTTAACTTTAATTGAGTAAGACTATTGTGAACAACAAATCCTCTTTCAAATATTTAAATAAAGTACATTCTTAAATTCGAATTCATAATTGGTTAAACTAAAGCAATCTTATCACTTAATTCATATTTATAGTTAACATAGTTAATTTTATACTAAATAATCTACAAAGAAGCTTGTTAAGTTTATTGATAGTTGTATTGCTTAAGCAAGAGGTCCAAGGAATAATCTTTTACAATACCATTTTAGACATAAATAAATTATATAATTAAATATATTTTTTGTGTTCCATATAATAATAAAAATTAATTTTTTTAGTCTAAACTTTAAATCTATTTATACGAAGAAAATGATTGAACTACGGACAAAATCAATCCCACATTAAAAAAATACAGAAAAAACATATTTAAAAAAAAACATGTCATAGTTTATTTATTAAACATTTTAAGAATAGCAAACCTATTTTTTGAGCAATGATTAATCTATATCAATATAAATAAAAAAATTAGAGGAAAAGACAAAAGGAATAATGAGGAGAAGTAATGATGAATTGATGTATTGACACAATCTTAGGAGAAATTTATAAAGGGAGACAAGTTAGGTTGCGACACAAGGCATGTCATTATCAAACTTGGGTTAAGCTTGAAATTTGGTCTCTAGAAGGTTTGCTGTTAAAGAGGAACACATAGTGTAAGCAAGAAAATAAGATGAAAGGAAAAGCAGAGAGAGAGAGAGATAATGAGAAGAGTTGAAAATGTATGCTTTGTAAATACATTTAATGTATATGTGGGACTGAGCAGCCCAACCTCCTCTGCAGTCCCACAAACCGCCCCAAATGCTTCTCTCAACTTGCTTCATTTCCACTATTTCTTTCTTTGATGAAGCAACCCCACCACACCCCTTATCAAAATCATGACATTTGCCTTCTAATCTAGTAGGCTCCATCATCCTCCATTTCACCTTCCAATGCTTTCTTTTCTGCGGCTGCTTTTCCAACAATCTATTCCCCTCCTCACCTTCATTCATACAGACCTCAAAATACTCTCAACACAACAACTCAAAGGGAATCATTCTCTTTCTTCAGTTTTAAAAACTATTACCTCCTTAGCTTTCAATTTCTTTCATCACTTCTGCTCTTCTTGTAAGGGATCATATACCAAAGTTCTCAATATCAGCAGAACTAATTAAACTTGAGTGTTGTTGAGAAACTAATATATATTATGTGCCACTTCTAATTAATGCCAACCCCATGTTTTAGAGACTACAATCATACCAAGCTGCAGCATCATTGCCAACATGATATTTTTACCCAAAATAAGCAACTTCAGGCAAAATGAATAAAGTCAAATTTAGTTGAAGGAAGGTTATTGCTAGTTCCTATTTAGACCACTCTGGTGAGATATCACTGGTCACCACAGACACAACTTAGTTACCGGCCATGATAATGACAAATTGATGATCAATCTCACTTACTACAGATTTTGACTCAAACCACATTTTTTGTTTACTGGTTGAAGTTGACTAAATATGAACATAGATGGGGTTTTAATTATTATTCCACCCTTTTGACCTGAGGTTAGAATTTTGTGGTTACTGAGATAAAAGTTAATGTCTCATCTCTTTTGAGTTGGTGTGACTTTAATTACTCCTAGCTGGCTTACTACAACAAAAACTGCAGCTCTTCAGTTTAGTGTGAACAGTACGTTACATGCTTTTGGCCACAATATATGACTGAATTTATTGCAGGAATCCTTGTGTCTATGAAAAAGTGGAAGAGAGAAATAACAAAAGGGAAAACGTAACATATTTTTGTTGTTACACTACATATAATGAATAAAATCAGGGAACAGGATGCATACATATATATATCACAATGATTATCCCTTCTTCCTTATGTTGCATGCTAAAATAATAATGGGCCTTTTCTCTCTCAACCAATGAACTGTGTATCTTGTTCACACGCAAGTCTCATGGTGCTTGCACTGAAAACTAGATTCCGGATTTTCTTTCCTTTTCCCTTCTCCCCAACTTGAAATTATAACTATACTCATTAAACAAAAAAATATCAAGTGGTGGACCTGGTGGACACATGTTGGTCATTTTGCTGATAATTGCTTTTGCAAAATACCCTTGAGAGATTGAGATGACTACAATCATCATAATCCACAAGAGACAACATAAACTATAATTACTAAGACATACATATGAATATATGATCATATGGCATGGAATTATATTACTTTTTTTTCTGACAAGCCCAGAATGCTTGTTATGAAAATTGAGAATTTTAACTCCACAGGCACAAATTGATCTTTACCACGGACTTGAAATTTATAAACAGATATATAATATATATAAAAAAGGTCATGTATTGGTAGAAAAAACATAATAGTCCTGCACATGCAGTGTCTGCATCATAGTATTTGAGGCTTCATCTGGAAGAAGAAATGGTTGCCCCACCTCAATTGGTATAGGTAGCAGAGGTACTTTGTGATGGTGAGGTATGGAGGGCTAAGGTCACTTTCAGACAGTTTAAGTTAATCAACAACAAGAACAGTATCTAGCATAAGATCTGCAGATGTTAAGCTCCACCACACGCGCCCATAATAATAATGACATTTGTTTTGCTCCTCTTGATTATTAATTGTCCAACATAATTACTCTTTTTGTTCACTTGCTGCTACCTTAGTACTAATTGATTCAATCCTTGCCTATCTGAAATAATTAAAGACAAAAATTGAATTTCAAACCCATTTAGCATTAGTTCTTAATCAAAGATTGGCATACTTGATAGACGCAGAGCCAATTAGAATTGGAAAATATATCTTGGCCAATAATTACAGCATTAAAATATCATTGAAAACGTAAAGTCGGTAGATCATATCTGTTTGTGATGATTTTTTCAGATTGGATTCATGATTTTCTCTGATCTATGAGAATTGAAACGGGACCCACTGTTTTTTCTTCTATTAGTCTTTTTCTTCTTCTTTGTTCTGGGGGGTGAACCTAAAATTGAAGACCAAGTAAAGAAGGTATAGTCTTGGTAGTTAAAGCAGTGTTTCATTTCATCTCATATCATAGTTAAAAACTAGTAGAAGGTTGATAGGGTCATAGAAGTTCCTGAACTTTAGATTCCCCTTTTGTTTGTTTCGTTGAAAATGGAGCACCGACTATCTAAGAAGATGTGGATAGGTTAATCTTAAAAGAGAAAGACGATCAGATTTGAAGATACTGATTTGACAATTATGGAAGTGGTAAAAGGTTTTGTGGACATAACACTTTGATTCCATGTACAATTCACATATCTTTAACTTTATTTCTATTGCAGATTAACATGATGTTTACGTCATGTTTAGCGAATGAATGTCTTGTCTGGTGACAGGTCTGTAGATCATGAAAATAAAAATAACAGGAATAGACTTAGTCTAAAGGTCTTTCCATGTCAAAACCAATTCTCATTTCTCAAGTTCTTTTCTACGTCGTTGCAGCATTTTTCCACCTCTGCATGACCGTGTTGTATATAGCTCCTTCACTTTATCACTGCCACAAGTAGTGGTTAATGTTTATCTCTAGGTTCTTCTTATCACCTATGTCTATGAATAGTTACAGTTGACATTTGTCATACATGAAAACAAGGTGTGAACCAGAATTTTGACCCATATGCAACGTAACATGTAAGTTGCTCTAAATTTTGAACCCACCAAATTTCTAAAACATGTAAGTAAAAAGCATGAACATAGGTAATAAAACAACTCTTGAGAAAACTTGACAGTAATTATTAACTAAAGAGAAATGAATATTTTTTTTTTTTTACAAAAAAACTCATGATAGCTTTAGTAGTTTGAGTTGATTACGTAGGATTTCAGTGCCTTGAATATATAAAATTTATTAAGTTTCTCAACAAATTTGGTTTGCCATAACTTTTCTTGTACGGAAAATCCTAATTTTTTTTCATTTTCTACCTAAAATCTTCTCAAATTGTTTTAAATTTTTCATCCAAATAATCAAACTGACCAAAATATTTCACAAAATATCAGTTTTTCATTTAACTTCTAGCTTTGCATCCCATAAAAAATTTAAAATTTCACCTTAAAAAAAAAAGAGTTCATACATTAAATTTATCATGAACTCTATTTGGATATCAAAATTACTAAGAATTATACATATATATATATATAAATATATATATATATATATATAAATTAACAATATTACCAAATTTAAGAAAAAATACAGAGTATATATCAACATGAATTATTAGTGTATAATTAATTCATTAACTAAATAAGTTTTTGATATTTTCAAATTAATTTATATTAAAATTGACACCTTATAAATGATATTTTTTATTATCAACATAAATATATTAATTTTACATTGATAGTGTGATGTCACTTTTTATAATTATCAGTTTTTAGGCTCAAAAATCAATTTCATCCATCAAATTTTAAAAGCTCAATGTATTTCCAATATTTTTAAAAGTTCAACCTTGGTCTTAACTTTTTTTTAAAAGTTCAACTTTGGTCTTAATTCTTTTTAGAAAATTCCACAAAAAAAATCATTAAATAAAAAATAATTTTAGAGATTAAAAATAATTAGTTGATATATTGATTAAATTAGAGATCATTTTAGAGACAAAAAAAATATTGATTTCTAAATTAGTTTCTATTATTAATAAATAGTTTCTATTATTAATAAATAATTTCTAAATTGGTATCTAATTAGCTACCAAATTTAGAATCTAAATAATTGGTAATTAAAACATTAGTAGCTAATTAGATACCAATTTAAAAACTATTGTCAATAATAAAAACTAATTTAGAAACCAATAATTTTTTTAGTCTATAAAATGATCTCTAATTTAGTCACTATATGAACTAATTATTTTTTATTTTTAAATTTGATTTCTATTTAATGATTTTTTTTAGTGTTGAATGTCGTTTTTTAAAACGATTGAGTGTGCTAACAATACATATAACTAGATGTGAAGTAACAAACACTTCAAGAAAATCATGGAATAGAAACCAATTTTAGAAACAAAAAATAATTAGTTGCTATGGTGACTAAATTAAAGATCCATGTCAGAAACTAAACAAATAATTGGTTTCTAAATTAGTTTTTATGATTGTTAAATAGTTTCTACATTGGTATCTAATTAGCTACCAAGGTTTTAACTACCAATTATTTAGATTCTAAATTTGGTAGCAAAAACCTTGATTACTAATTAGATATCAATTTAGAAATCATTTAACAATAATAGAAACAAAAAATTCTTTTAGTCTCTAATTTAGTAAGTATAGCAACTAATTAATTATTTTGTGGTCTCTAAAATTGGTTTTTATTTATGATTTTCTTGTAGTGAGAGACACTTAGATAAATCTATTTTAATGAGGACAATTAACAAAACACATTGAATCATTTTAACAAAATTTGAGATCATATTAAAAAATTTAAAAATGCTGATTAAAAAAAATTTAAAAAATCTGGTAAATAAATTGACTTTTTATCATTAATATAGGACTAAAATGGTATTTAAACTTTTGATAAATTAACCCGTGGTTAATTCGATAGTTATTATACGGATCAAATTAGTATATTTATTAAATATTGGAATAAAAATATTATCTTAAAAAATATTAATAAAAAGTATACCAAAAACTTTTAATCCCTTTTCCATTAAATTCTATATCAACATAAACTTTTTAGACTAATGCATAACTATTAAATTCTATAGATAATATAAACAATTGAGAGTATGAAAACCGATCGATGAGGTATGATTTTGCAATGGGAACAAAACATTCCTCCATTCCCAATTTATCTTATTAAACCTTCTTCCATTCTTGTTTCTTCTTTATCATGGATCATTGAGAGTTGGAGGTGGGCTCCCAAATAGGAACTTTTTAACCCCTAAGTGGGTCCTCTAAAAGTTCACGTCTGGGGCCTAAACAATCATGAACTCTACATTCTTTTTACTGATTTCCCTCTGCTTCATCTTCTCAAACTAAATTAACCAAAGATGAAACAAAATAAGCCAAAATTTGATTCTAGAATGAACCAATTCGCACCGTTCCTAATATTCCAGGCTTTAAAGCTTGTAGTGCAGTTGTTTGCAAGCTAATAAACGAATTCACAGCATTTCAGGGCTCATACACAAGCAATCTGTTCCACACCACTACATAAAATATACAAGAGATGTATTTAGAAGCAAAGAATGTTTCCATATTTGTTTAACTTCTTCTTCCTAGTGCCTTTCTGTTGAAGTGGAGCATATAATATACACTTCAGAAAACTACATTCAAACAAAACTGTAACCTAAGCTTGTTTCATTATATGTAAACCTAAATGGGGTTTATACATGTGAATGAAACTTATAAGTTTGTTTCTTTGATTGTTTCTGTGATCTTCTTCTTAGTTCTTCTTTTCTTCTGTGCTCAAAATTAATTTTCTTTGATTCTTCTGTCACTTTTATGTAGACTTCTTTTTCCTCATATTGGAATACCTAGATGTTAAATAGCGTATATGATCAAGCCACGGGTCTATTATAGCCCTAATATAAAGCAAATGACAAATTAATTGCATTAGAGTTTAGACACAATAATTTGGTCTAATATACAACATTCTTCCTAAGTCTAGGTCAAAATAAAATAATATTATATCATACAACTATAATTGAAACGCTAATAAAATGATCACATATTTCGGTGGCTTCTTTAAAATCGTGTTGCTATCAGCATAAACACATACAAAATATTATTTTCCTAGAAAATTAGAATTGAATTTTTAATTAAAAATTAAAATCTGATTTTGCAAATTAAGGTTTTTGAGTTGAAGTTCCAGCTAGTTGATTAAGGACACACTTAAGAGAGCTTAATCTTCATCCCTCATTAGTGAAAACAAAAGTCTAAGTTCTGCTTTTGTTAGTCACTAATGATTGTTATTTCATTGCGGTTAATTATGATAATAATTAACCTATTACTACAATTTATAACCTTTCATGTTTTTAATAAAATAGTGGGACACAACACAACCACATAAGCATATAAAATACATTAAAAGCAAATTTATACAAATGTATACAAGCAATGAATAGATTTGTTATAGCTTTAGGTAGGTTTCCATCAGATGGACAACTAAGAAGTTTTCATACAGCAAACAGCACTACAAAACAAAAGAAAAATCTTTAAACAAGCAATTCCAAGGTTTAAAATCAATCAAAATGATACACACTAGTACTATCATAACTGAAAAACTAGATAGGCAGCATATTTGGATTGCGTTCACACGAAGTTGAATATATTCTAAAGAAAATTTGTGAACTGGGGTTGAATGAGGGTTGTAACAGAGATCCAAGGGCACACAGAAACAGCAAACCATGGTCCACTCTTCCCAGTGTGAATTTAAAAGGAGTATGTAAATAAAGAAATGAATGTTTGAGTAGAGTATTAATAAAAACTGCATAGTGAACTGATATTAATAAAAAAAGAAGAAGCATATGTAAGCAAGTGTTGGGACAAAATGACGTCAATGTCAGTGTTAAACCATTAATTATTTAATTTAGAGGTGACAAGTTGGTGGTTAAATATTGCTGTTCTGGCAACAGAGTCCCTAGAAGGTTGTATTCAGTAGGTGTAAAGGGTACCCTCATGTATAATATGGTTATAGTAAGCTTTCTATAGAAGCTTTCGGCTTTTGGTCACTGCTCTTTCATATAATAAATGCATTTTCTGTACTAGATTTGCAGCATATTTATTTATTTATTAAATTAATGGCTCTACTCTGAATAAGACAATAAACCCTTGCAAAGTACAATGGTAGGTTGGTAATCCCAGTTTATCTAGGCTTTATGTGTTTGTATAAAACAAATAAACTTAATCCTTTGAGTATTCATATATACACACACATAATACAAATCCCGAAATTGCCTTTTCAATCTACATCCATTACCTTTTTATAATATATATACAAAAGAGTGCATTGTTCTCAAAGAAACCTGTTATCAGTTACTCTTACTTTTGCAAGGGATAATATATAAAACTCTATTCTTCCTCAATGATCAAGTCATTTAGCTGGAACTTCAATGTTTAAGACAAAAACTGCTGCTCTTCTAACTTCAACTGCCAAGTTTGTTCTTCTTCTCCGGGTAATCCATTAATTAGATCCTAAGTTCGTCAACACTCAGTCTAATGAAAGTTGTTTTGTGTACCATAATATCTCTAGTCCATTGTAGATTTTTCAACACACTTTTTAATATTAAAATAGTTAATTCATGTGTAGAATTATATATTTATGCAAATTAACTATTTATGATAGAGTTAACACATTCTCTTTAACACAAAAAGTGAGGACTGATATACTTTTATCTCTAAAAATATTTATAAATTATTTCAAATTATTGGTGATATAAGAGACTGTTTTAGTGTTATGAAATAATGGTATTATAAATTTAACAGGCTGATAGGCAGTGTAAACTTTTATACTTACTAAAATTATGGTTTTGGCAGCATGGCACTAACAAAAATACATGTTTTGAAACAAATGGGTTTGATTATCTGATATACTTAATTGATAGCAGAATGAGAAGATGAATCATGGTATGCAGAGAATGCAAAAATAAAAACGAGAACCGTGGTAAAGAACAATCGGATAAACTATGGTGGAGGGCTTATGGTATGCATATGAAAACACTAAAGCGAGAAGACAGAAATGATTAACATATTGATATGGACAGCTTAGGAGTCTGACATAGCTTCCACATGTAAGAAAAGCAATGGTGCCAAATGTAGAGGGACGGCGCACCAAACAGACAATTGTGAAACCTCAATTGTGAAGGATGGAAGAGGAGAATGTGACATGCATGTACTCACTATTTGTGTCTGTTGTTAATTAGTGGAAGAGCCTCTGATCTAGGACATTAGCCAAGTATAATACAAGTTTATGAAAGCTATGATCAATGAATGAATGATCCATTACATATAATAATAATAATAACAACAAGAGTAATATATTTGGTTAAAACTAAGTGAGCACTGTACAGTAGCTAGCATTGTTGTTTAAAGTGGAGGAATGGAAAAGGCTTAGGGTACAATATAGCGGTGGAAGGGGGGTGGCGTGAAAACTCGGTGTCACGCCGTCCAAACAAAGACCTTTCCATCTATCTGCCACCCCACGCGCAATCAATAACCTCATCTACAATATGTTTCTATATGTCTATATATTTATATATATATTATTCTTCTGCTTCTTTTCTCTACAACATTCTCTCATCCCTTTCGATACATGCTCTTGCAAATACATATATATAACTCTCCTACCTCTCTTTAGACAAACATTCACCTTCACCTTACTTCAACACACATCTCTCTCTCCCTCTCTCTCTCTCTCCATCCTCTCCCTTAGTCTTATCTCAGTGCCTGTAGCTAGCAAACTCAAGAAGAAGATGACATTAACCCAAATTCCTGTGAGTATTGTGTATATATTTATTGTGTCCATAAATGTGACGATTGTTTCTTTTCTCCTTTCTCAACAGCGTCTCAAGAGAAGTCTGAAACCACCTTGAGTCCATTTTGGTAATGATCTCTAGGAGGGTTTATCTGAAGAGAACCAGCTTTTTCAAATTTATTTTGCAAGGGAAACTACAGCTTTCTGGGGTTTATTATATTATATCCATGTCCATCTACAAGCCTGAAAATGTTAAATGGATCTATAGCTTGCTTTTCTTTCACATTTTGGTTTTCTTACACGAATGACACCAATCCAAGAATGATATATCTTGGTTTTTGTCAACTGAGAGCGTGTGAATATCATGATCTTAACAGTAGAAAAAGAGAGAGATATGATTAATTTGAAAATTTTCAAAGCATCAATGAAACAGTCTCCCCATTAGCAAGAGATGAATATTAAATCCATTAGTATTAATTAGTTAGGGCTAGCTGGTTTGTCCAGGTTTAAGAAAACCATGTATAGGTAGTGATTGTGTCCTTGGAAAATTCTGAAAATTAGCTTAAGCTGATGAGTGGAACTTTATCTGTAGCATATATGGTGGCTACATGTGTGCCTGGTGGTCGTGAATTGTGATCACGACATTTTCAATAGGGCAGGTCTTTCTCCACCACCAGCAGGCGTTGGGAGTGCACTGCACTCAAAGAAATGTGACATGCTTGTGACAGCAAAGTCAAGCTTTTCGGCCAACTTTTGTGTTCAATATACTTTTGCCAACTCCATGTCATGCAAATAAAGGCACAAAAAGAGCTTCTTAGGATTAATCATAGGCCTATTTTGTTAGTTAATTTGTTTTATTATGGTGGGTTCCACACATGGTCTGCCAATTTTGTCATTGCACATGCTGCACAATTGTTGGGTCCAATACCAAAGTTATACATCATCATCATCATCATTACTTCAAAATATCTCTCATCCCTAGAGGTTTTTAGAGCTATAAGGTTGTAAACTATTATGACTTTGATGAAGTGCAACGCGGAGCCAATGGCCATTCATTTTTTTCCTCTTTATCTTCCAATGCTGCCCTTACCATCAGGAAAAATTTGCAAAAAGAATTCGAGCATCTTATTTTTCGTTTCATAATCATTTGTTTTTCTCTTGATGCACGTAAAAGAGAACAAGACAAACCCTTATGCATAATATTCAAATTAAAACGGAAAAATAAATGGTCAAATTGATCTTTCATAATGACTCCTTTTCCTTTGCTTCTTTCAGGAGAGATCATCAGTTGATATGGAATCATGCGTGCCTCCAGGGTTTAGATTTCATCCAACGGAAGAGGAGCTTGTGGGCTACTATCTCAAGAGGAAGATAAACTCCCTGAAAATCGATCTTGATGTTATTGTTGAGATTGATCTGTACAAAATGGAACCATGGGACATACAAGGTATATATATATAAATATAGTAATTAGATAGTTATATATCATTTCCACAATGCAACTAATCTTCACATCACACCATTTTCTTAAATTAAAGGGACATAAATAATCTTTAAGGAATTATAATTCAAAACAAAAGTCAACTTTAGAAACTTGATAAACTTCATCTGTTAACTATATCCATATCATAACCTTATGGAGCAATTTATGACATTATATATAGTTAGAAAGTTGTTGATGTGCTTAATTGAAATTATGCAGATAGGTGCAAGCTAGGATATGAGCAACAAAATGAATGGTACTTTTTCAGCCATAAAGATAAGAAGTATCCTACAGGAACAAGAACTAACAGGGCCACTGCTGCTGGATTCTGGAAAGCAACTGGAAGGGACAAGGCTGTCATGTCCAAAAATAGAATCATAGGAATGAGGAAGACCTTGGTCTTCTACAAGGGACGTGCCCCTAATGGAAGGAAAACAGACTGGATTATGCATGAGTATAGGCATCAAACCTCTGAACATGGTCCTCCACAGGCAAGTTTCTTCTCACTTGAATCATATCAACCACTGTGATCAAATATGAAGTAATCTATAATCAACTAACAGTGCAAATTATAATTCAATGGTTGCTTCTAATAGTTTCTTAATCTAATAATGTTGTGAAGACAAAAAAAACACTTGTATGCATGAAGTTAAGGAGAAGGCAAACATTTCATTTTGAGCAAATAGGGTCCTCAACACTGTTCTTCACTACTCCAAACAGTACTTTTCCTGTTTCATACTTTTCATTTTCAAACATACACACTCTTTTTCAAATTGCACCATTATATGCCACTTTCTAAAACATTTTTTGTTAGGATGGTTTGAAATTATTCTCATAAATTATATGATTTTCACTTCTTCTTAAATAAGTTGCGTGAATATATAATCCAATTATATAAACACAGTATTAGACAAAAACGTTACTAACTGTTTTTTATTTTGGTAAAAAAAACTGTTTTATATTTATATTATGTAAAAGCTCAGTCTTCTTTTCTTTTTTCTATATGACTTTTTTTATTCTTTTCCTGTGATAACTTTTAATTGTCGATAAAGTTACTTTATTTTTTTAAATTATAACACTTCAATTTTTTGCCTTTTTCAGGGGGATTTCAGTAAGTAAACTTTTTAATGAATATTAAAGGATTCTTTAAGCGAGTATTAAAGACATTTAGTATTTTGAATAAATTAATATTTTTATTCTGTAGTGTGTAATTAATGTTTTTATTTTAAATATAATTAATGCTTCTACTTTTAGTAAATCTTTTTTAATTTTACTTAATCATTATCGTAGTTGCACTAGTTAAACCTTTGCCTTAAATGACAAAAGCATGCTTATGAACTTTTTAAAGACAATGCCCAACAAAGTTTTCATACCATTGTTATGGAATTTTTAATCTAACAACGATGTGCTAGTTTTCTTTTGATTTTATAACATATTGATCTTATTAAAAGGTATTTAACCTTTTAAAAAATGCACACGCCATGATTTGATAATTGATGTATAAAAATATATAGCATTTCTTTAAATTCACTACTATTTCTATGACACAAAACAAAAGGACAGTTTTTGTAAGAGACTTTTTTATTTGTGAACGTAATTTATTTATAAACTTATCTGTGACATTTGTTTGTAAAAATGTGAAAGAGTATAAAAATATCATGTAAATAAAATGTCTTTTCACTGAATTCTCCTTTTCTTTCTTACTTTCAATCACATTTTAATAATATATACTTTTGGAGAAAAAGGGAATACTGTTTTCTCACACTCCAAATTCTATATTATTCTCTCTTTTTTTCTTGCTGTCCATCCACAAGTAAGTGAGTGTAAAATTTTGAATATATATACATGCAACTTTAGGAATCAATAGATGGTACATGAAACCAATTTCAAACATGTAATGAAAAGATATTCACTTTCTCCAAAGGTACTTTGTCTTTTATAAAGCTCAAAGAGTGAGAGGCAAATTAGGACACGCTTGTACTCTATATTATGTTAATAATAATAACAGTAATACAGAAGAAGCATATCTGAGGATTGATGAGAAAAGGTGAAAGTGACAGTTTATAATTCCTGTTTCAGGAAGAAGGATGGGTTGTGTGCCGAGCATTTCGGAAGCCTAGTCCAAGTCACAGGCAAGGTTATGAGGCATGGTGCAGTAGTAGTAGCCATCAACAGTTTCTCAGAGATCAAAGCTTTGCAAGACCCTTATCAATTTCTGATATTTTGAATGAAACAAATGTGCCTCATCATCATCACCCTGCTGAAGCTCCAAGTTTTAGTCTTCCTTTTGGCTCAGATCAGCAACACTTTATTCTGCCAAACCAAACTGTTATGGACAAACAGCTGATTGAGCTTCCTCAGCTAGACAGTCCAACTGCAAGTTTTGCAATGAAGGAATGTAACCAACAACACCACAATGGCCTCACAAATGAGGAATATTGTAGTGATGAAAGGAGCAATAGCAGTGCTCAAGGTATCGATTGGAAGAGTTTGGACAACTTGTTCGGGTCACAGTTGAGTGAGACAGCTTATTTTTCACATCCAAACGTGGCCTTGATGATGCCCCATAATAACCATGATCAAGCTAGTCATATCCTAGGATGCTTCCCAGATTCATAGTTAACTTGTGTGTCACCATAATCATCCATAGCCAAAATTAATGAATAAAGTCTAAGTAAGATGATGGATAATATTCATTTATCATACTTGTCCATTATCTTACCATAAGCTAATTTAGAAGTTGCTGGAGATTGAACCAAAAAGCTTTTTAGGTGATGATGATATTTTATATATATATATTTTTTCGTGATAAAGGAGATTCGCTTTGAAGAGTGAATCTCTCCTTTGTTTAGAGTTCAGAAGATCACAACCTTTTCTTTTCTTCTTTTTGGGTACTAAGTTTAACTTTCTATTGTCCTTACTTGTTATGTCACTTATAAATGTACATTCTCAATTGCATGCATAGTGTGCTTTTCTTTTGCTTTAATCTTTTACCATCATCAGTGATTTGTGAGACCATTGTGTGTGTTTTTCATCAATCAAATGACAAATGAGGTCACAGCTACATTATTATTGTGAAATTTTTAAGAGTAATGTTATATATAAGCCATAAAAACTTATGTGACCTTTATTCTATCTTGTTATGAGTTTTCAAGTGGTTAGAGACTGGTTCATTTTAATTATATCAACTAATCGAATTAACTATAACATAAGATAACGATGAGTGATATGAAATTTAAAAAATAATGACTGTCTTGTCAAAAAAATTAATTTTTTTAACGAAAAACATTACTCTTTTGTTAATAAAAGAACATTATAATTTAGTAATAGTTGTCTGTTGGAAATATTTGTCCCTATTTTCCTATTATTCTTTTGTTCCTGTATTTTTTAAAAAGTATTTTATATAACAAAAAATTAAAAAAAATGAGAGACAAAATAAATATTATATATAATGTATAGTGCCATTTTTATGTATATATAACGGAATTTCTCCTTTTGTTGTACACATTCGATATTTTCATTTTATTTTTGTATTTTAAAATTATAAAAACTATAGCATATTAATTTTTTTTTACATATTTCATATTTTTATTTTATTTTTGTATTTTAAATTTTAAAAATAAAAAATAAATATAATGGGATCATTTTTGTGAATATATATAATAACAAAATAATTCAGTGTTCCAACAAAATACAACAACTTTAGTTCAACAAACTGTAGGGATATCGTGTGCGGAAGCGTGATAGTTTTCAACCAAAGATTATGAGAAATTAAAGTAACAAGTAAAGTGATAATGATACCAGAATTTTTAGGTGGAAAACCCCTTTAAATAGAGATAAAAAAAATCCTCTCTATATGGGTTAAACACTTACACCCAAGAACAGAAATATAGAGTATATGAAAAGAGAGAGGAGAGAGAGGAAGCAAGTGTGTGTTGCTTGTTTGTAGTGTGTTACATTGCTTGAAGGAAGCCACTATATATAGTGGTTCTAGGAGACAACAATAATAAATACAATTAATGGTAATTAACCTCTCATTGATTGCAATTGATTGTGACAATTAACCTCCCATTGATTGCAATTGATCGCGCAATTAATCTCCCATTGATTGCGCAATTAATCTCCCATTGATTGCGCAATTAATCTCCCATTGATTGCGCAATTAATCTCCCATTGATTGCGCAATTAATCTCTCATTGATTGCAATTGATTGCGCAATTAATCTCTCATTGATTGCAATTGATTGCGGCAATTAATCTCCCATTGATTGCAATTGATTGTGGCAATTAACCTCCCAATTATGACAAGAAAACGGAAAGGTGAGTTATAAATCCACAAATCTCCACCTTGACTTGCCTTTAATTGGAACACTCTCTCGCCATGAAGCCTTGATTAAGTATGGATAATACCAGCTAAGTTCAGGCAATAATCGAACTTAGCCGATGGAAGTGGCTTGGTCAACATGTCTGCAGGATTTTCGGTCGTATGAATTTTTTCAACAATTATATCTCCTATATCAACAATGTCTCAGATAAAATGGTGTTTAATTTCAATGTGCTTGGTCCTTGAGTGATACTTACTGTTCCTGGTTAAGTGAACAACACTCTGACTATCACAAAATATAACAAGAACATCTT